>Ga0179593_1640513_pt1 | contig 10477 bp, 13 predicted proteins | sample CZODoug2_1_08_16_FD_185931 | JGI IMG/M metagenome (GOLD analysis project Ga0179593, IMG submission 185931) | Vadose zone soil fungal communities from Angelo Coast Range Reserve, California, USA - CZODoug2_1_08_16fungal (PacBio error correction) | ecosystem: Environmental > Terrestrial > Soil >... | reverse complement strand
TCTTTTTCTTCGTCCCCCCCCCCCCCATCAATAGAAAACTTTTTACACATCGAGGTTTCCCGAAATAGACAGGACACAATTTTTTTCTAGCATCCCTACCTCCGTCTTCTGTGCAATGGATGACGATACGACCCCCCCCCCCATGCAACAAATGGAGGTCGTGATGACCTCTCCCAAGTTCCCCCGCAAAGGGTGTAAGAACCGCTCTGAACCTCGGTTCCCAAATTCCAATTTTCCCGTTGGGTTGGCCCCCCGATGCAAGCGTAGGCTCGGAATCTTTTGTGGTTCGCGGCACCGTTGAAAGGTTCGCTTTTTCGTTCCCCTGAAGGAAGAGGAAATCTGCATGCTGGGGTACTCCTCCTCTCCATGATTTTCTTCTTCCTGAGAAGATCTTTTCACTACTTTTGATGCGTTTTTGTTTTACACTCCCGATTCGAAAGCCGCTTTTTCCCCCTTGGCTATATGTACATCAGCCTCCCTCAACGTATACTTCTTTTCCTTTTCATGAAAACTGAGGCGTCCCCACTGGCTAACATTTCCCCGCAATTCATCCCCAATAAGGTCTCCAGAAGGGCTTCTCCTTTTTCAAAAGGGGTCTTTAGATAGTAATGAAGAATTCGTTCGGTTCGTTTAATTGAGTTCTCCCTTATAGGGTTGAGAGCAAAATTCTGACAGTTATTGTGTTGATCCCTCCCCAGGACTTTTTAGAGAACAGAGGCTCACTTTTCTGTTTACATCTCTCCTGTAATCTCATCCCCCCGCCCAATGGAAACGGGACTTCGAAAACCCTTTCTGCAATTTACCCTCGCTTTCCCTCCCTTCCATGACCGCAATTGCCCACTGACCCCCTTTTTGATCGAGAGAAGCGGTTCTCATCCGCTTTACCGCATATGGAGACGTACTCCCCATTTTCGATGGAGGCCACCCCCCGGACATCAAGTCTTTTTCTGACTTCTTTTTTTGGTTATTACTGCTGATCCCCCATACCCCTCAATTCGATTGACAGTTCTTTTCTCCTCCCGGAGAGGGTGCTGCCTTTCTCAAAAAGGGGTTTTTCCGGTCCTTCCCCCTTCGGCCAACTGTTTTTCTTTTAGCCGTTCTACTCCTTTTTTTTCAGATCTGCGGTTTCTTTATGAATACCATATAGACCTTTTCGGGAGAAGTCGATGGTGATTTTTGTGAATTGGTCTTTTTCAGCCTTGAACCGCATCTCTCTTCTGAAACCCGGACATAGCCCCCAAAGCTTTTCTTTCTTAAACCGCTGCTGAATCTCGATTCCGCCCCTCTGTACGCATTCTTACTTCAGATTCCTCCCAGAAACGTTTCTCCCCCCCCAGAGCACGTGTCTAGATGATGATTCCCTTTACGTCCACAAGGAGTTTCCCTACACTTTTCCCCCTCTCCATGGACGATCTCTCCTTTTTATTCGTTTTTTTAACTCTTCCCAAGGCCAGTAATGGATAGTACTCCCCAAGGCTACTTAGACCCGGTTTTTTCCTGCCCAGAGAACGGCTTTGGAAGATCCTTTTTATTAGCAACTCCCCTCCTAAGACCTGTTATAAACCTCCCCACATAACATTTGTTTCGTCAGATTGTGGTCAGCAATAACCAGTGAAGACTGCTGTTCCTCTCTTTCGCCTTATTTTGACCAATGGACCCTCTACATCGAACCAGTTGTTCCTCCTCCTCCCTGAAGCGCGCTGCCCTTTAGAAAACGCCTTGTGGCCCTTTTTTTATAGTATCGGCCGTAAGACCCCTTCACTTTTTTTTATGTGCAGAGGAAGGGATTTTTTTTTTCGAGGTCTTTTCAAATAAATGGTCCCCCCTTTTCACGTCTTGTATCGACACTCCCTGATCATATTCTCCTTCCCTTTCTGGACTGAAGATTTCCCACGGTAAAGTATCTCCCCCACTATGTTTTTTTTCCTTTCCTTGGCAGACTTGGTCGTGTATTTCCTCGGCATAGGAACCTTTTTGTGCCTCTCTCTCTTTTCCACGTAGATGCCTCTCCACTTGAAAGCTTGGGAGTTTCCGGGATTATTTTTTGGACCCTCACTTGTCTGACGTTGACTCCTGTTGATCACTCCGGTGGGGAGGATTCCTTTTACTTCCTCACACGGCACTATTTTCCCTTTCCCGATGTCGACGTTTCCCCCTTTTTTCCTGTTTTCCCTGTTGTGGAAAAGCCCCGTCCCGGTCCAGGCGCAAAGCCCCCTGCGCCCCTCCTTTTAGACGCAGTGCCATTCCTTTCGATATCTTTTGTTGTGTTTTTCCGGAAGATATCACCGTTGAATTTCTGTCTTCTTTCGTTTTTTCCAGAGTAAAGGTGCGTCTTCGTTCTCCCCCCCCCCTTTCTCCACGGAAAACGAAAGGAGTTTCCTGTTCGACCCTCTGCCATCGGGGAGTCTTTCTGGGTTCGCACGCCTGCCTTCCTCCGGTCGTATCCCCCCCGAGTAAGGTATTTCGATTTGCGTTCCCCTCTTCCTATCCCTTTGGAAAGCGTTAAAGTGTTCTTCATCCCCCCAAGCCACAACTTTCAACAAGGAATGCGAGTTAAGGCACTTTCCAAGGGAGAAGGCCCCCCGATCACTCTGTTTCCCTGGGAACTGAAGTGATTTTTCTATCCGCAGTAAATTCCCTGCTTTCCTGAGAGAGGTTGTTTTTCTTTTTTGCGCCTTCCCTTTGAGTCTTTTCCTTTCCCCTCCTTTTAAAAGATTTTCCTTCCCCCCTTCAAGTCCCTTCCCTATGCACCTTTTTTTACGGACTTCCTTTTCCCCGGAAAAGTTGCCAGGCGGCTTTTTGTGCGTCATCTTTTTCAACGGCAAGCAATGGTTCTCTCTTTAGAGGATTTTTTCCCAAATTCTTTTAGTGGGGGGCCTATGACCCCGGCCCTTTTGTTTCCAGATGTTCCCGAAACCAAATCTTCCCCCCTTTTGAAAAAATGTTTAGTGAGCGTTCTTTGCCCAAGGCGGCGCTCACGTCAGCTCCCCCACCCGTCGCGAAGGTCATGACCCTCTCTTCGCTTCCCTTCTAGTTTGGATAATTTCCCCTCAAAACTCCTATGATCCTATCCCCCGCCGCAAGTGTCTTTCTGGCAAGCTCAGATTTCTTGAGAAAGAGAATATATTCTTTGCCGCTGTTCTCGGTTCGACGTGATGAGAGGTCCCGCCTATCTTCCACTTTCTTTGCTCATCGAGATGACCCTTTCCTTCCGACGATTTTGGCTCTTTTCCCCCCACGCCAGCAACTTCCCCACTTTCTTAAAAGGCGGACCGCGTTCCATTTTCCGTTCCAATTGCCTTTTCCACCGTCACCACAGAAACGACCCTGAGCTCGGCAGATCGATTTTTTCGGCAAATCGGCCCCCAATCCCCCCATTTCCCCTCCCCCCTGAAAGTCATCACCTTCTAGCACCCCTCCCGCCTTTCCGCGTCGAATGTTTTCGGAAAGATATTGATCCCCTCAGTCCCTTAAGACCCTCTCCTATCACGATTCGTTTGGAATCCCTCTTCCCTGATGGCTGAAGGCTCCAATTCTGTAACAAACCCCAGTTCTTATTTCGATTCGAGGTCGTCTTTTCACGACTTAGGCTGTCTGGAGGTGCACCCCAACTAATGATGGACATTCTAATTGCCTTTCCTATGATTTTTTCTTTCCCCTTTTAATATAGGTTTCTCTTTCCCCGAATCAGAAAAGCTCCGAATTTTCCCTTCCTCGAAACCGACGTCGCGTTCCCCTCGGTGGCTGGACGGCCACTCCATACTTTCCTTTCTTCCACCCTATCAAGCGGCATTTCCAGTAAGAAATGAGCGCCTATTAAGACTTTTATTGAAATTCCCTTGAAGAAGCCCGTTGGCTTTTTCATGAGTTTCCAATTCATTCTCTTTCCCCCCTTTTTTCGCCGTTTGGTCCGCATCAGTGGTAATGAAAATTCCTTAAGGATCTCCTTCGGTAAATATATCCAATCTCCCCCCCCCCTAATCGCTCTTTGTTCACCGAGCCACCTTTTCAAGAAGATTAGCCCCCTCTCGCCTACCAAAAATCCCCTCCCTTCCCCAGCATTGACCATTCTTTCCCCCTTTTGTCCAGTCGTCGATCCTCCCTCAGTAGGACTCCACTGTCACCTCCCTCCCCCAAACCACTTTTTGCCTAATAACCGACGATGCTTCTTCTCCTTTTAAACATTTATTGCACTGTGTCATGGTCACGTTAGAAGGCTGGCCGGGCTAGGGGAGGACATAGTGTCACTGGAATTCCCTTTTTCTCCCACACGCCTCTTCTTTGAGTTCTTCGTCCCTCCTCAAGCGCCGATTGGCGCCTTCCCCTTCTCTATTTAAGCTCCTTTGTACTGGCTACTGCCGAATATTCTTTTTTACTTCTTTTTTTTTTTTCTCATCGTAAGTGTTTCGATGCCTGGGGGACGAGGAGACTTTCGGCTCCCCTCCTCAGTTGTGTTGTTGTTCTTTCTAAAGCCCCTTCCAACCACACTTCCTAAGAGAGAGAGAAAATCTTCGGTTGAAGAAGATAGAGGATTCTCTTAACCATCTTCGAGGTAAGATTCTTCCCCTCTACGTTGAGCCCTTTGGACGATACGCTGGCCACCTTTTTAGGAGTGATGTTATCACCACATTTCCCCCGCCAGGTACTTTTTCACAGCCAGTCGCACTTTTCCCCCCCGACCACTCCCGAACTTTTTTTGTCCTCCCCTCCCGAAGACCGTTTTTGTATGGCGCCTTCACTCATTTTCGCCCTCCCTTGGGACCGGCGTTCCCTTTTCTTGAAAAATTCCTGTCGAATGCTGTTTTGGTCATATCTGCTCCTCCTTAGGGTTGGAGAATTTCTTCAAGGACTTCTCCACACGATGGCGCTTCTTCCCCTTTTCCTTATATGTTCCTCGCTCTAAGGCTCCTTTCTCTGTCCCTTTCAAATTTTTACTTCCCCCATGAGGCGGACCAAATGGCGTCCCCCCTCCCGCCATTCCCCAATCTTTCCCACTCCAGTCTTCCAACGGTATTCCACTTTTCCTCCCGCTCCCTTCCCAGGAGATCAAGTCAGGTCATTCCCCCTTCCCTGTCGAATTAACCCTCCTTGCGAGCATCTTTAGAGTCCACCTCTGTGAAAGCGACAGTTCCCCCTAGAACAGTAGGAATGCTCCCTCCATCTTGTATTCAGCGAAGCAAAGAGGTTCCAACCTTGGATTTCTGAAGCCTTTTCACTTCTGATTTCCCTTCTGAAAGGTTTTATGAAAAGACAAAATTGAACCCCCTTTACTGAGTTTTAGTCGTCAGGAGAGAGTTTTTTCACGAGAGCTTTCCGAGAGATATCCTTTCTTCCGTACTCTGGAGGCCCCCCCCCCCCCCCCTTTGTCAGCACCCGTTTCCCCCATCGAGGATTTATTCCTGACCGAGTGCGCCCCTGTGAGCGACGACTTTCTTTTAGGGAGTTTTTTCTTTCACACGCGGGGTTTTTTTTCAGTAAATCGCCAGACTTCGGAAAAATGGATGGTTCCGGTCAGTCCCATCCCCTTTCTTCTGGGTATAGTCTCAAAACTCTTCATCCCTTCCGTTAGGGAAGACTATTTCAGGTAACTCCGGCAATGGAAAGGGACCCGCTGTCCCCTTTGACAACAGAGTCCTTTCAGACCCCCTTCTCCAAGAATAGCACAAAGCTTTTTTTCCTTGAAGAAACCCTTCGTATACACCCGCCTGTGGAAGACGTGTTCTACGTCGCTGAAGCCTCCAAACCCTGCCTAACCCTGAACCTTGTCCCTATGATGATAGATTTTGTTCCCCCCCCTTACCTAGGCGTTTTCTTCACCTCTCGTGGGAGCTCTTTTCCCCCTTTCCGGCTTTTGATTTTTTTCCTCTCAAAGGAAGTAACTGGGGATTGTTCACCTGTTCCTTCCCTTCCACCGAAGTTTTTTTTCCCTTTTCGCGAAGGGAGTTTTGTCTGCGGATGATTTTCTCTCTACATCTCCGAAGAGTCTCCCAACAGCCACCCTTTTCTCTGGACTATTTGTTTTTTTCAGTAGGTACACCTCTCAACCCAGTGCGATGTTCATAGTCCCCCCCCTTTAGTAGGTGGAACTTTTCAGTACGCCAATTGTTTTTCTCTGAAGCGCGATTCTTCCCCGGCACGAACAAATAGGTCTCTTGTAACGTTCACCCCCCCTAGTTATCTTTCCTCTTTTCTTCCCCAGTAGTTCGAAATTGTCCTTTTTTCTTTTGACCTGTTTTTGTTTTTTTTTTTCCCTTCTCAAATCACTGGGTTTCCTCCGAAGAAAAGGTTCGACTGCGCCCTCCCCTTAACAGCCCCCTTCCTCAGTTGTTTTTCTTTTTTCCTTCTAGAGAAGTCACTTCCCCTCCAAACCCTCTTTGTTTTTTTTTTTCCGTTGGCCTCCGCCTTGTTCTGGTACCTTCGTTTATTCCCGAACCTTGACACTTTTTTGAGAGTAGATCTCAATCCGTCCCCCCCTTAAAGCTTGCGGCTGTCCTTCTTTTCAGCGTTTGCCAATAACGGTGGACGCAATTTGACTGTCCTGCGTGTTTTGATCACGACTTTCTTTTTGAAACGATATTGGCCTTTCTCCATGCATCTTAGATTGTAGAAAGTGTCCACCCATTTCCCTTTGTCCCCGTGGCCTGTTTTTTTTTAAGAGATTTTTTTTCTTTTTCTTCCCGATTGAAATGAGAACGCAGACGCTCGTACACTGGATACTCTCTTCTTTTAAGAAGACCTAAGTTGTTGTTTTTGTACTATAGTGTGACTGCGGTGTTTTGATATCCTTTGCATCTTTTCCCTTTGCGCCTTTTGGTCGATTTCCACAACCGCCAATCTTTTTCCCTAGGTAAATGTTACCCTCCTCGGACCCACTTAGATGCCTTAAGTTCCTTTTAGAAGGAAGCTTCCTTCTCCCCAAAGTACTTTCTCCCTCGCGTAAGTACTTTCCCCTCCCCTTTTTGGGATTCTCTAAGGACAGTCTCCCGGCTTCAAGTGGAGATCGGGCACTCTCAAGATTCCCTCAAAACGCGTTTTCCTTCATTGAATGCGCTCTGCCGTTCCGGTCTACCAATTCCTCCTTTTCTTTCGGCGCAAAGGTGTTTTTTCTGGTAGTTACCGTTCTCATCATGCAGTCCCTCACCGCCCCCTCTCGCGCGTTCTGTTTGTCTACAATGTCTCTTTCCTTGCTTCTTGTTCAGGGATTTTTCCCCCTCAACCAGTGCAGTCCCCCCTATGCACAGAAAAGTTCCCGATGTATTTCTCCTGAAGTTTTCCCTTTGCCACTTTCTGACAAGGATGGTTTCCCCCTTATCAAAGACTAGTTTGTCCCACTTTTTTTTTCCAGTGTTAGAGGTAGTTCCCTTCCATCCTACATTTTTCTCTGACCCTGTCCTGTAAGGTGTTTTTTTCCCCCGAACCCCAAATATTCAACTCCTAAACCCTGGGTATGTTTTTCTGAACGTTCAGCAATCCACCCCCCCCCTTCGGAGGCGGTCTTTTCCCCGTCCGCATACTTTGAAGGTTTCCTTTCCCCCTCTGTTTCGTACGACCGTCTCCTTCCCCCTCTCTCCCAACCCAGATCCCCGGCTGACGAGCCCCCCCCATTGATCAGTTCCTTTTTCAAGCCGCAACGCCTTTGTCCCCTTTCATTCATGCTTGCCGCGTTTCAGTTCGGCCGTGAGACGGTTCGGCTTCTTTTTTCGTCAGCGATCCCTCAGAAACAATGCCGTTCCTTTCTTTCAGCCTGCTCAGCAGCTTGTTTTTCAGCAAGCTTCGACTGCTGCGATTGCGTCGACCTTTCCAAACGGACCATTTTTGTGCCACGGAACGATTAATTTCCCCCCCTTTCCTCACCCTCACCCCTCCTTCCCCTCTCAGTAGATTATGTACCTCCTTTCTTCCCCAGCAGATCGATGCTCTTTTCTTCGCAAATAGGCCTCCTACAAACAGCCCATTTGGAAGCCTGTATTTACCTTCTCCCCAGTGTTTGACGCGACTTTTGCCGACTTTTTTCTCCTTTCTTATGAGGTTAGTCGCTAGGTATTGAGGTATCTTTATAATACCCCTCCCCTTTCCTATTGAAGAGCTTGATGCAGAGGTTGCCTCTTTCGATAGTCGCTGTGAAACTTTCTGATTCGATTCCCCTCTAAGTGCGTTCAGTTCTTCTCTCCCATTGCGGGGCATTTCTCTTCCCCCCCTGGTAGAGAATAGATGCTTTGTTTGCAGGTTCTATCCGTTTTTCCTTTTTTTTCTTCCCTCTTCAGCCTCAGATGGCTCATCACCGCCTTTCGTTCTCGAAACCGAGTCGCGTCCTCCCTGCTTGGACTTCTCAAAACATACTGTCCTCTTTTCCGCAACCCCTTTTCTTCCCTCTTTCGCCGGAAGGGGGTACTAGCGCTTCCCCGAATGCTGAATGCCACATTTGGATCTCGCGTGACTGCTCAGGCTGGAAGCCCTCTCTTTTTCGTGGTTTCCTTTCTTCTTTTCAATGTAGACATTTAGTCTGCTCCCTTTTTTTTCTTTTTGAACCTTTAGGAACTCCTTTCATACGTTCGTCCGGAGGTTAAATATAGACAAGATTCCTTTTCCGAAGCGCCATAGTTTTTCCACCAGAGTTCTGACTCCCCTTTTAGTATCAAGTGATGCTCCCCCCTTTCTTGAGAATATCAAACTTTTGCGATTTCCTCGTTTTTGCAAAGACACCCTCCGCCTCGGTCAAAGCCTGGCCGCCCCACAAAATACTCCTCCCCTTCTCCTACCGACTGCACCCAACGTTCTTTCCCTCTTGCGGTGACTTGCCTTCACGTTAAGACGGGATGTTATCTGTCCCTGTTTCTTCACCCCTTGTTGTTTTGATTGTTCATGCCCCTCTCCGCCAATGGGGAGGGGTGTTCGTATCGTCAGCATTGCACGTTTTCTGATAAGGTTTCTTTCTCTTTCCTAAGTTGTACTGGATATTGCGGTCTCCCTCTAACCCCTACCGATGTTTTTTGTCCTTGTGTCGATGGATTGGTGGAAGAGGATAATTCTGTCCGGCCGAATCTCTTCTCTTTTTTTGAGCTTCTGATCTTAGAAAGCATTTCTCCTCTCCCAACCTCCGACCCCCCCTCCGAGCAACCTCGCGTTTCTTTTCTCTCGCGGCGACCGAAATAGCCAAAGGCGGTTAGATCTAGCGTCAGCTTCTGCGCCCCTCTCTTTTTTTTCACTTTGACGAGAAGACGCCACCCCCTGCCCCCTTGAGCTGTGACTTAATGCCAGTGAACACTCCCCCCTTTTCCCCGAAGCCGGCGAGGAACATTTCGAACGTGCCCCATCGCAAGAACCGAAAGTTGGGTGCATTAGCGCGTCCAGAAGATAGTTTGGTTTTTCCCGAGGCACTTGGCGCACCATGATAAGGCGGGAGCTTGTGGCGTCCCTCAGACTCGGAAATCGGTGTCGTTCTCCCTCATCCCTGCTTTTTTTTCATCACGTTTCTTTTTTCTCCTTCTTTCAAGGAACGTTTTCCTTTTTTGAAAAAGAGGCTTCGCACGGCGAAGCTTGGGTTTCCTACCCAGACTTTCCCCTCTTCAATTTAGAGGTAGGCCCCTTCTCGAACCTGTTTTGTCCCTTCCCATTTCTGGGGCAAGCCGCCCTTTCCCGAAAACGAAGGGTTCCTCAGGGCTTCCCCCCCCCGTGTCACGCTTTTTCCACATTCACGGTCATCCAGTCCCTCAAGGTCCTTTTGCCTTTCCCTTCCGGCGAACCAGATTTTCTTTTGAGCCTCCCTGGCCCCAGTATGTCCCGGCGTGACGAGACGCGTTTCTCTCCCCGAGGACTGTTTCCTTTTGCGTTTCTGCGCGTCCTTCCTTTCGGTGCCAAACCGATACTACCTTCCCCTGACACGTACCTTAGATTTCCCTCTTACCTTTGTTCCTGAACGCCACTCCACTGCTGAAAGCCAGTCCTGGCGCCTCTTCGCAAGTTTCACGCGCGCGTCCGACTCCCTCAGGTGCCTATATCCACCCTTTAATCTCTTGAGAATCAGCGATGGTTATTCCCTTGTGGCCACGAGAATACCCCTTGTAGAGACCCCCTCTCTCTAGCCGCGTCCCCCTCTTCAGCCCCCCCCGTTCTGACGCTCCTCGACAGAATGTGCTTTTTGTAATCCCTCTTCATTTGAGACGCCCCTCCCTCCCCGCATTTTCCCCGGAAAATTCATCATATAGATTGGTCTCTCCTCCCCCCGATGTTGCGTTTCTCCTTCCCGGGCAATTTTTCCCTTTTTTACGCGGTCCGCCTTTTTTCTTTCTTTTCGGTTTGCTTCCCCAGCTGATGTCGGGGTTACCTCCAAGCGTCGGGAATTGCTTCATCCCCTCTGCTGCCACTCGATGGCTTTGACGCTTTCTGCCGCCTTTCTCTGACGCGCTTTCTCCCGCCTCCCTGAACAGCGAAATCTGTCTCTCTGTCTGGAAAAGAGTTCTTTTTCAAGAAACCAGGG
>Ga0179593_1415247_pt1 | contig 10477 bp, 13 predicted proteins | sample CZODoug2_1_08_16_FD_185931 | JGI IMG/M metagenome (GOLD analysis project Ga0179593, IMG submission 185931) | Vadose zone soil fungal communities from Angelo Coast Range Reserve, California, USA - CZODoug2_1_08_16fungal (PacBio error correction) | ecosystem: Environmental > Terrestrial > Soil >... | reverse complement strand
CTGAATATCGAATTGTGGATTATGGGCGCGCTTTTCTACGCTTTTTTTCCCTAGCGAACGATCCAGTCTTTCCAGTCTTCTTCCTCCATCTGGTCTTCTTTGGCGGACCCAAGCCTCCCGATTTTTCGGCGAATTTTATTCACCTTGCGGCGCCTGTGAAGCGTCCTTTTCTGCAGCGCCATTTTTCCTCCCTTTCCCCCCCCCCCTATTCACACTTTCTGTTTCACGAATGTTTTTTTCATACAGCCCCGCGGTTGAACAGGGTTTTTTTTTGTCGCGTCTTTCCAAGACTCCTCCGGCAGTTCTTCCTGATTAGCCCTCTCATTCTTTTTTTCTGGGATTTGTTTTGCCCGACTTACGTACATCTTGACTGCGTTTTGTTTGCCGTATTGCCCCTGATATTGTGATGCTTCCCCCTTCTCTAGCGTCATTCTAGTTTTTCTTCCTGTGGCGGGAGTGGTTCTTTTTTTTTCTTTTTTTTTGTGTGTGTGTTTTTCTTTTTGTTGGGTTCTAGTGTGTGGTGCGATCTCAAGCCTCCCTTCCCGTTCTGCAGTTTTCTCACGTTCCTTCCGTTTCACATTTTTTTATCTCTTTCCTCACTCCCTTTGTGAGAGAGTATTTTTCAAGAGACCAATTTTCTTCCGGTCCTCTTCTCACTAAAGGCCTTGACGGACTGGACAGAATTGTGGCACCAGGCCCAACCTTCCGCTTCACCCCCTCCCGAGCCCCGCCTTTTGACTTTGCACTAGGTGATCACACTATCGAGCCAGTACGTCCCCCCCCACACAGACCGGCACCTATAAGTAGCTGCTTTACTAGCTTTGACCCATCATTCAGAAGGTCCGTACCTCGTCCCCCTGTCGCTTCGGGCGCGGGTTACACAAATAAGTTGCTCCCCCCCCCCCTGAGTCCGTCTTTCTTTCTTCCGTGGCGATTGGAAAGCTGTAATGGAACTTTTTTCTTTTTGAAACATGGGAAGGCTGGTGAGGGCAGACATGTTACGCTTACAGCGCCGGTCCTGTTCCTTCTCAGGCAATGACGCATGCTTTTCACATTTAATTATTATTTGGACCGCTTCCATAATCGTCGGGGTAAGCTTTTTTTCCCAGTTCTTGGCCTCGGTCCCAAGTAATAAGCGCTGCCCAATGCCCAGCACGCCACTTCGCTTCTTCTTTCCTTTTCCAGCGTCCCCCTCTTTTCCCCCCTTGTGTCTACAGGGATTCCTCCCTCACTTTCTCAGAAGCGTTTACCTCGTTGCGGCCATCCCCTGTGCCCACGGAGAGCCTCTCCAGGGTTCTCCCTTTGTCCTTGCCCTCACCGTCTGCCGCCCTTTTTTTCTCTCTGGGTCATCTCATCTACGATTTCTTCCCGTTCGAACCCTTCTTAGCAACCCTCTCGGAGTGAACTACGCGGATAGCCTTCCTTCTGCGAATTGGCTTTGTCCCACCGTTCCTCCCCCCAAGTCTCTCTCCAAAAGCAGTTATCTGACATCCCCCCTCTCCCCCTTCTTTCCAGCTATTATCCCCCATTGTTATTATCCCTCGCTGCCGGCGTTGAAGGTCTTACTCACAGCGGCCTTTCTCCTCCGCTCTCCCCAACCTCCCTCAGTACGGTGCTTCTTTTTCCACCGATTGGAACCATTTCCCATTCGCCTTCCCCCTTTCATATGGGGGCTTACTGAACTTTCTTCCACCCTTTCCCCCTTCCCCTTTCACCATTTAGCTTCACGGGTTATGCCTTCCTCAGAGAAGTTACGGTCACCAAATCCGCTTCCTTGGACGGCTGGAGTTATCCTTGAAAGTTTCTCCTCTTTGGCCCTTAGCCTTCTCTTTTGTGGGACCCCTGAATTTTAGTGTTTAGTGTGAGACTTGGCGGCCCTTTTCCCACTGGTTTTTCAGAAATCTCCCTCCTTTGGCCTTCCCCCCTTCAACCTCCTCAGTATTATCCCCGTCCCCCCCCCCCCATACCTAATTTAGGATTTATTTCTTGAGTTCTTGAACTGTGCAAAGATCTCGGGCCCCCCTCCCTCGATTTTTCCTTTGTTCACGCTCCATGTTAGATCTTTCTTTGTGTCCCCCACTAGCTGGTCGTACTGGCCAGACAAGTTCGCATTTTTCATTTTCACAGGAGGGTAAAAATTGGTGAAATTGTTCTGACAAACCTTTTAACTTGCCCCTGGAAGGAGTTCTCCCTCAAGCGTCTGTGGCGGTTTTTTTTTTGCTCCCTTCATTCCTTTTTTTCTTGTGTTTGCGGCTTGGCGGCATTTGCTTTTTGATCTTTATTTTTATCTCCTCCGTTTGGTGAGAGTTTTTCTTACCCCTTCCCGCCCCAATCCTCCCAACCCCCCCCCCCCGCTCACCTCCCTCCTTTTTTTATCCCCTGCTTAAGGCGTCTTATAGCCTCTTTTATTTTTTGTTACCTGGCAAACGCCAGTTTCTTAACTGCGTTCACCTTTCTCGTCCTTAGACTTTTTCCTCGGCCCCTTAACTAAAACCTCCCTTCCTTTGGTGCCACCTTCCCCTGTCCGTGTTTGCCCTGTGACCTCGCGTTCGTTCCTTCGGATCCTTTTTGAAGAACTTATTCCACTGTCTCATAAAATGACCTCCGCACTCCGATTCTTTTTCCCTTCATTTTTAACCCAATTATTTTTTTCGTTCGGGATTGACCCCTTCCTTTCTTTTGTTTTTTTGATTATGTTCCCTTTGGGAGATTTTTTGCCCCCCCCCTTTTGAAGATCCGCTTATAGGCTTGCCTTCGTCTGCACTGTAAGATTCCCCATTGTAAAAGACCCCTCGTCCTCCTTCTTTCCTCCAATGCTCTATTTCAAGTCTTGTAACCCTCCCCAGCTTTTAAACTAGTGTTTTTCCGTAATCAGTGGAATTTTCATCCCCGGTTTTCAGACACGGCGTTTAAATCCGCCGTTTTCATCCCAAGGTCAGTTAGAGCTTCGTTCCCAGTAGGCCCCATCAGCCGCTTTTGCCCTTTTTCCCCCATCGTCTGCTTGGCCCCAGCCACGCCAGGACCCTGAGATTTAGCATGTCCTTCTCAGCGCGTGGGAGCGCCTTCCCTCCCTGGCGCGACGATGCTCAATCCCCTCCTTTTGCTCTACTTCTTCCTTTGTCCTTTTTTCTACTGCTTTTCATAATCCTCCTCTTCGGGGTTCTTTTCAGTGCACCCCCAGGTCCATCTGGTCTGATTCGGACTACGCGCTATTTGGCAATATGGGTTCGAACGCCAGATCGTCTTTTCTGTGGGCTTTTCTTTCTCCCGCCGCTTTCCTTTTTCTATTGGTCTTTGGTCCCTTTCCTCACCTTTTTCTCGGAGCGTGTTCACCGATGGAAGCAAGATTTCAGACTTTTTGCTGAAGATTCAGGTGGCCTGGAGTCTAATCCTTTGGGGTCCCCGACTTTTTCCCCCCTTTGTCTCTTTGACCCCCCCCCTCTTCCCCTGAACTTTCATTTCCCTCCTGGGGGCTGGGCATTGCGTCTTTTACGCTGTTAGATCCTAGAGCGATGTTTGTCCCAGCTTCCTTCTCCGATGATGGCCGGCTTTGTTCTCCCAATCTCCTCCTCCCCCTTTGCTCCGGCTGCCATTGCCGCCTCTTCCCCTTGACCGGCTCCTGGAACAACATGCGCAAAGCGGCTCGTTTCTGTTTTTTCCCCCCATCCCCCCCCCCTTCCATATCTTTTTGCATTTGATCTTTCCCTTGGACTTGCGCATTTGTGAACCGCCGTCCGACGGCTGCAAAGAGTCCTAGTTTCCCCTCCCCCCTCTCTGCTTCTTTTTTCGTTTGCGTTTTCTAGTCTCACTTCCCTTTGGCGGTGTTCCCCTTGTTTGATATGCTTCGAGCCGTCATTTCCGCTTCGTCGGATTTCCTGATGATTCGGGCGGTTGGCCTGTTGTCGCGACGAAGCAAGTCCACCTTTCCCTTGCCTTCCTCCGTTTTGCGCTTCTCGCTTTCCCGGTTCTCCTCCCCTTTTTCTTTCCCCTCCCTTATCCCTCGTTGTGTGATTGAAGGTGTTAACTAAATGGGTGACATGACGAGCTCGTCCCTTGCGGAACACGGCCTTGCCTTCCATTATGGTCTTTTTTTTCTTTCGAGAACCCCTGGCCCCCCTCCGTCCCTCCCACCCCCGCGGTTTTATTTAAGGTTGTGACTCCCTATTGAGAGTAATCCAAACCACCGCCTCCCCGCTTCCGTTAGACGATGTTTACACCCTGCCCCCTCGACTTCCCCCTCCTCTAAGCGCCCCCCTTTATTGGCGCGTTTTTCCTTCCTCCACACGCGTCTCTTTTCGTCCGAGCCTTTAAGGAAATTTTTTTTGTGTTGAAACTAGATTTCAACGGCTATTGCCGCATTTTCGTTCCAGGAGCCGCTTCCCTTTTCATTTCGGGTCCCCATGCGCGCTAAAAATCCCTAGTCTTTTTTTTCTTCCCCTGACTGCGGGGAAGATGGAAACCGTCCGTCCTTTTCCCCAATGTCTTAATAGCGCCTGAACCAATGCACCGCCCCGCCCACTCGTTCCCCCCTTTTCCTTCCGGCTCAACAGGTTTTTGAAAAGGTCCCTTGTTCGAAGCCTTCGATTCCCCTCACCTTGCCATCTCTTTGGGACCCTTGAAAGTGCTCGCCGTAATACAGGGCGCCCTTCCCCCTTCACGACCAGCGATAACTTCTTGGCTTCGTCTCCCTCCTTTTACTTCCTCTTCTTCGTTCGCAACCTATTTTAGACCCCCCCCCCCTTCTTAAGTTTCCTGCGGAGAGATGATGTGCTCCATTTGGCAGTTACTTGGTTCACCCCCCCAGGCACCTAGATCCTTATTTCCTCCCCAAGCGTTATCTTCCCCTAAATGACAATGTCCCCATCGTTTTCCTCCCCTTTTCCCTTCTGGGCGTGATCATCGTCGCCTCCCGTCGGTCCCTCTCCCAGCGTGGAAGCAGGATGCCAAAAGCTATCCTCTTCTGTTTTTTCGGACCATCCGAGCTCCGATTTTGGAACCCGGTGCCACAGTAGCTGGGCATTCATGCCGTGGGACCTCCGCAAATTCCCCCCCTTTTGCCTTCACCTCCCCTGATTTACGCGTGGCTGTCAACCGGTTCAACCTATTTAAGCGGACCAGCCGGATGGGCAACTCTGGATCTTCCTTGGAAAGGCGCGAGCTTGTCGTTATGCCTGTTTTTCTTTTCAACTGGTGCACGGCCGCGGATCCTTTCCCTTCCTCATCTTCCACTGGTTTTCCAGACCGGCTTTCCAATTTCAAGACTCCGATCCCTCCATAAACCCCAAAACACTCCTTCTTTCTTTTCTTGCTTTTATCTCCTTTTCTGCGGCTTCAGTATTTTCAGTGGCAAATCAAGTGGTCTTCTTCTCCCCTACGGTCCCTACGCAGTTGCTCCCAATTTCGCCCTTTGCGCCAAGAGGCTGATTGGGAGTTCCTGGTTCCTGAGAAAAAGTTATGAGAGAGCTTTTTTTTCCCTAGCCGGTTCCTTCCAACCTTTTGTCACTTTGAAAGTGTAACCACCTCTAATTCTAGCTGTATATCTTAAGCGTGGCGGTTTCATTCGGCTGGGAGTGTTGGTTCTCGGATGTATTTATCTTTTCTCCCCTCCCGTTGTTTTTGTGTTGATCCTCTCCGACCTTTAAGCACATAATCCCCCCCCAAACTCTCATCTAATTCCGCTATCACAAGCGATGAAGCTTCCTATCATGCTTTCTTTTTTTACCCCTTTTTTCCCCAAACCTTATTCGGCGTTTCGCTGTAGCACCTTTCTTTTCCTTAACGACTTTTTTCTTCAACCCCAATCCCCATATGTTGGCCCCCCACCTCAAAGTTGCTTTTGTAGCGGCGTCCTGGGCAGGCTCTCTGAGAGCACTTTTTAATTGCCAACACACGTCTCAACTCACTTCTCCTCCCCTCCCTTCCTCTCCCACCCATTACCCTATTGTTTGTTGTGCTACTCTGCTCGTGTTTTCGTTTCCGCTTTCTCAGCCCCCTTGTGGGCTCCTTTATGCTGTTGAAGTCTCTCAACTTTCTCCTCTTTGCCTCCAAAGTTTGCATTTTCCATTCCAACAGCTTCGTGGCAAGTGCTGCCTACTTCCGTCCCCTTGAACCACCATCAAGCGTTCCCCCCCCCTCGTAATTTGTAGCTTACCCTTTTTTATTTTTCTCTTAAATACCTTTGTTGAAGCCCAAGTTACCTCTACGTGTTCCTGCAAAGGTCAGTTCGGAGGTTTACAGTAGACCTCCTCTCAGCCTCTATCCTTCTCGCTATGCTTGCGTCCTCCCCCCCCCGGGCCTGAATCTTGTGGCATACGATGGCCCTATCCCCTCGCTTTGGAAGCGCCTTCCCTCCTTCCCCTGTCGCCTTCTTCTCCCGATGGTTACCCCTCCCCTTTTGTGAACCCTGCTTAATAGTGTCAAAATGATTGTTCAGTTACTATAGATGGCCCCGTGCCCGCCACGGTAATCCGGAAGTGTCCCTATCGTCTCGTAATTAAGAGCTATTGGGTATTGGTTTCCCTCCCCCCTCGTGCCTTTTCGTGGCTTGTATGAGTTCTCCGCCAGCTTCGACTTCCTTCTCTCGTGGGCATTTGATGTTTACGGCCGAGCGGATGGGCCCTGCCTTTTCCGCCGCTTGCTGGAAGGCCCTTCAGGTGCGGGAGAATAGGCATCCCTTTGCTTCCCGTCCTTGTCCCAACTTTCCATCTGTGATCTGACCTGTTCTGTCTTCCTCTCCCTTTTTGCTGAACTTTTGGTATCGATGTTTTAATATTGACTTATCACACAAGTCTTCTTTTAGCTGGTCCTTGCTGGTCCTGACCACGAGCGAATTCCCTTTCTCGAGTCCCTTGCCGCGCTTCACATGCCGTTCTCCTGAAGCGACCATGTCCCCTGTCCAGCTCCCCCTCCCCCTCCCATCTCTTTTTCCCCAGTTTCTTCCCCCGCCGGGATTACGTACAGTACCCCCCCTTTGCGTCGGTACCGCGCTACCGGGCGGCAAGGGGTCTAGGGTCGCACTTCTTACTCCTTTTTTTTCGTAGCCTTTTTTGCCATCTGCTAACCGGACGTGCGGATTTTGGTGTTGCTACTTCTCCCCCTCCTTCATGTCCCCCTTCGATGCGTTCGGTGGCTTTTGATGAGATTTGGTCGTGCGAAGTCAGTCCTTCCCTGTCAGGCTTTTTTCTCCCTGCCTTTCATCCACCCCCTCTTTTTTTCCCCCCCTTCCCCTTCTTCCGTTTTTTTTGTAGAGAGGATTTTGGTGGAGATGTTAAATGGCCCAAATTTCCCTGAACCTCGCCTCTGGGACTGGGAAAAACGCTGCGGAAAGGGACGTGGGATTCCTTTCTTCTCCACAAGTTCCCCCAAACTCGCCCTTTTCCTCCCTCCCCCTCCGACGCCTGACCGATCCCTAGAAGGTGATTACTGAGACGCCCCGCAAAACCCCACCGTCCGGCACCCCTCTTTTGTAGCGCCCTTGCCAAATCTTCCCCGCACCGAAGCTTATCCGTCGCCCTAGGCCTCCTTTCGTCCCTTTTCCTGGTTTCCATCCCGAACCCTGGTCCGTATAATCGTCGATTGGAAAGATCATTTTGTGGAGGCTATGTAGGATGGATGCTGTTGCAGCCTGTCCTCTTCCGGTCTTCCAATGTGACTAGCGAAATCTCCTCCTCCCCGTTGCATCTTTCACTCTTTTAGTTTGCTGGTACCCAGCATCGTATTCTACAACAACATCGCTCGCACCCTTGCCCATCCACCTCCTCGATCCTCAGGAAGGGTCCCCGGCGTCCCCAGGTTTTCCTGGTCAATTTTTTCCGAACCGGGATTACCTACTCCACCTTCCCTCCCCTCCCTCTTCTTTCAAACAGCATCCCGGTTTGGCACCGGCGCGCCTTTAGCTCCCATGCCCCCTTCCACGACCGCTCCTTCCCCAGTTAGGCTGAGGAGAACCCCTTTCCATTCCCTCCGGATTGTTGGCACCTCTTAGCCCCCCAAGCTTTCCTTCTCCCCTGGCTAGTAATTTGGCGCTTGTCACCTGCCATTTGCACTCTTCTTTCTTCCCCAGCCGTTTCTCGGACAATCCCTTTACCCTTCCCCCTCCCTTTCCCCGCCATTTCCCACACTTCTGGGGAGGAATCTTCTGCGTTTACGGCGGGCGCGTAATTTTGCCATCGATTCCACCCCTCGCCAGTCATCCTTGGCTGTGCGACGGCCCCGTCTCATGTGACCAGTGTGCACCATTCGCGGCTTTCATGCCTTTACTTCCACTCCCCGAAGACCTTGCGTTCCCCGTCCCGTTTTGACGCACCCGGTTTTTGTGATTACACGTTCCTCGAAGAGTTACGTCTTCACAAAGTCCGTTCTGGACGCCTTTTCTTTTTCGACTGTCACCAGTTTCCTTTTTCCCTATGAAAATGGTCACTGGACACAGCGGTTCGGGGAGACTTTTCGGCTTCTCTCAAATGGTTTCCTCATCATCACTCCCTTTTGTCCACCCATCACGACCACGACTCATCTCCTTTCCCCGGCAACACAAAAAATTTTAATTTAGGATTATCGCATTATAACCTACCGTGTGTGTCAATTAAAGTTTCTTTCCAATATCAGCACCCTTCCAGCCCCCCTTCTTCTGCCCCCTGTTAGCATTCTGCTTTCCCCCCCCCCCCTAGCGGTGGGAGTAACTTTTCGATCCAGGATACATGATTCTGAGACTTTTCTACCCAAGGCGCCGGTCCTTTACCCCCTTTGCGTGAAATTTTTCTTCCGTTTGTTTCCCAAATTAGCCCTCTTCTCTTAGTTCTCGCCCTTCTTTTCACTGCTGTTTCTCCTGAATTCGGGTGATTGAGGGCTGGCGTTCGGATCCTTTTGTTTCCTCTGTTGAGATTCTCGAACGGCATGGCCTCCCCTCGCACCCCCCCACGCTCCCTCCTCTGTACGCCTGGACCTCCCTTCCTCTTAAGGCGCTGACTCATCCTCGTGCTTCCTTTTCCTTTTGTCACGACGCAACCCCGTACACACCCACGGTTTTTACCCTTCTCTGTATGTTAAACCCTCTCATGCGACTTTTCTCCCCTTGACCCCCGCTCCCGTTTTGCCAAGCCCCTTTCCTATGGCCGGACCGCACGCAGCCCTTGCACTTCTCTCCCTTCCTGTTTGATACTTGAACCACACCCCTCTTCAAAAAAATGACGTCCCGCCCATGCGCTAATCAAAATTCCATTATTTGTTTTGTTTTTTGGAGGCCTTTTTTCCTATCTTTTTCTTTCCCTTTGCCACCATTCGGAGTCTTCCCCACCCCCCCCAGTGTCCGGGTGTTCCCAGTACTTTGAATTTCCCCCAGGACAAGCTCGCCTCCTTTCCCCAATCTTCTCCCTGATTTACAGTCTGAAACCAGCGTGACATCGCGGCTTCTCCATCTTCTCGTACCGTGTCCATCAACAGGGTTTGCCCCGCCCCCGTACCTCCTCCGTTCCTTCCCCCCCCTTTCCAGTTGAGGCGTTCCAGTAGACCCGCATGTCAGTACGAAAATGCGTCCACCTCGCTTGGGAGGCCCCCTTTCAGCCACCGAAATTCTTCACTTGAGCTTTTTCCTCTGCTTCCTTCATCGCTTTCTCTCCTTCACGCCCCTTCCCTGTGACTATTCTTTCACCCCCTCAATGTGGCTAGTGAGAAGAGGATCAGGGTCATGGAGTTTCTTTGTAAGAATCCTATAAGGGGGCCTTTTTGGGACCGCCCCGGTTGCCAGGAAAAGGCCCCAACCAGTGGCCTTTTCTATAGCGTCTTCCTTAACTAATCTATTGGCAATGTGTCTAACTCCCTCCTCTGTGCTCGAACTATGTTCTCTTACTTGATAGCGGATGGCTTGTCCCCTCTCGGAGCGCCCGGTTACACTTGATTGGCCATGCCTGCTCCCAGACGAGTGCAGGGAATCTTTCAGGGGATTTTTCCACCCTTTCCGTTCCAACGAACTTCGACTGGTTGAATTTTCACATTTAACTGAAGGTCCGCCTTCTGGGGGCATTCGCGTTTTTAGCTGTGGTCATCTCGCAAGAAGTCTCTACGTCATGATTTCCCTGCTGGTGCCCTCAAAAAGAGAGCATGCTTTTTTCGTCCTCCTTTCCCTCTTCACATTTCCCCCCCCTGCTCACTCCGATCACCTGCTACTCGAATCCATCCGTTTGCACGCCCAATTTCCATTAGCTTGCCTGGAATTTGACCATTGACCCTGGTGCGCCGGAGTTTTTCAACCCGCGCCCCTTTTCTACCACCAAGGGTCCCCCTAGCTTTCCTTCTAGTCTTTTCGTCAGAGGGTCGCTAACGTGAATCTTCTTTTGGTTTTTTTCCGTCTCCCTCTAATTGATGATCCCCCCCTTCTCTGTCTTTCTCCCTGTTCGGCTTTCATGTGATTAGCGGTTTCCCTGTTCTGCGTTCGCGTCCTTTGTTAGGCCTTTTTTTTGCCCGGTTTTCTCCATTTTTTTAA
>Ga0179593_1414105_pt1 | contig 10477 bp, 7 predicted proteins | sample CZODoug2_1_08_16_FD_185931 | JGI IMG/M metagenome (GOLD analysis project Ga0179593, IMG submission 185931) | Vadose zone soil fungal communities from Angelo Coast Range Reserve, California, USA - CZODoug2_1_08_16fungal (PacBio error correction) | ecosystem: Environmental > Terrestrial > Soil >... | reverse complement strand
CCCCCTTGTTTTCTTCGAGCCCATTTTTCCTCCTCCGGTTGTTTCCGAGCCATTTTTTTTAGTCACGACATATTCAGCCAAGACATCACAGGTCGGGCAACGATCAAATCGGTTTGTTTTCGTGTGCCTTTTACCGTGACGATTTTATCGTCTGTTTCCATTTTTCTTTTCCTTTCCCCTGAACCACTCTGTATATCTTGCGTCTGTTAGTCGTGCGTGAGTCCGCCGGGGTCCGCTTGGCAGAGACTTGCCCATCTGACCGCCACCTCCGGCCTTCCTTTTTTTAGCATCCATTCGCCTTGCTCGACTCTGCTCCCGCGGCCCTCTGTAGTAATGGCCTCAACCGTAGATGGACTTGCCGTCTGTTCTTCTCGTGGTCCGCCTTTTGGAATGTCTTGTTTTTTTACTCTCGGGGACATTCCCTGTTTGTTTTGACGATTCGTTATGGCTGTTTGATCTTTCTTTTCCAGGCGTTCTTTGACTTGCCCTTCCAGTTTTCCAGTAACGAGGTCGGTCCCGGACCCGCACGCCCTAAAGTTTGTTCCCTCGGCTCACTTTCCTATATTTCTTTCAGTAGTTCTTCTGATCGCCCCTGTCCTGAACGATCTCCTCTCCGATTAGTCCCTTCCTGTTTCTTCTCACATTTGCCCATGCGCCTACAAGCTCTTCTCATGTAGGGATTCAACCCCCAATCGTAAAAACTAGGGGTAATCACGGCGCGGCGGTTAAGTTTGCCGTTGGTTTCATCACGCGATCCTTTCTTGGATAAATTCCGCTGCCTGCTCTTCTTCCAGTTTCTGCATCTTTCTTTTCGATTTCGGGCTTTGCCCCCCTTTCTTGAGTGTATTTCGATCGTCCAACTCTCTCCGCCCTCTTGATTTTCCCCTATTGGCCGTTTCTGTCCGCCGGCCACCATCCCCCCCTGAGTTTTCATATACCGCATTTTTTTTGCAATCAATTGTGATTTTCCCAGGGATGGTAGACCTACTAGATCCTTTTTTTTAAGTGTCCGTTATTTCTCGTCTCGCTCCCATAAAGCGGATTTACATCGTTTCTTTCTCTTTTTCTTCCGCCCTCTTTGTCTTTGTTGCTTCCCTCTCTTTTGCATCTCCTTTCTTGAAGGCTACTGGCTTGACGGGGCCAAGTTGCACTTTCGATTCCTCCCTAACGGTTCCCCGGTCTACAGTTCCTTTTCCCAGGAGGCTATTCGATTTTCCACGGCGTGTTTTTTTTAGGGAGTCCCCGCCCCCCTGGCATCGCTGGTCCTGCCTTTCATTTTGTGAGCTTGTGAGGTGCCTTGGTCCCCTCTTTTCCCCCAAGACGAGTAACACTTTCCAATCCGACGATCGTAATACTGAGGTGTTCGACTTATACTGATTTCTTTTTCTTCCCTTCCAGTGCCATGTGGGATTGGTCTCACCAGCTACTTCACCGCACGCGCCCTTTATTTCCCCACTCTTTTTTCTGTGGTTCCCAGTCCCCCTTTTGAGCATTTCATGTTTGTTCAGAGCCGTTTTTCCCAAGTGCTATTTTCTTATAGTTGCCGTAGGTGACACGTTGTTCTGCGTCCTTCCCTGCCATAGTAGCAGGCTTTCTCCGTAGTGGCTTCCTTTAATTTGACCCACATGGTATTTACGTGCTGTTTCGCCCTCGCCGTTCGTTTTTTCCTTTCCTCTTCCACACGGTGTTCTAAGTGACGAACTCACAGCCCTACATCACCGAAGCCTTCCTTCCCGTAAACCAATCGAAAGGGCAACGATCTAATTTCCAGTCGATCTAGGAAAATATACTTTTCCATCGCCTGTGTTTTCCCAGACACGAAGACGTTTTGATTAGTTTTTCCCCGTCTTTTTTTTTTTAGAGGTTGCGTTCTCCGTTGCGTTTACGCCGTGGAGATCCCCCGCAACGCAGCGTCCGTTTTTTCTTCCCCACTGAGCCTCCGTGGATCGTACGGCGGTTTACCCCGTACGAAGAACCTCGAATGGTCTATTAATCCCCTTTGGGCGTTCCCCTTTCCACGTTCCCCCCGACGGTACACGTCAACGGTAGGCACCCCCCTCCGGAGTTCTGTCTCTGTGGTTCTTGTGGCTTACCCGCCGATGTTCTGAACGTGCAAGGCTTTACCTCAAATTCCTTCGGCGTCGTCCCTTGATTGGCTCACACCGCACCACGTTTGACATTTTCCTGCAGTCGCGTTGCCTTACCACGGTTTTTGGGTGCATCCGGTGCTTTCAAGGTTCAGCCGACCGCTTGCACAGTAAGCCGCCGTTTTGTAAGATTTTGATGACAGTCCTTCCCCTTGAGCGCGTGTGGTTCGCGCGCCTGTGCCAGGCCTTTTGTTTTTTTCGTTTTCAGTTGTTCCTCCTTTCCTTCCAGCTGCATCACCCCGATCATGTCCAGTAGGGCGTCTCATCGCCCCTGCCTCAAGTTCCTGTGCTTCTCGCCGTTCTTTTTTTTTTCAGTATAGGCCCTTCCTGATGATCAACCCGTTGCCGACTCTTGCAGCTTCCAGGAATGTTTCCCTTCCAAATTCTTTTTCCCTTTATCGGACGCCTGCGTGACCTTGCTGTCCTCTTGTGTTATTCGCCTGGCTATTTCAAGGAGCTTGATTTGCGCTGGCGCCGCGTCAGTACGAGGGTCCGGTCGCCTAGGTCGGCATTCTGAATTTTTTTAGTGTCTACCGCGCGCTGGTGACCCCTGGGACGGCAATTTTTTCGTCCTTTGATTAAAATCCCGACACTCTAACCCTAGTGATGAAACCCGAATTGCTCTTCTTTTTGCTGTTACTCTTTGTCATCCCTGGGACCGTCGGTCCTCTCGCTTGTGACTACAAACTTACTTCAGGCGAAGTTCCTTCGTTTCTTTTTTTCCGCTTCTGGTGACTTGGGGCCAGCGCTCCCCAGTCTTGCCCATCCGAAGTTTTCTGAATCGTTACTAGTGGGGTGGATTTCTTTGACTCGCTCGCCGCGAATCTGACCTTCTTTGTTTTTTTGTTGGCCGGACATGGCCCCACATTTGGCGGTATTCCATGGGGTGGCCGTGATGTCGAGCTGTTGTCTCCTACATCCACAACCCTGACCGTTTTCTCCCTTTTTGGAGACCTTTACCGCGCCCCCGCTCTCACGGGATGTGTGGGGAGGGGTTCTTTTTCCTCTCCTACACGTGCACTCCCCTTCAGACGCGCCTTGAGATTAAGATTGGTCCGGCCCCCCTGTACCCCTCAATGAGGACTGTTCTTAACTGTCTTTTACCGCTTTTCCGAGACCTCCAATCAGAGTCCCTCCGGCTCTTTACCTAATGGCAACACTTTGAATCCCGTCGCCGACGATCTTCGCGATCTCGCTTCCCTTTTTGTTCCCCGATGCGCGTCGATCCTTTTCTATATTATCTCCGTTTTGTTTGTTGTTGTGCTATATCACGAATTACGCTAAAATAGGGATCTGTCCCGGTCCCCCCTGACTCCGAATTTTCTGAGGAGGAGGATTTTTCCCTGCGTGGCTTCCAGTTCGTCTAATTTGTGTTTTTTCGCAGGTTCGGCTCTTTGTGCTTGATGTTACTGGCGAAACCGGTTTTTTTTCTTTATTTTTACTTTGGCAGCAAAGATTCTCGTTTGTTATCCTCCTGCGTCTTTCGGGTGAGTGCCTGAATCGTTTCGGTTCCGACATCCACCCGCCATCTTTTTCTCAGTGTTAGCGTTAATGTTGCCCTTTTTCGATTACGTTGTGGATGGCTCTAGGCCATCGTCACCACCTTCCCCCACCCCATACTCCATTATTCCCTGGTAGCCAAAAATTGCAGGTCATTTTCTCTGCGCTCAAATTAATCACCATTCGTACGGTTCTGTCGTTCATACAACTTCCTGCTTGCCCGATGTCGGTGGGGACGTGGCCACCTGCCTGCCCTCTCCCCGACTGGCCGTCCGTGCCTTTCAATGATGAATGTCACGCGGAGTGTTGCTGGTTCCTTTTTCTTTCCACCTCCCAGTTTTTTCCGCGTTATTTCCCCAACATCTCTCCTTCTCCAGATTTTTTCCTAAAGAGGATCAGTGTCTCTTTGATCGATGATGCTTAGTCCCCCGCCTTTCTTGTCGCTGTTATGACATCCGATTTCTCCGGCGTCATTGACGGGCCGACCGGACCCTCTACTACGGCGGCTGCCCCAGCTGATCGTTCTCATTCTCGATCGGCGGGCCCCCCACACAGAGCCCCGGTCTCCGGCCCCGGGCGCCGAGCGCGGGTCCTTGAGCTGATTTTTCTATCCCAAGAGTTCGCCGGTGAAGTGCTTCATTGATTTTTTTTTCTTAGACCGACACCCACGCTGGTGTCGCGCTTTTGATTCCAGATTCCTCCCTCCAAATTTCTAGGTGTTTCATCTCAGGCGCGGTTGAGAAAAAGCGAACTCCCCCCCTTCCCTGCGCCAGTAGACTCGCCCCCCCTCGTCGTGACCACGTAGTCCTTGTCGAGACTCATTTCTTTCTGGTAAAGTTTGGGTTGCAGTGGACTGCATAGTAGGAGGATACTTCTGAGCCCAACCGGATGCACCCCCACACCGGTTTTGTGCTCTGTCGACGTGGAACGGAAGCCTACCAGTCCAGTTGTCTGTTCGCTTTGTTGACTCTCGTCCCAGTTAGATTATGATGTCACTGCCTTCCGTTATTCTTCTCCCTCCTCTGCCCCTCGGCCATTTTCTGCAAGTCACCTTTTTGAGGTTGGAGTAAGTATGTGATCTGTAGAACGATTGCCCCATCGTTCCTTATTGAAAGAAACTCTTCATCTCCTTCGGGTGTTTTTTTTCTCCGCCCTGCGGATCATGCCCTGATTGTTTTTTTCCATCTTACGCCGCCCGGCAGGATTTGCTTAGCTGTCTTTTTGAAGTCCGCAGGAGAAGCGCCGGGGTGGTGTTTTGGGCCCCCCGTTTCGCGGGCCTTGACACATTTTTTTTGAATCATTCTCTTTCCCTAGTCTTCGTGCGTTTTCCCCGATGCTTTTCCTTCATCTATCTTGGCCGAATCGCCCTTTTCTGTTCAGATTTTCAGTCCTTTTTTCGAGTAGATTCCTTGTGCTTTAGGTGGCTGTTAAGGCTTTAGTGCCTTGGGGCCCTTCCAGGATTTCAAAGTCTCTTTATGGCGACCGCCGGAACTACCAGTTGAGCTTTCCTTCTAACAGCCTGGGGTTCCCCCTTCTTATCCTCTTCAGGTACCTCTACGGATCCCCTTCCCTCTCTCCGAAAGCGCCCGGATTACTCGCGGGCTTTGACCACCAGTGCCCATTTTCTTACCTTTCTTTAGTGGGCTGCAACCCACTTCAACACGTTTTTTTCCAAGAGCGTCGTGAATCCGTTGGGAGTTTTAACCAAGATTGCACCTTCCTGTTGATCCCCATTAACGATCTGCCTGCGAACCTTGAGTTTCTCTAGTCTCTGCTGTCACTTTTCAGAGGAATTCTCTTTTTTTTACTCACATCATTTGCCCTCCGTCACTCTTCTTCTATAGCAGTATTTAGGTTTTCTCAAGGAACAGCCCAAGCCTCTTTGTTCATTGTCAACCTCCCTTGGGCACAACTGTGAAGCCATGTGAAGTGGTAGTGGCGCTCTCCTGTCGTTTACCGGTTGAAGTAGTTGCCAGACCAGTTTTCCACATCGTGTCTATCTCATATTTTTCCCATCCTTCAGGTTTTCTTTTTGAGATACCCGCTTTCAGTCCGCTTTAGGCGCTCGCCGGTTCCTCCTGTGAACTTGGCGTTCGCGTTATCTAACCTTTTTTCCCCGGGCTTCCGTGATTTGTTCCAAGGCCAGGCTGTTTTTTGCTCCCACCTCGGTTTTTTTCCTGTTTGAGTCCTCCATCCCCCTGGGTCCATCGTTGGCGGTTTTTCTGGGCGTAAGTTTTGCTTTCTTTGAGATATCAAGATCCTTGGACCTCTTTTAACCCTTTGCAAGCCCTGACGCTCTATCATCTTCTGGTGCTTCATTCTTCCTTCGCCTGAATGGATCCAGACAGTCTTCTTTCATACAGCGGCTACTCAAGAAGTTAGATTGTATTTAACCCTCCCTTTTTTCCGATGGGGTTTCAGTCCACCTCCATTCCTATTGTCCGGCTGCAGTGGGCATGGTTTTCGACCTGGCGCATAATCGGCTCCTTTCACGGTTGCCGCGTCATGTTGTTTTAGCGTGTCTGTTTGATTGATATAGTCAGTATTTTTTCTCCGTTCTTATTGTTTACAATGGTATTTAGTGCGGTCGCCCCCCTCGCCCCTGTTTCTTTCTTTCGTTTCCGTTTCCTGGACCCCCTGCGACCGACGAACTGCATTAAAAGTGACACCTCAAAAAGAATTACCTTCATCCGTACACAATACTCAGGGAAAGTGGCCTGATGGACTCCGGACTTTCCTTCTTTTTACCGGAGAACTCAGCGTATTCATTACATACAGGATCATTTTCTCTGTCCACGTTTAATGTTTCCCAGTTTCTAGCTTTTAAGCTCGCGACTAGGTCGCCGTTGCCGGCCGCTCTTTGATATCCATCCCCCCCTCACGCGTGCGGTTTCTATGGCCCTAGAATGCATGCGGATCCTCCTTAGGCGCACCCCCGGAACTACTCCTTCCTTGGCTACCTTTTACAATTTCTGGTTTTTGCACCTTCCGGACTTCTTTTAACGATTTAGTAATTCCGGCCCCCCTCTCCCCTTTTTGGAGGTCCTACCTGTGGCGGGTGGTTAAGAGTTTTTTTCCGAATGTAAGCAGAGCCAATTTACTCCTTGTACTCATCATGTCCCTTTTTTTTTTTAGGTACCCCGTGATTCCTTTTTTCGACCCCATTTGAAAAACCTTTACCTCTTTTGGCTTCCGACCTTAGCCTTGGCTTTGACCCCGGTTTTTGGTACTTTCCCCGGTGCTCAATGCGCGGCCTGCCGGACTGCTTGTGAACCCCAGTAACTACCCTGCCGCCGGACTTCGAAGGTGTTTTTCTCTCCCAATTTCCTGCTGTTCCCGCCCTTTCTTTTCGCGTGCACTGTTTCAGGAGAAGGGGGGTTCGGTGTATTAGATAAAGTCGCTGCTGCCTCTCTTCCCCCCTACCCGAGACCGATGTTTTGGCGTGATATATTTTTAATACTGTTCAAGGTTGCAGTAAACGACAGACTTTGTTCGTCTAAGTCTTCTGTCCCATCTGATCCAACTTTCACCTTCTTATGCTTGCATCCTCAGCTTTCAGTCCCCTAACATTCCGTCCCCTTTTTCTCGACCTTCCCCCGTTCCCGGTTTAGACCTTTGCTGTGGGATGGGCGACTTTCTTTAAAGGCGTGCTCTATAGTGGTGCTACCGTGCCCGGTATCTTTTCGGTCGCCTTAAGGGATGGCCTGCTAATCTGTGTCTCGAGTATACCACCTCTGAGAGTCACGACTTCCTTGCTCGTGGAAGTCCTATCCTATTCACCAATGACCTAGTGATGTCAACCTCTGTACCTTAGTGCTGTTGGTTCGCCCCGGTCTTTCTAGGGTATCAAAGCCGGAACTCTCCACTGCTCCTCTTTTGACTAAACCTAATCATGGCGTCCGGCACGTTAGGCCCCTTGCGATGTGATCGTATGGCACATGAGTTGTTCACTTTTTTTCCCCCATTATTTTTTCTAATGACTTTCTTACGCACCAGACGGCTCTGTTGTGTGGGATGCATTGGCCGAGTTCGTTTCGACCCCATGAATGTTCTTTTTAGGTCCATGGGACCATGGAACTGTTTCTGGATGCTTCTTGTTTTTAGTGGCTGTTCTCCTTGGCTCTTACACATCCACACGATCTACCCTCCCTTCTGAGCCCATTTCCATCCTTGTCACCGTGGTCATGGTTGAGCTTTGTTAGGTCGTTAGCGCTCTCTTTTCCCGTGACCACCTCGATATAAGTATCTCGTCCGGTGAGTATCGATCTTTCTTGGTTGCGTCCCCACTCCCATCACATTGAGTAATGGTAGCCTTCCCTATTCACGCGACGTCTTTAGCCCTAACGCCTTTCTCGTGATGTCGAACTTTGACCCTGTTTTACGCGCCGATTCCTTTTTCTCCCCTCTCGCCGTAGGTCGGCCACTATTGTCGCGTCGCTTCTTGCCTATCTTTCCTCTCTTTTTTTGAGAGAGATAGCACTTAATTGACGCTCCAATCTTTTTTTTTTGTCCTTCCGAGCTTTGCTCCTTTCCTTCGGGCTTTTGATGGTCTTTGCCCATGTCGTTCCATCACGTTTTTCCCCATGGCGGGCGTTACCTTCCGGCGAGGATCTCCCCCTCTCTTTCTTGACAAGTCGCCTTGAGGTAATTTCGGCTCCATCTACTCTTCGTCTCGAGTGATCGAGGTTCTTTCCCCTTTCCTCGATGGTCGGTGACCGCCATCACCGCCCTGCCCTCCACCGTGCGTCTGGCTTTTCCTGCTCCTCCCTGTTCGGAGTGGGAGTTGTGGATTTTCCCCTATCATGAAAGCTTTCCTCACTCACCCCCCTATCTCCCCCAAGTAGTATGGCCTTGTCCCAACACGCCATGAGGTACTTCAGGCGTTGTTGTGCTCCTCCGGCCATTTTACCCCCTAGTTTTTCGTTCATCCTCTTCAGGGAACCTATTCGGTTTTTTTTAATCTGGCACCCCTTTGACTCTGGCCCTCCGTCCATGGTGTCCTTGTCCTTTTTCCATTCTTGACTGTTTTAGGTCCACACGCGGAGTTGCGAGGTCGGCCTCCCCCTTCTCCCGCTGAACAACAGCAAGTCCCCTGAATTCTCCTCTGCGGTATTAAGAGGTTTTAATTCTTTTTCAGTCCTATGATTTTTACTCGAGCAGATGCCTTCTTGGACTTTTTCTACAGATCCTCCCTTCCTTTTCGCGGCCGCTTACGTGGCGGACGTGACCCTGCGGTCTTTTCCTCCGCGATCTGCGCAGCCATTTGCGATCGTGGACGGCGGCCATCAAACCGCCGCCAGGTCTTATTCTCAAGTAAAAGAACCCACCCATCTCGCCGAGGTGCTTCTTGAGCGTTCACGTCTTGCTCTGCCCGAGCGGCCTTGTGGAAAAGTTGATCATTTTGCCTAGAAGTCGTAGTACCGTCCCCGCTGGTAGCTCGACGTCCCCTTACCTTTGTCGGGCCTCGATAGAAGCAAGAATCGTCTCCTGTGTTTCGGCATTTCCGTGCATCTCAACCTCCCTCAGACCCACGACTTCTACGCCAGTTCTCGCACAAAAAGCTTGTTCCCCTCGGATGGCACTGGCCCGCCTTGACTAATGCTTTTTTTCGGAGTGACTTTTTCCCTCGTTCGCTTCTACTTTTGAGAACGTCTTGCCCCACCGTTGGTTTCGTACTTTTCCTCTTTCGTAAGCCTCACCATAGTCCCGGTTTTTAATGTAGACTCACACTTTTACGCCTTTTTTTTTTGGTTACGTCTGAATTCTGTTAACTGCCTTAAAGTTCTTTACGACTCCTTCCGCAGAGCACACATTCTCTTTTTTCCCTCCAGAGTTAGATTTAGTAAGTTTCCGACTTAGATTTCTTTCAACTAGTGCTTTTTTTCCACCGATTTAATAGCTTTTTATGTTGGTAGTGGCGTGATGCAGCCTTGCGGATCCCTACCTTCGTATACTTCATCTGACCAAATCACTTAGTCCCTGGTTTGCTCAGAGCGGCCGTCATCCGTCGCCGTTCGATGAGCGCGGAAACTTCCATTGGCCTCCCTGAAGTCTTAAACGTCTTTTGTCCCTGATGGACCTCGCCTCTTCCTCTTTTTCTCTTTTGGCCGATATCTCTTTCCTTTTCGATCTTTCCTTCTTTTGTTACGATGTTCACGTCTTCGTGGTGTCTTTTTTCCTTTTCGTTTTTCGTCCTCCCACCTGGGTCCCTTCCTGACGTTTCAACCAGTCACGCGGTCCTCTTTTCCGCAAACTGTTAATTACTTTTTGGGATACGCATCCCTGTTCTCACACTCCTGTCTTATCCTGAGAGAATGACTCCCCATCCCCCCACTCCTTTTTTCCCCTTCCGTCACGCTCTCACCTAGACCTTTGATCCGCGTCCCGTCTTGACCGTCCCATTCGTCGGCCCTTAGTGGACTGGAGGTGTAATGACCCCCCTTTCCCCCCGCAAAACTCTTGTGTTCATACCGCGCGTTTTCTGCCCTTCTCCGTTTGCTTCCCATCTGTATTTTGGACTGTCTATCCATTCTCTATTTTGAGTTGAACACGAAGCAAGCGCTCGATGTGGGCTTGTCCCCCCTTGACCCGAGGACTTGCTCTGATTCTCTCCCCTCCCAGCCTATCCCATCGTCCTGAGTACCTCTATTCCTTGCTGGGGGTACTGACTCGTCACAAAAGCACCACCTCCTCCTTTTTTCTCCGCATCTTTTCTGGGCGTGCAATCATTTGAAGCACTGTTCGATTCTTTTGCAGATCGATTTCCCGTTCTTTGCCGTGTCGTTTTTATTAGACTTCCTCGCGCCGAACAACGTCCGGATTTCCCCCCC
>Ga0179593_1372654_pt1 | contig 10477 bp, 12 predicted proteins | sample CZODoug2_1_08_16_FD_185931 | JGI IMG/M metagenome (GOLD analysis project Ga0179593, IMG submission 185931) | Vadose zone soil fungal communities from Angelo Coast Range Reserve, California, USA - CZODoug2_1_08_16fungal (PacBio error correction) | ecosystem: Environmental > Terrestrial > Soil >... | reverse complement strand
GATGGACCCCAGTTGCCCCTCTTCTTCGTGAATACTTCCTTTTCCTTTGACCGCCATACTGGACGACCGCCGCCTCGGTGGGACCCCCCCCTGAGCTCGCCCGCCTTCCCTACTCCTTTGAATTCTTTCTATTAGCTTGCCCCACCTGAAAATTTAGAGCCAGTTTTGGCCGTCTGTGGGTCAACTTTACAATTGACTACTCTTCCCCCACCCCGTTCCATGACCCCAGCGCACACCCTCGACCCCTCTCGCGGTTGGTCGGTTGTTGGCTTTCTTAAATCTGTCAGATTTTTCCGAATCTTGATTGGACCTTGGCCTCTGGGAACCTATACTCCCTTTTTGCAGCATTGTCCTTAACCAGTTCCCCTTTGAATTTCGCTAAACATCAAAAGTAAGCCAAAGATTCCCCGACTTTTTCCTCCTTATCCCCGTACCGCTTTAGTTGATTTAGTAGCACCCACCACCAGTTTTCTGATAGCCAGCTCTGGGCTGATTGGCTTTTGCGCTGGTTCATTTAACGCCGTGTGTGCCCGGAATCTTCCCCATAACTTGTTTTCCCCTTCGTACCGACGCCCCCACTAGCGTGCTTCGGAAAATTCCTCACCCTTTCTTTCCTCCCTTCGGGCGCGCAGAGATTTCTGTTCTCATCCTTCATGACCTTGTAAAACCAGGGCGTCTAGTATTTTTTACCCCCACCCACAATGCATAGGACTCCATCTTTGTTTGACGAGGGTGCCAGTGCGACCGTCCGACGTAGGATCGAGAGTCAATTCGGCTCCCGCCTCCTCTGTGTTTTTCATCTACCTTGAATGAAGATTTTTAACCCTCGTAACCACCCCTTAAAACCCGACGGTGCCCTATCAGCCCTCTTCTCGCCGTGAAGTAGGTGTCTTGGACCTTGACTGGATAGTGAGATCCCTATGCCCTCCCTGTTGCTCGGTTGAAGCTGATTCGGACTGGATTTCGGCCCTTTTCTTCTGTCCCGCACAATAAACCTAAAAAATTCCATTTTCCCTTTCCCAAGTGTTTTTGCCCAAGTTTCTTCCCCCTATTCTTAAATTGGGTTTCGCGTTGCGTGGTCTTCGGCGCCCGTTCCTTTGATCGTTCGATAGCCCCCGTCCGTCTCCTCCCTTACACGACCCCTCTTTTTTTTCGTTTTCCCTTCCTTTTTTTCCCCAGGGAGGTGCCGGGTGTGTTGCCAAAATATGTTTTTCCCCGCCTTTTACATTTTCCCCGTTTTGTTTTCCGTTTCCATTTTTTTTGGTTCCTGCTCGTTAGTGGTTAGTAACCCCTAACCTACTATCCCACCCCTGGTTTCCGAGAACCACTACCTAAGCTGGACTGGTTGATGTTTCTCGCTTTAAATGCTATTTTGCGGCACTGTTGCTCCGGTGAAGCAGGCAAGCCCAATCCCATAGAGGACGTCATCCGTATCTTCTTCCCGACCAATCAGGTCTGCAATATTTGCCTGTGTCCCTTCCGCTGGTTTCGTCTTTCAGCCGTCCTCTTTCGTGTTGCGTTACAAGTGGCTTTATTTTTCTGGACCCGTTCCCGTTCCCTCCGGCCTCTTTCTCGACCCTGTTTTATTTTCCACTAAGGACCGTTGTCACTCCCCCTCCGGTTGACACCTTTTCCCCTCTTTTCACTCAAGTCACTCCATCCTGTTCCTTACGCAAGTAACAGCATGCACGTCTACATGTTTTTTTTCCTTTCCCACCTCCCGCGGAGGTACTACTTGCAAAAGATAAGTGGATTTGACTCTCTTGGTCATACTTTCTCCCTCATGCTTTTCCTCGTGGGCGAAGTTTCCATTACGCCCATCCCTTACAAGCTTTTCCTTTCGTCACGGTCCCACCCTCAAGAAACACCTCTTTGCCTTTCCCCCTTTCCGCCAAAGTTGCAATCTTAAGTCCCGCAATGGGCGAGCACCAGGGAGGTCCTCACCGCCCTTTTCCCGTTCTCGTAACATTTAAAGGACTTTTACTGACCCCGGTTATTCCCCCCCCCTTTAACTCTTTTACTAAGCCAGAAGGTTTGTTTGTTGAGACGATTGCCCGAACCTATCTCCATGAACCACACCCCCTTTCATTGACTTAGATCTTTTCCGGGAATTTCTCCCCTCCCCAAAGTTCTTGTTTGAAGTCTCCCCCCCTTTCAGCTGAGTAAATGACCCCTGCACTAGCTTTTTCTCCCTTCTCAATTCGGCCGGACATGTGACGTCGACGGCAGGGAGATTTTCCTTCGCCTCCAGTAGCTCAACTGGATTAGCGAATCGGACCATTCTTTCAACCCATCCAAGAAACATGCGTTCTGGAGAATCCGCTACTCCCGCTGGTATGGGTTTTTCAGAACTATCCCTGACGTACTGCAATGAGGTGAACGTGGGACTCTAAGTTCCTTCCCTGATTTTTCTGGGAACCTCCCTAAGCGATTACGTACGGTGGGCCATCCCTGGATAGCGGGGACCAACAGGCCCTTCTTGGCCTACACGTCGTTTTTTGCGCCCTCGGGGGGTTCAAGGCGACGGTTGTGTGTTTCGGTCGTCCCCTCATTCCCCCTTTCTCTCTATCCGAGGTTTTATCAGGCCCGTCATTGCCCCCTCCCCCTCCTCCCGATTTCCCCCATTTTTAAAAAGTAGCATGAGGCGATTCGCGGCCTTTCTTGCGGCGTCTCCTCTTTCTCCATTTCCTTTCCTTCTTGTTTGCTCTCTTCCCCTCCGTCGCGAACAACCATTCCTGCTTTCCGCTTTTTGCAGAGACCGAGGTCCTAGGGCTTTTGCTTCCTATCTTTGGGTTATGTAGGGTTCTTTGCTTTTGAAAACATGATACCGAAAGACCCTTTAACCCCACCCTTTCTTTCCTGGATTGACCTGACACCACCTTCCCTTTTTATACACAGGAACATGCTTTTTCCCCTATTTTCGTCCCAATTTCTAGAGCGGTTGTCTTTGACGCTCGGACTTCTTTAGGGATCCTTTTTTTTTTTTTCTTTTTTTTTTTTTTTTTTTGGGTGTTCTTTTTAGTTTTTTTCTCCTTCTTTTTTTTTTTTTTTTTTTTTTTTCGTTCCCAGACCGCCCCCTTATTATCACCCGGTCCGTGCAGTTAAAAGGGGATCCGTAACTGCACCCCGTTTTCACGGGACCGTCTCTTTTTTTTCGTTGCAAAGCTGCTGCTCCTCCAGACTTGATTGATAAAGCTTTGCACTGCTTATTGAATAGGACCATTGGACGGAGATCCCAATTGACACTCTTCTCCCATCTAGGAGTTTCAGGGGCCAAAGCCGTTGCAGAGAGCGGCTGACTCGGGCAAGTTAGTTTTCCTTGGCGCCTTCTTTACGTTTACTTAGCCCCCCAGTCGTTCCCCAACTCCCCGCCCTCCTTGTGGATATTTGCCCCCTTCCAACGTTATCCGAACCCCACCTCTAAGATACAAAAATTTCGGGAATCTTCTCCGCCTGGGTTTCATAGGACTTTAGACTCCCCCTTCCCTACGCTTTCATCTTTAGGAGGAATCCGTATTTTCCTGTGTCCCATCGGCCTCATGGCAAAGGTCCCTCCAATTTTTCTGGGTATCTTTTTTCGGACCTCTTGATAAGAGTTGACCGGCGAAGACCCATTCACCCAGAAAGAAAGCGCCTCTGCCTCCCTTCCCCTTAGAGTGGGTGTTTCCTTATCCCCAAATGAAGTCATGAAATGAGTCCACCTTTCGCGACTACCTGGGGATGTGGTGGCACGGGAGTTGACCCCATTCCACAGTGGACCTTTCCCCCAAGCTTCACCCTTCTTTTAGTGCGTCCAGCGTAGCTGTCCCTAAATACTAGATGTTTTTTAGACAAAACCTCCTGCAGATGTCGTTCCCGGGCCAAAAACCTGATTTCTTTCTCTGTGTGTTCCGGTTAACTTTGCTTATCTTTTTTTGGGTTATGGCTAAGTATTCGATTTTCCATTTTTCCACGCAACCGGAGATTGTGTATGTATGGGCTCAATAAACCTGCTTCATCACCTTCCGATCGGTCTTCTTTTTTTTTTTAAACCTTCTTTTAGGCAGAAGGCCCAGCCTCCGTCTTGGAGGATCTTTTCCCTCCCTCCTTCCAAACTCGTTAGTCCCCCAAAGAATAGGCCCGGCTGGGCAACTCGTTTTTCTCACATCCTCCCGAAACCAGTTCTGATGCTCCTGCTTTCCCCAAACCAGACGCTCCCTCAAATTGACCGTCTTTGTCAGAGGTGTCTCTTTCCTTCGTGTACACACGGCCCTCCAGACAGTGCCGCGTTTCTTCAATTTAGACATCCTTTGCTATATCTGAACAAGGCTATCAGCTCAGCAAGACAACCTCTCTTTATTCAAACCGGCTGGGCTCACATGATCATCAACTGTCTTCCAATACCTACTCCGACCCCTAAGACCTTTAAAGCTTCTACCGTTCCCCCACACACCCTTCACTACCACCACAAGGCCCACCCCCACCACTTCGAAGTATTCCATTTTCCCACCCCCTTGTCTCTCTCCCCTCACTTCCCCGCCCAGCTCCCGTTTCCTTCTGCTCTCCCTCACCAATTGCCCCGGATTACCTCACCACGTGTGCCTTGATGCAGCGTGGTATTTATTTTTCATACTGCAGTAGTGATGACACAATTTGCAGGACGGAAGGTCTGCACCGTCCTTTTAGACCTAAGCCCCCCCAAATTGGAATGTTATTTGAGACACTTGTCAGCTTTTTCCAGATTGCAGATTGTTCCCGCTTTGTTTCCCCCCCAGAGGGGAGTGTACAATAATTTCCCTTTTTCCCTGGTTTGCTCCAAATGCCATCTCGAACGGAACTCCAGAATAAACTGGAGTCCAGGTGGACCCGAAAAAACAACGCCTCCCCACAGCAATCACGCACCAAACGCAGGTCAGAGGTCTTGTATCTTTCCTTCTTTTCAACATTAACCCACCCCCACGAACGTGGCCCCCCTCCTCTGTAAGGAGATTACAATCGTCTACTCTTTTGAAGCCATCTGTTGTTGTTTTCTCTCGACTTTCGTCATTTTAGTACTGGAGGAAACAGGCTTTGAGAGCTCTTCTGTGTGCCGAATGTGGACCCACACCTCTGACCCCAGTGAAAACATTCTACGGGTTGAGGGTACGGGTTGGCTCGGTTCTTGGCGAGGGCCCCAACGCCAGATGGCCGATAAGTCTAGGGTGCTTTTTTTTTCGAGATTTCTTTGGTGACCAATTATTGCAATGCGGTCCTAAGTCTGTTTTTCACCCCCTTCCCTTTCTCACCACTTTCCCCCCCCACCCAGATTGTGCTCCCAGCTCCCCCCCCTTCAAGGCTCGCGTCCATGGCCTTGTTTGCGATAATACCACATTTTATTTTTTTTTCTGCTTGCCCCCATTCCTCCCAGGCCGACAGCCATACCCTCTCCCCGTAAAAAAGTCGGGTCTTTCGCTTATGGTTTTCTGACTTGACGCTTCTTTCTCTTCCATTCTTGTGGATTTTCGTCTTTTCCTTAGATCCTGGATAGAATTCCTCCACGTCCCCACACCAGGCGGCTGCGGCTGGGCCTTTGTTAACGACCTCGCTCCCCAGATTATGTAGTATGTGGGGATGTTTCCGGGCCGCCTCCCCCTCCACAATATATGGATCCTCTTTTGTGCCTCCACAAGATTTGAACTCCACCCCCTTCTTTGGGACATACGACTTGTTTTTTAGTATTTCCTCTGAATGTTAAACTCCCTCCCTCTCCGGAGCTTTCCCCCTTTGACTCGTCAGCGATGTCCTCGATCCATAATCTCCTCATTTATGAGCTTCTCTGATTCCGGCCTCCCCGGCCCATAAGCCCCGCAGGGGGGATCTCGGATCCCCTTACGGACAAACCGGTACCAGAGATCTCCCACATCACTTGAGAAAACAATAGCCAGACGTACTCGTCCAAAAGCTTCTATGCACCCCAAAGTGACCAGTCAGACCAGGGTCCGGGGGAGTGTGGGCAAGGAACAGAAATAATATAAAGGGATCCCCCTGGTACTTTGCAACCCACTCCCAGCTCCCTAATGAGGGGTGTTCCGGAGGTGATTGACGAAGAGACCCGGCCCCCGCCAAGAGGTTATCATAAGACTCCCACTAACACACTGAATGCCACAGCCGCAGCATCGCGAAAGCCACAATACAGTCAAAGCTAGGCCAACCCATCGCACCCTGGGTAGGATGAATGGCCCCGCATTTACCTACCCTGGGTCCGCGTAGACTGTGCCCCTCTAACCTCGCACGAAGAGCCCCACCAACCAACCCTCAACCCTCAGAGGATCTTCCCTTCCTATCGGCCGGATGTCTTGATCAGAAACCCCCCCCATAATTCATAATTCCGTGCTAGGGAAGCTGTCCTGCGCCTGAAGATTTCTGTCCTAGGCTAGTTCGACCCCCCCCCACCCCTCATCCTAACCGATCTGAGTTCTTGGTTTTAGTTGTGCTTTTGGCCAATAACCTGCCATAACTTTGTCGCCGTGCCTCCCAAGGCCCAATTCCAGGTGGATGGCATGTACACCCTCCATGTTTTGTGTGGCTCCCCCATAAGGGATGTACGCGGCGGTGCCGCCTCACTTGGTTGCGACTGCTGCCATTTTTTGACCCCAAGCAACCCCGGGAGTAGCATGCTCATCATTTCTTTTTATCTTCTTAGCGGCGAGGTCGATTGCCGCTTGCCTGGGTTATTTTTCCTTCGTCACTCCCTATGTTCGCGATCCGTGAATCGAGCAAGAGGTTAGCTGATGTATCCATCCCTCTCGGCCCCCCCACTACGGCGGTAAAAGAAGATTGCATCTGGCCTGGATGCTGCGTTTTCCTAGGGCTCCCTCTCCCCCTGATGTCCACCCGACGTTACCTACTGCTGATTAGGAGGAACCTGAACCTTTGCGCGGCTGGACAGACAGTCATTCCCACTAACATGAGGACGTCCCGTGAATGTGTGGATTGTCGCCGTTTCGTCCGGGTTCTTTTACTGCCCTTTCCCTCTGTATCAACCTACCCGACCCGGCCCGGTCCAACGTTTCATTCCCCGAAACGCTCGTGGTCCCGGCCCCTTCTGGCCACCCAGTGGTTTGTTACCAATTGTTCGTCTCTTGACCTAAGTTGTTCTTTTTCCTCCAGGCTGGTCTTTTCTGATCTCGTATGGGTGGGCCCCCTCACCTACTTCCACCCCCGATCGCCTCACGCAAAGCCCTACGCGGAGACGGAGGGCACATTACCCTGATGCCACTTTACTTCTTCCTTTCTGAATCAGGAGACCCCAATACGCTCCGGGGTCCTTCATTCCGGTTCCGCAAGACGTCTGCCATTTTCCGGCCTTCCTTCCCCTTTGGAAATTCCCCCCTGGTTTCCGGGCATTTGTCCTCCGTACTTGTGATGGTCCCGCGTTAGAAGTGTTTCCTTTCTTGGTGTTCCGAATACCCATGGCCCTTCCGATAGAGGTAACTCTCCCGCGTGACACTCCACCGTTTTGTTTAATCCACTGACCTTCTCCAGTGTTAATCCTTTAGTCCATGTTCACCTAGAATTCCCCTTCTCCCCAGGTTCCTCCCCCTTGAAGGTCTTTACACACCTACCTTAGGATTTAGACGATCTAACCGCGCTGGGGTATTGCTGTTGCTCTTGTCTCGTGCGACCATCCGATTGGGAGGTTGTTCCAATAAGCTCCTTCTTTTTTTTGAGTACGGTTTTTCCCTACCCCCCCTTTCTCTTCCCTAACTCGCCGGTTCAAACTTTTTTCCTCCCGCCGGTAGACTGGACTCGATGTGCCATTCAGTACGGCGGTAACTAAATCCCCCGTCCTTTCATCTCGAGGTTTTTTTTCTCAATGATCAGAGGTGCTTGCCCTCTATCTCTCTTCCCTCCTCGTGTCTTTGACGCTGAGTAGCCACCCCCTTCTCAGACCCCCCCCCTATTTGAATAGTCACTTGCTGTTCTGACCTTCGCCGCCCTGGGGCTTGTTCTAAACATTTAAGTATGTCTCTGGAGGACCTTCCCCTTTTTTGAGGTCTTTTCCAGCTCCCCCTGTCAATTCAGTCTCTCCCACTCCAGGAAAGGGTATTGGACGTATTTCCCCTCGCCTACGCTCCAACTGCTGTGAGAGGTCCGGGCAACCCCCAGAAGCTTTTTCTTATGAATCCCCCCCCCTAGCTTTTTGTGTGCTACGATAAAAGATTCCCTTCTTTGTACTTTCTACATCGTTTATCTATGTCCCGGGAAATTGTACGATTTTTTTCCCTGGATGCTTGGCTTTGAATGGAATCATCAAGTCTTTCGCATTTAGGATTGAAGGAAGCTTTCAGCCAAGACAAAACCCCTCGTGAGCCCCGCCGTGCTCTCGACAGAGAGCTATAGCCAAGACGACCCCATTTCCAAACTCCCCAAGTTCCCTCCGGAACATGCGATCTCTTCAGACCGTTGTAGTTTTTCCTTTCTTTAAAGCCCAGTCTGATGCCCTTGTGGGACTTTGACTAGAAAAAACAGTGCCCTCCGTTAGCACCCCCCGCGACCCATCCGCAGGACTATTTTTTTGGCTCTCCTTTGCAGATGGTTGGTAGGTGATTGGTTGTTTGCAACCCCCCCAATCTCGATCGAACCCTGTTACCAATCTTGGATTTCCTTCTCAGCCCCAACTTCCTTTATGAACCCAATTTCCCATTTCCCTTGTTGCTTCCGGTTCAAGGATTTTTACCTTCTTTGCGTTTTGCGTCCTTTGAGACCGTGCTCGTTATAGTGTGACCCGATTCCCCGTCGCCTTTTTACACGTCTCAGGCTACTCGGGAACTGCACCCCCATTAAAGGAATTAATCTGCCCTGTCTGACATCTGCGTCCCTCCGTCTACTTGCGGAACAACTTTCATCCGGATTATGGCTCTCCTCGTCTCACGGACCTGGTAGCCCCTGAAAGATGAACCTCGAGCTGAATGGTCTATTTAGGACAGTCTTGTTTCCCGTTAGAGAGTTAATCGGGCGACATCCCTTTTATTGCGCCCCCCCTTTTACCTTCACTCAGTCAGCAAAAGTCGCTTAGGGTAATTTCCAATGCAAAAGCCGCGGCCGGATACGTTCCTCCCCCCCCTCGACGTTCCAACAGCCATGTGAAGATCCTCATCTTTCCGATAATACGCCATGGGTGTATTTTTTTCCAATTGTGGCAGTTCAGTCGCACCCATTGCCCCCCTTACCACGCGGCGCCCCCCCCCTTAGGGCGGCAGCACAGGTTGAGCCAGGCTTTTGAACGAACCTTATTGCCCTCTTCCCCTCCCCACATTAGACCCCTGAGGAGAGTGGTGAATTTACGGATTTTAAAAAAGATCCGCTGTGACCTTCGCCTGCGCCCCCTCCGAAAAAACACCCGATCTCTGCCTCCCATAATCCCCTCATGTGTGTGGCTAAGAGCCATTGAATGTACCCTGGCAACTCGGGCCTCCCCTTTTCTGCTGGGTTTTGGCACGACTGTCCATAGATAAGTTGTGGGTATAGTCCTAGCTGGTCACAGTTTGAGTTGTAAAATCCCAATCCAGTCTATTTCGCTCCCACCTAAGCTGCGGTCCGTGGCCAACTCACCTCTGGAATACAAATGAGGCTTGATCTTTGGGTCATGGCTTCGAGTTATTAAACTCCCCCCGCCCTATCCCCCACCAGTTATTCGCCTTCTATTTTTCTAAGTTTTAACGTAGCATTACTTTAATTTCCCTTTCTGTCCAGCCCTCGCCCCCTTAGATGGATTTTTTTAGTCCTGCTCCTACCTGCTCATCCTGCGATCGTCCGGCTGGAGAGAGAACCTCTATCCCCAGCTCGATCTTTCTTTCAGCCCCTTTCCCCTTCAACCGAATCTAACCCCCGTTTCGCAGTGGAGCTGGCCCCCCCATTTCCCCCCAAATCTTGGTTAGCCATTCGAAATTCACCTCTCCTCTGTATGGGAGGGCTTAGTGTCAGAAACATCACCTTCCTCCTAAGCCTTTCAGCGGTAGCGGGGCTGATTTCTTTTGGTTACCCCTCCCTTCCCAGAACCCCTTTGCAGAGGATTTCTGCGATCCAGGACTGCAACACCTCCTCTGCCCAGCATCAACTTGTTTTTTCACTCTAACGAAGCCCATTCCGACGGTAACTTTCCCTTCCCGACTGATTCTACGCCCCACCCTGTTGCGGGGCGCTGTGCTGTCTTCAGGGGCGTCCTTTTGCATGGAAGGAAGGATGTCATGCCACACGTCTTCTTTCTTTCAAAATGGCCTTCTTTTCGAACCGGTGCCCGCCTGGTTTGAGTAACTTCTCAGTCACGGTTCCCGCCACCCGTAGAATTTTGTCTCACTTCCCCTTCTTCTAAACCACTCCTTTTCCCACCTCATCTCCCTGACGAGTCGGACCCTTAGGTTCATAACCTCACGGCCCCCCCCGCCCTCCCACGGTCCTACTTTGGTCGACCGTCTTGGAACCGCCCCCCCAAATTTAACCGGTGCCTCCCCTGATG
>Ga0179593_1581553_pt1 | contig 10478 bp, 16 predicted proteins | sample CZODoug2_1_08_16_FD_185931 | JGI IMG/M metagenome (GOLD analysis project Ga0179593, IMG submission 185931) | Vadose zone soil fungal communities from Angelo Coast Range Reserve, California, USA - CZODoug2_1_08_16fungal (PacBio error correction) | ecosystem: Environmental > Terrestrial > Soil >... | reverse complement strand
CTTTCGTAGTAGGGATTAAATAATCTTTCCAATGCACAACCTCTTTTCCCCCCCCTTGAGAGGGTGAGAATCCGTCCACTTTCTTTCTTAGCATTAATTATTACATGAACAATCCCCCGGCTGACAACATTCCTCCCTCTTTAGACAAAGAGTCCCCCCTTTTCTCAAAAAGAAAGAAACGGCTTGTCCACTTTTTTTCCCCCTCCGGTGAGTGGCTGTTTTTTTTTTGTCCCCCCCCTCTCACATAGAACTCAAATGTGTGACAAACCTGTGTCTATTCATCTTTTTTTTTTTTCCCTTCCCTTCGGGACATGCCGGGAATTGCCCCCCCCCCTCCGAATAGATTTATCAGAAGGATCCTTTCCTTCTCTCCTAGGAAAGAATAGGATGATTTTTTTGATGAGTTTTCTTCCTCCTCCCCCCGATTACAAAAAGTTCTTACGGAGGGGAAGGTGGTAACCCCCTTCCTTTCCCCGGGGTGGATGGGTCCTTTTTCTCTCTTCTCTCCCCTCAAAAACGGACCAATAAGTGTCCTCTCGACTCTGCATGACGTGTTCTTTCCTTCCTTTTTCTAATATGGGGGCGGAAAAGCCTGCGTTTTTTTTTTTGAGGGGGGTGAGATTCCCGTGAAAATGTTGCCCTCCCCCCCAAGAATGTTGAGAGTAAGCTTCTCCTCTCCTTTTCCTTCGAGGCTAGATAGATTTCTGGCCGTCCCTCCTTTTTGTAATAATAAGCTGCCCCGCTGTCGGTTCTGCGTGTTAAAAATCTCTTTCTCCTTTCCGTGGGGCACTGAAACCTGAGTCTTTGAGGCGCTTCTTTCCCTTTTTCCCTGTCCTAAGACAAGTAAACTTGTTCTTTCCCCTTTTTCCACCCTTCCTTTTTAAGACCCACGTGACCTCACGCTAACCGTCAGGGCCTTCTTTCTGTGCCATACCTTTTTTCTCGTGAGCACCCCGTGATCCCCCCCCCCCAAAAACAAGTTCTTTTTTCATAAAAACGTCTCCCTTTCAAAAAAATTTTGCCCAACCCCCGAGTTTTTTCCCCCCCCTCCCCCCCAATAGGCAATTTAATAAATTCTGGTTGTTTTCTTTCAAAATAGAACAACCTTCTCCTCCTTTGTTGGATTTAAACTTGACACGGTCCTTTTTCCTCCATCATTCTCCCTGACTTCATGGGAGGGGGGCTCCTTCCCTTCTCCCCCCACCGAACGGTGGGGCAGTGGGGTTCCCTTCCCTTTCTCTCTCTTTTCCTATCGGGTGGAGAATATGGAGTATTCCCGTTTGACCAATGAAACGTCTCTTTTTTTTCTGCCACATGGCTATATGCGTAGGGTGCCTTCGAAAGTGGAGGAAAACTCACACATGGCTGTGGATTGATGTTTTTTTTTCTTTTTCTTAGGATTAGGCTGGTCTTTCTTTTCCCGTTTTCTCCGAACTGAAGTTCAGTGACGACTCCCCAATGGCTGTACGATTTTTTTTTTTCTTCTTAATGGGGGTTAAACGACCTTTTATTCCTTCCCCTTCCAGAGAGAGTTTCTGTTTGACCCCCTTTCCCCCCCCTTTTTCCCGCAGTTGGCTGTGTCTTTTCTTCCCTCTTTTACAAAGATAGGTGGGCTGAACGTTCGTGTTTCCTTTTCATTTTATTGTAGTACTGTTATGAGGTTGTTTTTCTTCCTTTCCCTCTCTGGGGTCACAATGGTGTCATATACGCAGGCATTCATCTTTCCTTCGTGGTCCCCTTCCCTCTTCTCATTTTTCCGAGGCAGATCTCGAGTCTTTCCTCCTAGTGACAAGAAACCAAAAAATCTCCTCTCTTTAAAGGTCATTTTTTCCTTTTGTTTTTCTTTTTTTTTTTTTGGAAGTTGGAAGGAACCCCCGTCCCCTCCTAGTGCAAGGGATTCAGACATTCTCCTCCCCCTTCTGAAAATAGTAGGAGTTTGCCTCTTCCCTTTTTTTCTCGTAACTGGAAAAACTGCTGGCATACGACGCTTCTTTTTTATTCGGATTCTGGGAAAGTTCTCTCTTTTCTTCCTTTTCCCTTTCTTCGAGATGAGGGAAGGATTGATCAGGTTTTGGTTGTCTCTCCCCCCTTCTCGGAAGGGAAGGACCCTCCCCTTCCTTTCCTTCCCAGAAAGGAAAAGGGCGCATTGAAAAGCGCCCCTTTCCCCCCTTTTTTGTGAGAAGCTCCAACGGCGCGCGCTTCGTTGGCCTTCCCTTCTTCTCAGGAGCAGCGCAAGGGCCTTTCTTCCCCCCCCCTGACAAGATAGTTTGGGGGACTTCGTCCCCTCTCCTTTTTTTTTTGGTTTCTTTCGCGAATGAACAATAGATTTTTCCCTTCTGAGAAAGGGACGACGGAGCCGGTCCCTGCTGGGTGTGGTCTGTTTTATTCCTTCCCTACTTCCATTCACGTTTTTAAATCTTTTCTTTCTTTTTCGGTTTCACATGCGGGCAACCAAAAATTGTGTACATGGTTGGTGTGGTTGTTGTTCCCTCATTGGGGTTTGTGTCTTTTTCCCATTCTTCTTTTTCAGGGAGGAAAAATCAGATCCCCCGGTTGTATTTTCTTTCCTCTTGAAGAAGGAGAAACAAGCTGCTCTCCCCCTTCTTTCCCTCTCCTGAATTTAATATCAATGAAGGGAAAGGCTCCCTTTCCTCTCTATCTGAACAAATTAGTAGGAGATGAAGCGCCCCCTCCTTTTCCTTTTCTTCTCCCTCAGGAAAAAGCCTTCATTTAACGGAAAGGTCACTTTTTATCAATTCTCTCCTTTCCCCCTGTGGTTTATAAATGGAAGTTGGCCTTCTTTAATTCAAAAGCTCACGTGTTTTCAAGTCCCCCCCTTTCTTCTTTTCTCCTCTTGGGGAAGGGAAAATCTAACAAAATGGAAGCTTTTCCTCTAGACTCTTCTTCCTCTTTTGAGCTTAGTCCTCTTTTCCCCTTCCGATTTCTTTCGGGGGGGGGACTTTTTTCTGTAGGTGAGCCCCCTTCCTCTTCCTACGCCGAATAGAGCTTTCCTCTTTTTTCTTTTCTTCCGGGGATAGTCCAGAAAGATTGTCGGGGCCTCTCTTCAGATATGGCAGCTCTTCCCTTTTCTTTTCGGGAGAGGACTCTTGTGACACAGCGGCAAGCGATTCCCCTTTTCTCCTCAATCGAATGAACGCGGGGCATTTACCCGGCTCCTCTCCTTTCCCATGCGGCTAGGGAACTCATTCCCTTTTTTTTTTTTTCCTTCGGGTAGATTCCCCAGGCCTTGGTCTGTAGAGGTTTCCCTGTTTTCCATTCTTTGCCTTTTTTTGGGTCCTTGCTTGCTATTCCGGAAGGTTTCTTTTCTTTTTTTTCCGGCAGGACCGGCCTACACCCCACCCCCACTGAAAACTGCTTTTTTCCCTCATGCCGATCAACCAAGGGCACCATCCCTCCCCTCCTTTCCCCTCCCTGGGAAACTTTGAGGCTTTTCTGAACAAGGTTCGTCGGTTTTGATTATTAGGGGAGGAGAGAACTCCTCTTCCCCTTTTTCGGTATCAAGCGAAGTGAGAAACACCTCCCTCTCTTTTTTTTTTGAGAGGAGATACCTTTTTTTTTTCTTCCCCCCCAGGGAACCTCAGGAACTGACTTGAATGGGGCGCGCGGCCCTCCTTTGTTGGTGAGAAAGGACGCACCCTTTTTTTTCCCCCTTTTTTTCCCCTTTTTTTGTGGGGCTTCGGGACCTTGGTGGCTTGCATTAGGCCTTTCCTGTTTCCCCTCTTTCGTGCCGGGACTGCGCCAGCGGCGGCCCCCCCTTTTTTCCCCTTCCCCCCCCCTTCCCCAAAGACAAGGAACCGATTTCCCGGAGTCCCCCTCCCAAGGGGGACTGGACGCTCCCTCCCTTTCTTTTTTCCGATAATCGTTATGGTCGGAGAAGCCTGGGCGAAGACCCTTTCTTTTTTCATTTTTTTTCGACTGGCGAGGCTGCGCTTTCCCCCCCTTTTCTTTTTTCCCTAAGAATGGGGAAGGCAGCGCCAGCTCCCTTCCTCTGGGCGCCGAACTCTTTTTTCTCGCTCTACTAGAGATATTTTTCCATCTTCCCCCTCTTTTCAATTAGTGATAGACGAAAAAGGGCGACGCGTCCCCCTCTTCTTCCCAAGAAAGTGCTCATAGAAGGACTTTTTTTTTTTTTTTTGCGATGGGCGGGAAACATGGCGGGCGCATTCCACGTTTTTCGTTGATGTGGTAGGGCGGACTCTCCTTTTCACTTTTTTCTAACCCCACTACTCCTAACGCATCGTGACCTTTTTTTCTTTTTTTTCTCTCGCCCAAATTATAAGTAGGCAGGCCGGTTTCTAATCGCCACGAATTTTTTTCTCCCCTTTGTCGAGCTTAACACTTCAGTCATGTCGCATATCTTTTTCCCTTTTTCCCCCCCTTCTCCCTTTGTTAGGAATTATTCAAGCGGACTGAGCGCGAGGCTTCTCTCCCCTGTTTCCGCCAGAAAAAGCGAAAACAATGCTGGTTTTTTCCTCTTTCCCCCCCCTCTTTTCCCGAAAAAGAAGGGATATCAGACCTTGTCACGGGGTCTTCTCTCCGCCATTCGCTTTTCCCCTTTTTCCCCCGTCTCGCGGCGGGCGTGATTCGACGTCTCCCCCTTCTCCCCTTTTTTTTTTCAGGAAGAAAGGGAGAGGGCTCGTCCCCAACGATCCTTTTTCCTGTCTCCCCTTTGCTGCGGATAATGAGAAGAATCCTCTTTTCTTCTTCTTGTTCCCTCTCTTTTTCTCTGCTCACCAAAAGAAAGGCGCTCTTTGCCGGGAGCGGTCTTTTTCAAGCGCAAGGTTTTTTCTTTCCAACGTATTTTCTTTCCTTAGCGTTTTTTTTTTTTCTTTTCCCCCCTTTTTACCGGATCAAGACCATCCAGGTTTGCTCTATTTCGTCTCCCTTTTCCTTCCCCTATCCTCGGCGATGAAGCAGGTGCCATTTTACTCCCTCCCCTTTTTCCCAGGCAACCTCTACTATTTCAGGGAAAGCCCCAGGTTTCGATCTTTTTTTCCTCTCTCCTTCCACAAACGGTTAGGTTCCCCTTTTTTCACTTCCCCCACTATAAAACACCCCTTTCCCATCAGGTGTATCATTTTTTTTTTGCTTTTTCTCTCTATATCGGCCTAGGAAACATTCCCCCTTTCCTCCCTCTCTTCTTTTTCAAGAATAGTATATGACCAGGTCCCCATCACTTCCCCACCAGGTCTCACTAAAATGAAGTGAATTCCACCCCCCCCTTGTTCCCCCCTCTTCCCCAAAGGGGCCCATCAAAAAACCGCCCAGCCAACGTTTCCGTTTTTCACGTCCCCGTACTTTTTCTTTTTTTCCCCCCCAGCACAACTGGTCAACAGGTCGTTGGACCACCCCTCCTTTTTCCTTTCACCCTTTCGTCGCCGCGGAAGCACAGGCGGGTCCTCTCCCTCCCTGCTCTTCAGCAACCTCGGGGATTTCCCCTCCCCTCTCTTTCGGCCCCCTCCCCCCTTTCACCGAAGCAGATAGACCTTGTGGCCCCCTCCCTCGTTCATTGTCCCCGTTCTCTAAGTCACCCGGACATCTTAAGGGAACAATCATTCTTTTTTTTTTTTTCCCTCTTTCTTTCCAGAAGTTCTACAGACTTACTCGACATGTCACTTTTTCTCCCAGGTTGGGCGGTTTTAGTTTTCTTCCCTCCCCCCCCCCACAGGGAGGTATAACCGCGTTGTCGAGTTGTCAAGTGTACCACCCCCTCTCATTGAGGGACCTTTTTTTCCATAGACATTTGACAAACCGTGAGGGTATTTTCGCGTGTTTATTTCCTTATCTTCCCACGCTCTATGGAACAACCTCTTTTTTTTTTTTCCTTCCCCCTCTTTTTCACGGGATAAAAAAGGGAAGTGTATTACGAACCCCTTTTTGACCTGCCGTTAAAGGACCAATTTTCCAATCAATCCCTAAGGAGACTTAAGCTCAGTGACCCCCCCCCTTCCCTTTCCTTTCCTTGCTGGCAGGATATGATGACACCTTATATCTCTCTGGCTGGCTCTCCCCAGGCTTCCTCTCACAAGTCATTGCATGGCCCTTTTCCCCCCCTCCCCCCCCCCCCTTTTCCCATCAAACAAACAGAAGTTACGCAAACATCCTCATCAAACCCTTTTTTTTTTTCCCCGTTTTCATGGCCGATTCGAGAGGAACAATTATGGCCGTTCATTCTTTTTCCTTTTCCATCCCCCATACAAAATTGAAGTCGCAAGGGTCCTCCCTTTTCTCCCTTTGTTTTTTTTTATTCCTCCTTTCTAACAACATATTCCGATTCGGATCTTAGCTCCCTCTTTCTTTTCCTCCTTCCTCTTTGCACAGGGAAACAATTGGCAACTGTCAGGTCCCCGAGTTGTAAGTCCCCGGCCCCGACTTTTTTTTCTTTCCCCACAGTTTCGTGCCTAGTCATCTTTTCTTCTTTACCATGTGCACCCACAGCCACTCACCGCGGCACCCCCACTCTTCCTTTTTGGAAAGCCGTGTTTCGTTTTTTTTTTGTTTCCCCGCTCCTCTTGATGTAATAATGATGCTTACCACGATTCTCTCCCCCCCCCCCTTTTTTTTTTGTGCATTCCGAGTATTTATCCAACTGCTCCCCCCCCCACCCCTCCTGACATTTTTCGATTCTTCTTTCTCTGTATTACGATAGGAATTTGATTAGACATTCCCTTTTTTCCTCCCTTTTCTGTATTGTTAGACACTTAGGTGTAAATTGGCGCAAATACACATTAAACGACCTTTTCTTTTTACCTTTTTATTTTCTGGTAGATGTAGATGAACTCCCTTGCTATCTTCTTTCCTCTTTTTTTTCTTAGACGAGATGATGAAGAGAAAGATCCATTCAAGATCAAGATCCCTCGTCTTATGTGGAAATTTGGCTCCCCCCCAAACGAGTGTGATAAATCAAAAACTCCTTTTTCTTTAACCCTAAGCTTCCTTAAAGTCTGATCGTTAAGAACCATCCGAAATCCCCCTTCCTTTTCCTGGAGGTTGGAGAAGTTTATCTTCCCTTCCCCCACCCCAAGTTGGCAGGGACAATGATTTTGTTCCCACAAGACATCAGAACGTTTGGTTATGGCCCATAAATTATCATCCAATCCTTCTCCCCATCGCGGTTCTCTTCCCCCCCCTCTTGGGAAAAAAGTGCTTTTATTGGATTCGTTACTTCCCCGGTGAGGTGGGGGTCCTTTTCTTTTTCTCTCTCCCATGGTAAAAGTCACCCCGACTTGTCTTTTCCTGTGTGACAAAACGTTCTTTCCTCCTCAAGGTCCGCGAGTGGCTAGGTCACAGTTGACCTTCTTCCCATTTTTTTTTCGCTCTCGAAGGTCTTCCCCTTGGAACAGCGGGATGCTAAGAAGCCCTCCTTCGTCCTTCTTTTCTTTTGATGAAAGGATCGGCCGAAGCCCCTCTTCCCCCCACCTTTTTTTTTCCCCTTTTTTTTCTAACTGCAAAAGGGGTTTTATTTTTCCCCGATAATGATCGTTTTTCTTCTTTTTAGGTGTGATCCCTCCTGAAACGGCATTAGTGTCCTTTCTCTCTCCATTGAACGGGTGCTTGCGTCCTTTTCCACTCTTTGAGATATGGGCGGAAAAACCTGATTTTCTTGGTGAGGGGGTGAGATGGGGGTGATCTCTTCCCTGGCATCAATGACTGTTGAGGAGGTAAAGCTTTCGCTTTCCTGATGCCGCCCAAGCCCTCCCCACTTTTTCCGATAGGAAAAAGGGTGTCATCATTCTGCCCTCTTCCTTCCCTTTTTTTTTTAACTGGGATAGGGGGTTCCCCTTTAAAAGCGGAGGCGGGGGGCCTGTACTTTTCTTTTTCTTTTTCTTTACAATGGTTCTTTAAGCCGTCGCTGGTTTTTTTTCTTCATACCTTCTTTTAGAAAGTTAATTGTTTACCGGTGCAGCCCTCCCCTTTTCTATCGACGATGGGGAAAGGAGGTGAACCCCAAGGTTACCCCCAAAAGAAACCTCAATCATTTTTCAACCCTCCCCTAAAACAACGGAACGCGTTTTTTTTTCCCCCACTAGGGCAAATTTAATAAATGCCGGGCTTGTTTTCTTTTTCTTTTTCTCCCAACGATTGCATCCCCATCCCCTTCCTCTTTGGAAGGAAACGTCGCACGCTTCCCTGGAATTTTCCTTGAGGGCTGTCTTCCCCCGTAGAACGGCGGATCTACGGGTGGGGGCAACTCATTGTGGGCCTGAAATATGGTCTGGTTACTCCCGTTCTACCTCTTTTTTCCTCTTATTACGGGGAAGAATGGAACGATTTTTTCACAGGGATATATGCTTCCGTGGGAAACAGTTTTCCCCCTTTTCTTTCCTGCCTTTTTAGGATGTAGAGGTTGCTGATTCCCGTATGCCGGTGATAAAAGGATCTGCGTGGCTGGCATATACGGACCCTTCTCTTTTTGAGGGGAAAGGGGGGCGTCCCCTTCTTGACAGACCCCCCCAGTGCTGTGACGAAAAAGAGTACTTTATTTTTCTTCCCCTCCGTGTGTTTTCTCGTTTTTCGAGAGGGCCACTTTGTGACCCAAGATCTTTTTCTTTTCCTTTCCTTCTTTTGAATGGGCGGGCTACTCTCCTAAGTAGTATTGGGGTGAACTTGTCCACTTTACCAGAATTCCTTTCCCTCCTCTTGGTCCAATGATGCGTTTGGGCGATATCGCTCTTCAGTAAATGATACCCTTTCCCCTCTCTGGAAATGATGATTTTTTCTAGTCTTTTACCTACGGTGGGTGGCAAGTTCATTCCCTCTCCTTTGGAATATAGACGGATTAGACATATCGAAAACCCATATTCCTTTTTTTCCTTTTTTTTTCTTTTTTTTTTTCTTGGTACAGGAAGAGTAAAGGTTTCTTAATTTCACCTTGCGGCATTGCGCAGGCGGATCTTGGATCTCTTATTTTAGAGAAAACTCTTGATTAAGGTTTAAGGGGGAAAAGACGATTTGCGGCCCCATTCGAGACTTTGGCTCCCTCCCTTTCCTTTCTTCTTTTCGGGAAATTCAGAATCTTTAAAAATTTCCCTTCCCTCCTCGAAAAGGGACCCCCCCTGTAGTTGGGCTGAGCCGAGCCCCATGGGATTTTCTGTCCCCCTTTTCCCCCCCCCTTCTCGTAGGATTGGAGGGAGAATGTATTCCCCCTTTGCCCGCGAACAGGGACACGTCTCCTTTTCATGAGGGCCCCCTCTTTGATCGGAAAGAAAGGTCTCGTTCCCCCAGACATAGGACATTTTTTTAGAGCTTTCCCCTGAAGGAAAGCCGCAGCTGAACGGTCTTTACCCCCTTCTCCCCTATGGGAGGAAATAAAAAACCCCTTTTCCCCCTTTGGATAATACTGATGGGTAGTTACTCATGTCGGTTCAAAACTACTCCCTCTCCCTTTTTGGAGAGTTTGTTTTTTTTTCCTCCTCCTCCGTACCAGGGTAGAGTCTCTTCTCCTCGTTTCCTTTCGCCTTCTATCCTCAACAGGAGCTAATTGGGCCCTTCTTTTAACATTATGAGGCAATGACGTCCTTTCCAGCATAGTCTTGACCTTTCTTCTTTCCCCACCATTTCTTAGGGCGATTTTTTCTTAAGCGCCAAAGCCTGCGATCTCTTGCTTTTCGTCCCTTCCCCCACTTTTCCTGTAATTGAAGGGAAAAAAGGTAAAACGTATTCCGGTTCATTCTTAATTAGAAAAATGAGTGGTTTTTCTTCCATTTTACAGAGAACTAAAGAAAATCCCCCCCCAGTTTTCAGCACCTGTAGGTTCATTTTTTTTTCCCGAAAGTATGGGAAAACACCTTCCTCTTTCGGAGCCTTTTCTTCTTTTCCTCTGGTAATTTTTTTGCTCTCTTCTGAGGCACGGAAGGTGCAACCCTTTTTTTTTTTCTTTTTCTTGCCGCCATCGAAATGTTCTTTTTTCTTTTCTTTTTTAGAGAGCGGAATATGTCCCCTTTGTTGGGGATGGTAGGAGGCCCTATGAGTTTTTTTCCAGAGAAGGTCATTTCTTACAGACGCAAGTAACTTCCTTTTGCTTGACCAGGAGACCGAAGCTCTTTCTCGAACCCTCCTCGGGAGGCGGCTCTCTTTCCCCCCCTTGCGGATAGGAAAAGGAACCCCTCTCGCTTCCGCCGAGGTAGCTCTTTTCCTCTCTCCGGTAAATGATAAGGCTCACTCTTTCTTTCATTTTCCCTAGGTGCAGCCTTTTTTTTTTTTCCTTCCTTTCCCGGAGCATACAATAACCCCCCTCCCCCCTTTTTGGTTTTTGCCTCTTTTGTGCCGATCCACCAAGGGGCCCCCCCCTTGTTCCTCATCCGGGGAAAACTTGTCTTCTCCCGAGTTGTTTTTTTTGTCGCTCGCCGAAATTACCGTCAGTGTCCCCTTTCTACCTATGTGTACGACTTTGTGTCCAGCGGGGAGGGGGCTGCACAAGGGAAGGAGGCGCTGCTGCTGGGGCCGGTTCGCCTGCG
>Ga0179593_1548869_pt1 | contig 10478 bp, 12 predicted proteins | sample CZODoug2_1_08_16_FD_185931 | JGI IMG/M metagenome (GOLD analysis project Ga0179593, IMG submission 185931) | Vadose zone soil fungal communities from Angelo Coast Range Reserve, California, USA - CZODoug2_1_08_16fungal (PacBio error correction) | ecosystem: Environmental > Terrestrial > Soil >... | reverse complement strand
TTATGTTATTTACCGTAGGAGTTTTTTTTTTTTTTTGAGTTTTTCCCCTATTAAAGATCGGTCAATCGAATCGGACCCCTCTTCAAAAAATGAAAGGGGGGGGGGGGGTTTTTTTTTCTCTTTGGATGCGGTGTTTTCCCCCGGTGTGGATCCTCCTAAATTGTCGCTCCGACAGAATTTCCCAGCGGGATGCGCTTGCGGGTGAAGGCGATGGCACTGGATGGTTTCTTCCCGGGAACGGGACGGCCTCCCGGTGGGGACGTGGACAGACGTGTTTTTTCCTATGGTTAGGCAATACCACCGCTTCCCCTTTTTTCCCTTTCCAATAGTAGCCTACGGGCTCCTTTCCCCCCTTCTCCACGTGATTTTCCTTTTTTTTTTCCCCATTTTTTTTTCTTTTAATGGACGCGGCGAGGAAGTCTCTCCCGTGAAGGGGTTCCCTCCTTTTTTTACTCTGATTTTCCCGATCGGGTTGCTTTTTCGGCTGTCCCACGCGGAAATCTTCCCTCAGACGAACTAGCGACCTTCTCTTTGCAAGTCAATGTCCATTTCCTGGTAACCCTTCCCCCTCCGCGGGCGCAGACCATCTTGGTGCCACGGGCCTGCTCCAGTTCGCAGTGAAAGAAGCTAGTTCCGGCCCCCTTTTTTCCCTCTTTCGTAAGACGTGTTGGTTTACCTCCACTTTTTCTGCGATGTTATCCCAAACTTTTTTCCAGGGCCCCTTTTCTTTTTTGTGTCCGTCTGCACGGTGGATCCCCCCAGCGCGTTTTTCTTCGCCGAAGGTTTTGCCCTTCGAGCAATTCAGCCGCAGAACGCGAGCATTTAAGAGTGACCATGTCGCCTCCCCCCCCCCCCCCCTTTTTCCCCGGGTCCGACACTCCCGCCCCTTGTAGCTATCCGAGAGTTTCTTTTTTCATTTTTTTTCCTGGTCCGTGCAGAGGAAAGTGTGATCCCAAATGCAGAGAAGGCCTTCTCTTCTTTTTCACAGAAGCGATCCATTCCTTTCTAGGCCCCCCCCTTCTGATCCTTCATGGAACAGCTCGGAAATAAAGGAAATGTTTTTCCTGGGACACGTTCTCTTTTCTGTACGGCGAGGGAATCCATTTCCTTCTACGTAGCCTATGAGCGTTCTTTTCTTTCCCCACTTCTGACGCCGGTGTGGCGCGTGGCGGAGCTTTGCCTCGCGGAGAGGTCCGTCCGGCCCCTTTTTTTTGCACGTTCACGACACACTTAAGGTCTTTTTTTTTCTTTTTTTTTTTTTTGCCTGATTTGGGGCGTGATCCCGGCTTTTGGGAGAGGCCGGACAGGCGTTTTTTCTTTTCATAATATCCCGGTTTTGTTTTTGCTTTCTTCCCCCCCCCCCTCCTCCTGCCTGGCCGGCCGAGAAAACGTTCCCCCTTTTTTTGTGGGGTTTTGGGCACCGCCGGGTATACCCCCCCCCCCTTCCCGCCAGCGCCCTTTTCCTGCGGCCAGAAATGTGTCTTTCTTTCCCGGGGCCCGGAATGGACCCGCGCCGCGCTTACGAACGGGAGAGATAGCCGCGCGGCTCCTTTCTCTTTTTTCTACGTAGCGTTCACGGAGCCCAAGGCTTTTTCCTGCAATCGCAGCTGTGCAAGCGAAAGGTTTTCCCGCCTTGGCCTGGATTTCCGGTTTAGATCTCCTACACGAGCTCTTTTTTGGCCTATAAGCTGCACTTTTCCCCATCTTCCCGCCGCTGCTCGTAGTTTCCTTCGGCAGTGGCGCTTTTTTTCCCTTGCTTCCCAAGTTACGGACATGCACCGCCATCCTTGAGAGCTCAAGGGCGTGTTTGCCCTCCCCCTTTTTTTCCGCCGCAGGAGTCCCGCGTCTTTCCTGTATGCTCTCGGGCTGCGGGAGGAGGCGTTTTCCTTTTTTTTGATTTTTTTGGCCCCCCGCCGCGGCGGCAGCACGGGGGGGTGCCCGGAACAGTCGCCTTAACGTCCCCTTCTTTTTGCTCCTTTTGGGGATACATCGGAGGCGATTTCCCTTCTCCCCCCGTTACGAGAAGCTTTCTTTTTTCTTTCCCCCCTCGATATCTGGGGAGGTTCTTTTCCCCCGGAACGCATGAGAAGAAGGTCTTCCCTTTTTTTCGCCGAGGCTGCCGGACCTGTTTCCCTGGCCATGATATTGCAGCGTGGTTTTCTTTCAACCCCCTTTATTCTATTGGGAACAGCATACGTGCCCCCCCTTAGGAAATATCGTAACCATCTTTTTCCCCCGCGCCGCGGACCCTTGCCGGGCTCTTTCATTCTTCCTCATTCGCGGCAAGCGTCATTTTTTTCCCGATTTTTTCCCCCCAGTGGCGCAGTTTGAGGAGCCAGTCGGCGAGATTCTTCCCCGGTGTATGTTTCCCAGATCCTTCCAGTTTCTCCCCCCCCAGTCCCGCACCTGGATGAATGTGAAGGCTTTTTTTTTTTTTTTTTCTTTTTCTTTTGTGCAGCAATACACGCAGCCGCATCCGCCCCGGTCTTGGGAAGTGTAAATCCAGGCTGTCAGGCTCTCCTTTTGGCTATCAAGCCACCGGGTGGGTTTGCTGCCCCTGGGCTTTCCAACTCGTGATGTTTTCTTTTTTTTCTGCTCTTTCTCGAGAGAGCCTTAGGAAATACGAATGGGCCACCGGTTTTCAAGCAAAAACGCCTCGTCCCCCGAGGTCGGACATAGAATCTCCTTCCTCCTTTTTTTTGGTTGAGAGAGACTTCCCTTCCTTCTTGATGAGGCGGCCACCGATCGGAGTGGTCCTTTCGTCATAGACCTTCTCCTAAAACGTCCCGCACACAATGCCTCTTTCTTTCCCCTTATAAACCCGTTGAGGAGATCAAGACCTTTTCCCCATTATAACTGGGCACGATCACGCTCTTTTACCAAGGGCCCCCCCCCTCTTATGTGATTTATTTTTTTCGGTCCTACACGTCGGCCGGACGGGAGCACCTTTGTGAGGGGATTCCGTGAGAACCTTTGAAGTTATGCCATACACGTTCCTCCTTTGCCAGAATCGTCAGACGCCTTTCAACCACAAGCGTGCTCCTGGTCTGGCACGTCGTTTTTCTTCCCCTTTCGCAGAGGATGATTCGAGAACAGTGCGGGTTTCTCTCCCCGCACGACTGAGGGTTACTTCCTCTTTCATTTAACCTGGAGTGCTGTTCCCAGCGGAATAAGCATCTTCCCAGAAGAAATAGAAGCCGTCCTTTTCCCTTACTTCCTTTCGGAACAGGGTCCGTCCAGGTGCCCCTTTCAGGTGACTTCTCGTCCCCCTTTTTTAGCCATTGACCCGCAGGATATGTTCGGCGCTCAAGGGGTTGACAAGGAAGGTTTTCTTTCCCCCTTATGTATAAACACACAGTCTCCGTTCCAGTTCCAGGAAGGTCTTGTGCTGGTCAAGTTGGATCCAAAACCCCTTCGGAGCTTTTTTTTTTCTGCAGGAGGGCAGCACCAATCGTCCTTCTTTTCCCCTTATTTCCAGCCCAGCAAGAACGCTTGTCCCCCGGCCGCGTGACTAATGGTCCCACCAGTTAACCGGGTCTTTTTCTGCCTCAGCGCGGGATCGGTTATCCTTGGTCCGGTCATGGCAGTGGCCGCCTTTTTTTTTCCCTTTTACGCGAACTGCCGGCGCCGGACCTCGAGCAGCGGCTGGGAAAAAGCGATCCAGTTCCCTTCCCGTTTCATTTATCTTCCCCCGTCTGGGTTTCTCCTTTTTGTCCCGCATTGTACTAGAAAAACGACGATTTTTCTCTTTTTGTGAAGGAAGGAGATTCCCCCCCTTCCCTCTCTTAAACTCGACCATCTTCTTGCGCTGGCCAGCCTTTCCGCCTCACTAGCTGACAGGTAGTGGAGCGGGCTTCTTTTCCAGTCAGGGCCCGAGGGGCACGTTTCTCTTTTTTCATGCAGGAACAGTGCGCTTTTCGTGCACGTATGTTGGGCGAGTATCTGGCTCTTTCGATTTTTCGGCCACAGCGTTGCGGGGGTATCTCTAATTTTCATCCTCCTCTTTTCTTTTCCCCGCCGCATGATGGAAGAGCGACCCTCGTTTTTTTTTTTTTTTCGCAACATACGTGCCTCCCCCCCCTGTTCCTGCGGCCAGCAAGGACGTTTGTTTTCTCCCTTCTTCCCGTCCCTTTCTGGCACTTTCGCGCCCGCGCACGACCGGGCGTTCCCTCTCCTTTTTCCTCCAGCACCTGGCCGCGCCTATTTTTTCTTGTGTCAAGGATTCCCTCGCCGTTCCTTTTCTTCCCTCCTCCCAGTACACTTTGAAAATTTTCCTTCGTTTACCGGATACTTATGGCCTACCTAGAGCTTTTTTGTCTCCTAAGATGAAACCTGGATTCTTCCGTTCTCCCCCTAGGTCATGCGCTTAGTCCCCCCATGGCGCGTGGGACCCTCTCCCTGCGGACCTGAACGCCCCTTCCCTATTCACGCGCTGCTGCCTCTGCGTGCGGACCCGGTGAACTGTTTTTTTCCTTCCACCCTTTTCCGCGTCCTAGTAGAGAGCTTGGCTGCGGCTGAGATTTTTTTTCCTGCCAGCCAGCCGACTTTTCTTTTTTTTCTGTCAGGCACGGGGTTTTTTTCCCCACCGGTTGACGCAAGTAGCCCTCCTTTAATGTCTTCTGAAGGTTGGGGATTACATCGGAAGGACCATCACTGAGAAAGCGGCGCGGCTCGGAGCTTCCTTTTTGGGTAAATGCGATGATCTCCTTTTCCCCGTCCTGGGCAGTTTTCCTTTCCCTTTTTTTTCCTTTTTTCCGGGATGTTCCCATCGAAAAATGGCCTCGAGTTAGTTTATGATTCCCTTTTTCCCCGCGTGGGAAACAAGCCTCACGTCTTTCACTGCCTCTTCAGTGGTCCCGTTTGACGGGCACCCGGCAAAGGGAGTCTCTCCCCTTTAAGCATTCGTCCTTCCTGGATGGGTCCCGGCGTTCCCTCACTTGCCAGACCGAAGTTTTTTTTTTCTTTTTCGTCTCAGACCTGCAAGGGGATGGCCATACAAGATACTTCACCCTCCCTTCCCAGAAATGGGATGACTGGAAGGCTTTTTCCTGTTTTATTATTTTGCTCGCCCCCGTCCAAAAGAAGCCCCTTTTTAGTTCCCGGTTTGCGGAGAGGCCCAGGTGATTTTTTTTTTCTAAAGCACTTTTTTCCCCGACGCCAGCGCTCCCCCCTCGGTGAATTTTCCTTTGGTATAGTACTCGAGTTCGATGACCGAGACGGAGGGAAATAAGACTGTTTCCTTTTTTTTTCTTCGGGTGGACGCCCACGTGCCCCCCTCCTTCCCTCGAGGTTGACATAGAATCCTTTTTCTTCCGAGGATTTTCTATGTCAAAACTTCTTCTTGCGGGGAGTTCTTTTTTTTCCCACACGATCGGCGTGGTCCCCTCTCCCTCAGGGCTCGGTCATAGAACCCCCTCCCCCGCAACCGGTGGACCCGCTGGCGGCGGGTTTCCAGAACAAAAAGGTGGCGTGATCTTCTTTCGGCAATATTACCTGGGGCCCTCTCCTCCTTATGACACTGCCCTCTGCTGAAAAGAGGGTTTTTTTTATGTTTTTTAATCCGGTTACGGGAGAAAAGGACCGCCCCTTTTGAAGTGACGAAGTTCTGACCTTTGTTCTTCTTCCTGTCCATAAAACGATGCCGTGACCTTCCCCCTTTTCTCCGCGGGCCGAATCCCCCCCTCCTTCCGTTTTCTGTCTCACGTCTTGAGCGCGGGTCCGAGCCGCGATGAGTCCCTTTTTTTTTCCCTTGAACGGGTTCCGCGGCTTCTTCTTATGGGTTTACGATTTTTTTCCCCCTTTTTTCCCAAAGCTGTTCCCCGCCGTCTTCCTTTATAAGAAGAACCCTTTCCCCAGCCGCGGCAAGCCCTTCCGGCAAAGGTAGGCCTCTTTTTTTTTTTTTTTTAAAGGCCCTCCCCTTTTAGATAATGAAGTCTTTTAAAAGAAGGCTATGTTAGGTCGCCTTCGCAGTTATCGTAGACTTTTTTTGCCCCCAAAACGTCGAGTTCAGTCACAGTTAAAGGCGTTTTTTTTGAAGTAGGAAAAAGCCCCCAGTGCAGGCCTCGTCTTCGTCCGGGAAGTCCTTTTTCCTTCCCAGGTGGGTTCCCTATTAAGACAGCCCAATGGCTTCTCCCTCTTTTTTTTTTTTCCCTTAATGCAGCGCGAACCCTTCCCCCCTGGTCGCAAGCGACGTCTCGCCCCGGTTCCTCCTGAGGCGTGGAAGGTACGGCATTTCTTTTTGATGAGGTAAACGAGTTCTGCAGAGGCGGGCCGCCCCTCCTTTCCCAGCTGATTCCCCCCGCGGTAGGCATAAGTCTCAGGGAAACTCAGGCCGCCAAAGAGATTTTCCCCCGTTCACGGTAGGCTTGCAGCCGCGAGTTCTTCCTTTTTATCCCCTTCCCCCGATTTTTTTCTTTTCTCTTGCCAGGGTTGATGGCGGATCCCAGGTAGTGGAGCGGGCGGCGCTTTTTTCTTGCGGTCAAAGTACGGGAAGAGTTTTTTGTTCACGCCCTTTCACCTTACGGTGGCTTCCTGTACTTTTTTGAAAGCGGGGCGTTTTATACGGCAGGTGCCCTTTTTTTTCGCGGCCGGAAAGGAAGCGGCGGGCCCTCCTCCGTTGTTGTTGTTGAGAGAGATACCCCCTTTCTTTCCCCCTTCCGCGACATAGTAACCTGCCTTTCCTTGTTTCAAGCTAAGTCAGCGCACCTGTTCATGCCTGCAGCCAGGATTTTTTCCCCTTATGAAAGAGAAGAGTGATGGCACTTCTTTTTTCCCCCCCTTGATCGCCGCGCGATCCGCCCAGTCCCTTTTTTCTCCCCCTTTTTACTTCGCGTTCAAGAGTCCCCCCCTTTCCTCGCCAGTCTGCACCTCGCGCGCCCCTCGAAGGAACGTGCCCCTTTTTTCACAGCAGGCCTGGAGTTCCCCTTTTTTCTGCCTACTCGAGAGATCTGCCTTTTTTTTCTCCCATAGTTTGTCCGCCGCTGTAGAGGTCATGCGAGTAAGTGGAGATTTTCCCCTTTTCGGCCACGGGCCATCTCCCCCTTCACTCCATCCTGATAAATCTCCTTTTCTTTTGAGGGCCAACCCCCCCCCCCCACCCCCCTTTTGGTTTAGGAGAAGGAGTTCCTCCTTTCTCAGCCATGTATGTCTCTCTTCTGGTGAATGAGATTTTCTTCTCCTTTATTTTTTCGCCATTCAGCTGGCACGCCGCGCCGCGTTTGGGGGGTGATTCCCTTCATAAAGGCCGGCTGGCCTTTCCTCTACTTTTTTTATACATAGGAAGGAATCACCTTTCCCTCTACTTTATCCTTCGTACTTAACATAGCCTGCGGGTCCTTCTTTCATGGAGCAGGACGGGCACCTTTTTTTTTTTCTTCATGTTCCATGAACTGGTTATCTTCTTATGAGAATGCCAAGGAGGCTCTTTCCTTTTTTTAAAAATAGAATTGCTCTCATTTATCTCACCCTCAGGAGTGACTCCTCTCGGTGCACCTCTCTTTCATCATCACTGCTCGTAGGTGGGTCAAAGGCGTCACTTTTCTTCATTTGGAGACGCGTTTGAGGCTTCTTCGACTATTTTCTGTTCAGTAAATGACGCCTTCCTTTTTAATACTTACATCGTAACGTCCGCACCTGATGACTGGCCTGCTTAATGTAGGAAGCCTCGTGACCCTTCCCACCTGACAGATCTCCCCCTTTCTAAGTGGGAATTGTTCATCAGGATGTAGGACTCCGCCGGGTATGGATATCCCTTTTTTTCTTTTCCGAAAGTCTGTGCTCCCCCCTTTTTTCTATGACCTGCTCTTCCCTAGACTGAGGGACCCTCCCTTTCTCTGGTGAAGACCCCCCGCCGACCGGGTTCTAGGTTTCCCTCTCCCTTTGTTTGTTTTTTTAGAGAGATTCTATTTACTTTCGGTGAGGGGCTCCCCCCTTTTTTTCTGACCCATTTTCTTAACTTCATGGCTCGGGAAACCCTTCTCCCTTCCGAACACATGCAACGAGGTGGTTCCCTTTAGGGGAAGACACCTGTGTGGAGATTCCCCCTTTGCGTCCCTTTTTTGCTCCAGACGGCTGGATGAACCACGGCCCCATTTCTTTTCCCTTGGCGGAGGGGGACGGCGGATTCTTCTTTCCCCTGCTTAAGCGAAGGGTCTTTCCGACGGAACCCCTCCTTTTACTTTTGGACGGGAAAGGATCTGGTCCCGGGACGGAAAGAAATCGTCGCATACTTCCCCGCGAGAACACTGCGGTCTTCCTTTTTATCTCCTGTGGACACAGCCTCCTTTCGGCCGCGGATTTAGGAAAGGCCCTTGGGTTTAAGAGGAGGCGCCCTCTTTTTTTTCTTCTGAAAATGAGAGCATTCCTTTTACCCGGCGGATCCCTTTTTTTCCAGCCTCCGTTTGCATGTATCAGGACGAACTACTACGAGGCAAAGTCTGTTCTTCCCATTTCCAGGCCAGCAGCGTGGGCGAGCCCTCACGGCCCTGCCTCAATGCCTTCCTTTTCGAATTTGAAAAGAAGGATATTTCTTTTTTTTTTTTTCCCAGCAGATTCTCCGTTCTCCTTTTTCTGAGTTTTATGAATGCACTCTCCGTTGCTTCAGGACGCCGTAGCACGGTGCGTCGGCCCCGGTGTTTCCTGCAGGAGGAAGAGGCGCCTCTTGACGGGGGCCCCCCCCTCTCCTCGTTCCCTCAGCGCAATACATTGGTCGGCGCTTTTTTGAATCCTGCGCTCCCCCCAGTTCACGGGTCAACGCCTTTTCCATTTTTGTGTTTGGATGGCGTTGCAGGTCCGGCCGGAAGAGGCTTGTGTACACGCGCCACTGCCGTCCCCCTGCGCAGAGGACCTGGGTTTCCTTCCCCATTGAAGCTGAGAGCCATTTTTTTATGCATCTAAGTCTCCTTCGAAAACGCGATGGGCACGTTTCCCTTTCTTTTTTTCCTTGGCCGGGAATACTTGCCTCCGTGTCCCCTTTTTTTCAGCGCTTCCCTTTCTTTCGGATTTTTTTTTTCACCTCCCCTTTCCCTCCAACCCACAGCAACACCTCCCCCCGCTGAGGAGCCTCGCCTCATTCCTTCCCTTCACGCAGGACCTTCCGGGAGTAGTAAACATTTTTTTCTGTTATAGGTAGGAGAAGGAGCGTTTATAGTTTTTTATTCCCTGGCGGTGAACGACTCGTTCGGTCCTCCTTTTTTATTACTATAATTCCTCCTCCTCCGTTGTGTGGGGTTGAGCTTTCGTCTTCCTTTCTTGCCTGGCAGAAGAGAGCATCGTCACCTCTTTTCCCCTTTTTTCCTTCCAAAAATAAGTGCACGCTCCGCGCCATCTTCCCTTTTTCCCCCCCATTGAAAGCGGAATTTCCCCTTTCTTCCTTTTCCCGGTTTCTTTCCCCAGACTTGCGGAAATGAGACGCCGCGCAACGACTCTTTTCCCATTTTTCTTCTTTTCTTGTCTACTGTCAGAGTTCAGGGAGGCAATTATTTCCCTTTTCCTTCCCCCTTTCCGCTGCTGCAAGCCGAAAGGACCGCCTTGTTTCCGTTCCAGGATATATATACAATCGGATTTTTCCTTATAAGATGATGGATCTCTTTTTTTTTTTCCGATTGCCGATTTTCCCCCCCCCCTTCAGTGGCTTTTTCCTCCACGGGTCTGAACGGAAATGGCACGCCTCCCTCAACCGAGAGGAGTCTCCCCAGGTGAACTGTGGGGGGTTCCCCTTCGGAGTTCCCCTGCTGCCGCAGACTCCCCCTTTATGTTATTGGAGGGCAGCGCCTTCGATTGGTGACTGCCTCCCGGAACCCCGTCTCCCGGAACGGGGTTTTTCTCAAAGGCTCCTCTTTTTTTTCCTGTAATTGAAGGTCAGGAGGACTTTTTCCAGGCATCAACTGCCCCTTCCTCTACGAGTAAGCTGCGCCAGGATCTTTTTCTTTCTTGCTGCGAGCTAGAGGGAACGGCCGGAGCAGGGCCTTTTTTTTTTCCCGGTTAAGGAACGGGCCATTTCTTCGCGAGTTCGTTCTGATCCCCTTCGTCCTATTAAGATTCCCTTGTCTATCGGCACATATAGTAAACCATCTTTTTTTCCAGCGGAAAAACGGCCCTTTTTCTTTCTTCCTATAGCGGCCGTTCTGCTTGGTCCCGGAGCTCACGACCCTCTGTTCAGTCCCTTTCTCGACGATTTAGGGCAGTTTTTCCACAGATAAGTCACAGTTTCCCCTCTTTTTCCCTTTTCCTTGCCGGCTGCCGGTGATCCTTTTCCGCCTTTCCTTCAGCTCGTGAATCGCCCCCCTTTCCCTTTTCTCCGTGTCCAATGCGTCTGAGCGGACCCTTTTCCCGGTCTGGATCTACATTTCTTTCCCAGGCCGCCAGCGTGCTTCTTTCCTGGTTTGTGCCGGATGTTTTAGTTCAGATCCGAGCCTTCTTTTTTCCTTTGGAAACGCCGAGGGGTGGCCACGTCCCTTCTTCCCGATTTTGAAATTAGA
>Ga0179593_1490837_pt1 | contig 10478 bp, 18 predicted proteins | sample CZODoug2_1_08_16_FD_185931 | JGI IMG/M metagenome (GOLD analysis project Ga0179593, IMG submission 185931) | Vadose zone soil fungal communities from Angelo Coast Range Reserve, California, USA - CZODoug2_1_08_16fungal (PacBio error correction) | ecosystem: Environmental > Terrestrial > Soil >... | reverse complement strand
TGATTCATGGGTGAGCCCACCCTTTTGAGTCCTTTCCCCTCAGGGCCCCCGGCTGGTTATTGTCACCTTTTCAATGCACCCCTTTTTTCATTTTTAGGTCTTGATGTCGGAATCGCTCCGTCCCCTTTGTTCCCTTCATCGGAAACGCCTACTCGTAGTCCCCATTCTTTCTTCCTTGAAACCCTCTCACCTCTCCGAACTTTTTCCTTCGCGGGATGCAACTGCCTGCCACCGTCTGCCCAGGAGGTGAGAGGGGATTATTCATTGTCTTGTCCCTTCTCTTGCACTGGACAGCCTGATCGTGTTTTTGCCATCTTTTTGATCCTTTTTTTTTGATTAACACCGACACCTTTCCAGTTTCCCTCTGCACTGAGCTGCTTCTCATCGCTCCTGATCTTCTGTCCTGTGCTCCCCTTGCAGCTTCACAGCCGTCCACTTTCACCGCAGTTTTTAATGCTGGTGGTTTGGCCTCTGAAGATGGAAGAGTAGAGGTTTTCCCTCTACTTTTTTGTGGGTTGTTTTGGCGAGCGACTCCGGCGCATTCTTTTCTCAAGCAAGCCGTTTGCTTCCCCTCCCCCCGCGCAGTTTTCTCAGGCGTGTCCGGAAGTCCTCCTCTCCTTTTCGGCTAGTACTGCAGTGTCCCTCATATGGATTCGGCTCGCCCGGTCCAGGAGAGTTAGACCTGGTGCGTCCACACCTGTTCGTGATTTAAACCCCCGCCTCCCCCCCCATTGTCGGACAAAAACGATCCCGTTATTCTTTTTGCATCTCTATCTTCACCCCTCCCCAAGAAGTAACCGCCCAATCCCACGCTAACTTGAAAGCGTTTTTCCGTGCCATTGTTCTCAGCGTCCTACATTTTTCTGCCGAGTGATTTGGGAACCTTTTCCCTGTCGCGGGACTACGGCTTCATAGCCTTTTCCGGGATGGAGTGAAACCGCAAGGTTTTCGCTGTACGTCCCGTGCAGGCTTTTTCTTGTTTCCCTCCCCACCTTACTTAAAAGTTTTTTCAGATCCATGTTCCTTTCCTCCAAAGACCTTGCTTCGGCAGCCTAGGGAGTTTTGGAAAGACTTACAAGTTTTTCTCACCACTACCTGGAGACGACCCTCAATCCTCGTGTTGAGCAGTAGCCCCTTCCCGACTTCCCCCCACATCAGACCGTCAAACCTTCACATGCTCGGGAGAGAAGCTTTTATCGTCCGTCCCTTGATAAATATTGCCTTCAAGACCACGAAGCTTCATTTAATTCTTGGAAAAGATCCCCCGCCCCTCCCTAAACTTTCCGTTTATACTATTCCTCCCTATACCCTCTTTTACTTTTTTCCAGAACAGACGAGGCTGCCAAACCCCTACCTCCGCAACACTAAGGCAGGTTTTCATCAGGGTAACTCCGACCACAAAGGGTGCGAAGCTTTTCCTTAGGCCGCTCTTCCCTTTTTTTTTTCAAAGCCCCCCCCCACACCTCCCCAAAACTATGTTCCTCGCACTCCGGTCTGTATTCCTTCTTTTCCACCCTGCTTAGGGGTCGTTCTTTTTTTTTTTCAGGTTCCAAATCGACCCCCCCGATAGCCCCTCCCCCTCCTTCCACTTTCCCTCCCCTCAGACCCTCAATGACAGCAGCAAGACTGATTTTCTGACCCTCTTGCAACCCCATCCCTCTCTTGACTCTTTTGCCCCTTGACAAACTTCCGAGACCGAATCCCTCCCACTTTCTTGTCTTGTTCATTCTTGTTAAGATTGTCTTCACACCACGTGAAGGCGAACCCCTTTCCCTCAGGGTTGACACTTCGCCCCGATCTTTTTGGCTTGAGTTAAACCACGACAGTCATGAGATTAAGGTTCGCTTCTTTTGTCCTATATTCCCCCCCGCGAGCCACGGATTTATTATAGATGTGAGTGTGCAAACCCATCACTTATCCCCTCCATAGCTACTGAGGAACTCCCATATCCCTCTGGAGGAAACCGCCGAGTCCTAGTCCCCTTAAATGTGATCCCTCACAAACCGTTTTTTACTTTAATCATGCTGGTGAACAGTCTAGGTAAATTTTGCACTCGGTATTCATCAGCAGTCCACCTTCTCGTGACTCTTTCAGCGGCCATATCCCACCCACGGCGCTCGGATCGTACCATGTTCAAAAGGTCGCGAGTTTGTCTCCTGGGCTTGCTGCAGGTGTTCCGTTCCGATTTTGGGTTTCCCCTACAAATAAGGTGGCCCATTTGCGAGTTTGTATTGACCCCCACATTTTTTTTTCTTGGAACCTGATTCCCCTAATAGGATTCTGGCGTCATCAAGTTTGGCGATCCTCACTATGTTCCGAGTAAGTTGGATCGCACCCCCCCCCCTACCTCGCTGTGCCCTTTTTTAGAGGTGCGTTTCATAGCCCCAATTAAATTTTAGGTTAAGAGCCTTCCCCCTTGACGAGTCGCTGTCTGGAATTGCTGAAAGCGACAGCGAGCAGAGTCGGAGGATGAGAGGACGTGTTCCAATGCCTCCATGCGTCCCTTTCTTTTCCCCATACGTGAGGTAATTTCTTTGGTTTCTCGTATTCAGGGATTACCTGCGAAAGTCTCCCGATGGCCATCAATCCCTGTTCTTCAGAGGCAAGAGATTAGGTTTGAAGCCTCCAACTTCTGGGGGCTTCCACCCCTTAATCTTCCGTCTTTTTTCTATGCCTTTCGCGCGCGGTTTCTGATCATGGGTGAGTGAGAGGACAGAGTCATCGACTGCGCCCTTGCCTAGCCCCAAAGCGGAATAAACTGTGATTGACCCCAAACCTGGTTCAGTTTCCTTCGTACTGAGTGTATCATCGCGTACCTGATTAAGTTTCCCTCGTTCTCTTTTTTTCGCCGGCGAAGGCAGCAGTGTTAAAATTGACTTGCCATCGGTCTTCCGCCTGTTACAGGCGTTTGCGCATCGTGTTCTCAAATCCGTTTTTTTTTGCTCCCCCAACCCTTCCCCCCCCTTGGTAGGCTGGACGAGCGGGATAATGGCAGTTTTCAGCTTTTGAGGCGGATTGCAGCGGATCGGGTCACTACCTTCTCTTTGGGGGGGGTTGGCGACCCAGATCATTAAAGGAAGTGTGTTCTCCTTCGCATCCTCCCAGGCTTAACAGATCTCTTCTTTTTTCCCCCCCTTTTTTTTTCTCTCTCTGTGTAAGCCCCAGAGTGAGGATGCGACTTTTGATCATCTTTTCATGAATGTTTGCGCGTGGGTTTCGCCCTCGTCCCTGCATCGCCTCGCTAGTTCCCAGCCTATAAGCTCGCCAGCGCTATATCGCCTTGGGTTGCTTCTGATGAGACCCCCCGTATTTAAAAGAGGTCCCCCTTCCTGTTCACGAGCCTCCGGCTTGCCAGTTGTCCAGTTGCCTTCAGAGGTAGGTGCGCAAAGACTTCACAAGCCGTTGGCGGTTTATCGATGGAGTCCCTTTCCTTCTAACCCTTAAGTTGTCTTCCTTTGAGTTTTCGATTGCCGGGCCCCCTGAGATTTTGAAATGCGCGGCCCTTCCGCTGACCATGTCTTTTCCTTTTACGAGGCATTCTCCTTCATTTTCGTTTCTTGACTGGAAGTTATCTGTTGGTTGGGTCCAAGAAGTGCTCCCCCCAGCCTCAAGCACTTGCTTTCTTTCCCTCCCTTTACTTCCCGTTCTCTTTACCTTCTCCGTACCCCTCAATTCTCAGAGGAGGGCCCTTTCATCATGCTTGCCTTGTTCACGTTTAGCCTTCCCCTCTTCTTCGCTCTGGTTTCTGATCGCCCAAATCGCTCGTCCGCCCTCGCCGCACGCGCGGCATCTTTAATTTGTTTACTCCCCCCCCCTCCTGTTTTTCTAGTATTTGGGTGAGACGACTGGAATCGGACAACATGAGTATGATCGCAAAACACGGAGTTTTCTCCCCCTGAGCGCCCCACTTCTTTTGTCGGCGCTCTCCTTGTTCCCCAATTGCGTGCCACACCCTTTTTCATTCGCCCACCTAGTGCCTTCCCTCCCCGGCCGCCAGCCTCCTCAAACCTCTCTTCGAAATAGATGCGGGAAACATTGTCTATTCTCGGACGGTGGTATCAGTACCGCTCTCTCCGTCTCCCCTTCTATTACGGATTTTCCTTTCGTGGGGGGTTTTGTTTGTTGCTGCTGAATTTCCTCATGCGTTTCCAAGACTTGACGCCCGCCCTCAAATCCCCTGCGTGTGCCAGCCTGGTTTACGGGAACGAGGTTTCCTATTCTCCCTTCCCTTTGGTTCATTTTCCCTCTTTGACTCTTTTGGAGAATGAAAAGAGGTCCCTAGGTTTGATTTTCTTCAAGTATTTTGTGCACGAACAGGAAATTAATGAATCCCCCTGGCTAGAAAATAGAGCGGGACCCCCCTCCTCGGACCCTTCCCTAATGTTTAATGCTCCTCCCTCATCCACACTCCTGCGTTTTTGCCCGTAGCTTTCGGAATGATACGACTCCTTTTATTCCCTAAACCTCTGTCCTGATCGCAGCAGGGATGTTATTCCTGGATCGATTTGACTCGCCGCGGGCACCCCCTTTTTTTTCACAGTAGAGTTATGGGTTTGTCGATTCCTCTTCGTGCCTGGACGTTTAAGCGGCAGGTTATTGACTGGGTCTTTTGATTTCTTCCCCCCGCTTTTTTCCACCAAACACCCCCCCGCTTGTTTTCTACAGACAAAGAAGGTGTGGAGGTGCGCCTAGCCCCTTTACTTGGAGGGGGTCTTGCACGCCTTGCAGAGTCGTGTCAGCTACAAGTTCGCAAATTTGTGGTTGGAGCGTTAAAAGGCTGAACGCCTTTTTCTTACGTCCCGGTTTTCCCCCTGCATTTCCTTTAAACCCACTTTGGAGCTGAGGATCGGTATCTCCCCTGTGCTTCGGGGGATCTTTTCCATCGGTCCTTCTTCTTTTCGTGGTCTTTCTTCCCTCTCAGTTTTGCCGCCGCCTCCCCTTCCTTCACCTAATTGGCTGTTAGTATGACTTTCTCCTCTTAGCAAGTCATTGACCGCTTCCACTTTTCTTTTTTCTCCCCCAAAGAGTGGAGGAGGTTTTCACTACTCAGGGTCCCTGAGAGGTGAGGCATTCTCCTCTCCCTACGTTGTCTTCCCCTTGATGCAGAACTCGGCCGAGGCGACGGCCCTGTCGTTCCCACCGGACCTCCAAGCGGTAGTCACCCTTCTAATGATCAACTCTTCCCGCGCATGCCAAGTTTTTTTTATGAGGGGAATCACCAAATTTGCACCCAGTCTGCACGTTTTCGGGGGGCGTTTAGTTTTTCCCCCTTGGTTCTTCTCTATGACTTTCTTCATGCTTTTCAGTTTTTTCCATACCATGTGCGGTTGCGCTGTGTGGACATCAAAATAAGCGATTGGTTTTCCCCAGGTAGATTTTTCCCTTCTTTGTGTTTGGGCCTTTATCGGATCAGCGCCGCAAGATTCCTTGATGTAGTAGTCATCCATGAGGGGAAGTTGACAGCCCTTCCCTCCTTGCTCATGGTCCATTTTCCTTTTTCCTTTTTGGGAGTTCTTCTTCTTCCTTCTTCTTTTCCTAGCCTCGTTGTTGGGCTCTGGAGAGTCGCCTATGACTTAAGCTTTCAGGCCTCACATCCCCCACCCTTTTGAAACATGAGAATGAGTGACGGGCTGTCCGGCCGCTTATCGAGTTCCCTTAACTTTCTAATCTTCTTTTTTTTCCCAGCTCATTCCCAGGCAGAGGAGTATTCCCCTGACAAGAGTTTCCGTATACCCCCCTGCGGTTGCCCCCCCACCTGATGGTTCCAGATTTCCCAGTCAGGGGCCAGGTCTATCTGAATTTTTCCCCTGCCCCAAACTGACCCCCCTCCCCCTCCCCCACCTTAATGTCAGGATTGGAACTTCAAGCAAGTTTATCGCGTGCTCGTGATTTCCTTAGTATTACGGTGACTACCGCTTCTCTGGTTAAAGTGCTTCCCCCTGACAGTTGTCCCCCGCCTTTCCTCGAAGTACCGTTCGTCATCTCGGACTCCAACCCTACTTTCTGGAGCACCCTTTCCGATACCTTCCCCGGGAGCTGGTGCTTTGAGCGTGAACATTACAGACTCAATACGCTTCCCGTGACCCTTTCTCTCTCCAACCCATTCCCGAAGCGAATGGTCATCCGGTCAACTTCACATACATCATGCACTTTACAGTCCCTCTTCCCTATTATGGGCCTTCTTTGCCTCGGCGCAACGATCCCCGTCTCTTCCTAGTATCATTCCCCTGATTGAAAGATCCCCAGTCCCCTCAGCACCGCTACAAACCTTCCGGGACAGTTCCCCCCCTCTATACTGAACGGCCCCGGTCCGAATTCCGCCTCAGTTGCCAACCCCTTCCTTGTACCCTCCCCACACAGGGTTCAGAAGCTTTCCCCTGCCCTTGCCCTTCGTGCCCCCCTCCCCCTCCTCCACCCCAAATCCCCTCTTGTCTTTCATGCAAGGTCTTGGATGCTGCTCCCAGCCCATGCGCGGGATCTTTCTTTCCTTCAGGGGGATCCCCCTCCCCATTGCCCCGTTTTCTGCTTTATCTCCCTTTACGTCCTCCCGCAATTATTTATACGCTCCTTTACGTACTGGCCTCGTTTTCGCACCTGCTCCAAACTCGAGCACCCTCCCTTGTCAGATTTCCCCCAAGATTTTCAGTTCTTCTTTACCATTATGCTGAAACTCAGGCCGAATTTTTCTCCTATCTTTTCCCTCCAACGTGAGAAAGTCTTTTCTTTCTTCTGGGAGCCACTTTTTTGACTTGTCGTGATTTTTCCTCCCCTCTATTTCCCCCTGGTGTTAGGGAAGGGCCATCAGTTTCTTTTCCTAAACTCCCTTTCCCACCCCCTCAACCCGCTTCTTCCTTCCGGACAGAGGACCAAGATCCCCTCGGTATGTCTTTTCATTTTCTCGTCTGCCCCCCCCTGTCACATCACTACCCCAGTGGCCCCCCTTCCTGGTTATCCAAGTCGGTCTGTCTGTCACTGCAATTATTTCCCCCTCTACACCTACATCCTTAGAACCCGCCGTCTGAAGGGTAATCGCTCCCATGACCCCACCCCCCTTTCGTTTTCATCTCCTACGTTTTCCAGCCGTTTCTGAGCGGGGGTTTAGTTTATGTTTTTCCTGTTATTCGTTTTGCCGGCTTTTTTTCTGCGCCCCATATGTGGTCAGGGCAGGTTTTTATTTACCCAAGACCCCGCTTTGAGCATCTCATAGCCCGATGAATATTATCTTCTCTCTTGCTTTCCCAGTCAAACTTCCGGGGGCGCACTTGACTCTTTTGTTCTTGTGCAGATTCGTTTCTGCGAACTTACACCCCTACTTAGTACCTTTTCTTCTCTTTGGTTGTAGACCCTCCGATTTGTTCTTTTTTTCCCCTTCCAGCTTGATTTCGGGAATTTTTTCGTCTCCTCGTTTGCCAGCATCCGGGCGGAGGCTTACCTTCCAAGGCCCTCACTGGTCCCTGCTATATGGTGTTCGAATTTTTTCTTCTTCCTCCTGGTCATTGGTTGCCGACGCCACTTTCTGTAAAGCTTGGTGGCCCCTACAAGCCCCTTGGGAGGCTTCTCGAGCTTTTTTTTGCGTTCCTCCGTCAACTAAAGCAGTCATGTCTGCCAACATCCCTCTGCTGTCCCCTTCGCGATGAAGCGTTAGCTGAGGCCGGGGTCTTCGGTCCTGTTTTGATTCCCGCGCATTCATCTAGTCCCTCACATCTCCCTCTTACAAATTCGCCCAAACTTGGTTTCCAGTGAATTGGTATCTGGAGTAGCAGGGAAGTACCCCCCGTCGTCTTTTTTTGCTTTTGCGCAAGCCCGAAGTGCCTTTGGGCCATTGCCCTGACATTCACATGATATGAACGCGGGATCCCCTGCTTCCCCTTTCTCTCCCTAGTAGGTTGATCACTTTCCGTTTGTCTCAACTCCTCGTGGAAAGGGCCTGACTTAGAGCTGGACCGTCGCCCTTTGTTCTTTTGATGGACGAGCGAGGGGGCTTGCTTTGCTAGTCTCCACCACGGAGTTCGACACCTTCCATATCCCCTTGAAGCTCTCTCCCATGGCTTCACCTCATCTTCTCTTTCTCTTGTTCGTTTGTTTTTACCCAATGGGGAGGATTAATGATTTTGTCGTCCCATCTTCCTTATTGAATTTGTATGGCCCTTGGTGGTGGAGTCGAAGCCGCAATTCGATTCGCCTTCCTCACCTATCAAGAGTAGTCAACGCATATCGCCGTTGTTTTTTTCTTAGTTTCGTTAGTTTCACCCGATATCCCCCCTCCCCCTCTGCTCACAAATCGCCTTTCGAACTTTCTCCCCGGCGCGCTAAGTATTCCCGCATGCATTTCGCGAGTCCCTCTTTTTGGCGCAAAGCAACGCGACCTTTTGTACGCCTTTCTTTCTCCTCTTTTGCTGAACCAATGGAATCCCTCCCCCCCATTTGTTCCAGTTTGGTGTTTTTTTGGACTTAGCATGTCCCTTTTCTCTTCTTCTTCCTGATGAAGTTCGGCCAATACTGATTAAGCTCACTTGGAAAGCGGTCTGATGCTTTTGTCTCACCTCCCTTCGGGAGTTTTTTGACGACAAGCCGTGCTTGCCCGCCGCCATAGGGCTTTCCTTTTCCTTGCTTTCGCCCCTGCGCTGTCCTGAACCACATTTCTCACCGGCTTCGCTCCCCCGGCATTTGCCTTGTGAACCCTCCCGTGGTCGTCTGCCTTATTGCTGGTCGCGCGCGTGTCCCCAAATTCCCGTAGCCCTTTCCGTTTTTTTTAGAATCTTCATTTGTCGACATAAAACCTCTCCCGCACGTTGCGCGACTGTCTATGGTCGAGATTGCTCCTTCTTTCCCCCCCAAGATTGGCGCCCGCCACCCTTCGTTGCTTCTCCTTGAGAGGTGAGTTTCCACCTTTTTTCCTTGGTTTCAAACCTGCGCACTGTGCCACACCCTTATGGTTACGGCTCCCCCAAAAATGACCTCACTTTTTACCTCCCCCGCCCCCCCTCTCGAAAAGCTAAACCCCTTTCGCTTCCCTCGCTCCTTGGTTGGTTCTCTGATTCTCTTTATCTGTCCTAATTCTGACGGGGCTGAATTGACTCCTGCGTTACCCAGTTTTAGACTTTCACCCACATTCTTTTTACATCCTTTTTTTTCGCTCGAGACGATGGTCCGGAGTCGAACGCATAGCGTTTTTTCCCTCATGCGATTTTTCTGTTAGTCCCTTGCCAGCGATGAGGGGGGCTTGATCAAGTATTTTCTTTCCCCCCGACAGGCGCTCTTCCCGACCTTCCGGTTTATCGAGGCGGACCCCACTCACGCACCTCATCATTGTCCTCAGAATCCACCCTGTTGGAGCCTTTGATTTGATTATTTATATTTGCCGGCCGACTTTCGTCTTTTTCACCTAAAAATGCTGGGTTGATCGCGCAAGGTTTCTTTTCGGGGGTTCATTTTTCTTCCCGGGAACTTTCCTTTTCTGGGTGGTGTGCTCGATTTCCCTGTTTGATGGTGCTGGACGGTTCGTGGATAATCGGACGAGGGATTCAAATCTGTCGTTTCGGCTTTGGAGCTCCCTTTTTAATCCTAATTCAAACGTCCTTGTTTGATTCAGCTACCCGGGTGGAGTCCTCCTCGGCCCCCCTGATTTTTCTTTTTTTTTTTTTTTTTTGATCTTGAATTTCCTGCCTTCCCTCTTTCACGTGGTTACACGGTTGCCACCCGCTTGTATTTTATTTTCGGTTCTTCCTTTCTCTTCACAAAGACGGGAGCGTTTTTGAGAGTTCATTCCCTTTTTCTTGTTCTCCCCCGGGGATATTTTAAGGGACTCTTTTTTTTTTGGTTTGACTCTCGTTATTCCTTTTTTTTTTTCCATCTTTCTCCTCTGACTTCTTGTTTGCTGGTATGTCTTTGAAGTTCTACATTGCTATGCACGAGGAATGTTATCGTCCACCGGTAGGTTTTCTCACCTCTTGGAGGCGTCAATCAGGCCTAGGCTTTTGAGAGATTCCATTATCTCCAGACCCCTTTTACGTGAGGTCCTCTTCTTTTCTCCCCCCCCCCCCCCCCCCCCCCCCGTCACCCCGTTTAAGAGCGACCCCGGCACTGTCGTTCAACTTGCTTAATTAACAGATCTCTCCTTTTCTTCACCGACGACTTCCTGGAAGTCACGATCGCGAGCTTGTTCTTTTCGCTGACAGGTGCCAATTTGTCTTCCCTGGCTGCTGGATCTCTTGTGGATTTGGTATTTTTTTCTTCCTTTTGGGCGTTCCTCATACATTGGCCTTGATTTTTAAATAACGGGGGGGATTGTGTTGAAATCAAAAGAAAAGCGTGCTGATTTTTTCCCCCTTCTGCCCCCTGTCTTGGCTGCCTTCCTCCTCCTCCCTCCCATGCTTCTTTATTTCATTTCCCCGTGCAAACTTTCTCTTGTCACTTTCACCATCGTGTCCCGCTTGTAGTGAGGTGGATTTCAGCTAAGAGTGGAGACTCGGAAGTCT
>Ga0179593_1430754_pt1 | contig 10478 bp, 7 predicted proteins | sample CZODoug2_1_08_16_FD_185931 | JGI IMG/M metagenome (GOLD analysis project Ga0179593, IMG submission 185931) | Vadose zone soil fungal communities from Angelo Coast Range Reserve, California, USA - CZODoug2_1_08_16fungal (PacBio error correction) | ecosystem: Environmental > Terrestrial > Soil >... | reverse complement strand
CGGAACAGGCTCCTTTCCTGGCCTTTTTCTTTTAATCACTCACCACCCCCCCTTTCTCCAAGGTCTTTGTTTCAGTCTCGTTTGACGAAACTAGTCGTTGCCCCCCCCTTCCAAAGCGGTAGACCTCTCTTTAGGTCCTCCGCGATCTTGCGACTTAACTGCTAGAAGCCTGCCGGCGCACCGTCGTGGCCTACGGCGAATTGCTGCTTTTCTCCCTACGGGCTCATCTCGCCCCGAGTCTTTGTCTTCTAGATTGCGGGACACCTCGCGTCCCCTACTATTTTCTTTCCCAACGAGATCGTGGATTTCCCCCCATAAACTGTCCCGCGGAGGGTCTTGAGAGCGCTTCCAATCCTGAGAGCTTTTGCTTTTTTTTTCTTTCCCCTTTCGTCCGGCCCTCGACGTTGTGACCGACGGGTCCACTTCCCCGACTTCTGGCGGGTCCCCGAATCTTGCACACAAAGCCGTCCATTCCTCTCTTTTTCGCCAGTGGGCCCCCCTCCTCTTGTCGTTTACGACCCACGACCTTTCGGTTCCCAGCTGACCGCCTGGCTTCTCACAGGAGAATCTTCCTCATGTTTAGACACAAGACTTGCCGCTGGATGGGAGTCCTACACTTGGCTTTCGTTACGTCTCTCTTCCTCGCGTTTTTCGATTCCCCTTTCCTCCTAAAGTTTGCCTGATCCCCCTTTCCCCCTCGCTCATTTGACTTTTTTTCATGAGCGGTCTCCCCCTTGCCTTGGTCTCTCTTTTGCCTGACGACTTCCAGCTCGCCCTGAAAGTCAGCATGACCTTTTCGCGGGGCCTGCCTTTTGCTCAACAACTCTTGCCTTTTTGCATGCGTTACTGGCGCCGGTCTGGAAGTGTCCCGCCCGCACGGAACCTTTCAAGCCCCGCCTTAACCTTCCTTCGGTCACTCGTCAATGCTCCCGGCCGGTGAGTTCCGGAAGCGTTGAACCACCTGAGAGAAGAGATTCTTGCCTCCACGATAAACTTTCCCTTCCTCTTAATGCTCCGTTAGACATCCGATTGGCCGATTCTATATCAGAGACTTTTTGGAGGGTTAATAACCTAGCTTTTTGAATCGAGGTCTTCCCTCTAGACTTCTTTTGGTTCTTCCCTGGCCCCCCCATGGAATGACCTACCTGACCCTTTTTTTTTATCTCGGGTGCTCTTCTGGGGTACGTCCGAGTTTTTTCCCTTGGGTATTTCCGGCCCTGACCAGTGGCAATCTGTTTCTGGTGGCCCTTTTGGCTTCCTAGACCAGTCTCCACGAAGCCCACTACCGATGGCTTTCGTGGAACGCAGGAGAGCTAGCGACTGGCTATGTTTCTGCCTCCCATGATTTTTCTTTAGTTCCTTTGCTTCCGCGGCGCTTTCCGTGCACGCGCCTCGTAAGGCCCACCTAGCCCGCACACAATCTCCTTTACATGATGTCCTCTCCGAGTCACTTTGCGTCCCCCCCTTCTCCATTTTTTGAGCGACCATAACTACAAGCGGCTGAAGAACCGGCCACACGGCCTTCCACTCCCGCGACACCTTCCTCCCACCCAAGGTCTTCCTCGACGCGTCGCGGCAGATCTATGCAGAAGAAGGCTTTTGTAACGTGGACCCGATGATGTATCCCTTAAGGATAACTTTTTCCCCTTCCCCGTCGACAGCCACGCGATACTCACTCCCCGCCGGCCCTATGGACGAAGAAGGAATCAGAGAAGTTGGAGGTCGGGCGCTAATCATGCTTCCATTTTTTTCCCCATCCGATTCTCAGGTGACAGTCTTCAGATTTTGATCTGGTCACCGCTTCGGATTCAAAGAGGGGCCCCCTACCCCCCCGGCAACCATTTCGAATTGTGTTCAGACGCCCTCCCCAAGCAATCCAGGTCTGCGGATCGAGCTTGGTCACAGGGTCTCTTTTCCGCATTCGCTCCCTTTTTTTTTTCGACTAAAGGGAGGACCGTCCGTTTCCTCGGCGCCAACGGAATGTGGTTCTTATTTTTTTCTCAGGGCTCCCGCGCGCAGGCATTTGTCCGCGCCGCTCTGTTCGACACGGGTGTGACGATTTTTCTCCTCGTCCACGATGTGCTTGGCCCTTGGGTTATTCCTCGCGTCATACAGTCGACGTCCGACGAACCAAGCGTCCCTTGGGAACATTCGATAGCCGGTTTTTTTCAAGGAATTTTTCCTACTAAGGGCGGGCGCGCGATCTTTATTGGCAGACTGGGACTTTAATGAAGGAAATCCTAGGGTTTTCGAATCCCCCTCCCACGTCACCTAGCTTGTTAATACCACCTCAAATACCCCGAATCACAATCGAAGTGGTCTGTACCCACCTTTTTTCTCTTCGGGGAACTCCACTTCAACAGATCGCTTACCCTTCTGAATCCTTCGGCCTGACTTCATAAGACGCTCTACCGAGATGGTGAGTATCCGAAAGTTGTAAGGGAGTCAGACAACTCCCTCGATCCCCCCCCCCAATACCCCCTGTACTTTTCTTTTCTCCTCTTTGATCTTCCCACCCCTTGTCCTAGGACATATGAGATGGAGTATCGAGCGGCGGTCAGGCTCATCTTTTGCAAAACACCTGGCCCTATTTCCTCTATTCCTCCGCCTCCTTTTTCGAGCTATGGATTCCAATGGATTTTCCCCTTTTTTTTCAAGAGCTCCCCCTTCCCCGCATAGTATCCCTCAAGATCACCCCCTTTTTCTTCCGGAAATGTATTCGGAGTCTCAAATAGAACACAGGACGTCCGTTTGTTCTTGTTCTCTTGCGTACCTTTGTTCTCTACCAGCTTTCTGATGCATTAGCAAGTGCTCCTCATCTTTTCCTCGTTCTTTTTTACTGCGGCCCGATCTTCCTTTTTCATCTAGTCCGCGATTCCCCATCTCCGTGGTACCGCGACGGATTCCCGATTTCGGGATTATTTCCCAGGTTTATTTTTTCTTGGGTGCGACTCCTTCGAGATTTTTGAGAGTCCCTCTGGCTTAGTACGAAACCTTCGTTTAGGTTTCACAAGTCTCGCGCTCCTCTGGCGCGCGCCCCCCTTTTTTCGCGCTCAAGTACATTTTGCTTCCTCGATACCCCCTAATTTCCCCCGGCTCTTGTTTCGCATAGGATCGAGCAGTCCCAGAGCCCACCCCCACCGTTGACGCTGGCGCCTTTCCCCCTTATCGACTTCTATCTCCCCGAACGATTCTTCTCGATCTTGCCCTTGCGGGCTTCAGACCAGGGATTTCCGTTGGCTGACGGTTGCTGATAGACTGTTCTCGCGTAAAACACCGAATTGAGCTCATGCTTTTTAAGGGGACCCAAACTCGGCCCCCAATTTTCCGCTCGATCGTTGCCTGACCCTTGCGGTTTAGTTTATTTTTTTCGTATGACACTCGTCCAACTTTTCTCGTTTTTTGTTCGGAGACAGACTCCGCTTTGCTAATCGCCGATAGGCTCTGCACGATCACGTTTTGTTCACCCCCAACGGGGTCCCCCCCCGCTGTTCGTTTCCCTTCGATGAGTTCACCTTTGCCCTTTCCGACCATAGCGCAAAATTATTCATTAAGGCGTATTTTCTATGGCCTCCGTCTCCCGCTCGATCCCCGTTTCGTCTTTCTCCTGGTGTCGTGTTATCCCAAACACGTGGATTCCATTAGAGGTTCCCCCGTTTGCCGCTCCTTGCTCCTTTTCCTCGAAGCATGCCGCTTCTTCGATCTCCTCCTTTTGAGGATGATGATTCGCGTTAATGGGCCTTTCCCTGTGTGTCGGATTTAATCAGATTGGGTTTTGTACACAATGCTGGACGTAAACGTTACCCTTTCTCCTTTCCATCAAGTCCCGTTTTTCCCTTTGTTTCATTGTCTTGTTCCGGCGATAGCCGGGCCGTACAAATGCGTACAGCTGAGAATTTTGCAAATACGATCAGCACTGTTTTAATGCGGCTTTATTCCCCCTCTATCTCCTCCTTCAGGTCTTTCCCGACTCAATAAATATTTTCTGGCGTTCGTTTAGTCTTAAGTGCATCAACACGCAACGGGAATGACCAGAATTCCGCACCCCTCGTTATCCCCCCACTTTCGAACCCTCCCCCCCCTTCCGCTTCCCCCAAAGACCTCCAGTCCATCTTTATTGCCGGATGGTGAGAAGATTTTTGCCCTGGCCAGGAGGCCACTGCATCTCTTCCTTTTTTCCCGATTTCGTGGCTATTTGCTTTTTTTCCCCGCCAAAACGAATACCCCATAGATCGCCGTGCTTTCGGTGCTCTCACGTACGTTTTAGTTCCTTACCCCACCATTTTTCTCGGTTTTCCCAAAGAATCTCTCCCCCACTTCGTACTTGGCACCTCTTTCTGAAGATCACGTCCGAGGCACCCCAATTCTTTGTCCCGACTTCCTTTTTCGAGGTTTGCTTTACTGAGTTCCGGTGAGGTCAGTCGTCACGTAGCGCCAAGCATCATTCATCTCGCCTTTTTCTACGCCTTTGCATTTTTTGCCGCTCAAAGGAAATGGGCTTGCGCGCGGCTTGTCGGCACAGAATGCTTCCCTGAAAGCCTCGTCTAGCACCGCAACTTCCTTGTTCGAAACCCCCACTACATTTACTGATGGAACCGTTGGCGATCAGAGAGACATCTCCTTTTCGTATTATGCCCTCCCTCTTTTTAAGCTGTCCTCCGATTACGTAACCTTTTTCTTCCCAGGGTTGCCCTTCCTCCCAAGCATCCAGCTTGAGGCTTTTTTTCTAAGCGTCGGACGTCAGCCCCCTTTCCTCCGGGTATCCTCTATTCTGTCCAGTGACCAGAAGTGGTAGAAAACTCCCTGATTCGTGGGCTTCTCCGTAGCTCGTTCCCCCTTTCTTCTTTTGCCTCTTTGTTCAAATCGAGAGAGACCGCTCTCCTTTTAGGAATTTGGCCCACCCACCCTTCGTTCAACAAGGAGGGCGCGGACGAAGCCCAATCATCCCCTCCTTTTCTGGTTGCGTTTTAATCTCCCTCTTCCCATCTAGTTCGGGTGGCGCAGCCCGACTGCCGGTGATAATAGTCTTGACACCTCCTGGTAAAGCTCCTCACTGCAAGATATGACCTGTGTATACCCGTCCCTTCCCCTCTCCGTGGCAAACGGTGGCTGCTGTCCGCTGCCTCGAGCCTTTTTAAACGGCGCGCATAGGCGGCCTCCTCTCTTATACAGCTTTGCTGTGGCGACCCCGTCCGCGACTTTAAAACCCCCCCCTTTCCTCCCAGCGGTTGTGACTTTCTTATTTCAAGGAACCTAGTGCCAAAATTTCTGTCCGGAATCTCCGCTCTCTCTCTTTCCTCTTGGTGAGAGAGATGAGATCCGAACAGGGATTGATAGCCTTCATCCGACATTTCACAACTTTCCCAAGGGTCGTTTTTTTTCAGTCCGTTGCGTTCTCACGACAAGTAAACCTCAAGCGTTCGACGATGAGTTCTTCCTCCTCCGAACTGTTTCTTCTTAAGGCACTATTTGCGCCACCCCCCCCACCCTTGGTTCCCCCTTTTTTATCACGGTTTGCTATCTAATCCAGGAATAATATTTTGCCGTCTCGTATCTTCTCCTCGAGCTTGAGGCACACCTCTGTCCAAGACCCTCCGAGAAAGTAGTGGCTGCATCAACCCTAACTGTGGGCTTTCGAGTTTTGCCCCGCCGCCCGATCTATGTATTTCTTTTTTTAGTGAGTCTGTAGCGCCCTCTGCGTTGTTGGCCCACAGCCGGGCAAAATGACAGGAGCGGCCTGATTTGAAAAAGACCTTCCTTCTATCTTTCCCCCTCCCCAGTCACCCAGTCAAGATTTGTATTGCGACCCAAGTTTCGGCACATTTTCTTTGCTAGGATAGATAAGAGGTATTTTAGCTAGCCCCACTTGCCTAGCTTTCTTTTTTCCCTCTCTGTTTCACACTTGGTTGGGGGGGGGTTCGGTTACGTATCTTTCCTCGCCAGGTTTTTATTTCTTTCAAGACCGCACGGTCTTCTTACTCACCCCACCCAACTTATCGTGATTTTCTTACCTCGGAACTTTCGGTTCCCTATATAGCATGGAGCCGATAGTTGCCGGTGCTAGTGCCTCAGCCCGTTGACCTTTTTTTTTTCTCTTTTTTCAATGCCGTAGCCCCACATCGGCGATGGCATTTCTTCGGGCGCTACCGCGTGGTAAGCGCCAAACAAATTTCCCAGCCAAGGCCTCCCCTTTGAAAGGCCTTCTCCTGCTATCCTTTCCCCTCTTTCGTTCCTTGTGCTCTTTTTTTTGAGATTACTTATCCGAGTGCAAGTCCCCTTTAGTTTTCATCCGAGATTCCTTGCCACCTAAATGGATAGGATTCACTACCCCTGGTCGCCCGTCGTCTTTCCCCAGACTCTCTCGGGATTCCCGTTGATTTGACTCTAGAAAGAAGAGTCCACCGTTTCCCCCTTTCTCCATGGTTCGCTAAGTTAATGGCGCATCTCCGCCAGTATAGGCGATTGATTTATGGCTGTTCGTCGAGTTTCCCATTTTGTTTCCCCAATTCCCATTGCCAGAAGTTCTGTCTTAAGGCCGGTGTGACGGATCTAATGCCGACAGCTGCCCGCGCCCCCCCCTCCGATTGCTTTCGTTTGATCCTTCGATAGCGACTTTCTTATGCGCATACCCCCTGTTGGTATTGCATTGTGCGGTCGCGGTTACGTTCCCGCTCGCTCCGGCTTTTGAACTATCGACCGCAACCCCCCTCCCACTTGAGCGGCGTAGAGTGAACGACGTCCTAAGCAATGTGACTTGTACCTCCCCCTTTTTTTCCCGCTTCCTACAAACAGGGCAACCCTTACCGCTATCCACTTCAACAGGATTTTTTCTTGCGTGTGCGGCCGCTTATGAAGAAAGAATTTCTCGGTCCCGTCGCGGACGATGAACGTACTACCCGTTGTTGAATTGCAAATCCAACCCCTCCTGAAGACTTTTCGAATCTTCTCTTCCCTCTTTCTCAGGTTTTTCTCCCCTTCATGGTGAAGAATTCCTCGAGGAGGCTCATCTTCTGACCTTGTCCCCCTTCCCCGAGTTGTGCAATCCGAGGCGGACAGCGGATCGTCGCTCCGGTAGTCTAAAAAGCAGATATCACCCACCAGTTTCCGCAGGTGTCTGACGAAACACCCCCCTCCCATCAATGCCCGTTATTTTGAGAGCTTCATAACAGGGGTCGGACCCCACTGCTGTGCGCGCACCATTAGTTCTGGGGACAGAACCTAGGATCGTCAGTGGTCAATTCATTACCTTGAATTGTTCGCTTCCCCGCCGACGGCATAATCAGTTACTCACGGATCGTGCAGTCTTTTTCTTCTACGTTCGATACGGGTTGGGGATAGCTTAAAAGATTGGCGTGGGTTTCTTCCTCGATCCTGCTCGATGCGCCTGAACCCCTCCTTTATCTGGTGGTCAATTTCGAGCGCTCCTACACGACGTACCTGAGATTTCCGCGATAAAGGCGCGCCTCCTTGGATTGTTCTAGTTTTTCATGGGAACGGTATGCCCTTTTTTACGAGGTAGGCCTCAGCCTCATTCTTCCGCCCCCCCCCCTTATAGTGTCGTCATCGACCAACCCAAAATACCCTTTTTCCCCTCAAAATCGAAAGGCGCGTACCCATCAACCTATTCCCCCCTTTTGATCAATGCCAGCTCTCTGACCCCCTGTAAAACTTCTTGCCGCAGTCCACTAAGCCTCTCCGGACGATAGTCCTACGTGGTTATGATCAGAAAGTCTTTCACCTGATTTTCCCGCGGCGCAAGAACCACGTACTTGCTACCCCCCCGATTCGAGCCACTACTACCCCTTTCTCTTAAGAACTCTTCGCGTCGCCCCTGACGGAGTCACGGTCAGGTCTCTCTTTCCCCCTAAAACTTGCCCCCTCACTTAGCTTTGTATACAGCCATTTGTTGGTTTTTTTTATGGCCTCCCCTGGCGCCAGTTTTTTTTTTTTGCCAATTCTGCAATGAATCGTTCGTAGACGCCAGCCTTCGTTCTCGCGGCCCCTTCTGGATTGGATGCTAACCCTCCAACGGACGCCGTTTTTTCTTGAGTTTGAATGCTTTTTTTCTGGTTACCCTACGCCCTTTCGGTCCCCCCCTTTCTCACGTGCGACGAGTTCCACTGGGTGGACGTGTTAGTTGTTCCAGATAGTCCTTTATGGTCCTTGAATCCGCCTTTGATGTTTGTACAGCGCCCCTCTTGTCTGAGGTTTCTTTTTTTATTTTGGGGTCGCTGACTCCCCGAGCCCCTACTTCGGGACATGCCGGTTTCAAGACTGGTTTTCCGGCCTCCTTCCCCATGCCTGTCTAGAGAAACCAAGATGCGAGAGCCTTTGGCTAAACCAATCTAGTAGAAATTATTTTCATTGTCGTCTCGTTCTCGGGCCTAGTGTAATTCACGGCCAACGCCCCCCCTCGTGGGAACGACTCACTTTCCAATTAAAACCCTCTCCGAAGCTACCTTCTTGCCTTCCCTTGACCTTCGCTCGGGGTCGGCTTCCTACCTAACCCCTTCCGTTGGGACGAGACAAAGACGATCCGCCGGTATCGGGTCCCACCCCCAATGCGATTTAATGCTGCCTCCCCTCGACCCCCCTGTGTAGAGAGAGATCTTCAGCAGGGACCTTGTCTTCGTTCGTGTGGATTTTCCTTTCCCCCCTGCGAACTGTCCGTTGGTTACTGAGCTTTTTTACTCGCCCCCCCCCCCCGGTTGTCGCTTCACTCTGCCCGCCGTTTTTAGAAATCCCGCTGATGTTCCCCTTGGCCAGCATCTTCGACACGCCGGTCAACCTTTATTCAACATGAAGTTTTTCTGTCTTCGCTCTGTCTCCGCTTCGATCCGCTTTCTTTCCTTTTCGCCGAGTGTTAGTAGTTAACCTTCTCCCCAACGACGGGGATTAATTCAGCGGTCATCCTGACTTTCCCGCTCCGCGTTCGCATACTCCCTTCTTCGCCTTCTCCTCGGCCTCCTTTTTTTCCTTCTTTCTGATAGATTTTGGCCGTTCCCTTTGTCGTAGGGCTTCAGCGAGGGTACGATCTCCCCCCCCTTTTGCTGGATTTCCCCCTTTTCCCGTTTCTCTAAAATAAGAATAGGCGATGTTTCCCCCTGTCTCTATTTTTCAGGCCTTGAGTCGCCACCTTACAAGCTAGCTGAGCACGCCCCCTGGCCACCCCCCCCGAATACAGCCCCCAACCCTCGTTTTATGCGCATTAGCTCTCCGTTCCAGACGAAATCCACGGTTCTTCTTTTTCGTTCGCTTCCTTTTTCTTCCTACTTAAACAGTTTTGGCCATCCAGCTGCTTTCCCCCCCCCATGGGTCATGGAGACCTCAAACCATTGGTAAAACGGATAGTCCAAAAGATCAAACTCCTTCCACTAATTGATTTTGCTCCTGATATGAACTGGGCATTGCTGCAGACAAATATCGAGGGTTTCCCCTCCTATTATGCCCTTCTTCCCTACCACCTGAAATCCCAGGAGCTATCTCTCGACGTGGACCGCAAGTACGTTCCCTATGTTCTCTGAGCTTTAGATGGGCACCCTCCTCTTTCTTCTTTCAACTCAAATAGTACTTTGCCCGCTTCCCTCTCCTTCCGCTGAGCGCACAATGATGGCCCCTAGACCCTTCAGGGAGGATTTCAATTCTGGCCTTGTTTTCCTCCACTCTTTTTCCCTCGATTTTGTATTTCCGAACAACGAAGAATTGAACCCAGCGAAGATCCGCGGATTGCCCCGTCATCAGTTTCTTCTTGCGCTGCGTCCGGTCACACGAATGCCTCGTCGCCCTTCCCTAGATAGTTCACCGCAACCCTAGGTCCCGAGAATACAATGCGCTCGTTGGATCCCCCCCCCCTTCCAGCTTCCTTTTCGTTCCTTTCCCCGCAGATTTCTTCGGAGACGGCTGATTGCCCGTAACGAACGCCCCCGTTGGTCGTCAGATCCTTCACTTTTTGTTTTGACGCTTCGCCGGACCCCCCTATTCTTCACAGACCCCTTGGTCCGCCGTTTTTTGTTGGCGCACACTACCTAGGCTGTGGGTCCTTAGTTCTTTTGCTTGTTCACCCAAGAAGCCGCCCCGACTGCATCATTCCTTGCCTTTGCCTGCCTTCAACAAGCGCCGGCGGACATCCCCCCCACTCAATCGCTGTCTTCTAGCTCCCAATTCCCCGCGGCACCTCTTTGAGGTTGTCGCTCCGCCCTTCCTTTTCTCGGTTTAGTTCTTAGCTCCGTTTTTGTCCCCTCAAGCTCTAGATTAAACGCCAGATATGACCCTGTCTACCAGCCTGCGCTGGGAACCCGGTTGCCTTTCCTTGCGCACGTTGCATCTGAGCATTGGTAACTTGCGCGGCGGGGCCCTCATTGGTCTTACAGATTTGGGCGTAACGACCGATGCTTCGCGACTGAAACCCCCTCCCTTTGAAAGCTTTGTGCGGTAGTCTGAACTGACAGATTTAACTATCCTTTTTCTGGATTTCCTCT
>Ga0179593_1370250_pt1 | contig 10478 bp, 10 predicted proteins | sample CZODoug2_1_08_16_FD_185931 | JGI IMG/M metagenome (GOLD analysis project Ga0179593, IMG submission 185931) | Vadose zone soil fungal communities from Angelo Coast Range Reserve, California, USA - CZODoug2_1_08_16fungal (PacBio error correction) | ecosystem: Environmental > Terrestrial > Soil >... | reverse complement strand
TTAGTTGCCGTTTGAGTTGTTTGTTTTCCTCTCACACTTTAGTCAGATGTCGAAAAGCCTAATGCCCGTCCGTTCCCACCTGTCTCCCGGTGCCCGTGCCCCTCTTGGGTCACCCGACAGGTTCGAGTTGTGTTCCGTCTTCTTTTCGGTTTTAGTTGCCGTTAGGTGAACTAGCGACGTACGGTCCCTCCCTTCTCACATAGAAGCTGGTGTTGTCTTAGATCCTGGTCACTTCTGAACGGAGGACCTGGCCCGTGGTTCAGTCCTCCGCGTTCATCAGAGGCGCCGCGCCTACTGATTACTGTCCTCTCCCTGAACTCCCCCTCACGGCCCCGCAGCCCTTCCGGGCGATCCCTTGACCGCCAACGTACGCCGACGCGCTGCCCCTGAACTGTCGAGGTCGGTGATCTCTATGTAAGTCGGTACAAGTCGTCCGAAACCGCGCGGCAGGTGATCAGATCCCGGCCCGCGGTCTGAGATAAGTCAGGCGCCTTTTTTTTTTAGCTGGTGTAGACACCGGACTCCTGCGACTGCTGACCCTTCTCTCCCCTTCCCCCCGTCGCTCCTGCCTCGTAACTTCCGCCCATTTTGTCATTTTTCGCGATAGAGAGGTCGGGGGCTTCTCTCTGTGCCCACCCGCGCGGCTTTTCCGACCACTTCTTCCTTTTCTCCGACTGGTCGTGGCGTATGAGCCTTTCTCGCGTCTCTCTTCTTTTCGAGATTACAGATAACTTCTCCTCCCCGTCGGGCCACTTTTTCGTCTGGCCCTCATCTCTCTGTGCACCAGGCTCATCCTTCTCTCAGCTGAGGTCCTGGATCCTGCACAGGAGGATCGACCGTGTGTTGGAATGCTAATTTTTTCTCTTTTTCCGTAGAGGCCGGTCCTCCCCTCTTGTCTGCGCTGGACCTTTCGTGTCGTCTCATCACTTTTAGGTCAATCTTGCGGCTGTGTACCGAAGGTGCGTCCAGACAATCCGAACATTGTTTTCGTTCGCGTCTCTGACCCGAGGACAGAACAACTCATGTATTTTAGAAGAATGATGTTCAAACCCTCTGTCCGGTGACTCGATGGAGTCTTTTCGCTGGCCCCATCGCGACGTAATTCTTTCTTTCGCCACCCTTATTTGCCCCTGTGACAAGTATAGAGCGGCAGTCCTCCTATGAAGGGGCCGCCATTGCAGTAATGTAAATGGCAAGAGTCCCTCCGCTTCTCTAGTACTCTGCATCGTCGTCGACGCACGCAAGCCCAGTATTTCGGCTATAGACGTCCTGCCCCGAGGGTCTCTACTCGCAGTGGGCTGGCAACGCTCGCCTCTGTCTCTAACTTTTACTTCCAGTGCAGAACCGCTCGCGGTAAAGGCTACGCATCTTTAGTGGAAGTGTACTCCTTTTCACCTTTTTCGGTTTTACTTCTTAGTAGGGGTTAAACCTTGATTTATGTCCCTTGCAAGAAGTTCTTCTTTTCTCTGCTCTTTGAGTCAAGCTCTTGACACCTTTTTTGATTATTGCACCCCCAAAAAAATCACTTTGGAGCTGGGGTTTTTGTGGTCCCCCCCCCCCACCTCTTCTATGTATTACTACTAGTTTTTGTATTGGTACGTCGTCGTCCATTGCGACCCAGCGTTTATAAGTCCGTCCTCTTATCCCCCAGCCCGCCTTTTTTTTGTTTAACCTAAGCTCATTGTTCCTTTTCTACCTTGAACTTCTTCCGCTGATGCAACCATGCGCCGTATCGTCACCTTCTTCATATTCACCCTCTGCCCCCCTGATGATTCCTCCGCACCTTTCGGAAGGGCTCCTCAGGGTTGGGTGGGGTCATTCGAAGCGTGATTCCTCCTGATTTCAAGTCCTTTCCTTTTTCCAGTTCAACCAGTGTTTCTCTTCTCGCTTTATCGCCTCTGAGCCGCACCGGCATGGATCTTCTTCCTCTTTTTTCTCATCGCAGGACAACCGGCCGCGCGAATTTTAGCGATGGACTTTGACTGCCTCCTCACTCCCCGATAGATTAGTTCTTGAAACCTCGAACTGGTTTTTGAATACACCTTTCCTGTCGCGCAGAGTTGCTTCAAACCCGCATTTAGCTTTTCTTCACTTCTGTCTGACGCTCTTTCCGGCGGATGAGGATCTTCTTCTATGTTACTCCTCATCTGTTTTCTTGTTTCTTCGCTCCATCAGCTGAGGCCCTCTTCCCCTTACAAGGCCATGCCTACCTCTATTAGTGTGGACATAACTCGCGCGAAGTCGACTGGTGTGCTGCCCCAGCTTCTCCCCTGTTCGCGTTTTCCTTTCGAGCTTCTTTCGGGCGGTCCGTCTGTCGCGAGTAGAACCTTTCGCATGGTTTTTTTCCGGAGTAGCCAAACGATTCCTGATCCAGAAGTGTCTGAGTCTATTCTATAAGGGCCTGATAAGTAGAGACCCCTGAGTTGACCTGCCCAGGAATTTCCGGGAACTTTTCAAGACCGCTGCGAGATGCCCCAAACCAGTGCTAAGGATGTCCTTGACGAAAGGGTTGCTTTGATCAGTGGCGGTTAGAGGTTCCTGCAGCATGTCGCTGTTTTTTTACGTGGGAACGAATGTTTGAATTCTGTTAACCTTAAGAATAGACAAAGTAGCTCGTGGTCGGGGGAGGTCTTCGATTCCGTGATTATAATCTGGGGTTCTACTTTTTCAGCGTACCCCCCCCCGCATCGTCTTCAAACGCTGCGATAAGGCATCCCTTCTTTCACTTACGAACAAACTTGTTTCTTATCTTGCTCCTCATCTAATTCACCTGCGGATGCCGTGCCTCCCGACTTCTCTTCGTTTCACGCCTGAGTCAACTTCACCGTCCCCACCTTGCACTTGGCGTCTCGGACACGAAGTTCTCGTTTCTTTTTAGGTTCAACGGTTTAGAAGTGAGATCGTTCTGTTTTGGACCAACCACACACCCAACCGTAACTCCCCCCAAACCGCCCTGGACCTTTGTTGGCAGCTTCGCTGTTTGATTTATCTGCCTGGCCCTTTTTTATGAACCCTGTCCAGAGTGTAGGGGACCCCACCCCCCCAAACTTCCTCACCTTCCTTACGGCTGGGCTTTTCTCTCTACTGAGACCCCCCATCCCGCCTGACGTCTTTTTCTTTTTCGCCCCCCCCTTCGTTCGATCGCCCCAGCTTTCCCCCGCGGCCCCGGTAGCCGACCCCACCTCTCCTTCCTTTCCCCCCTCTTCGTACCGCATTGTCCGATCCTGTCGTACTCCCCCCGGCACGCCCGACCTTCGGATGGCCTCCCTAGACCCCCGCCGTCCCTGCGACTCGCCCCACTTCTTGCGAGGCGAGCCCCGCCGCCCTGGCCCCAATTCCGTTCTAATCGCCCCCCCCCCCCCCCCCCCCCCCCCCCCCCCCCCCCCCCCCCCCCCCCCCCACCCCCCCCCCCGCCCCCCTGTCTTACCTTGAGTTGTTTTCCGTTATCTCCCCCCCCTCCCCCCCCCTTCTCCCCAGTGACGCTCATCAATTTCTTTTTTTCACCTCTCCCGCTATGGCGATTGCCTTCATCCTCACTTTTTGTCTTCTCTTGTTTCAGCGTGTTTTCCTTTCTGATTGATTTTTCTTTTGATACCCTCAGAGTCTCTTCCCCTTGGCGATCCTGAAGAACGCCAGGTCGTCTCCGTCCTCCTTCGGTTCCAGTGTACAGCTCTCGCTACTGGCTCTTTGTCTCTTTTGAATCCCCCTTTTGCTCAATTATTCTTTTTTCCCTGTCCCACGATGCTGGACATAGCTTGACTCTTTTGACTGCTTATACGTTTCGGGTCAAGAGGCACGCTTTATTTTCTATTTGAAGTCTTTCTTCATCGCGACCCATCGTGAGCATCTGAGCCAATTTTGACGTTTTCAGCGTTTTACCCTTTCTGTCTCGTGAAGAGACTTCCAGGCCCGCCTCTGGTTCTGTTCTCGGGTAGACGGCGTGCCCTCCTATCTAACCGATTCTTCGCTGGAATTCCTCCTCCGCTATTTCCGGTCCCTCCTTCTTCTGTGACGCCCGCCTTTTTCAGCCTTTCCTCCGACAGGTTCTTCCTGCGAATCCCTTTTCTTTTCCCTCTTTACGAACGACTCCGCAAAATTTCACTTCGACTCCTCACTGCTGTCTGCGCAGTCTTTGCCTTCCCTACACTTTCCTCCTGTTTCGCGTGGTTCTTCATTTCTGGAGTCCTACTTTTTTTCCCCCCCTCCGTGCGCCTCCTTTGCGAAAGAGTCGTTTTTTGATTCCCTTCTCCTGCGCCTCGCGTGTTGTCCTTTTTCCGTTCGAACGCAAGGGTGTCCGCTCATTTCCAGGCATAGCATGTTCATCTCCCCTCCCCCCTGCCCTGACTTTTTTTTTTTCTTTTTGGTACCAGATTAACATCCCCCCCCGCGCCCTCAGTTCCCCCTTTTTCCGTGTACAGCGTCTGTGATTCTGATTCTGAGACTCCTGTGCCCCCCACGCCACTTTGCGGTGTTTTTCCTTCGTCTTACCTTCCACCCCGCCCCTCTTTAAGACCTTGGTCGTAGTGCCTCGACCGAGGCCATATTCCCCTGCTCTTTACATCTTGCGAACCATTTTGCTGTTCACTAACTTCCTACGTAACAGTTCTTGTGGAAGCTTTCCTGTGTTCGTCTTTTTTTTTTTTTTTTTTTGTCATCCTCTTGACGCCTAGTCCGATTCCTTCCTTGACCCCGACTAGACCGGTTCCCTTCGTCTCTCCTGACCCCCCGCTAGATTCAGCGCTCGATTCTCTTTATTCTCTCCGTGTTTTCGGACGACATTACCCTATCAGTTTTCCCCCCTGACTCTAGTGACTTACTCCTGGTTTTCGGCGTCCTTTCTTGTCTTTGTCCCTCTGAGTTTCTTTGCTTTTCTTTTTGCGTCCCAGGCCTCTTCTCCGGAGGCTGTTGAGTGGTTAGATAGAGTTCGCCTTGTTACGCGACGACGTCGCCATGTCGAGGCGAGTTGGTCCCGTTGTTAAGAGTATTCGTCACCTCTCAGGCTTTTTCTTTCAGAGAATGTTCGCTTTCGTTTTTCAGTTCTATCCAATTTAGCAGTCTTCCTGACCTTCTCCCCCCCCCGATAACCTGCAGCTTGCTGAGTCACCGTTACGGCTCTTTCTGGACAGTTACCTCTTGACCTTTTCTCCACCTTCCTATCACGGCTTGACTTAGCCCGCCCCATGGTGTTCGATCCCATCTGGAGATCGCGGAGGAACTTTGACGTTTCTCTTTTCTCTCGATTTGCCCACGCCGCTTCGCCGCGTTTTTTTTTGTTTCTTAGAGTTTATCTCCCTCTGACTTTAGGTTTTATGATGATCTTTTCTCAGGGCTTTATAAGGTAACGTCCCCTTTTCCATTGTACCCCGGCACCCTTGAGCCTGCATCACTTCATCGATCGCGGGTAAGTCTCCGTTCTTTAACTATTACCTCCCACCTCTCCTCTTTTGTCTGATCGACCCCGACTGTCAGTCCTTCCAGCTAACCAATGTCGATTTCCCCTCTCCCACTTGTACCCAAGGTCTCTCCCTTGTCCTCTTACCTTCTTCGCTCGCACCTGCACCCACGTCCGAAGTGTCTTCCTTCCTTGTCACCCTTTATTTTTTTCTTCTCCTTGCATGCCGATCGGCTCCGATGAGCGTTCGTTTTCACCACGCGTCCCGAGAGACTATCCTCCCCCCGAGCGAGTTTTTAGCGCTTTCCTCCCCTTTTTTTGGTTCTTGTACTGTTTTCTACCGGCGTGTTTGCTTACATCGCGATCAGTCGGTGAGCATGTCCCGCCCTTGCGCCTGAGCTCCACCCGTACTCTGTCTATGTTGTGAATTTGTTGCCGATTTTGTATATGTGTTGACGCCACCATAGACGTCGGTTGTGACCCGTTGAACGCTCACCCTATCTCGTTGTTGCTTGGCCCTCTCATCCCCCCTTTTTTTTGTTGCCCGACACGGTTTTTTTTTTTTTTTTTTTTTGTGGTCATTTTCGAAACCTTTGTTTTTTTCTCGCGACGCCATTTTGCTGCTAGTTTGTGTTGCAGCGACCCTGACCTGCCCCCCCCCTCTTCGTCCTTTTTGTTTTGTTTTTTGCTCGTTTCTCTGGCCCCTCCCCGGTTTAATATTCTGACACTCTGACTTCGACTTTCCGTTCCCAGCCGTTGCGATTACGTGTCTTGGTGCATTACCTTTAGTGTTTAGTTACGCACGATTCCTTTTCACGGCTTCACAGCTGAACCATGCTTTCTTCTCTTCACGCAGCTTTGTTTCTTGAACTTTCCCCCCTCGTCTTCTCGTCGTCCTGACGTTCCTGTCCCAGCGTCTTTGTCACACCGAGTTCAGCGACGTAGCAGTCTCCCAACGGCTTTACCTTCTATTATGTCCGGCCTAGAAGGCCGAACCCTTCTTAAAGACCATGTCCTAATTTTTTGCCGGCAACCCTTTATAAGCTGCAGGCCTCAGTTCCGTGAATTCCCATGTATCTTCGTCGGCCCGCTTTTTTTGCATTTTTTCTCGATCCCCCCTTTCGAGAATTCGTTTCCTGTTTGCTTTATGTGGCCCTTTTTGTCGTCAGGTCCGGTGTTGCGTTGTTCCAGCGCTCGAGACTTGTCGTCACATGGCGCACCCACCCTACGTCTTGACTCTTTCTGGCCTCCTTGCTTTGGTGTGTGAAGGCCTTACGTGAGAGCGCGTCCTTTCTTTTTTGTCTTTTGTCGATAGCACTTTTCTCTGGGACGTTTCAACCATGCGGAGAACGGTACCGTACGGCCGTCTATCGTATCCCTCCGAGTACCTCTATGTTTTATGTCCCTCCCCTCGCCTTATCGGAAGTCGATCAACAGTATCTGAGTCCCGAGCCCCAATTGAATTTTTTTTGCGTTTTCCTGACTAATGAAGATGTATGTTCCCCTTCCCGCACTGAATTCTCTTGTTTTATTCTTGATTTATTCCCCCTAACGACCTTTCTTATTTTATTCAGGCTTTCGGGTAAGAACTTGTTTTTACGACTGATCGAACGTCTTGACAGCACAGATTCATGAACTTCCTCCACTACCTGTTGCTAACCAACCAGTCGCCCCCCTTGACTTCCGCGTCCACAGTCGGTTTCTTCCTTGTTTCCGCTCGACCTGCCTATCTAGTGCAGTTGATTTTCTTACCTTCTTCCTCACGATAGATTTCTACTTTCCCCCTGCTGCCGATCGACTCTTCTGCGTTCCCTGTGGTAACGGACAGACGCCCCGCGCTTTACTACCTGATCTGTCCCCCTGCCCTTGAACTCCTTTTTTCTTTTTTTTGTTTCCTTGTCTCTTTCCCCTTTCTTGCGACAGGCGTATAGGTTCTCTTTGATGACCCCCTGTGTGCTAGTTTGATTCCGTAATTTGCAGACCCTAGACCATTCTGCCCCACTCTTTTCCGACGAGTTTCCTTCCCTCCCTCACTATGCCTATTTGTTCCCGATTCTCGCTGTCACGCATCGTTACGCAGTTTTAGCCCGCACCTGACGATCGCGTGTGAACTCTTTCTGCCCTTCCGTTCCGCGACCTTTTTTTCTTGACTTTCTACTTCCAGACCCCCCCCCCATGCCTCTGAACCAACCTTGAGGTTTAGTATTATCCTCCGTAGGGATGCCTTCCAGAGTAGGCCTCATGTTTTTTCTTTTCTATTTTGTCCTCTCGCGCTTTTTTCCTTTATACCTTGTCAGCTCGATCTTCTCTCTTTTTCCGTTTAGACCCCTGCTGGCTTCCCCGTGTTTGGAGCGGGTTTTTTTTTTTTGGGGTTTTTGAGGGTTTGTTTGGTCTCCTGGGTGGTGTACTCTGCGTTTTCTCTTCTTACGTCTTTGCCTGTGCCTCGTTAATTTCTGACAGGAGATTTCACTGTCCGATCCACCTGATTTTCGTTCAGTCCCGTAGGTGGTGCTTTTCTTCATTTTTTTCCACGTTTCCTTTTCGTCGTGAACATCTATCGCGCTCTTTCCCCGACGTACTCCCTTTTTTTCCGGTCCCGTGCCTCCGCCGTTAGACCTCCCGCTTGATGTTTATCGGAGTTTTCGTCTTTGTCTGTCGTAAGCCCTTTGGTCCCCCGACGTTCTGCGAGGTTGACATGATCGCCCACCGCTGCTTAAGACTGTCCTCTTGATCTGCGCCTGACTCTCTCCCACCCACATCTCCCTTTTGTTTTTCTGTCTATGTCTGACGTTTCACCTCTTGCTTCTTTTACTTTTTTTCCTCTAACAGATCTTGTTGCTTTCCTACGTTCGATTTTAGCACTCCCGGTGCACGGTTTTTTTATTTTTTTTTGTCAGTCGCATACGGTCGAAGGGTTGAATGATTCCTGTCAGGGAACCAGATTTCGTTCCCGGCCCTATGTGTTTTCCTCCCTATCCCTACTGGACCTTGCCTCACATATCCCGTCCTTGCCGTTGTTCGTCATCAGTTGTCGCCCCCCGGCCCTGCATCGCTCGCAGACCAGCTTGGCGCCGCCGAGTTCTCCAGTACCACTGCGACGCTCCCCCAACACCCCCATCCCCCCTCCTCCACCTCCCCCCACGGCCCCCCCCTCCCCCCCCCACACTCCCTTTCCCCCCCCCCCCTCGCACCCCCCCCCCCCCCTGCTTATTCTGACCCGTTGCCGGCCTTTTTGCGGTTGGTCGTTCTGATTCAGGCCCTAATGTTCCGCTTCTCCCCACCCCGCCAGGCACCTAGATAGCCTCATTTTTTCCATCACCTCCGCCCGCCAGCTATGAAGTTTTTATGTACCCCGGCCTTACGCCTCATTTTACTCTGCAACACACCCTTCTTTTCAGTATTCCGCGCGATGGCTGTACCCTAGTCCCCGCCTCTGCCCCCGGCAGTTCCACCCCCACTTCGGAAGTGCCCTCGTATTGTCGCTTTTCTGGCCGTTGTTCTCTAGAGCTCCGGGTCGGTTTGTTTGCCCAATGGCACTAACCAGGAGGCAGAGGTCTGACGCGCAGTTCAGCCCTGCTTGCGCGGCCTTGCCTAGCCTCGGAGCTTGACCCCTGCGGCGGAGCTTCCCTTCCTCCCTTCGCCGGCGTCTATGTGCCTCTTCCTCAGCACTGCCTCGAACTGGTCTCTCCTGGCTCCATTTTCTGCATTTGTCATGCGAAGGTTTTTCTCTTTGTTTTTTTCTGCCCCAGGCTTGTTTGCAGCTTTTTTTGTGCATGTGATTACGACTGCATTGACCCCTGATCTTCTCGAGTCAGCTTGTTCCTGTCGTGCTGGTGTTTTCGCAGATATTAGCCCTGGCTGGCTAGGTCCTCCAAAGATTTATGTTCTCTATGGAGTCATTGCTTCGCGTGTGATGCCATTGTACATTTGCCTTACTTCTTTTTTTCCTGACGCGTGAGCGGTCCGCGACATCTTGCTGCAAGCCTGCCCTCTTGCTTGGCGTTCCGTGCGTCTTCCGAGACTGCAATATCTTTTCCTAATACTCCGTTGTCTCTGACAGTTTCCCGTCATGAGATTTTTCCGGCTCGCGATTACACCCCACTCACTCTCCTCCCAAGCGTGATCTTCAGCCTATTGTTCGATCCTCTATGGGCGGCCCTCCGATGGGCCTTACTTATCGCTTCCCCCCTCTTCGTAGAAATTTTCTTCCCGTCCCATCGCGCCACTCCCCCCGCTCTCACTCTTGTGATAGATATTCCTTCGAATTTCGTCACGCCCGCCACAATATAGGCTGCCCCTTCCTGCACTGCAGCTGCGTGTGCCTTCTTTCGATATCAGCCATCCGTCTTCTTTTCTTCGGTCGACAGCGGTTCCCGTGAGCGCGTCTACGTCCTACATGTCAGCGCTTTCCTGCTGTTATTTCTGAAACTTCCCCCGGCTTGCCTTCTAGGCGAGATCTTCTTTATCTGCTTTCCTTTACCGTCCTCCTCCCCCCCGATATGCTATCTGGCTGCTTCTCCCACCTGCACCCTTTTGAACGAACAAGACTCTGCTAGCTACCTCCATTTTCTACCCTCCCCTTTTTTGCCGGATATGGCCGGGTCTGTGTCCTCCTGTGCTGTTTGCTGTCCGCCTGAGTTTCTCACGGCGAATGCTTCCAGAGACCCTCTTTCGAGCACTGTCGTGCCCGTGCTCATGCTAGCCCCCCTGTCCTTTCCTTGGCTTTCTGAGCGGTTGTGTATACTTTTCTTTTTTTATTGCTGACCCGCTCCAGGTTGGTCGTCCGATGCACTTTTTCTAGCCTTCCAAATGCCTTTTCTCCCCTGTTTTCTTCGGTCCTAGTGTCTTCGAACTCCGCGGATCGGCTCTGGTCCTAGCGTCTTTTCTCAGTTTCTGCTCCAGACACCCCTGGTCTCCCATTTCCGAGTACGATAGTACAGTGTAGCCCTCCTTTTGACGTGATTCTGCTACCCACCGTACCGCTGCTCCTTACATCTTGTCGCCACATCTTTAGATCGTCCTCGAGTCCCCCAACGTTACCTGGCCATCTCTGCAAACCGACTTTGGCCTGTTCTTCCACACCGGT
>Ga0179593_1319059_pt1 | contig 10478 bp, 11 predicted proteins | sample CZODoug2_1_08_16_FD_185931 | JGI IMG/M metagenome (GOLD analysis project Ga0179593, IMG submission 185931) | Vadose zone soil fungal communities from Angelo Coast Range Reserve, California, USA - CZODoug2_1_08_16fungal (PacBio error correction) | ecosystem: Environmental > Terrestrial > Soil >... | reverse complement strand
CCTCCCGCAGGCTGCGGTTCGAACAAAAGCCCCTCCTTCCTTCCCCATTTCGCGCGTCACCCGGTGTTCAGATGTGATGCTCTATCACTCCCGTTCCCTGTCCACTATTCTTTTTCCTTCGTATCCCATTCTTTCTCCCCCCCTCTCGAAATGATAGCCTGGTGTTTTTTGCACCCTTTAGTCTGCTTGCTTTTTTTTGGTTGTTTCGGTGCCAACCCCCGGCCTTCGTTTGTGCTTTTTCCCTGAGCGTCATTCTCCCTTTCTTTTATATTCTTTTTCCCTGTACCCACTTTAAGGAAGCCGTCCTCAAATGGCTGTTGATGATTTCTGAGGGCTCGTCAAAGGGACCTCGTCGCTTCTTCTTTGCCTTTTCCCACTTTCCGGTTCCCCCAAAACAATCTAGTCTTTTCTCCCCTTCCCGAATCCTTTACGTCTCATCAGGAGTATGGAATTTTCTTCTCTCATTTAGAACTTCTCCTCCTCCCCACATTCCCTTTTCCTTCTGTGAGGACCCTCTCCTCTCTCAAGCGTTGCTTTGTTTCCCCTCTTAACTCTTTTTCTTCTGGTGTCTACTCTCCTCTTTAGGTTCCCAAACTCCACAGGAATTTTCCCTTCCGTGAGCTTTTCAAGTACCTAGGTCTGTGTGGTCCCCCCTGCTGCTTCCCCCTGTCCTCGACCTCCTTCACCTTTCCCTTTATGCTCGGCTGTTAGTAGTCCCCTCCCCGTTTCCGAGGAACAGTTCTTCTTTTCTTGTTCCGGTTCTGCTCGCACGTCTAATTCTGGAAATCTCCCTTCCTCATTTCGTTCTAGCTCCTAGTCGTTCCCTTTCACTCTCCTCCAACTCTCCCTTTTTCTTTTCCTTTTTTTTTTCGCAGGACTGCCTATCTCAGGGCGTAGCCAATCGCAAGCACTCACCAGGCAGACGTCGGTGCGTGCTTTCGTCAAGCCCCCGTCTTTTGTTCTCTTTTGTTTACCTCTTCTATTTCTATTGACCCCCCTTTCCTCCCCTTATTAACGCTTCGTCTTATATACAGAAATCATTCCCCCTCCTCCTAGTCAGTCCCCCCGTTTTTGTCCGTTCGTAGTTAATTTGCTTCCCCCCCTGCGTGTCTCATTTCCTTTTTCTTACTTCCTGCTGATTGAATTCGCGAGGTCAAGAACCTCGGTTTACGCCACGAAGTGTTGGCTTTCTTTGTTCCTATCCAGGATCCTTTCCCCGTGTGCAGCCTTTTTCTCTTCTTCTTCTCCTTCTTCTTTGGGCTACAACAGCTTTTTTTCCCTTAAGGTGCACTCCTTCCACTGATTTTGTGGCAATTGGGGGTTGTTTTCTCGATTTTCTTTTCGATTTTGTCCCCCTCTTTATGTTAGTCTCCTTGTCGTCCTTTGTAGAGATCGTTCCCTCTGAAGTGGACTTGTGTTTCCTCTTGAGCCCCCCCTGAGACCCCTGAGGCGTTTCCGGCTGTCACCGTCCCTCTCCCCTATCCCCTCTTCGAGAAAACTAACTCTTCTGAGGGGGGGTTCCCTCCCCCGCCTCAGCGCTTTTCCGCTGTCAGCCGCGTCTCGTTTGCAGGGTCCGTACCTTTTTTTCGCAGCCATTCGCCCCTCCTTCGTTTTTTAGCTTGACGTCCTTATAACACTGTGTTCTGACCCTCTAAATGAACCACTCTGCTGACTTCAAACGGTCTTTCTCCTTTGGGTTGCGCAGCAACCCTTTAGGTTCCCTGGTCTTCTTTTCGCCCCTCTTCCCCACACATTCTCCTTGAATTCTTGCAAGGGGTCCCTATCTCCTTTTGTTCGGTGCAGGGGAGGACTTTCCAAACTGTAATCCTCTTTTTTTCGGGCGCCCATGGCGCCTGCCAACTATGTTGGGGTTGTCCCGTTCAGAATCTTCATTGCTAATTCCCTGCCAACATATTCCGTTCCCCCTTTCCGGTTGTGTTCTAAGGTTTTTGGTTCTTTCTTCTTCTCCTCTTGCCCCAGGGAGGGGTGATCTATCCAACTTTTTTGGGTTTATTTCCCCCCCCAACTGGATTTCAAATGCTTTTTTATTACACCCCTCGGTAGGCGCGTCAACTTTCCGGGTATTTCCCCTTCCCCCAACCCCCCCCCCCCCCTCTACTGTCTCGGCTCTTTTCCCTTTTTTTCCGTAGAAGGAGCCCCCCTCCCCCTTACTCATTCATCCACTCCACGCCCGTCCGATGTCTAACCCCATCTTTGTGGTCGTCTTTCTCTTGTCTTGGGCTCCTTTTCCTTGAATCCCAAATATTGGAAGTCCCTTACTTTTCTCCATTTTGACCAAATAAGTCATTTCGATTTTCGGAACACTCATCTCCATACTCTTGTGAGAGTCCCAATCGACCCCTCTTTCTTTTTCCTTTTCTATGAGCCATATTCTTCTCCAGGCTCCCTTATTTCCTGTTTCTTTCTCGTCCCCCTTCTGATTTTTTTTTCACTTCTTACCTCTATCTCACAGGTCCGAGTTTTTCAAGCCTTCGTCTTCCGTCGCATTTTGGGTTCCTTTTAATTCCCTTATTTGCCTATACTATTTGAGGAGAGGGATTTATCCTATATCCCAATATACCAGTCTCTATTGCTGCATGGTATCCCTTCCCTATCGATCTTAATTTCATTTTCTTGTCTTTTTCTAACGGATCTTCTCCGGGACCTCCCTAGCAGGGTCCGTTTCGGCTTCTCTTTCCTCTGATTTCCTCTCCAAGGGCTCAACCCTTGACCCTTTTCCAGTGAATCTTTCCTCCTTAACGGGATTGCTTTTCCCCTTTTCCTTTCTCGAGGTAAGTTTTTCCTCTTCGCCAACTGTTGGCGTCACCTCTTGTTTTTGTTGGTTTTTCCTGAAGAAAAGTTAGTTTTTCTCCCCTGTCACAGCTTTTCTTCTCGATCTCTTTTCTCGCGTGAAGTCGTTTGGTTTCACGGTTGTTTTATTCAGAGTGAGGAGAGGGCTTCGACTTCCGGGACGCACCCTACCTCACTGTTCCTTCACTAGTTCTTTTTGTCTTCCCCCCCCTTAGGGATTTTTGTATTTAGTAGTACCCGCGGACCTTACTTGCCACTCAAGCCAACAACGTGACTTGTCTTTTCTTTCTGGTTCTTCCCATGATAACTCCCTTTAAACGAAGCTTCGCTCTTTTCAGAGGTTCTTTCTTGTTGTTCACCAATTCTTCGTCCTTTTAACTGTTGGAGTTTTTGATGAGCACATACGGTGGTCGCCGCAGTGGCCATAGGGTTCATTGGAAGCCCCCCGGACCAGGGTCGCAGGACGCCGGGTGTCGTTACCTCCCACACGGGTTTTCCACCGTACTAGGGGCGGGCTTTCTAAGTTTGCAAGCAAGCTCTTTTCCCCACATGATGATCAGGAACCCCCTGATCTGATGCTGGGGACCTCCAGGATTTCCCTTTTTGGTTTTTTCAACGAGGTCCAAATTTGACCCGGAATTTCGTTATTTCAGTTTGGGACCCCAATTCCCTTTGCCATACCTTTTTTCCACTGAATTCTGACCCCCTGGGTTCTTTTTTTTCTTCCCCCTTATTGGACACTATCCTGGCCTCTTTAGTCCCCGCCCTCCCCCAACCCTGGGAAATGACTTTCTGCGATCAAGGGAGTCTTTTCCTCTTTCGGTCACTCTTCTTTCTTTTCCTCCACATCTTTGGGTTGTATCTCCTCTCGTCCACGATTTTTCTTCCACGATTGTCAGGACGTCGGTCGAAGCTACTTTCTTTCTGGTGTGTCCGTTTTTCTTGGTCTACTTCTCCTTTATTTTTTTTCACGACCGGGGTTTTTGTCCATCACGCCGTTGCTGACCGTTGTTATGGCATCCGGTTGTCTGTTCCTTCCGTGTGACCTGAACCATTTCGAATTTTTTCGTTTTTTGTTGAGCCTGGCGGAAATATCTTCCTCGCTGGTTTACTTTTTCCCCCAATGCTTTTTTGATCCGTTTTCCTTCTGTTTCCCTGGATTACTCACCTCACCGTTTAAGTTGAACACCTACCTTTTTCCTTGGGGACCATGTCTCTTCCCCTATTTTGGGGCCCTTAACCACCCCTCTGCATTGCTTTCTTTTTCACAACATGTCTTCCAGACCGCCGCCCGTTTCTCTGCTTTTTTTTTTTTTCCCCCTCACTATTGACCTGCAGTCTTTTTACATCTGCTTTAGGCTCGTCGGCACAAGGAAGGCGCTCCTTTTCCTTCTGACCTGTCCCTCCCTCAAACTTCTTTTGGTTTCTTGGCCAAGGAGGCTTCCTTGTCCCGTGTTTTCACAATCCATTCTATGGTTCTGGTAAATCATGCACGAATTTCTCAACCGTTTTTGGTTGGCCCCTTTTTTTTTTACCACAGGGTTCCTCCTTTTACTTTGAAGAATGTTTTCGCCCCCCCACAACACCTTTCACCCCCCCTGTTCCTTTTTTTCGTCCCTTTTCACTGTATGATAAGTTTCATTTTATCCAACTTGAGGTTTTAAGAGACATCTTTCCGTTCACGAAAACCCCCCCTCCACAACTTTTCGTTTCTTTTTTTTGCGGTTGACATGGTGTCTAGTACAATGTAACCCCGGGGCGGGGTAGGGCACAACCGTTTCCCCCCTGTTTTTTGCTTGTTTTGACTTTTCGTCTGGCACCAGTGGCCATGGTTTCGATTTCGCTTTTCCCTTTTCCCCTACCCTGTCGCCTGCTTCCAGTTAGCTTGGCTTTAGCAGGCGAGAAATTTTGTCTTATCCCCCCCAGCGTACCCCTGCTTTGCTTTCCCGTTCCTATCCTGGGGCCCAACCCAGTTCGTGGATTAGTTTATTTTTTTTTCCCACAGTCTTACTGACGGTTGGCTCGGTTCTCTCCCGATAACCGCCCGGCGCGTCCGGTCCTCGATCCAAGCTCACTCGACCCCTGGTTCTACCAGGATTCTTGCAGCCCCCCCTTGCGCCTTCCTGATCGCGCGTCAACTCTCTCGTACTTTTTCCGAGAGCCGTCTCGTGAGGTCCTCCGGAGCGTTTCGAGAAAGCCTCAATATCTCCTACATGGAACTAAAGGGGGGCTCCTTTCTTCCCAGCCAACAGTTCTGACTTTTTTTCTCTTTTCCTAGTAGTCCCGACTATTGTATTTCTATTACCCTCCATCGCCCCCTGGCGAGGGCGGTTCCCTTCGTTCCGTTGTGTTTACCAAGGGTCACGGGGGTTTTTCCTTTTCTGTGGTCCCCCCGACAGCTCCAAAACATTTTCAGTGTATCGATCGCAAAACGCACCCCCCCCAAGCAAGTTTGTTCTTCATTGGTGTTGGGCGTGGGAATCTTCCTTTCGAGATGGAGGGGGAACTATCTACGACCCACCTTGTGTGTTATCCGGCTCCCCCCCTGATCGGGAGTTCTCGGTATTTTTGTCTTACACCCCTCGTTTCGACTTTGCTCACTCTTTTTTCCTACTGACGTATGGTCTCTTGGGGTTGTCCAGCCCCACCTTGTGTCAGACTTCTCATGGTTCTCCCGCCCGTGGTGCAAGACTGGTCGGGCTGACTTTGTCCCTTGCACATGTGGGGCCACGCTTTCTGTCTGATTTCTATTGAAGGTTGGGTGTCTCCGAGTCCCTACTTTTTTGTTTTTTTGACTTTCCCACCCCCCACCAAGGGGACGGGCACGTTGGATGGGCGTCCTCTATGCATTTGGCCAGTCCAGTCCGTTTTGACCACCCCTTCCTCCCTCTATGGGGTGCACATCGTCCCTCTCCCAGGGCTTTGTCTTTTTTTTCATTGCGGAGCCTCCATTTTTTTCCTTGTGGTGCTGCGGTTCCCCCGGGTACTCCTTTTTTGCCCTTCATTTCTCGTCTCGCCCCGACCATCGCGGGGTGTTTTACTTTGATGGATGCTCCACCGACGTAGTTTTCTTGGATGGCGATTATTGCTTTCGTTTTTCAGCTCCTTCCCCGTTTGCTTCGAGTACCTCTTTTTTAACCCCCCGGTTTTCGCGACGCGTTGCCGAGCCTTCCTCGTGAGGCCTCTTCGCCGGTTTCCGTTGCGCGAAGTTCTGGTCTCCTGAGCCCCTCGGCTGGGACGGCGGGTCTGCCGGCTCCTTGCCAACATCTGTGATTTTCTCCATGTTTTCCTCACTTCCACTGCCCTCACTCGGTTATCTGGGCTTTTCTCTCCCCCAGCGATTTGGCCACGCTCGGTCTCTCCACCGGACCGTCCCTTCAATGCTTCTCCTTCGCGGGCTCTCCCTTTCCGGACAACGTCGCTCGTGGCGTCGCCCCCACGTGGGGTTTGGGCCGTGCCCGTCCGCTATATCTCTTTTCCCCTCTCATACGCGCTGAGGCCTTCGCCTTTTCCTGTTTCGACTAGGTGTTGAGAGATTCTTTCGGTTGCCCCAGGACGGCATTCGTCTTGTACTACTTTTTAGAGTGAAGCTTTCTTGCGACTTGCGGACTGTTCCTCCCCTTTCATGTTTAGCCCTTTTTCCTCTTATCAGGTCCTTCTCGGTTGTTTAACCTTCTTTTTCGATTTTGTTTGTTTTTTGGCTAGAGGTGTCACCTGCTTGTTTTTTTGCTGCTCAGGACCCTGTTTTCTGCCTGCCTTTTTCTTTTTTTTGTTTGCTTTTTAGTTTTACACCTTGCCGTCCCGAGTGGTTACCCCTCAAGGACTGATGGTTTGGTTTGCGAGGCTTCTTTTCTCTCATGCTTCCGGGACCTTTCTCCTTTCGATGCTCTCATCTCACCCTTTGAGGATCTGTGTCTTGATAACTGGCTGTCCTGTACCTAAGTTTACGCTTTTTTTGTTCGACCTTGCCGATTTCCTCGTGGTTCGCATCCCTTTTGGTTTACCCCTATACACTTGACGTCTTTCTCTAATTTCTTTTTCTTTAACCTCACCCTCCTGGGAAGTAAGCCTCCCGCCTCTCTGTTAAGTCACCGGAATCTGGAATGTGCTCAGTCTCATCTTGCCGCTTATTGGTGGTTTTCTCTGCTCCTCCCTGATGAGATAATCTCAGTCACACTTTGATTTCTCTTTCCTTTCTTTTGTCCTTCCCTAATAGAGGCAGTTGCTCTAGCGCTGGTGTCCACCTTTCCTTCGACGGAGAGTTTCCTCTTCTCTTACAGGCACAGACCATTGTCTTTCAGTCCTTTTTACCAATTTCACATCTTCACTGCTGGGCGGAACCCTCGGTGCATCCTCTTTTCCCTTTACTTTTTTCCCCTTCTCTACAACATGAAGATGATTTTTCGTCTTTAACTTTTCCCAAATTTTTTCTTCTGCGGTGCTGGGGGCTCCCCACGAATGGTTTCGTTCATCTGGGACCCAATCTTGGACGGGCGCGGCGTCGATTTCCACCACCTTCTCCCCCTCCCGGTGGAAGATGATTTTTCTTTGATTTTTTTTTCTCTTCCAGCTGTTTGGAGTTGATCTTTTTCACTCCTTCGTTGTTGTTGAGAACACCCGGCCGCCCAGTTTTGGTTGCTGCCCCCCCTTCTCTTCGAACTCTCCTTCCCTTTTCGTGAGGGAGATTGTGTCTTGCTCCTCTTCAAACCCTTCCTTCCGTAAGCCTTTTTCTGGCCAGCTCCCCTCTTCCAGGAGATGATAGAAGAGTTTTCATTTGGACTCGATGTGTGCTGCCCAGCCACGTTCTTCTTCTTCTCACCCCTGAGGTCGTCTTCCCTTTTCCCATTTGTCTTGCGAGGGACCCCTTTTTCCCGACTTCAAACGCCCTGTTGCTTTCTTCAATCTAGTTCGACTTTTACTGATTGTCTTTGGGTTACCCTCCCCCCGACCAACACTTCCTCTCCTCGCGCCCTTCTAACTCTCTAACAGAGGGGTATTGGTGGCCTTCTCTACCGCTCTCTCCCTTGGGGCGCCCTCACCCCCTCCCTCCCTCTCAGTCTCCCACGACTCTTCCTTTTTTCGGTTGTGAAATGACACCCTTTAACATCTTTGCGTTTCCTCCCGTTCGGTTCTTCCATCCACTCGACCCTTTTTTTCCTCCCGCCGTCCCTTCCCCCTTCTTAAGACCAAACCCTCATCTCCTGGCGGTTCTTTCCCTGACCGTCCTTGCTGGGGAATGCCGGTCATTCGCCCCGTGCCCCGGAGCAGCTCGCATGTGGCTCACGTCCCCTTTCTCCTTTGGAAGCCATTTCTCGCAAGCTCCTCGTCCTGTGTGTGTACTAAAACTCTTCGTCCGGGTTTAGCGGTGCCCTGATTGCTGCGGTGCGGTTTCCGGTCCTTTTCATCAGCACTGCCCCTCTTTTTTGGATTCCCCTCTAACCCGTTTTCTTGAAGAGTTTACACCGTCAGGTTATTGCTAGAGGGTGCCCCCGTTTGTTTTTTAACCCCTTTTGTGCGCGTAAAGATCCGGTCTTTCCCGCCCTCGCAGTCTTTCCCCCTTTGATGCTTTCCCCTTATATGACTACGCTTTACTTTTAGGCGCCATTAGCTCAGTAGGGAGTAGTGGGCTTTCTTTTTTTTTGTTTTTTCCCTGCGCTAGTCGCGGCTTTCCGGCCACAACCTCTGTTTCTCCTCCGAGAGTTCCCTTAAGTGGTTTCTCAAGGTTCCCGTAGGAAATTCGTCTACTGTAAATTGACCTTGTCCAAGGTGCGTTTCCAAATCTTGGTTTACGAGCTTTTTCTTAGAAGAACCTATGTTTTTTGCCTGTTGGTGGCAAGGCGCTCTCCCAGCGTCTGGCGTTTGACCCCCCCGGGCTGTTGTTTGAGAGGCCTCTTGGCATCGTTTCTTAACCTCTAGTTGAAGTGGTTTTAGTGTTTTCGTTGTTGAAAGAGGGCTTCCGCCGCTCGGATGCCGTCTCTCACCGTTCCCTCCCCCCTCCCCGCGTTTCACAGAATCCTCTGGACTTTCCTTTTCTGCCATTGGCGGCTTTGTTGCGGACTTTGGAAGATCCGCCACTCGGCCATACGTAGTTGTCTGCCGCAAGCGTCACCCATTCTCCTTGGTCGTTCTTTCCCCTTTTCCACTTGGGTTAAAACCCGTCTTTCGTACACCGTGACTGTTTCCCCACGCTGGTTTTTAGCCTTTTTTTTTTCCGACTCACCTTTTTTTGACCAGTTGAAGTTTTGCGTTCTGAGGAATTTTCCCCTGTGCGTCCTTTCTTCCCCTTTTCATTGATTCCCACCCCCGTGTACTTAGGCGTGCCCGCCCTTTTGCGCGTTTGGTTGTTTTCCCTCCGCACTCTCTGCTCGATCTGCAGCCCAATATCATTCCTTTGGACTTTTGGGATTTTTCCCTCCCAAGGGGCTTTTTCCTCTTCTTTCCTAGACGCCCCCCCACCTTGTTGTCTTTTCGCCTGATTTCCCCACACCCCGTTTGGGTGATGTGGGGGTTTTCCCCCCTCACCCTTCCCATAGTTTATTCACCACCGGTGGATCTCTACTTAGCAGTTTATTCCCTCCCAACCCCCCCCCCATCCCCCCGATACGTCGTTGTGACCGGTTGCGCCGATCCTTTTGTTACTTAGCCTTGGTCTATTTCCCCCCTCCCAATATCTAATCCCCTCCTGACGCTAGTCCTCTCTTAACAGGTTGTTCCTCCTTCCGATTCTATAGATTTATCTTGTCGTTGTTCCCCCAAATATTTCACGTACTTGGTCCCCTGCGACTCCTCCTTCCCCCTCTTTTCCCCAGTGCGATTCTTAAATCACGCATTCGAGCCCCCCCGAGAGATTCGTACCTATCGGTCTGATGAGCCATTATTTTCTTGTAGTTTCCCCGCCTACCATTTTCCTGTCCCTTATATATTCTGTTGGCCCTCTCCTTCAGGCCGGTTTCTCTTGAGTTCGACTTCCCCCCTCTTTCATACGTTTTTTTATGGATGGGCCCTGTCTATCTTGTAGTGATCCCCTGATCTCCTTCTTCCTTCTTCCGATTTCCCTCTGGCTGGGCTTGTGAGAAACCCCCCCCCCATTCTCTTATAGATCTCGAGCTAACTTTTTCTCCAGCATGGGCACCAGCTGCCCATGTTTCTTCGTCTTGTCGTCAACCCCTGAGCGGTCTGTCTGGAGTTGGTCGTCCGTTCCGAGAGTCGACTCACGTTTCCCGGTCGGTTTTTGGTGCCGACTTTTTTTAAGGATGTTTTCCCAATCGTTTAAGGGGACTATGCATTTTCCAGCTTCGGTCCTCTTTTTTTAAGTTGTGTTCGTCTCCATGAGTTCCTAGCGTGCTCTGTGCTTTTTTCCCGCTGACTTTTGGTTCCTTTTGGTGGTCCGGTTCGTGGAGAGGATGTTGGCCAGGTGACCGACTCCCTTGCGTCCCTCTTTCGTGTTTCTTATGGACACATCGTTTTTTCCGGGATTCGTGTCTCCTTCCGTTCTCGGTTTGCTCCTTCATTCCACCCCCCCCCAGGTATTTTGGTGTTCTTACGGCACAAGGAGTACCTCTTCTTTTTCCCGTTTGCTGATTTAGTCCCTTGAGCGGTTTAGTTTTTGAACCTGAGCCTGGGGCGCGTTGTATGGGCCAGGACGTGTTTTGCCCGACCCGATTTCC
>Ga0179593_1313796_pt1 | contig 10478 bp, 12 predicted proteins | sample CZODoug2_1_08_16_FD_185931 | JGI IMG/M metagenome (GOLD analysis project Ga0179593, IMG submission 185931) | Vadose zone soil fungal communities from Angelo Coast Range Reserve, California, USA - CZODoug2_1_08_16fungal (PacBio error correction) | ecosystem: Environmental > Terrestrial > Soil >... | reverse complement strand
TCCTACCGAGTACCTTCTTCCCTTGATTTTCAGCGTTTGTTTTTACGAGCGAACTTTTTTTCTTTTCCCAGAGATGATCTCCTCTGTTTCCCCCCCCCCTCTTTTGCCTGTCAAAACAGCGCAGCCCCTATCGTTGAGAAAACTTTAGTCTTCCGGAATTTGGCCCCTGCACTTGCTTGTTCCGACTTCTATATGGCTTTGAAGGATGTGGCGATTTCCCCTGCCGTTGGGTCGTAAATTTTTTCTCCACCTCCCTGCCAGGTACGACTTTTGGTTTTCCTGGCACCTTGTAAATAGCGGTCTCCCAAATGGCTGAAAGCCTGCGAGCCTCCCTCCCCTTTCTCCCCCGGTGTTTTCAGCCCCTAACACTTCAGTTTATGTTCCCAACTTCCCCGGCGTTTTAAATTTGAGATTCCCGCTTCTCTCAAGGATCCAATTTTTTACTACCGCATTTTTTCTCGCAAGCCAATTCCTCTGGCGCCCCCCGAACCCCCAACATTCTGGACCTTCACTCAGACCCTTCTTCGAGACCAAGTCTTGGTCAGGCTTTCTTTTTTTTCTCGTTTGTTATGGAGGAGTTCCTGCGATCTGTTTTTTTTCTTCTCTTCTTCCTCCCCACCAACACCTGAACACTGCATGCTTTTAGCTAATTTTCCCCAAACCCGAAATTTATCCATCGGATCCTTATACCCTTTTATCACTTTGCAACGAAATACCAGTTTTGTTGCTTGTCCCTTGTTTTTCAGCTCCCCTTCTCTGGTCTGCGCCCCCCCCCCCCCCACTACTAGATGCTTAACTATTTTCGTTGAAGAGAGAAATCTTTCCGATTTTACCCTTTCACCTTTTGCCCCCCTTTTTATTCGTTTTTTTGACCTTCTGTCAAGTCCTTTTCAACTTTCTTTGTTCGGTATTTTCACAGACAAAATTCCTCACCAACCCCCCTTCTCTCTTCCCTTCTGGCCCCCCCCCTATTAGAGTTCCAAGAATTCACGCCAAGCTTTTTAGAGCCTTATCTCCATCACCCTTGAAACCCCCCATTTTTTTTTCGGTTGCATATCCCCTTCTCCAGTATTTTTTTTATAAGTTGTCGACCTCTTTGACATTTTCCCTTCAACAAGTCGAATACACTGCTCTACTTTCTCTCATTCTCTTACAAGCCGTAATCACTCTCCTCATTCCCCATATCCGAATCCTTCTTCCTCTAGAGGAGGTGAGTTTGCACCTCTTCCCCTGATCGGTGGAAAAGTCCCGAACTCCTTACTTTTTTTCATTTTTTTGTTCCCTTTTGACGAGTGATCCTCATCCTCTTCCTAGACAACAGGTACCAGCCTTCGAGCTGTTCTTGCCCCTCGGAGGTTCACCTGCGCAAATGAAATGACCTTGTTTTCCTGTCCACCAACCGACGTCTTTCCTGTCCCCCCTCTTAGCCCCCCTCCCCAGCGACATGTTCATTTTCAAGCCCTTTTAGTTTTTTTCTGTCATCCCCCGTCTTTTTGCACTCTCTGACCAGTAATAGTAAACAGAGCATTAATGCTCAGCACAAGCTGTTGGTAAATCGACCCTGCCCTCGATTAGTTCCTCTCACTCTTTTACTGTTTTTCCTTTCTCTTCGAGTCTCCAAAGGAGAAGCTTTTTCACCCCCTCGAAGGTTCTTAGTCGGTTCGACCCCGCGGCCTTCTGCTTTCACAACGTTTATGGGCCCCCCCTCTCCCCCATGAACGGCCCCAGATGATGTGCTCCATATTTGCCGCTTTGCACGGCCTTCACCTGAACGCCAGCCGCGGGACCCCCCTGCGCTTATAAGGCACCCTTCAAGATGTGCTTCAAAGTTCTGCATTTTTACATTCCCCCGTTCCCCACTCCTCTCCGTTTACGTTTATTCCCAATCCCCTCCTTGCCATTTTCTTTAACCTCTGTTTCTTCTTGGCATTTGTTGCTTATGAATTCCCACCTAAGATGTTCCTCCTTAGCCTGTTGCCAAGTAGAGCAATTTTTTCTTACTCCTTTCCCATGACTTTTGTTTCCCTCTTTTCCATAAATTTCTCCCCGTAAAGAAATTTGAGTGACGCTCGTTGGCATTCTCCACTTTGATGCAAGCATTCCTACCTACATTCGCTTTTTAATTTGCAACTTCCCGGGCACTGCTTCCGATAACAGCCGTCATCGGTATTTCCTCGTTTCCTTCTAAGAAGTTTCTATCCTTCTCGGTGGCTGTTGGGTTCGCCATTTTTTTTCCGTGATTAATCCCCCCTTACCCCCCCCCCCCCCCCCCCCCCCCCCCGTGCTTCCCTCTTTTTCCCCCCGCCCTCGACAGCCATCGCCCCCCTCTCGGCCCTCTTTCAACTTCACCTTTTCCGCTTTGTTTTTAGCCCTCCCCTGAGACAAAAACCCATCCGATATATTGTTTTCCCCTTCTTTTCTGTAGATCACCGAAGACCTTGGTTCTCTCCCCCCCCGAATTCCTGTGGCCTTCGACCTTAGCCCCCTTCCCAAAAGAGCCTCAAGATGTTCCACCTTTTACCTCCCTTTCTCCCCCTTGTTGCTCTTGGGCCCTTGCCCTGGCAACGGTTTCCCACGCCGGCTCGTTACTCCCGTGCTCTCTTCCTCTCTTTCCTTTTCCTCATCCCCGTTTTTTAGGCTTCAATTTTTTCTTCAGTAAAGAATCCTGGTCGGAAACCGTTCCCCTTTCCCCTTGTCACCCCCCCCCCCGTTTTATCTTTTTGAAACGGTGGGTTTTCCCCTTTGTTTTCTTTGCGGTTTCTTCCGCTTTTCGGACTCAATTTATGTTTTTTTCTTCTTCACGTTCAGGTTTCTTTCTCTCATCAAAATGTACTTGGATCCCCATCTTTGTTTGATGGTTGGGGTATCAGTTGGTCTTAGCGTCTTCCCACCACCATCTGTCCGTACTGTTGAATGAATAGATTCCTTTATTATGTTTTCTATGGCCTTTCGGCGCGTTTTATTTTGACAATCTGCCTCACTTTGGTTTCCTGGGCGTCCTTTCCTAAGGCCCCGTAACCACACTTCCACACCAACAAACTCTCCGTTGAGAGCCAGAGTACTGGAGAGGAACTTCGACTCCCCGTCTACGTCTTCTTGGTATCCTCCCCTGCAGTTCCTTGGTCAGTTTTTTGAAAGTCCCCTTTTAGTTCAATGAATCAGGAATCTTTATTTACGCTCCGGCATAACACTTTTGCCTTTACTTTTAAAATTATTAAAGACACTTTTTTCCCCCTTAGGACTCCTCTCTGAGGACCCCCAACATGACGATACCCCTTACGTTATCTCCTGAGATTCACTTACTCCGAGACCCCCCCGCGTTATAGATTGTGGAAGTGAATACAGTCCCCCCTTACTAGACCCTTGCTTTTTATTAACCTGGCCACGTACCCTTCCTTCGTTCCTTTAAAAAGTAAAGCACCTCCATTTAAAACTGTTATTGTTGCCCCCTACTTGAAAACCTCAAATCTCGGTACACTTTCGCTCTGCTCTGGACTCCCCCTAGGATGGTCGGTTGGGCCCGGGCAGTTACCTCAGCGTTCCCTTCTCCTGCCCCTTTTTCGTCGTCACCCCTCTCCTCATCTCTCCCCTCCTTGACCCTCCGAGGTGCGTTTTACTTTTCCGTTTATTCGCCCTTCGATCGGTACCGAAATCCCCTCTCTCATGTTTCCCCCTTCCACACAAACCCAAACGTACCCCAGTGCTGGCTCTCCCTATTCTGGGAGATTCTCCCTTCTGGTTTTTTTCCTCATTTCCGTGAGATGGCTCTATCGTATGAGATGTCCACTCCCGGCCTTTCGTCCCGATATTGGCCGATCGGACTTATATAAGCAGGTCGCTTTTGGTCGCTCCCGCTATTACTTTCTATTGAAAAAGTACCCGATCCGTTCATCTGGACCTGCCTTCCCCCTCTGATCCGTAGTACTAAGCAGTGCCGCCATGGGAATCCTTGACACCGTCAGTCATTTCGCGTACGTCTTTCTCTCGCGGCTGCCTGACACACTATCACACACTGTTTTTGCCGGCACCTACCCGGAACCCCCTGCTCCGTCCTGATGACTCCCCACGTACTACTTTCAGCAGACCGTAGGAGTTTCTACCTTTTTTACCACCCCTATCTCCATGTGTTCCTACCAGACCTCTTTAAATTCGAACCTGACTCCGAGGAATTTGGAGATTGATCTCAATGGATTTTATTACCTGCGTGTAACTTAAACCCCCCCTTCTTTCTTACTTGGGGTGGATCTTCCCGTACGTCACCTTTTAGTATAATTGGTTGAATTGACCGCCACCCAGTGACTAAACAGAGAACCCCAACTCACCTTGGGGATTGTGAGGTGTTGCTCGTTTCCGCAAACCAGGTTTTGTCGTGTTCGCCTCTCGGCGTTTAACACTTCCCTTCCTGAGGGTTTGGCCTTGCTTTCCTACTTGATAGAGGGGTGCTGAAAAAAACCTTTGTTGTCTTTCCCCAGACCTTCCTTTCCGTTCTCCAAACTCCCTTGCCACACGTGGATTCTCTGTTGGGTGCTGAGACCTGTGGCAATCTCCACTTCCCGATGGCGAGACACCATCTTAGTTCGATTAATCTTTATCTCTTCTGTTCGAGACCATACATTTAGCTGAAAACTCATATTCCCTCTTCTGCAAACCCCTTTCTATTAACCTTATAATTTTTTATCCTTGCTTTTTCTTCAGTTGAGCCTCTTTTCATGTTACTCTCTTTTTTTCTGTCCTTTGATAGGCCAATATCTCTGACGGACTCTCCCCCCCTATTCCCTACGTGCCCTTCAAGCGTTCCACCAATCACTTTCGCCTCCTCTTTTTAGATCCACCCTTTTTTTTCCCTCTTTCTTGCCAGAAACTCGTCGAACTGCTCCCACGATGCCGAGTTATCAAAATTTCCTCCTCCCTCTTTTTCCCGCCGGCGTTTTTCTTTTAATCCTTTCCAACTACCAGCTTTTTATTGGGATTTTCAGATGTTGAAGACCAGTCGAGCTCCCTTCTCCTTTCCAGAAGGAAACCGCCCGGCAGTTCCTTTCCAGGCGATTTTCGCACTGCGCCACACTCCATTTATTTCCCTTCTCGCATCCGTGAGAATACAGTCGCCGGTAAACTTTTCTTTGCCCGACTTTTTAATGAGCCTCAAGTTTTTGCTTAGGGCCCTTTATACTGATTCTTGTACCTCCTCAGCACATGAATGGTAATTTTTTCCCCCCTTTCGGCTCTCCCTCTCCCACACCCCTTTCCCAAAAACCATTTCGTCTCGTTCACCAGGATGAAAAAGAAAACTTTTCTCTAGACCTTAATGTCGAACCTCTTATATCTTTAATATTTGTTTTGTTTAGAGCGATTCTCGCCAATTAGTAAGTTTAGACTCAGTATCTAGGCGGTCCCTCTTGTTTTGTTTTTAATAGTCCCTCCCATTTTTTTCCCAGCTTCTTCTCCTTCTTTTCCCCCGCCTTATTTCCCGTTTTTTTCTTAAAAAACAGGAATGCCGTCGTTTGAGCCCCAAAATTTATGCGACTTACTTTTTTTTCCACTCCCGACTTATGACTTCAAAGTAGTAGTTTTTCCGCAGGATCGTACCTGCCTTTCTTGGGCTCAGTGCCGACTCCCTCCTTCTGCCCTGTAAGACGTGCCGGTGTCTCTCTGCCCCCAGGAGAAACTCTATCTCTTCCTTTTGGCCTTGCGCGCTTTCTGCTTTACCTGTCCACCTCTTCCTTTCTCTCCTATTGAACAACTCTCTCCTAGCCATGAGGGTAAATCGGCGTCTGTCCTTTTGAACCTCCTTCCCTCTTGGACCCCACTTTCGTCCCCTCTTGGAGGTTTCGCCAATCAAGACTGCTGCTCCAAAACCCCCAATATGTGTGATCTCGTACAGTTGGCGAGAATTCCTTTTTGTCCAGGCTTAGCTTTAGACTTTCATATTTTTGAGAGTCTTGTTGATGATGGATTCCGTAGTTTCTTCAATTACCCAACCCCTCCCCACTTCTCTTCATTTGCTCTAGGCGAACTTCCGACCAAACCCTGTACTTAATATCATTTCCCACGTAAGTTAATCGCCCCTTGTTTCCTTCCCCCTAAGGTTTTCTTTTTCCCCTTTTCTGTTTCAATCACTAGTAGGTCTTAGAAACAACCCCCCGAGTTCACCGATGCCTCGAGAAAATCCTTTGAGCTTTCACTTAGCCCGGTTTTCTGACGGCAGAGCTCCCTGATCCACCTTTGTGCCTACTTTTTACAGAACCTTTTTATGCTTTGCTTTCTCCCTCCCACAACATTATCACCACCTTATCTTTCCTTTTTCTCGCGGGAAATTCATTTCACGCAACCCGTCTCTTTAGAGAAGTCGCCCGAACCTTGAAACCCCTGTTATGTAGTCATCACCCCCCCCCATTTTTAGGTCCGTTGTCTGACCGTTTTGCGGTTAACTTCAACCCCATTGAGGAATAACCCCTCTAGGACTTGAGTCATTTTAATTGTAAACTCACTGGGTTTCCAGCCCGCGCGGATAAGCCAAATCTCCAGGCTAGATTTAGTCTACTTTCGGGCACCCCCCCAGTCTCAGAGAGGTGGAAAAACGTTCTCAAGAACCATCCAATCTTTCGTTCAGGATGTTTTATTCTTTCTTCCCCCAAACGATCGATTCCTGATCCCATTTCCACGACGATTAACGCCCTTTTCCTTCGAACCGAAGGTCTCGAACTTAGTCAACCCGCCTCCACGGGTTCATGTAAAACCAATGCTATTTTAGTGGAATAACAAATACTTATTACGCCCCCACACCCAGGAGCACCTTGGACCTATAAGAAGTAGTGGCTTTTCCGCCCGGAGTGGTTTCCTAATGAGCGTCCCCCCCTCTACCTTCCTTCTCCACATCGCCACTTTTCTTTTTTTTTTTCCCCACAGCGTGGAACTCTTTCTTGCTCCGGCTTCTATGACGGGCCCTTCTGTGTTTGGCAGTTGTTACCGCTTTTCCCGTCTGAGTCCATGTTAGTCCCCACTTAGTCTCCATGGAAGTCATACTTCACCAAGCTCTCTTTGGTGCAAACCTTGGCGCCCTTCCAAAGCCTTCCCTTCCCAGGCCCGATGATCATTTTATATGCGCTGGAAAGTAACTGCTCCGTCCCGCATCCTCTGAATGAAACCCAGCGTCTTTCCTGTCCAGGTCCCCCAGAGCCTTTTTCCTGAGTTTTTCCTTTTTACCCCCCTTCCCCCTTCTCTCATTGTACTGTATGTGCCAATGAATTACCCCTCCCCTTTTCCACCGATGGATCTTTGCCCAATTGTTTTTCTTTCCCCACTTTCCTCCTCGGTTTTTCTACAAGAATCCTTCCATCTGCTGCAGATAGCTCGCTTAGTATTAACGGTCCATAGGCGGTGGCACGCTTTCCTCTTGTCCGCCCGTCGCTTGGCAGCTTGGGGCTAGGATCCCCGTCCCCTTGTTTGCCCAAAAGCTTGCCCCCCCTTCCCCTTCTTCCCCGACGCCATTGAGGTAACCTCATCCATTGCCGTATTCCTTTACAGTCCGGCGATTTACCTTTAAAAAGTTAAGCACAAAGGACGTCATCTTACCCGCCGCCCTTTTCTCAGAAGTTCCGCTTCTCTTGACCTCTTGTGTATATAACTTCGACCTTGGTGTTTTTTCTTCATGTGTGGTTGCCGGATCTTTTGCTCCCCCCCTTTCGTCTCGGATTGTTACAATCCTCAGCGAATGCCCTTCCTTTCTTGCATTTTTTCAAGACGGTCAAGATTCTTAAACCCGCCGGTTTGCCCGTTTTTTTCCCACCCCAGGAAGCCAACTTTCTTCAACCGCGGGGCTCCCGATCTCTTTTCTTACCTCCTCCCTTTTTTTGGAGTCCCAATCAGGACTTTTTGAACAGTTCCTTCTCGCCCACCTCACTCTCTTCCCCACCCCGTGCTCACGGTAGCACCCCCTTTTTGGTATTATTTTTCCTTCGTAAACGGTGAAGAGCTTTCGTAATCCACCTGCGGCCTTTTTCTTTTCCTCTCCTTTCGTTTTTTTTTTTTTTCTAGACTCTAAAAACGTACGCTTGATTCAGATCCTTTCTCTCCCGTTTTCAATGACAATACTACCACCCGTGTTAGACTTTCTGTCCCCCTTTTTTTTATTGTCATTTCTTTTTTCCTTTTAGGTTTGCTCGATGTTCTTCCCCCTTCATGGAATCCTTCTGGGGATACAACCCTTATTTCAGGTTATATTCAGACCACATCCCCTCTTCTTCTTTGATTCTCCCTATTTTATCAGGGTTCTGGTTTTTCGAATTTTTCGTGCTTGCACCCCCAAAGCTGATTGTCACCTTTGGCTCTTAACTTTTTGCCCCGTGTCTGTTTCTCTTTTCTATGGCCTTTCGCTGGATGTTGAAGCCTCCTCTCCCCCCTGTGGTTTACGGTGAGATGAATTCCTGCTTCCACCCCTTCTGAACCACCCCTCCGTCCGGTCTCTCCCCGCGGATGAGTTTTGTTCTCCCGGCTTCTGATTACCTTTCTGGTCTTTTCTGTTTTCTTTTTTTGGTACCCCGTTTTGCCCATTCCTGCCGGCGTTTTTTTCCGTATCTTTATGAGCTTCCCGGCTCAATTTTTGTTGAACCTTGAGGCCAGCCTTGGGTCCCCCTCATTTGTCCTTTTTCTCTCAAGCACGGTCGCGTTATTCCTTCCGCTCTCCCAACCCTTCGAGTGTGGAGTTTCAGAGCACTTCTCCCCTCCCTGTACCTCAAAGCTGCAAGTCCCTTTCCTTGCCCATCCCCCTCTTCCCCGCCCTCTTTTTTTTCGACCTTTTCCTTTTATGTCAAAATGAAGCCACCTTTCCCCTCTCTTAATTGAAGTAGGCGCTGGCGGCTTTACAGAGGCTGTCTTTCGGTCCAATGCTTCACTCGCCTATAAATTTCCCTGTTCCCGTCTTTTTAGTCTTCTTTCCCCTCTTTTTATGAACGGTGGACAACATTTCTTTTGTTTTTCGAACGTCATAGGGCCAATTCGATTTTGGTCCCATCCTATTTCGCGAAGAGAGTCCCCACCCTTTCACACCCCCCACGTACAAGTGACGATCTTTCCATTGATGGAGCTTACAAGGCTTTTGTGTTCCCTCCTCATGTTAAGATCAGTTGCGCAGGCTGCACCCCCTGAGGTTGAAGCCAACCGGTCTCCTCCGTGTCTCTTCTTTCGCCACTAGCACAAGACCTCTGTCGTCGATTTGTGCTCGCAGTGGGCTGGCAGTTCGCCCGGGAACAGAATTGCCCGGAGCCGGCCCGTTCCTCTTGCCCAGCGTGGCCGGTCAAGTTTGCCTGCATCTCTGGTTGCTTCTCCCAAGGTCATACTGCACTAATGTTCGAACGTTTATTTTCCCTTTTTACCCACGCTTTTTGTTGCCTGCCCCCGTCCTCTCCCTGCTCTGAGGATTGTTGAGATTAGTGCTCCTTCTTTTTCCACTTCATTGATGAAAGTACTGCATTTTTCTGTTGTTCCTCGCCCCCGTCCCCAACCGGTCGCCCCCGAGAAAAATACCGGGTCCTTAGGTTTCTACTACCGAAAACATGGTTGTTTCCCCCGTTTTTCTTTCGAGAAGGCTCTAACTAAGGCTTGTCTTTCCGTTTCACTCTATCTTGCAGAACTTGGACTAGAGTTTTTGCTACCTTTGTCGGGCGAGACATCCCTGAATCAGTACTTTTCCCAGCCGCAAACCTTTCTTCCTTCTTTGTCACGGTGAAGGCCATCTCCCCTTTCGCCTTAATCTCGCCCTCTAGCTTGGTTCAGACACCTCTGTCTTTCCCCGCCTTTACCCCCCACCGCTTTTTTCTTTTTTTTCCACTTACAACCAATTTCTAAAACTCTCCTTATCTATACCTGATTTTGTAGGACGTTGCGCCTATCCCCTTCTTCGTCGTTTGTCTTTTTGCCGTTCTCTTTCCTCTCTCGACGACCCCAATATTCCCTACCCTGTTCCTCCCTTTTTCAAAAAGAATTCTGTCCCTAGATCCACCATCTTGTTTGTTCGCCAAGCTTTCTTTCAGAACTGCGGAGACAAAGAGACCAACTCCTTCCCCCACATTTTACTTCCTCCGATAAATACTTTTTCCCTCCCCCCCCTTGGGATTCAGCTTCAAAAAAGCCTCGTTCCGTGGAGGCGAGAAGGCCTCCACGTTCCCGCAGACCCCTTTCCTCTTTCAGAATGGGACCCCTTCACTTGTGAAGATGGAAAGGTCCCTTCATCGTACAATGAGAAACCCTGCGTGAGTACAGTCACCATCTGTCTAATGTAACCGCGTTACGTAGAAGAGAACCCCCTTCCTTTTCTCCCTCCCCAATTTTTTTTGGCTCTATATTTCCCTTACGCGTTTTCCCCCCCCCCTCCCCCCCCATGCTTTTTTTTTCCCCCTAGGATATACTTTACTCCCAACAAATTTTCGACGTCACCCCACTTCCTGAACTTACCCCTCTTCTACGTTTCCATGTACGAAGTC
>Ga0179593_1283682_pt1 | contig 10478 bp, 13 predicted proteins | sample CZODoug2_1_08_16_FD_185931 | JGI IMG/M metagenome (GOLD analysis project Ga0179593, IMG submission 185931) | Vadose zone soil fungal communities from Angelo Coast Range Reserve, California, USA - CZODoug2_1_08_16fungal (PacBio error correction) | ecosystem: Environmental > Terrestrial > Soil >... | reverse complement strand
ATGTATCTTTTTGGCCATGCGCATTCCAATGTCCTCGGCTTGAATCCCGCCTCCTTAGTGCCCTACTATGATACTGCGTGGTGCAACCTTTGCCTTTTTTCCTTGGTTTGTGCCCTTTGAACAATTGAACCCGACCTTAGAACTGAAAACGGAACTTCTTTAGTGCTGACTAACTTTAATCTACCCCTTGAGATCCCGATCCCCATAACATCGTGTTGCCATTCCCCCCCAGTTTTTCTCCCCCCCCCACCCCTGCTCTTCTGAAATCTCCCCTTTTCTCCTCAGATTGATTTTTCTGTTCGGTTTTTCTACCTTTCGAGTTGTCATGGTTAACTGGCTCCCCTCTTCCGCTCAATTTTTCAGTTTTAGATTTGCACTCCCTGCTGCTCTTGCAAGTCCCCCCCTTTAATGGTTTCAGTCGATCGACGACCAAGGGAATTCTGTGTCTTTTTGTTCTTTTTGAAACTTTTAGTCCACCCCTTTGAATTCGTTTTATCTGGCCTGCCTCGCTTCCTTTCTATCTCACCCTCCTTTTGGACTGCAACCTCGGTTCTCCTCTTCTCCTAGGGTCGGAATTTCCTTTGTACGTTTATCTTTGTTTTTCCCCTGTCGACGTTAATTCGTCCAGTGAGGTAGCGTGCGGTGCCGCGTCCGATGGCGTCCTTTTTTCGTGTTTTTCCCCCCGCTTTTCGGGCAAGTTTCTCGTGTATCTTTTCCCCTCACACGGAACTACTTATCTCCGTCCTTTTTTTATAGAGTGCCCACTTTTTTTCTTTTTATGGATCACTTTTCTTTCCCTGTGAGCGCAATATCTCTATCATTCCTTACTTTCCCCATACAGGACTGACCCCATTTTCCCCTCTTTCGTGGGGAATAAACCCCCCTTGCCTTGGTCTCCTTCCTGAACTATCCTTTCACAAATAGATGTTACATTGTTTAGGCTTTTTTCCTTTATTCTCATTTGAGTCCGACCTTATTGGTCCCCATTTCCTGGCAGACCGTAACTAACCTTGTAGACAACTTCCATCTTCTCCCTAGCGCTTCTATGATTTGCTTCCCAGGTCACTCCTTTCTGGCTCGTTAACCCCTTGACCTTTCCTTCCTGCGTTCGTTCAGATCCACTAAATTTGTTTTCCCCTCCTTTTACAATTCTCCGTGATCTCTTCACTTTTTACCTTTCCGTTTTCCCCAGTCAGGCTGGGGGCCAGGCCTCCTCACACTGAAATTTCCTTCAAACTCAAAAACTAAGTAATAAAACCCCCCTGATGGATTCCCCCCGCTTCACCCAGCCCCTCTCCCAGATGGTCCTCTTTGCCCCTACGGCGGTTTGCCCTGTTAAGTTTATTAACGGAGTTCTCCCACTTCCCTCCTTTGTCGACCCAGGTAGACAATTACCCCAGTTCCCACTTCGAAGGAGTCCCCGTTTTGGATCGGACATTCATCCCCCGACCCCTTCATCTTAAAGTTCACGGGAAGGTCTAAGCCTTTTCCCATTGATTCATCCTCGGGTTCGATTTACTGAATTTTATTTTTCTCGCGACCCCTCTTTCCTTCCTGTCTCCGTAGCCAACCTGGGGGCCCTCCGGTTCCCCGATGCCGCGGACCTTGACTACACTCTCTTTGAAACAGCTCCCTGCCTGTTTGTTTGCATACCCTCTTCATGGAAGCATCGTCGATTAGTTTTCAAGAACCGTATGGTCAAATGCCTCCCTTCCTTAATTGTTCCTCATTAAAATCTGTCCGGCTCGATGCGCTTCATTTCATTTTCCTTGCTCTATACATCTTCTTTACCGCTTTTTGCTGGGCCTTGGCCTCCGGGTCGATTCCGTCCCGCGGCGGTTGACAACCTCTGACTAGCTTTTAGAAACCTCTTTCTCCCGCCACCGGTTTCGCTGATCTTTCCCCTTCCCATCGGTCCCTGAGATTCCCCCCCCCCTGTAGCTTAATCTTTAAATTTGCCACGGACTAATTTCTTAGCGTTTCTCCCAATAGTCTTTTCTTGTGTTTTGTTATCACTAGGAGACCCGAACTTCATAGCCTTCCCTCTTTCTCTCTTAGTAAACCTTTGTGTCAACTAGGCTTTCTTCGGATTTATCCCACGTTTGCGTACCTTTTTCCCTGATGGTTTTTTTCCCGACCATCTTTCCAATTGTATGTCACCAAATTGATCTCATATTGCCCCCGGCTGGATAGTCTCAAACTGAAGCCGCCTTTTTTTAGGCTCGAACTCGTTTTACCTTTTTTTCCGCATGCTCCCCTTGTCAAACAATCTTCACTTCCTCCTCATATGCCCTACACGGTATCATACCAAGTCCGTCCCTTACCTTTCACCCTCTGTCTTCTCTTTCCACTTAATGTGCCCCCCTCATTGCGCTTTCTCTGCCTTTCTGAAGGGACAAAATTATGTGCGTGGAGCCAGCGGACACTTTTGCATCCTCTCCTAGCAATGATTACCCGAGTCTGGAACTGGTCCAGAATGCTTTTGAATGTTTCGTCATACCCCTTGTCCGAAGGTTTCTGTTTTAGACCCATCTTCTCCCCGGTGCACTTCTTTAGAGAGCCATTCGAGGTTCGGTGTCCCCCCCGAATGCCTTTCGTTTTCTCGCCCCCGACTTTCAGTTGTCCCCGTTCGTGTCTTCTCCGAGTCGCTCCCGCCTCTTTTGTTTTTCATCGTTTGGCTAACCGAGTGTTTTGTTTGTTTTCTTTGGTTCCACGGTGCACGCCCCTTTTCTCCTCTCCTCTCGTTCCCCCGTTTTGAATTTCCTTTAATATCGACCAGCGCCCCCCCGGGCTTTTTTTCGCCTCCTAAACGATTTTCCTGGTCCCCCTTTATGCCGAGTTTCTGTTTCTTTTTGTTTTGGTTTTTGTGGGTGTTTTTTTTTTTTTTTTTTTTTTTTTTTTTTTTTTTTGTTGTTTTTTTTTTTTTTTTTTCCGAGGCAGGGAGATGAACTCCTTTCCTGGTTAGGTCGAAGTTCTGGCAGACCTCAACATTTCTCCGTCCCTTATCCACTTTTAGGAATTTTTGTGAGATATTCCTTCCCGTTCCTGAAGCCACGTGTTTTTCTTTCCCTTCTTTCTTTTTCGTCCTGTAACTCTCTCCTCTTATTTTTTTTTTCCCTCACCTCTTTTTTTGTTTTTCTCTATTTAAAATCGACGCCAGCCGCACGATGAGAACGCCGCTTTTCCAGTCTCTCCCCTGACCTTGGCCGGAGCCCCGCCCCAAATAGGATGTTTCACTTTTATACGAGGTACTTGCTGTCGCTTGCCCCAATTCTGCTCCCTTCCGTCTTTTCTGAGTTTCCTTTTGAACTTGTTTTGGTGATACGTGCCAGTCTCACTCTCTTTCGGCATCCTTCTTTTGATTGCGGCTATGCGTCCTTCTAACTCCCATTTCTGCGGACAGTGCGAGCCTTGCTGTGTTGTTTGTCCCCCCCCATCTCCCACCAACCATTAGCACCACCGGATGCACCCAATTGTCCGGCCCTCGTTTCTTTTTCCCTAATGTGTCCCTGAAGATTGTCAAATTGAAATAAAAGTGTGATCTCATCGAGCCCTCGTCATCCTGTGTGTGCTACACGCAGCTTTTCCCTCCCTATCCTGCTTTCGCCCCTCTTCTTTTTTTCCTACTGTCTCTCAAAGGGTATGAACGCTCATTGTGGACCCCCCTTTACTCCTGTCCGACATTGTTGCGTTTTTCTTCTGCTTGGCCGCTTTCCGCACCTCTCTTTTGTTCACTTCCTTTAGTTGCAGATGAAAATTCTCCGTAGAATTCCTTTTTTTCCCATGAGATCTCCTTTTCATTTCCTCCTTTTCTGATTTTTCTTTGGGTAGTGCGAGGATCCAACCCTTGCAATGTGCATGCAATCTTGAATGACGTTAGCCCTGGGAGTGTGTCACCTGGGTGGCCCTTGCCTGTCAAAAACTGTTCCTGCGATCTCCTTGCGGCAAAGCCGCCTCTCAATTTGAGGCTTCTTCCCCCCTCCTTTTTTTTGCCTCTTGTCTTTTCCTTCTGCGTTTCCGCGACAGAGGCGGACCCCAGAGTGCTTTTTCTTACAGTTTCCCATCAAAGCCCATAAAGCACTTTTTGCCGGACTCGAATAGGCTTTCGCTCCCCCGAGACCTGTCCCTCTGACTCTTTTTTCTCCTTGGCCTGCACGATAAAGCTATTAATACCCTCCCTAGGGACTTTGATCCCCAAATGAGCCTATTTCCTTGGCCCCCCTTAACCGGTTTTGACCATTTTGTTAACATATCGTCTATGTTGGAACCATAGTCCTTCTTCCAGTGCCGTTTTCTCTTTCCCTAGGTTTGTATTCCGGATTCGTTAAACCGCGCCGCTGACTCTCCCCTTTTTTCTGACAGCCCATCGCCATCTCCCCCGGTAATTTTCTTTCTGAATATATTTTCATTTCTTGCATTGCAGGTTAATCGCCGGCTGGTGACATTCTTACTTTCCCTCCGAGTTTCTTTTTTCCCTTTCCCGGCCTTCTTGAAGTCCTTTTAGACGGATGTCCCCTGATCTCTTCTTAAGTGTCACGACACCAGACCGGGATCTGTCCTTTTGTTATTCCTTTTTCTTTTCCCTTGGCGTCACCGGTCCTTTCCCCCACACGTTTTTTCCGGCGTCCCGCCTGAGCTCCTTCGGTTAGTTCTCGAGTCTTGAGGCCTACCTCTTCCCTCCCACAAATTAAGACAACGAATTTGTGAAGCGTGTCGCCTACTCCTTGAGATAGTTAATTTTCCCTCTGCCCGTTACCCGATTCCGTGGGTACGCGACTTTTTTTTGAACCCTGCTTTCTTTTCATTGCAGACTTCCTCCCCTTTCTGCGAACCTCTCTTCCGAAGTCTTCAGGCCACTGAACCTCTTGCAGTTCTTACAAGCTTTGATCGGTCTGGGCTCGTCTCCTCCTTTGGTGCTAGCATGTTGTCCCTTTCCCCCCTCTTATGTGCCCTCGATGCCTTCTGTCCCCTGTACCCCTTCCCATCGGATAGAGGCGCTTTTCTTCATAGTTTTTTTCGCCTCCCTTTTCTTCTGTTTCCTAATGCACTTACTGGTACCCCATTTTCCTTTTCCAACCCCCGCCCCCGCACATTCTTTCCCTGTCTTTTTGAAATCTACAGCACCGAACCCTCTTTCCTTTTTAGTTTGCCCGTTAAGGTAGTGAACAGTCCTCGTGCTGCCTTACTTTGTTCTGGACAGCGGGAGTCTTTGCAGAAAATCCTTGAACACGCCTAAGCAAAATCCCCTTTTAAGTTTTTCCCCCCCCTATATGTTAGTTTAGTTTTCTTTCCCCAGTTTTTGGTTTTTTCCTTCAGATTTTTTGGAGGAATTTGAGATTTGATTTCCGGTTTTTCGATATAGTTGACGATTCATCTCGTCGTTCCGTGATTCCAGCCGGTTCTTCCCTTTCCCTGAAATGAATTCCCCTCCAAACTTTTTGTACCCCTTTTAAGTTTATGTAGTGGTTGTGAATTTGCAGGAATCTTTCTCCCTTCCCGTGGCCCTGCCTCAGACACGATCTCGTCAAACTGTTTTTCCCTCCCCCTTTTTTCAGAAAGGTAAGAATTCCCCCCCAGAGTCCCCTTTTCCCTTACTATGGCCCTATTACCTCCTTTAAGAGACCCCCGGTTTACTTGTTCCATTTCTTGCGCATTCTAAATCCTCTGGATGGCCAGTCTTCGAATGCCCCCCCCTTCTTGCCCGCTATTTCTTCGCAAAGACCAAAACTTCTTTCCCCCACCTAAAGCCATTTCATTTCGTAACCCCCCCCCCCTTCCTCAACTTTTTTCCTTTTGAACTCTTTCCTCTTGGGAGCCTTTTTTATACTGCGGCTGATCCCCCCTTTTTCCTGATGCTCACGCACCTCCTCGTCCTAGCATTCCACCTACCTTTCACCTAAAATTTCCGATAGGACCGTGATCTCTGGCTTGAGCTTTTCAATTTTTCCTACCTTCCTTTTTCCTTGAAGAAGGTTATAGGTTTTACCCTTTTTTCCTTTCTCGGGCTTTTGAATGCATTTCTTCATCACGAAATGGCCCCAGGGTCAGTCGAGGTTTAGCGTGAGCGTTTCATTTGGCTTTTTTTTTGGGCACTAAAAATTCGAACCAGTTCTTTGCCTTCTCCCCACCCGATAAGATGAAGACTGACCCGAATGTCTTTGTCTTTCCCTCCCTTTCCCCATTGGAATTGCTAGGCCTTCTTTCTTTCCTTCTTTTTTTTTGTAGCCCATACACGAAGGATGCGGAAGCGTCTGACCGATTCGTCCCCCCTTAAGCCTTCCCACGCACATGTTGCGTGATTGTTTCCCCTCAAGGAAGGACGCCCTTTTCCCTTCCATTGGTTTAAAGACTTGCATTTTTTTCTCGAACCCCATGTTATGCGACTCTTCCAGTGTGCCTCCGAAGTGCCAAGAAACTTTTTTCCCCTCTTTTTTCTTATCTCAGATTAAAACTCCTTTTTCTTCCCTTGACCTTTTCCTTTTTGTGAGGAGCTTCTTGCCATTGCAAAAGATCCCCGTTCCGAGTGGGGTTCTACTTGCCTCCCTCTCTCATCCTTTTCAATGTCAGTCTTTTGTTTCCCGATTTTCTTGAAACTTCTAATTTTTAAGTGATACCTGGTTTGGACCTCTACGTGAAAGCTTCTTTCACTGTGCCCTTCTTCCTCTCATGTCTTCCCCCCAACCCCTCTTCGGGAAATCATATTTCCTCAGCTCCAACGGTTTTTCCTTCCTAACCCCCCGATTCTTAAGAAGCAAATCTCTTTTCCTCCTTTTTTTTGTCGGCGTTTTCCTACCTCTGTACCCTTTTTTGATGGCTTTTTCCTGCAAAATTTTTCTTTTTATGACTCCCTTATTTCCAATGCCGCCCCTTGGTGTTTCAGATTCACGCGTTCCCCCCTTTGAGTCACCTTTCCTCCTTCGATGCCCTGCCCCCCCCCCCCCCTTCCCTGATCCTTTTCACCCCCGTCTTCTGTTCCCCCATCACTGAAGACCGTTCGTGCGGTTCTTGGCCCGTACCCAGAAACCCTGTCCCCCCTGACTTTTGTGAAAGAGTCGCCAACGCAAGGCACCACTTTTGATCCCTCCTTGTATTTCCTTTTCTTGACCCCTCTGAGTTTCTTTTCACGCAGTCTTCCAATAAGGTGAAATCCCCTGTGTATTCTTCATCCCCCTTTTTCTATTTTGCGAGGCATCCCAAATGTCCTTTCCCACCCCTTCCGCGGTTGCTTTCCTTTTACCCCTGCACTCCACGCCCATATTTTTCAGGTTCTAGACGGTGATTCATCCCCACTTCTTCTTCAAAGAGCTCTTTTTTTCTCCAGACTCTCCTTCTTTTTCCACCTTCCCCCCTGTGAACTACTTTCTTGAAGCCAAGAAATCCTCGTTTTCCTATTACAATTATACCATGGTTCCCTCAGCCTCCCCACTCCCTGACCCTTTCGACCTTTTTCTATCTTAGACACTTGAACACTGATTCACGCATACGAATCTTCTTCGGCTTTTCCTTTTTCGTTCTGTACCGACTCTGCATCCATCCCCCCCGTCTTCCAATCCATCGAATATCCGCGTTCCCTTCCCCCTCCGTCTTTCCCTTCGTTCCCACCCCCTTGTCTTTCTTTCCCTCCAATCCAGATCACCCCTTTAAGATGTCCTTGGATTTGAGAGTGTCTGTACAATCGCGTTCTTGCGTTCTATCCCGGTACCTTTTCCCGACCTCTAGCATCTGACCGGCCGGATATCCCCATTTTCTATTTCCTTTAATTTGTCATTTTTTTTTAAGAGAAGTCCTTCAATGAAATTTCCCTATTGTTTTACCTCGTTTTGCACTGACCTCCTAGCGTTTTCCCCCACTGGCATTGGTCCTTTCCCCACTTTTATTCCATCTCACCGCGAATTGTTGCACAATGTCCCCCCTTTTTTCTTCGGCCAATCGGGTAGTCGCCTTTCTTGGAAATAGTTAAGTTTGTTGTTCAAGGTCTTTTTGACGTCCCCTTTGTCCCCTCGTTGAGCGTCCGTATTGTTGCCGCGATCGATTCGTTTGATTACTTGGCGTTTTGCCTCTTAGAACCCTTATGAATGCAAACCCCACGGCCCCACTAAGGTACTTCTCGCCCCTTTTGCCGATCTTTATTTGCCTTTTCACTTCTCCGGCTGCACCCTGACGATATCGCTCAGCTTTTTCCAACCTCTTCTCTTCATTCATCCCTTAGAACCCCTCTCCTTTCAAGGCCCCCTCCTACCTCCCTTTTACGTCTACAACCCTGTCCGGGGAGCTCAAGACGACATCAGAATCTCGATGTTTGAGCTACCCATTCCTTTTCTTTTCTTCAGGAGGAGGTAGTGGCGACAGATTTGGCACCCTCCCTTTTTGAATCTTAAATTAAATTTTCGCTCCGGAATTTCCTCTTCCCCCCTGACAGTATTTCTTTTCCCGTGATTTCAATCCATTTACATGGGCGTGTCGCCCCGTTTTTCCCCAAGTAGTTACCCCCGTCCCAATTCTTCTTCTTTGCAATGCAATCCCTTGTCCGCTCTCGCCCCTCTGTTTTCAAACTTCTCCCTTGGACGGACTTTGCCCTTATACAGCAGGAGAATTTAGGCGGGGCAGGTCGAAAATTGATGGGCCAATACCAACTGTTTCCCCTGCTTCCCCCCCCACCCAACCCACCCTGCTTTTCTACTGGCTACCCCTGAAGCCAGCCCGTTTCCTAAGCAATTGTAGGATGGAAGGGTAATACGGATCTTCCTCGTGAATATGACTTGTGTCCCAGCCAGGTCGGCCCCTCAACCCGTCCCCCCCGTCCGGCTTACCCTTTTGGCCCTCGTCCAAGCTGCCAATCCCCAACGATAGTCTACCCGGTGGAATTTCGTTCGCATTTTTCCCCCATTTCCCGCGTTAATTCGGTTTCGTTCTTTAGACGTTTATTCCCCGCAAGACCGACGCTCCGATCTGATATCGCGGGCCCTTCCCGAGGCCCCCCACGTTTGGGACGGTTTCCTCCCCTCTTACTGCGGACCTGGAACCCCCCCAGAAAAACAACTCTGGGCACCTCCCCGGCGGTTGTTTTTACTTCTTTTTTTCCTCTCTTCTTGTTCCAGCCCCTTCTAGAGTCCCAAGAGTCTCAGCGAGGAATGAACTCGAGTTTTACCGTTCATCGATGTAGGACTGTGAGAGTCATTTTTCCAATGGTATCTCACGTGCTAGTTCCCTCGTGCGATTGCTGTGTTTTTCTTTCCTGTCGCGCCTCTCTTTCCGAGGCGCTTCCCCCCAAACCTGATCCTTTTGCCTATTGTTCTTAATTCCGTCATGACTATTTCCAGCTTTTTCCACAGGGAGAGAGGTCCCCCAATGGTTTCTTAACTCATTCCCTCAACGAAATTCATGCTCTTCTGCAGTGTAGCCCAGTCGTCGGACTTGAATCGTCTTGATGTTCTTTCCCCACTCTTGAGCCCTCCTCCTTAAGCTCCCGGCATGTCGCGCTCCTTTCTTACTGTTCCTTCATTTTTCCCATCTGGTTGAGGTTCCTACAAGTTTTTTTCTTTTTGTTTTTTCCTCCATCTGTCAACAACTGTCTGCCCCCAAACGATATCAGCAAAGCAAACTGTGTTCCCCGGCTTGTCTTTCACACTTTGAAGCTGTTGCCCCTCTTCCAACTCTCTTTCCCCCCATTTTTTTCGCAATTCCCCCCTTCCACCCCTCTTTCTAACCTTCATTCCCCGCAGTTTCCCTGCCACACATACCTACGGTTTTTTGCCCCCTCTACTACCGCTCTCCCTGTCCTGACTCTTGATCATCTCTCGCCACCAATCTTGATTTCCCCCTCTCGCGAAGTGACCCCCAATTATCTTGTGTTTTTTAGGTCCCAAGGCTTCCCTTACGAATGCGTAATGATAGTCCCTTTGGTGGTTCAGAACGCTTTTGAAGAGCTTGGGTGGAGCCTGTATTTTCTCCCCCCCCTCATTCTTCGCCCCCTTTTTTCCGCTCCTCCAGGAAGCTGCGTGATTTTTTGCTGAACCACCTTTTGAGTCGATCCTTGGCAGTTTTTCCCCTTTTCGTCGTTTTTCCCCCCCGCTCAACGATTGCGACGTCCCCCATTCGATTCCCGTCTTGGGACGTTTTTTATAACCTCTGGTGATTGTTTTCCGGTTTGGTTACCCCTGGCCCAGCAACTCGGTTCGACTTTCCTCCCCCCCTCTTGTGACTGTTCCCGCGCACCCTAGCCGCCCATTCGGCCCCCTCCCCTTGCATTCGCGTACAAGACAACCCCAAGATTTTCCCTGGCCCTTCTTCGAAAACTTTAGTTTGCAGTTGAACGACGCGACGTATTTAGGCGCCTTTTCCATCCCCGTACCAAACGCAATCCGTACCGTAACTTTCGGCACCCTCTTTTTTTAGTTAGTACGGAAATTTCACGTGTAAGAGGACTGGCACGTCTGTTTTCCTCTCTTTTCGTCGTGCGTTTTTCTTTGCATCAGTCT
>Ga0179593_1176598_pt1 | contig 10478 bp, 6 predicted proteins | sample CZODoug2_1_08_16_FD_185931 | JGI IMG/M metagenome (GOLD analysis project Ga0179593, IMG submission 185931) | Vadose zone soil fungal communities from Angelo Coast Range Reserve, California, USA - CZODoug2_1_08_16fungal (PacBio error correction) | ecosystem: Environmental > Terrestrial > Soil >... | reverse complement strand
ACTATTAAGCTTCAGTATCCTCCGTCAAACCCCCCCGTCTTATGCGGTCGAATAAGGTTCAGTCCTTTTCCGCGACTCTTCCTTCTGAATACCTGTTCTTATTGACCCAACACGCCTGACAGATTATCTGACTCAACTTTTTTCACTACGCGACGATTTGGGAAATCCTCCCTAGCTGTCTAGCTGACGTCTCATCCTTTATTTTCTTGGCTCCTCCCGATCTAAGACCTACTAGAAGAGTACACTGACACTCCAGAAAGCGCCCAAGCACTGCTTTGAATGTCTCGCGATGGCACCGTTCCGTCCCAATAGTATCTTCGAGAGAGCCGAGATCTTGCCAGCTTGTTTGCATACTTCATAGTTGCGCCGCGGTGCTTGCTCGCAGTTTTTCGTGTTGTAATTTTGTGTCAGTGGGCACGTTGACCCGGACGGAAGATGAAACGCAGCACCTTTGACTCTTTTGCGCATGCTAATCTCTCGCACACTAAGTCCGCCCCGCATTGAATAAATCCCGTCTAGGGCCGATGTCGTGATTTTGCAAACCCCCACGCGCTCTCCGTAATGTTTTTTAGCCTCTGTCTTTTCTAATGAGAGATGCGCCTTGGTGTTTGCAAGTTCCCTGATTTACTTTTCGGGACCTCTTCTTGAACGAGGTAGTAGCTGGGGGATTCCCCTCAGAGCCTGGATCACGTAAAGGTCAACTATGTGCGTTGCCAAACTCTTTGCATTAGTCTTTTTTTGTTTTTTTTTTTCTTTTTTATTGTTTTTCAGTTTTTTTGTAGCTTTTCTTTTGTTTTTTTTAGAGACATCCGATATCGGCCCCAGAACAGACTTTGAACGGTAACACCTCCCAAGCAAATGACGTAGGCGACAGTTTCTCAGTTTCCGAAAGGAGGGCATCCCTCTACTCAGGGCCCATTTTTGCAGAAATCCGATCGGCATTGGATTGACGCGCCCTCCGGCAAAAGAAATGGTTTGGCGGTGTTTGTTTATGTTTCTACGTTTTTTCTCCTTCTTGCGATGACTCGTCCGCTCTTTTCAGATACCTGGCCAGCTAGGCAAGTCCTGGGTCACACATTGTCTCCCCCAGCAAGCGTACCCTTCCCCTTCCCCATGGCAGTCGTAGTGCTTACCTCAAGTCGAATGACGAACCGTATTCTTGCGACTTCCGCATTTCGCTTCCAGATCTCCCTTGCCGCAGATCCCTCATGGGTCCCCCTGCTTTTTTTGAATTTTTTGGCTCGATCGGGAACGCTCCGGCTTGTATACTTCTTTCCCCCTGTTTGTGCTTGCCGTCGGTTCGACGACAGGCTCGTTTGTCTCTTAACCCCCGGACGTCTCCTTTTGACTTTGACCTTGTTTCTCTGTTCCCGTCGGCCGGAAAGGCCTCCATTTGTATCTAGCCCCGATTCCGGCATCCATGTGCGTGGCGTCCCTTTTTCTCCGTCCGCCTTTTTTTTCCGAAGACCGCCGTACTTTGGGTTCCCTTTTATTTTTTCTCGCGACTTTTCTTTCGCCGTCGACGCCAGATCATACGTTCTTTTCTGCATTTTTCTCACTCCTTGCGAGCCTTTCCAGAGCTTTTTCATATCTTGGGATGTTCCGGCGAGTCACCCATTTTTTCTTTTTTTCCTTTTATGAATTTTTCTCTTAGGGCATGCGCCCCACCTTGATCACTTTCCCCAGAAATAAGAAAGGTGCTCTGGGGTTGTCCCTTCTCGCCGTCCACTTCGCTTCAAGAACGAGTCGGTCTTGGGCTTTTCTTTTTTTTTTTTTTTCTTAAAGTTTTACGTCTTCCCCAAAGTTAATTTCAGGCCGCACCCAGAGGGGCCCCCTGGGTTCTTTTCAGAGGGAGATATAAGCTTTCCCTGTACCGCCTTTGTCAGTCAAGCCCGCGTACGCGATTAAAATCCGTCCCCTCGATGAACTGAACGTTTTGTCCCCCAGGGTGCGCGCGAGGCTCTGGATTTTTGTTGATTCAAAGACGGTTGGTCGGTTTTGTTCACCGAGTTCGACAAGTTTGCCTCGTCTCCGCTGTTGAAGGGATCCTGTTATTAATCCGCCTTTTTCTTTAGTGTATTTCTTTTCGAACCCCTTTTTCGTGCAAGTTCGTCTCTTAATGATGCCTCCCAACGCAAGAAGTTTTTCTTGGTACAGCCGTGGGCACATACCGGCGCGGTTACCCCACAGACTTTTTTCCCTTGGTCGTGGTCTGTTCATTCTCCTTTCCAAGGTAGTACATGCCCTCTGTCTGATTTAATACCAGCAGCTTTTTTTCTGGGCAGATTTTATGCATTGCGTGTCGTGGGTTTTTTTTTTTTGCTTCTCTCTTTTTTCTGTTTTTTTTTTTTGTTTTTCTCTTTTTGTCTTACCTTTCTTTTTTTTCGTTCTTTTTTTCTTTTTTTCACTTGTGTTTTTTTGAGTGTATTCTGTTTTTTACTTTCCTTCTTTTTGCCTCCCTTTTTTTTTTTTTTTTTTGTGTTTTTTTTTTTTATCCTTCGCTTTTTTTTTTTTTTTTTTTTTTTTTTCTCTTTTTTCTTTTTTTTTCTTTTTTCTTTTTTTTCCCCTTTTTTTTTTTTTTTTTTTTTTCATTTTTTTCCTGCGATTTCCCGCGCGTTTTTTCACTGGGAGATGGAATGGGAATCCCTGCGTCTTGCGTCCGCTTCGAGAGTTGATAAGTCTACCGGTCATAGACGATTCCAAGGTGCTGCCTCCCCACGGGTCTGCGGTTTTCTCTCTCACAGCGCGAACAGTTTTTAAGATTTTCCTCTGGACTTTTCCCGTTCGACCGGGACGAGAGCCTCTCTTTTTTTCTTGGCTCTTATCCATTTTTTTTTTTTCGATAAGTGCCCTCCCTTAACATGATGTGAATCCTCTCCCCCGATTGAACATATTAGTTTTCCACTTTTGTTCCTCCTTTGAAACAATTGTGAACCCTTCTTGCCGCCCCTGCTCTGCGGAGGTGCGCTCTTAAGGCTGTTTTTCATGTCGTGGAGGCTTTGTACTCCCAACCGGCGCAAGGCGTATGACTGGTGTTTTCCGCAATAGGTGACGACTCGTTTGTCTTCTTTAGTTTTCGCTGCTCATATATGTTTTTTTCTGTTTTCTTTTCTTCTTGTACTGGTATTCTTTTTGACAGACTCTCCGCATTTTTTTTTTTGAGTCAGTAGAGTCAAGTGGCCTTCCTTCTCCCCCCCCTTTCTTTCCCCCAAGAGCACTTTTTTCCCCTTTCTCCCACGCGGTGTCCCCGAGAACCGCGTTGCCGCTAACATCCATATTTTGGTCTGCGCTATTTTGGCGTCGTTATAACCTATCCCCCCGGAGATCTACCTTCTTCTGCCGTCAAGCGAGCACCTGACCATAGCCCAACCTCTTCTCGCAATTAACTTAGGTATCTAGTCTCCTCATTTGACGCTGCCACGTTTTTCTCGACCGAGGCACCCCGAACACCCCTTTTTTTTGCACGAATTCCTCTCTTGATGTCCTTGACCCTCCCCCTGGGACGACGCGTCAGTTCCCCCCTTTCCCGCCCACAAGTTTTGTAAGTTTAAGTTAGTGCGTTCTCCCTTTCTCAGGAACACCGCGACGTGTGGTCCGCTGAACTGCTAGCCGTCTGCATCGCCCCCGTGCTCCCAGGCAGGCAACGCCGAAAACCTTTAGCCTTGGTTGTCTTAGAAGATATCCCCCCTGCCCCTATCGAGTAGGTAGCATGCAATGCTCCGCTGTCCCCTTCCGAGGGTACTAAGACTGAAAGAAAGAGGTACGAGAATCTCTCTGACACTGGGGGTTTTGTTTTGTGTTTTGTTTGGTTCTGTGGGCAGTTTTTTCCCTACCTCTGCGTCTCGATCGGTACGGTCTGCCTCACGACCACATGCTAATAGACAGTACACGTCATGTCTCCCTAGCCAGTACGCTTCGCCCGGGAAAGAGATACCTGTTATTCTCGCCCGGCTCCCCTGTCCAGGAGTTATACCCTCTCTTGTCCAGAGGTCTTTTGAAGTTATTCCTCAGGCCTAGTGATACTGCGCAAGCGCAAGACACATTCCCCCGCCCCCCTCCGATGGCCCAGGTACTCACGTTGAATTGCTCCTCTTTTAGACCCCACCCACAAGGGTTCCGAAACCCTCCCCCCGGCATGGAACATTTTCCGTCCGCCCAGCCATCGCCGTAAGATTATCGGCCCTGACTGCTTTCACGGACTCGTCAAAACCCAACAGTAGGACATCCCCCTAACCAATGCCCTTTCACCTAGCCCCATGCCCCCCCCCCTCAGCTACGAGATTTTAAAGGATTTCTTGTTCTTTCCCTCTCTCGGGGGCTATGAAAGAATCGCAGACCTTTTCGCCTACTCTCGTTTGATGACTTTCTAACCTTTACACCGCTTTCTCTACCCAAATGTTTTTTTTTTAGACTGACGACCTTTTCTCGACAGCACGGCCGAGAATTCATTTTCCAGTGTGATTTAGAACTTTGCGTCAACCCATTTGTGAACGAAGACTGGGTCCCCGAGTGCTCGCCCACTGCTCCTAGTTCCCTATATTCATGAATTTCCCCCCCTCTCCTCAGAGCGCCGCCAGAAGAAGAGAACCTTTTTCCCATCTTGCCGCACTAACTACTCACAGAAATTACCAGCGCAGATTTTTCCCAATAGCTCGAAGAGGATTAATTGGACCTACAAGACTCTCATATTTTCCGTTGGATAGTTTTGACCCTACGATCAGAGACCCCTGAAAAAGAACCGCGGCGGGCGGCCACAGGCTTTGGCTCGCCTGCTTGCTCCAAGAGCAGCTGTGCTGCCGTCCAAGCACTGAGTACCCCGCTACATGTACGCTTTTTTTTTTTGTAATTATCTCGTCCCTGCATCCACTTCACGGAAGTCTGGCGGTATGCCCCCCCTGCGCTCCCTGTCTGCTCGACTTCCCTCTAGTCCGATTCTCCTGACCCCCTCAGAAGCGATTTATGCGTGGAACCCGACTTCTCCAGCTATGCGTCCTCATTCCTCCCATTCCTTCTTCACGCTCTCTTTTTCTTCGAACGCTTACTGTCCAGTACGCAAGACTCATCGTTTTCGGTGCGCCTTTATCAGTATCGGGCCCTGGTTTGTTTGTTAGGGGTGTTTTGTGGACCCCCCCGCTCATGTTTTAATCACTTAATTTTCCCCCTTTTGCAGATCTGTTTTTGCGTTTTAAAGTCGAGGTTCTTTTTCCTTCTTGACGCAGGTTTAACTGCACCTCCAAGCATCGGGCCGACCCCAGACCGTTGCCCACCCCACCTTAGGTTTTTATAATTGAGGTCATTGTGGGTGACGCTGAGGGCAGAACCTATGTCGTCTTTTGTTTTCCCATTTTTTTTTTTATTTGATTTTTTTTTCTTTTTCTTTGTTTTTTTTTCTTAATTTTTTTTCTTTTCTTCGTTGAAGTCTTCCGGGTACCACAGCCTTGACTGTTGTCAAGTTATTCCACTTCCAAACTGATGACCCCTTGTGATCTTCATGTTACGCCAGAATGATTTTTTCTTTTCATTTTTTTTTTTCCCTTTTTTTTTTCTTCTTCTCTTTCTTTTTTTTTTTTTTTTTTTTTTCCTCTTTTTTTTTTTTTTTTTTTTTTATTCTTTTTTTTTTTTTTTTTTTCTCTTTTTTTTTTTTTTTTTTTTCCTTTTTTTTTTTTTTTTTTTTTTTTTTTTTTTTTTTCCCGTTCTTTTTTCTCTTTTTTTTTTTTTTTTTTGACAACCTAGCAGACGTCTTGCCTTTTATTTCGGATGCTTTTGCCACAAAATGCATGTTCTTTTTTTTCTTAAGAGCAATGATTCGCCCGCATCGCTCGACTTTTTTTTATGTCCCCTCCCCGAAATATGTCTGGCGAGAGGGTCCTCGCTCATTAACCGGCTGAACGCGACATCAATGTCACCCTGCTTTTTTCTCGAGTCCCCCCTTCCCCACCTCCTTACGAGGAAGTGTAATATAATGAACTTCCAATCTCGAACCTTTATACGCCATTTAAGCGTGTTTGACGATCACTCTTTCTTGCCCAATTTGTGCTTCCGGAACTTGATACCAGATCTGCCCACTTCCTCGGCCATCAGCGCCAGAAGAAAGCTTTCTTATACAAGTGTTTCTAGTGTTCCGAACTGAGAGATCAGGGTAAGGACCCTGAGCACAAATTCCTGACTAGCGACGGACCGACCGATTCTTCATAAATTACCACAGTCAAAGGCTCCCCCCTTTTTTCCCTCAGCCTATCCCATCTCACCTCCGATTGAGGAGAGTTCCCGAGCACGACCAGCTTATTCCTATTTTTTTTTTTTTTTTTTTCTTCCTGTTTTCTTTTGGCGCTTCCTGGTGATGGATGCCTGCGGTTCGCGAAGGAGCAAATTTCTTCTTGTTCCTACCTCAGTGCTGCGCCTGACCGAGGTTTTGCTTTTTAATACCCCTCCCTCTTTGAGATGTAAGTATGAACAATTTGGATTAGCGCTTTATTGAGACCTACACATCGGGTATCCCAGACCTTATGCTTGGTACTCTGTTCATCGTTTTTTTTTGTAAAAATCCCCCCTAATGCATCTTTAAAAGCGCTCTTCTATTAATTCCCTCCGCATATCGTCTTCAGTGTTTTTTTGACATGCTGCGCCTTACTCTATTTTTTCTTCTCAATTTTTTTTTTGTTTGTTTGATTTGAGAGAGTTACCGACGCCAGAGTCGTACCCTACTTTTACCAAAAGCTTTCTTTGTACGGCTCTTTTCATATTTCTTCAGTTTCAGTTTAATGCAGCTGGGGATGTTTCAGCGTGCCATAAAGGTTTGTTCCCCCCCCCCCGCTTGCTTTTTTTCTCCACCCCACACGTCGCTTTCTTTTGCCTCAGATTTTCCGCTTACACTCGATTGCTCGCCCATTTCTATTAGAGATGTCCTCCCTTTTTCCATCTTCCCGCGACCAAGCCGTACTTCCCCTTGTCCACGGCCACGACCGGCCCCCCGAGGTCCAAGAAAAAGCCCCTCCATCAACGCCAAGAACCCACAGTCTCCGCCGGATCGTGGAACCCTTTTAGCCCGCAGACTCATAAACTTGGTAAGTTAAGGAGTCTGGATGCCCCATGCAATGCTGGATCGTGGTGATGGTAGCCCATAGGTCACGCTCTTAACCATCCCCTTCAGGCTTCCCTCTAGGCCCACACCTGCTGTCTGTCATGTTACAGCCGAGTAATGACTTAAACGCACACACGAGTTAACTCCCGATCTCACAAATTTATTAAGACGATATCGTTGCACATGGCGCTTCCTGGATCCCTCTTACGACTCCCAATAAGCCCCCTTGCTCATGCGAGTTAGGATTTCGCAGCACTGACGATCGTAAGATTACCACGTCCTTTCCTGGATTCTTTTTCTCCCTCGAGCTTCCTACCCGCACCGTTCTGCTCAGCTCAGCGGCCCCACTCACTTTGGCCGAAGACCGTTCTGCAACCCTATTCATTGGGTGTCTTAAGCCTTTTAAAGTTTCTACACAGATAGCGGTCTACTTCGAGCTTTTTCGGTTTTCTTATCCTTCTCCCTATCAGACTACGTTTCCCATGATGAAATGTCTCATTGCTCTTTTTCACGAAACCTTTCATCGTCCTCCTTCTAAATCGCGACGCAAAATGGCTAAGCGCCACTCTATCTCTTTCCTACTGGCATGTTTCAGTCTCCATGAAGTATAAGGGCAGCAGTTAATTTTCCGCAATCAGCCCTACACTTTCTGGTCTTACAGGGTTAAGGTTCAGAGAAGCGATTCTAGGACCGGCACGTCCGTATCGTCCGCACGATCGGTGCCATCTGAGAAGCGTTACCTTATGTTTTTTCCCGTTGGTAGGTAGACTTTTCTTCCTCCCTTGCGGACTCCCATATTCCCCCCTACTTTACGTGTTTTTGGTGAGCGTTGGGGAGCCACGCTCTCCAAGAAGCGGGAACTATCACCAATTGTGAGAGAGTATGTTCCCTTTTTCAACGTTTTTGAAACTGGTCCGTTAGAAATAAAAGAGGACACTTTAACTCACGCAAGGTGACGGCGTCTATTGATACGTCGCAGTTTTGACTTGGATCGAATCGCTTTCCCTTCCCTCGCTATGGTGGGCCAAGGCGCGCAGAGGAGAGCTCAAGATGTGGCTAGTCCCACGTGAAATGGCAAACTGGAAAACATCCTGGGAGGAGTTGTACCTATTGAAGGTGATACGCATTTCGCGACCGCAAGGGTTCTCCCCGGAAGGACCACCCTCGTAAGGATCTCTCCAGTGCAGGATCTGAGAAGGATTGGACTGATGAGCCGTGAAGAGCAGATGACGTTCGCTGACACCCCTAAGGGTAGCGTGTTGGATTCACTCGATGGTCGGTCATTTTTTTTTTTTTTGTTTTTTTTTTCTTGTTTATTGCGGTGGCGGTAGAGGGGCCTTGGAGTGTCCGAGAAAGGAGGCCATTGGATCGCAGGATGTGTCGGCAGAAAGGCTAGTTTGCGAGCCCAATTGTCTACATACTCATGTTCAACGGACCCTTGAGGTTCTGTTTCATTTTTTTTTTCGCTAGTTGTTCGCTACCCTCCATCCTGCTCTTTGTCTCCTTCCTACCTCATCTTAACTTCGCAAGCGGTTTCGTCACGCGCTGTATTCTTTCTATCTGCTGACTTGAATCACGTGTCTTTGCTCGGAGGGTCGTGTCCCTTTTTTTTTAGAACTGATTCCATTTCTGCGCCTACCGACAGGTGTAGAATTCTTTGGGGACCATTTTCGGACGCACTGAAACCTGCGCTGTGGTGGTGTACCTTGATTTTTACCCCCTTCCATCATTCAATTTTTTCTACAGGGATGTTTCTTCGTATTGGTCAGGCTTTTAGAGTTCCTTAAAATGAAGCTAATCCTTTTCTAAAGAAATAATATGCTGTGCCCCATCGTGAATAGTGATTTATGTTGACGCATCAGTGGTTTCCCCCGCCTAATTGATTTTTTTTTTTTCCTGTATCTCCACGACGGGTGTCTGGTGTGTGTCACCTGTGCCCATGGCTTCAGGATGTAGTTTTTTTCTTTGAGTTTTTTTTTTTTTTTTTTTTTTTTTTTTTTTTTTTTTCTGCGGGTAGCGGCATTGTTTATAGCCTGTGTATTTTTTTCGTGGTTTTGTAGCCCGTGTTTGCGCGGCCTTGCTTGCTTGGTCGACTCCCCACTTTTTTAATCCTTTGTCGTCTCTGGGCGGGGCAAAGACTATCACCCCTTTTAGTGTCCTGGAAGGCCGACTTCGTAACAGGTCGTTCATCTCCATTTGTTCAGGCTCGCGCACAGGTTTTTGCTGCACGGTCGCAGTACTTTCTAGCTTAGGTGTATGTGGTGGTGGCTGGTCCGTTAGTCGCGTAGTTGAAGCTATGAGAGCGCCGCTTTCCGGTGCCTCTCTTTCCTCTCTTGGTTTTTCTGCTACGGAATATTGTCAGAGTCACCCTTCGACGTGCTCCTTGACGTTTTTTCCCTCGAGTCTGTGGTGGAACCTGTTAGACCTGCGATTCTGAGAAATTTGTCAAGTTTTTTGTCTCTGATGAGTGAATTGTTTTTCGATCTGCTCGTAGTTCAAGGCTTCCTATGGTTGAACTTCCTTTTTTTAAAGTGAGCCTGAACTCTTCGGCTCAGCATGAGTTCTCTTTTAGCCATTGTGACTGTCCCTTTGGTCACGAGCGCCGCCGCTGGAGGCCCCCCTCAGCGAGAAATTTTTCAGGGAAGTATTCCGGAACAAAGGAGTAGATGTTAAGCAGTTCCCGGGGAAAACTGATTTATCTTTCCCGTTTGTGAGGCTTTTTTTTTTTTCGATTGTTTTTTTTTTTTTTTTTTTTTGTCTTATTTTCTTGTGTGTTTTTTCCCCCCCTTTAGTGGTTTTTCTCAGCCTTGCTGCCCACCCGGCGAAAACTCACGCCCCGCTTTGCCCCAGTCCAGCGTGAAACCTCGGCGCCGTTGCCTTGTTTTACCTTCCTAGCTCGGCTTTCGCGCACACCCTCCCTTCCGAATTTTTCCTCGCGTATCAGCCTTCGGTTTGCGCCGTGATTCCTTCGTTCAAGACGATGTGTTTCCGCTCACCTGCAGGGCTCTTCCCTTTTGCTGCCTTGCTCGATTCTCCTTGACCCGTGGGCATCACGTGTTCTCCGATATTACGCGTGTCTTTACTTCCATTTAGTAGACCTGATTTCCCCATAGCCCATTCACGCAGCCCCTTGCCTCTCGGTTTTATCCTTGTTTTTTTCGTCACGTCCTCGATGCCCACCCCCACCATTCGCCATGCAGCTCGACTTTTCCAGCATGTTGTGTGTGTTGTACTTTTTTTCCTTTCTCTCCTGTTTTTCCCGCGTACCCCCTGCTTCCGTTTTAGACCAGTTTTTTTTGTTTCCCCCGTAAGGAGCCTTTATCCTCTTCCCTTGTCGGCAGCCCCTCAGATCTCCTGCTCGTGCCTTTTTACACGGGGTCTCCTACATCCCCCTACG
>Ga0179593_1461207_pt1 | contig 10479 bp, 7 predicted proteins | sample CZODoug2_1_08_16_FD_185931 | JGI IMG/M metagenome (GOLD analysis project Ga0179593, IMG submission 185931) | Vadose zone soil fungal communities from Angelo Coast Range Reserve, California, USA - CZODoug2_1_08_16fungal (PacBio error correction) | ecosystem: Environmental > Terrestrial > Soil >... | reverse complement strand
CTAAGCTGCACGTCTGCTTCTGGCCCCGTACGTCCCCTCGTTTCGCGTTTGAGCCGATTGCCTCCCCCCCCCTTTATCCTCGTTAATTTCTTGATGTTAGTTTCAGGATCTCCCTAATTGCGGGAGCCAGTCCTCTCTGCGCCCTGATGTCCCCCAGGCTTCGTGATGCGCCTTTTAGTCGACTGTCATGGCCTTTTGAAGGGGGCGATCGCTTTTGTCAGGAGTTGCTGTCCGGCCTCTCCCGAGTCTATCCCGGACGAGCCGATGTTGCGAAGAGCGCCTTCCTCCCACGACGACCCACCCTTTCTCGAGTCTGAGCATTTCACCTCTTTTTGGATCTTTTCTTTAGCCCCTCACAAGTCGCCGCGCGCCACTCGTGTCCGCCCCCCGTCGACCTCGGCGATCCAAGACAGCTCTCCTCTTCTTTCGCCTTGGAAGACTGGGATCTTGAGTCTCAAAGGGAGGCCCCCCTTTCCCGAGAGGGATCAGAGAATCTTTTCCCCCGGGTTGCGGTTATTTGAGCGTCCTTTTCTCTGATTCACAGAGGTCCCACGCCCACGCGGTGGACAAGGCTACTCTTTTTCCCGTCTGGGGCAGTCGGCGCAGAACCCTCGTCCCTCTCCTTTTTTTTCATTCCCTCGGTTAGAGGGGGAAGTTTTTTGTGCTGGGTTGTATGTTTCAGGTCGTTCCGTCCAGTCGATGCGCTTTGCCGACTAGGGATTTTGGCTCCCCCCTTTAGGGGCGATGGCCCTTCCCTCTTTCTCTCCTTTTTTCCGGTAGGAACGTCATGGTCTCTTTGGCCTGGGTCTTCTGGTCCTATGCCCCTTTCCTCCTCGGCCCGCCAAGGGAATGGTCCTGACTCCTCTCGTGAGACTGCATTTTTGAGATTATTTGTCGTCCTTGTCCTCTTTTTCTTTTCCTCCCGTTTTTTTTTGACCTCGATGTGGATTTTGGAGATGCGTGCTGTCCCCCTCCGTGTGCCGGAGTTTCGCGTCTCCCCCATGGAGTGTGGCTTTGCTGAGTTTCCAGAGGGGTCGCCTTGAGGTTCGATGAAAGGGCCGAAGAAGTTGAGGGTCTCGCGATGGTTTCCCTTCTCCCGCCCCCTCTTTTCCAGACTTGGCGGGAAAGGCGGGCCTGAGGTTCGACCGATTCCCCCCTAATTGAACGGAATTTCCACGGGACACGCCGACCTGAGCACTATTCTTCTCCGTTATGACCCGGGCCCTCTTCCCCGATTATCAGGCACGCTGGTTGGTGCCCGTGGCCTTTTTTGACACCGGGAAAGCCCCGGGCCTCGTTTCCCCCGGCGATGGTCTAAGCTTTTTTAGCTGAGTCTGCTTCTGCGGCATTAGAGCCGAGCTTTCAGCGTGATTAAAGCGCTGCCCTCCCGCTGCGTTTTTGCATTTTGCATTTGAAATAACTTGTCTTTCCCAGTGGGAGTAAGAGCGGGAGACTATTTGTCTCCTTCTGACTGGCGAGGGAATGAAAGCCACATCCCTTTTCCCCCTTCTCCAAGAGATCCTTCTCCCCGTTCGTGGGCCCTAGGCGTCCTTCGATCGCTCCCTTGAGCTCGTGCGCCTTTTTTGAGTCTCGTGTGCCAGTTAGACCGCCGAGATCATCGCCACCCCAGCCTCCGCCCCCTCTAAGCTTTCCCTTCGTAGAGATAGATCCGCGTTGTTTTCGTAGAGAAGAGCTCTTTTTCCGTTTTTTTTGTGAGAGATGACTCTTCTTAGCCCTTTCCTTTCCCTTCTTTGAGGTTTCTAAGCACATGCTTCTTCGATCCGCGGATGCGGCAAGCTTTTTTGTTCGGAGCTTCGGCTACTTTGGAAAACCCTAGCTTTTTTTCCTCAAACCCCCCTTCTCGGAGATCCTCATCTTGAGCCGCGGCCCGACAGTGTAGGCCTTGCTCCCCTCTTGGGCTTTCTCTTTTCTTTACAGTCATTCGGTTAGGTCCGGAAACTCGCAGTCGCTCCCATTGCCCCCCCCCCCCTCCCCCGGGATGGCCTCCAATTTGGCCCCAAGTGAAAGAAACAGGGGTTCTGGCTTCTTTTCGTCTTGTCCTGGCCCCCTCTTGTCCTTGCCTGCCTAGCACGTTCCCTCCCTTTTTGCCGGAGACGGCGAGGCCCCTTGCCTTCGTTTCGAGTAGGCCACCCGGGTTAAAGACCCCGTGGCACCTTCTTTCCCCCCCTTGTTTTTTTAGGCTTTTCGGTTTGTTCATGCGGAGAAGAAGCACCCCCCTCCAAGGTTTACTTTCTTAGGGACCCCCCCCCCCCACTTCGCCTCCTTGCATCAAGGATTGGGCCTCTAGCATACAGAATTCCTCTTTCCCCCTCCCCCGACGCCCTGGCTTTCACTCGCGTGACGGCTCTGGCAAGACATATGCGTACCCCGCTTCTCTTACCCCCCAACTAAGATCAAGAGAACCCCCACTTCGCCCGTGGCCGACCTCCTCCCACCTCCCTTTTCTACAATGACCATCTCCCTTGCGAAGAGCTCCCCCCCGTCACCGCGTTTTTTTCATGAAGGAATCTCTCCCCTCGTGTCCCTTCCCTGAGGATTTCCTTCCCCTGCCCTGAAGATCTTCCTAAGTTCCGGCGGGTTCGCACCATGCCGTGCATGGGTTCCTGGGGCCCCTTTTTTTTCTTTTCATGTGGATGCCCTCTACCAAGGCCCAAGGTAGACGGGTCCTTCCACGTGCAAGGCTTTCAATCGGCCATCCTCCTGCCCCCTTATTTTCCAGAAACCCGAGCCCGAATCTCCTCGATGTTTTCTCCATCCCTGACGCCCCCCCAGCTCAACCCCCTTGTCCGCTCCCTGAGAATTTTTTCCTTTTTTTCCCGGGCCAAAGGATTCCATCCCTAGGCCGCGTACTCCTTTTTTTCCACGCACTCTAGTTTTTTACCGCTGATCATGCTAGCTGAAAGTGATACTTAAGTCCGGGTTCTGCGCGGATCGCGAGGCGCTGTGTTTTCCTTGCCCTCGCCCTTTGGTTGCTCCTCGCCAATCTCTCTTTTTCTTCTGGATCGCTTCTTCTGACGGCGACATCGACATCTGTCCACCTTTTGTGGAAGACTGCTTCGTGATTAAGAAACAGGCGCTTTGTGAATGTTTCACAGCCTCTCTTGAGGGAGAGGTGTTCGCTCGGAACCCTGGTGCTGGGCTTTCTCTTTTTTTTTTCGCCAACACCGCGGCGCGCTCTGGGCACCGTTTCTCTTCTGAACGAAGGGACTTTCCCACCCTTCCCACTTTGTCCCGGCTCCTCTGATTCTCCTTGTTTGTCCACTCGGGCTCACCGTGCTGGGCATCACTTTTGCGCCAGAGACTGTCCCATCGTTCTCTGGTGAGATCATTTACCCCTCTTCCCCATCTCATCTTCCTGCTGACCATATCGACGCCCGATCCCTTGTTGAATCGCTCATCCTCGCGATTTTTCCCCCTTCCGTTGACGTTCCCCCTTCCTTCCGACCTCTTCTCTTCCCTTCCTTGTTGCCGAACTGCCGTTTCCCTGGCGAGGTGGTAGGGTCAAAGTTAAGTCATTCTTCCACGCGAGTCTTGCGTCCCGTGTCCCCCCTTAATCCTCTTTTTTTCGGATTTTTCGTAGTGTTGGTTCCTTAGGTCAGTTTGACTTCTCTTTACGTGTTTTTTTTGGCAAGTACTTGATGACCCCCTCGTGGAGGTGCTGAGCCTTCGCGAGGAGAAGATCCTTTTATTCCGTGGTGAAGGGCCCTTTTTTCAGGGCTTCGGTCGTAGCCGTCTAGTCCTTCTTTAGGACAGGCGCTGCCCGAGTGTCCCTTCGAATCTCCCCCTTTCCGTTCCCGGAGCCCCCAAGCCGCCGCCCTCAGATGCTGTTAAACGAGTCCGCCCTTTCTCTGCTCGCGAGCCCTCCCCCCACCAGGGAGGTTTTCCGCCGTCGACTTTTCCTGGTCGTCTCCCGGAAAGACGAGAAAGCGGCTAGTTTCCCGACTTAGGGCGCGTTTAGGCCAGGGATCTGTAACTTTAGCTTTCTCGCGCCCCCCTTCCGCCGCCGGCGGCGGTCCCGCGCGTTCAGCGACCCCGTCCCCCAACTCGGTTCTTTTTCTTCGTACGTCGTGGCAGATGGGGTAAGCTTTTTTTGGCGCCCTTTTTGAGTCCCATCGGAGCTGTCCTTCTCTTCACCGGTTTCGCGGGGACTCTTGGATTTTTTCTTGCGTCTCGTTCTATGGCGGGTCGCTTCTATTTTTTTCTTTCCCCCTCTCTGGTTGGCGACCTCTAAGTGGCGATGGCCCTTCATTCCCTCTTCCCTTCCCTGGGGGAAAGCTTGAGGGACCCGTCGTAGCCCTGTTTTGTCTTGCTTGAGGGGGGCCATCCTTTAAGAATCTTAGCAGACCTCCCTGGACCCTGGGCCGGTGCTGTCCCCCTCCCTGTCCCGTAGACTGTCACTTTTTCTTCGAGCTTCTTCCTGTCTTTCGAAGGCCTTGTTATCGTTTCCCCCCCGGTTCGAGTGTCTTTCCCCTTCTCCTTCCACCGCTGTCGGAGGTGCGCGCTCCGTGCATATGGGAGGCTGGTTTGTCGGCGGACTTTTTCCCAGGTGAGTTCTTTCTCCCCTTGATTTTGTTCATTGAGGAACTGGTGTTGTGAAGCGATCTTCGTGGCTCTATCCGCCGTCTTGCCCACTTATGTTCACCCCCCTCGGCTTTTTCCTCCTCATTTTTCTTTTTCCCTGCGAATTTCTCGGGACCGCCTGACGACCCGTCCAATTGGGATTCTCTTCCGCTGAGGGTCAGCTTTTCCCCTGAGGAGAGACGTTGCGATCCCGTGTCCTGCTAGAACTCCTGCTATTTTTCCGCGCCCAGTTTCCGGACAGATGGAGTAACGTAGATGTTTCTTTTGGCTGGTGGTCCTTTTCCCTTCGGTCCGCGGCACTCCATTCCCCCCTTTTAGGGTCACGCCTTGACCTTCCCTTTCCAATGTTGGGCCTTTTCGCGCGCTGTGTAGCAATCGACGGCTCAGTAGTTTTGCCTGTCCCCAGAAATAGCGGACATTTTGCCCCCCTTAGTTTTTCTTTCGCAATTTTTGTTCTGGTCGGCGCGCTGGGACGAGCGCTCGAGATCTGTGATTGAAGGAGAGCCTTTTACGCACAGGGGATCAAGCCGAGAGTCGCCGGCCGACTTTTCGCCTGACTCGAAGCCTGGTGGCTCCCCTTTTCGCTGCTCGATAACGATTTACGAGGAGAGTCATTCCCTTTTTGTCTATCCTCTTTTTGAGTTGTTGGTTTTCATCGTCTGACTAGACTGTGCTCGCTCGCCCCTATGCCAGGTCTTATCGCTCTCGCCCTTTTAGTTCTCTTCTTTTTCATTCCCGGCGATTCCCCCCCCGCTTTTTTCGAGCTTAGCCCGGTTGCCACCGAGACGAACGTCCTTTGAGCGCGCGCTCCTAGGCGTCGGCCCCCGACCAGTGTCGGCGAATTGCCCCGGCCCCTTCCCTTTTTCCGTATTTCTCCGATTGGTCCGGTTCTAGTTGCTTTTCCTCGTAAAAGCTACTCTGGCTCCCTGTGGCGTCCATGAGCTTCAACGGCCCGGGCTGGCCTGCCTTGCCCGCGATGCACTGACCCCCTTTCCTTCCGCCGTCAAGCCTTTAGTTTCTCCACCGCTACCCTTGGCGTTTAGCTCTCAGGAGAAGTTCACCGGGGATCCGGTTCACTTAGTTTTAGGCGTGTTAACCGGTTTCACTGCCTTAGAAGAACACTCCCCATGGTGCGACGTTCCTTCGGTTCAAGTCAACCTTTCTTGCAGGGTGCCTTCTCTTAGGCCTCCAGCCTAGGTTTCAACTTGCCGACCGCTTCACTCCCCAGTCTTATTCTTTTACCACTGTCAAGCCCCCATAGATCGACCCCTTCTTTCTATAGCCAAGTTTCCCCAATTCCACCACCTCAGCCCGCCTGTCAGCTTTCCCCAATCCCGCCACACAAAATAATCCAGATTTAGCCTGCGCACTAGGTCCATGGTGCTGCGCCTATTCCTAGAGGTTCAACGTTTCCCGTGATCTACCTTCCCTTTTGGCCAGACCTTGGGAGGGAGAACCACTCCCCCTCTCTTTCTTTTTTCACCGTGGTCCTGGTTCAGGCGCTGAAGGAATTTTCTTCATAGTGGGATGCATCGACCAACACCCTCCCAATTTGATTCGGGTCCCCTAAGTTTTTCCCCCGTGAAGGCCTGGTCCCCCTCTGGCCCCTCATTTTCTCCCCTTGCGCCAAGGAATTTCGGCTGGGGTCAAGAAGGTTTTTCCCTTAGTTCTGGGCGACCTTCCTAACTGAAGACCTCTACGCCCCTCACCCAGATCACTTCGAACCACGCGCCCCCCTGTCGTGTCGATCGAGCCTTTCTATTGATCAATGGCTGCAATTCCCTCCTTTTTTCCTTTTTACTAATTGGAAAGAAGAGCTCGTTTGACCCGTCTTCGCTTTTTCCTGACGCGATTTATTCAAGCCCCTGTTCTTTTAGTTGGTCTGATCACTCTGACATTCTGTCTAGACTTGTTGGCAATCCATTTATTCCTCTCCGGGCTAGTATGTCTTTTTTGATAGGATTCATTTTTAGGAGGACCTCTGACTTCTGTGGAGAATCTTGATAGCGGATTCCCTTCATAAAATGGAATATTCCCATCCCTTTGATGGCTGGTTTTTTTTTTGCTTTTTGTGGTGTTTTTTTCGGGCTCCTCGAACCGGTTGCGGACTTACATGCGGCGGCGTTCCCGGCCCTTAGAGCGGCTTCTTTTCTGCGTTCTTGTCAACCCATTCCCGCACCCTTCACTTCACGTCCTATCCCCTTTGGTCCCCGTTTTCCTTTTCACCCTACAGTCTTGGTTCCAGCTTCTAGTTTCCCCGCCACCTTGTTTCGCAGATACTGACTACATCGCCTACGTCGGTCTTGTTTTCCTCGCAGCCAGTCTTCCAAGTGGGGTCTTTTTTCTCGCTCGTTTTCTCCGCGACTTCCTCCCTTTTTTCCCTTGCACTTCGCCGTACGGTTCTCCCCCGTTGTTGTTGTTGAGCTCTTCGAAGAAGGGCACGTGCGTTTTTTAGGGTCACCGTACCTTTCCGGCCTGACAGATCTTTCTGCCGGCTGAGTCCCCGCAATGTCTCCACTTGGGATAGAGAGTTGGATGATGGGCCGCCGCCTAGGTAATGGGGGAAGTATTACTCCGCTTCCAGAAATTTTTTTCGCCGTACGCGTTGTCTCTTGCTGACCAGAACGTGGTCAGTTCTCTCCCCTTCGTGGCCCGACTTCTGGTCGGCGGGCAGGGGTGGACTGCTAAGCTTTTTTGGCAGGAGTTTTTTTCCTCCTGTTCCAGAAGCATTTTTCTATTCCCCTTCTCGCCTCTTTGTGTGGACCCCCAGCCAAGTTTTTCCGCCCACCCCAGCCCCTCGCCTCTCATGAGGTGTTCACGTTTTTGTTATTCGGACCTCTTGAGCCTTATGCCGGGACGGTGGTCCTCCCTTCGTACGACTGCGAAAAGTAAGCGCCATTGATCGAGCGACGCTTCTTTTTCTTGAGACTTCTCACGGTCCCCCCCTTTAGAGCTTTAGAAAGAGCATCCGTTTGGTTCAGCCTCGATACAGAGGTCCCACTCAGCTTGCAGTTGTTCACTGTTCTTCTCTTGGGGATTTGAGCCCTGCCTTCCTGGTCTATTTCCTAACCTCAGGGTTCGCCCTGGTCACGTTAAGTTATGAGTGGCGGGTCCCTTTACTTTTCTGGTGGACTGTTCTTTCTGTCTTCTTGTCAGATGGCCTAGGCACGCCGAGTGCACTCTGTCTTCCGGTAAAGCTGCTTAATTCTCCCTTTTCCCTTTTTCGTCTGGTCATCACGAGACGCCGCCTCCGCCTGTCCCCCCCTGTGCCAATCCAGTTTGCCCTCCCCCGAATCTCTTTAGTCTCTGCCGTTCCAGGCTCTTCATCGAAGCCTCTCTTCTTCTTTCCCGATGATTTTTTTTTTTTCTAGCCTGTTCTTACCCGCTTGAATTTTAGCTGCCATATGGAGGCTTTTCTTGTTGAGTGCTCTTTTTTCTTGTCTACTTCGGGTTTTGAGCTGGTTCGGCCTTGTTTCCCTTGGCCCTGGGGGGAGTAAGAAGTCGAGTTGTCGTAGTTCTTCCCATCTCCCCCAATGCCTTTCAGTGGCGTGCCAAGGATGATCGGAAGGGCTGCGATTTCCCCTTATGTTCGGCGGTGAAGGCCCCCTCCAGAATCGCCACTTGGCTTTTTTTTCTTCTCCGATGAACGGTCCCGAGCCTCCTTTAGGTACTCCGGTCACCGACAGAGCCCCTTGTTTCCCCTCAATCCCTTCTCGAATTGGAAGCGACCCTTTTCTCGGCCAGCGGCCTGTTATGTTGCCCCCCGGTCTTTTTCTTCTGGTAAGTTTTTATAAGGGGCCCGATTCCAGACCACTCACAGCCCTTCTGAAAGTGGCAATTTAAACTCTTCGGTCCTTATCAGTTCAGTTCTCTATTTTGTCGCTTCCTCTAGCCTTCTGAGTCTGGACTGTTCCCCAGCCCTACGGAGGCCATTTTCTTAACTTGCGCGAGGGAGCCTTACATGCCCCTTGTGTGTTTAAGAGGAGTTCTTCTCGCTCTGTTGAGACGAGCGTCAGGCCAAGCGTTCGCAGCCGACCACCAATGGACCCGGCCGCCGCCGCCTCAAACAAAGAAGGCTGGTGCTTTCCCGGTGTCGTAGTTGCCGCCTGGCGCGCGTCTCCAGCAGTTCCTTTTTCTCCTCTGGTTTTTTTTTTTCTATCGGATCCTCCCGTTTCGGCGCTACTCTGGCCAGGCGCTTCCGCAGCTCGCCCTTGTGAGTTTTGCACAGGCTCTAGCTGAGTTTCAACGCCGTTCGGACTTCCGGCTTCGGAGTGGCCCCCTGCTATTATCTACGATCCTCGCTCGCTTTCTAGTCGCCGCTTCCCACGACAGGTTATTTTGCTTCAGGCTTCGCGTTAATATGTCCTTAGGATACCTTCTCCCCTTTGGTCGGCTGTAGATCCAACTTTTCCTCAGGCGCCCCCTGCACTGTCCTGTGGCAGACAATTGGTCCACCTTCCCTTTCCCGGGCTTCTGGCTGCCTTCCTCTGAAACACCCTCTTGTCTTTCACATGCCGCACTGCGTCCCAGATCACCCCCGTTAATACATCTGGCGGGAACTGGGTCCTCGGGCCAATGCTCAGTCTATTACGGGTCCAGGTCAACCTTTTTCGTTTTTTCGGGGCTGAGTGGCGTCTTAGGCGAAGTTTCACAAATGTGGGATCTTCCTTCGGGCTCAAGTGTCGAAATCGCTCCTTTTAAGTAGGGCCCCTTCTGGCGTCAAACCGGCCCGGCCTCCCACACTATGGGCTCAAGCGGCGTACGGCTACTTCCTGCCATCGGCCTTTGAACCGTTTCCCTTCTCATGAAACGCCCCGGTATCAAGGATCACCCCCTTCCCCAATTGGGTCCTCCCTGTCTCCAATCAACTACAAGAACTCCTCAGCCTTCCACGCCCCAGGTTCCCCCCCGACTTGATGGATGGCCATTTCTCCATCATCTGATAGGACTCTGACCCAGGCCTTTCTCACCTCATGAAAGCTGGTTTTTGAGACTTCCTTTCTCCACCCTAGAGAGAGGGTGTCACCCCCGCGAGGCGGGCGGGGTGGGGACGGAATCTTCTTCACCGTTTTTTTTGGACCATAGAAAGTTCCTTGTTACGTGTTTAATCAGCTTTCCCTTTCCAGCCCGGCTCTTCCTTCCGCCCATCTAAGGAGACAATCTCTTGCGCAAGAATTTTAATTCATGGGACCAGACCTTTTGCCCATGCAGTCCAACCCTTTTACTCCCGATCCAACGTCCCTTTCCCGCGCACCCCCCTGAAGGGCCTAGTGGCCCATTGCTAATGGTTTGCAAAGATAACCCCCCCGGAGAGCACCAACCCTCCCCTCCTTCTTTTTGGTCCCCGTGGCAGAGTCCTGAACTCTCAGTAATCGCCGCCAGGCCGGCGGCTCGGGTCTGCCCCGTCACAACTTGTTTTTCCGTGCTTAATTTGGGCGCCCTCGCCCTCTTGTAGCGCTGTCTTTTATCTTTTTGACTGCGTCCCAAAGAAATCGGACTGCGGGGAAGCTGTCCGGAATTCATACAGCGCTTTGCCACTTTCTCGGTCCCCCCGGAGGGCGGTATTTTGTCCGTTTGATTTTTTTCTCTTATTGGGCGCTCGTGCATCTCGCTGGCGCGCGCAGTTTTTCGGCCCCACCCTCTTTCCCTTTCGACCCCCCATTCCCTCCATTTTTTTCCTGGGGCCCACTCCCGGGCTTAACACAGTGTGGTAATGGGCGGAGCCTTCAGTTTGCCCCTCTAGATTCATGCCCCCCCCTTCCCCTCGCTTGAAGCTGCGGCAAATCTCCTCATCTTTTTCTCACCCCGTTTAGATCTTCCCTCCTTCTTCATCGCCTCTGCATTAAGGGTTCCCTCCCCCCTTCTCCGTGAAGTTCG
>Ga0179593_1343630_pt1 | contig 10479 bp, 8 predicted proteins | sample CZODoug2_1_08_16_FD_185931 | JGI IMG/M metagenome (GOLD analysis project Ga0179593, IMG submission 185931) | Vadose zone soil fungal communities from Angelo Coast Range Reserve, California, USA - CZODoug2_1_08_16fungal (PacBio error correction) | ecosystem: Environmental > Terrestrial > Soil >... | reverse complement strand
CCCCCCCCCCCCCCCCCCCCCCCCCCCCCACCCCCGGCCCCCCCCCCCCCAACGCCCCCCCCCCCCCCCCACACTCACACCCCCATTCCAAACCCCCCGTCCCTCCAGAATCCTATATAAGGGGTTCTCACCACTTGCCCTCCAGGTCATTATCTTGGGCTCCGTGGGCCTTTTTCTTTTTGATCTCCAGTCTTAGCAGTACGAACCCCTTTTCTTTCTTTCCCCTTTGTGATGTGTTTTATGAGCTTTTTTAAGTACTTTTCGAATGCCTGTCGCAGGTATGGAAATGGTTAATTCCTCGCTGTGATTTGTCCCATTTTCCCTTTTTTGTTTCCAACGCTTCAGGATGTCATTCCGCGGTTTTGTCTCACCTTTTTGATACTTGTCTAGAATTCATGTCACGCACGTGGTAAATTTGCCCCTTTTTCGAAACTCTATCCCCCCTTTTTTGAACTAGTTGCTTAAGGAGTAGCGTAGCGTGCATTATTTACGTTAATTGTGTTAGGCTTTTTTGTATTGTTTGCTTGAGACTAGGTGTTTCTTGTCGGACTAAGTCTGGGCGGTTTGACCCCCCCAATGATGAGACCCGAGGTCAGCTTCTACTTCTTTCCACCCACTTTAAAATTGACCCCCAGGTAGACCGTGGTTTCCATTTAAATGTACATTTCCCCCCCCCCAATGCCAGGCGTTTTTGAGCTTTGGAAAGTGTGATTGTTGAGAGGGTAACGCGAAGCCCCAACAGCTCGGCCTGACGGATTTCCGATTTAAAAACTGACCCGGGGGTACAGTAGACCCCAACATCCCGTCCATTTTCACAATAAGTTATTCTCGGTGTAGTTTATCCCCCACCCCCCGTGAAGATGTGATGTTAATACTCTCCAAGAAAATCTATCGAGGTTCTGGGTAAGCTGGCCTTTGGTTGTTGCGGCCACCCTCTCAATTTCGGTATGATCTGCTTTCGTGCTTCTTTTCCTGCGCCACCCATGTTCCGCATTGAAATACTGCAAGGTGGGTCATGTTCTCACTTTTCAACATGCAAGTTTCCTCTTTGCAAGGCCCCAAATTTACGGTGTGAATAGACATTTCTTCCCCTGTTTCGTACTGATTTTCAGTTTTTCTGATTTCTTCTTAAAGAGACGTCCCTTCAGCGGAATTTGTCTTTGCGACGGTCTAAGTTTGCAGGGTACTTGTGTCGCTCAACTAGCGCGTCACCATTTGAGGTTTCTAGCTTACTTGCTGTAGAAACGGCCCTTTCCGGGCATAGTGAGTTGGTCGCCGGAGGACTGACAAGTTTTTCATTTGGATTTTTGAGGCGCTCGGATTCAAACTCCCGGACCCAGCCCACTCCGCACTGAAAGTGAACTTTTTTTCTAGTCAAGCGGAACGACTGCTTTTCGAACCTCTCTGATGGCCCCCGCGATTTTTCTACCAGAACCATAAACCTCATCCTCTTTTTTTTTTTGCTCAGGGCCCTACTATTTTTGATAACAACTGTCTTTGGTCCCTCAGTTGCCCAGTGTAGGATGCGGCCCCACGTTTCAGAAGAAGAGCCCCGTCCCCCGCTTTCTTTCTACCTCTTCGCCCCTTTATACGTTTTCCGTTTGCTTTTTTTTAAGTCCCCTTCAAATTTTCGTGTTTCGGTTGAAGGCTTCTACAGTCAACCTTATATATCGTAAATGAAGGGTGCTATGCCGCTTTGTTTGTTATGGTTACGGTGGTGAAATGAGTTGTCTCTAAAGAAAAGTTTTGCACTATTTTCAACCCCCTGTACTTCTCTTATTTTCCCCGAATAAGTTGTGTTGTTTATTAGGCCCTAACGTGCCGATGAGTTCCTTTAGCGCCGAAATCCTTCCCACACTTACCCTAAAACCAAAGCGATCCTTGGCACCCTGTTTTTCCAGGTTTCATGATCTTTTTCTCGGGATTTAATTACTGTGGCAAACCGCGACCGGCCCTGTTCGGGTTTTCCCGTCAACACGTCACGTTGCTTCCTGGTTGTCCCACCAGGTAGGGTTCATGCTCATGTCGTGCATATTGCCCCTGTATCCTTTCTTGACTTCCCCCGTTTCACCCGCGTTTTCCCTCGTTACTTGAGTATACCTTAGACCCTCCCCATTCGGCCCATTAGACTTATTCTTTTCCGTGGTTTCTGTTTTTTTATCCCGTCCCTCAGTACCTATTTCGGAAGCCTCTTACTTCTTCCTCTCCTTCCATTCCCCCACGGTCGCTAGGATTGTGTTGCTGATTTAATTAGACCTTCAGCCTACCCTCAAGCCTCTTGTACCCTTCTTCCTCCTTGACGAGCACACCCCCCTCCATGAAACTTCTATGCTTTGTACTATCGGCTTCATACACCCATCGCGCTAGCAGCAGTTTTTTTTTTTTGTAGTAACCCGCACCATAAAACTTTCCTGACTGTTACCCAAAGTCCTCAACGCTCCGCATAGGACCCTCAAGTAGGTGATTTTCCCCTACACTTCACCCCCCCTTCAAATTTCCTGGCCCGGCTGAAGCAATCAGATTCAAACACAATTTTTTGATTGACCTCCCTCTTCCTTTTTCTTCCCAGCTTTCTTTAGCCCAATTCCCCCACGGAGGGAGAATCATTGTCAAATTCAGGTAATGTTTTGGTTTCGGAATTACCTGTACAACACTCTCTCCCAGATTTAGATGGCATAACCCCCCCCCCCATCCCATCCAAAAACCCCCCTATGTCCTCCCTCGGTCTGACACCACCACCCCCCCCCCCCCATTTCTTTTGATTGTTCCTTTTTAGGTTCCCCGATGACTCCCCCCCCCATATCATAGGCTTTCGAACCCCCCCCCCGTCAGTCTGCGGGCCCAATGGCTGAGTTGTTAACGTTTCCATTTAGTGCGATGACCCTTCTCCTTTCGGCTTAAAAACTAACACTTTCCCCTCTACGACGGAGACTCTTGGCAATTTAAGTTCCTTTTCCAGGGAAAGTCCACGTCCCCCTTCCCCCGGTTTTTGCCTCGGTGGTTCCCTTTTCAGCATGTTTATCCGTCTGCCGCATTTGGCCCGCCTCTTTCTATCAGGACCCCCCCCCCGTCCACACATTGAGGCCCATCTCAACATTAACCCACCCCTCGGCATACAACACACTGGCCTACTTAGACTATACTAAGTCCTCAATTTCCCTTGAATTTCCCAACCTTGTTGTCGCCTTCGTCAGCCCTTTCCTTTCCCAGTTTTCCCCGAGTTCTTTTTCTTTCACCAAACTATTTTAATTCCTTTGCTGTTTACAAAAAAATGTACGGTCTCCTCTATGGTCTTTTTTGACCCACCAAAATGGTCACTGTCAACCGTCAGAGACTGCCCTTCCTTTCACAACAAGTCTTCTGACTCTCTCCTCTCCCGTTGCATGATGCCCATCGCTCACAACGTTGAAAGCCCCTTGACTACGTGAGTTCCCCATCCTCTTTACTGGATATCAAAACCTTTACAATCAATCCCCCCTGGACCCAAAAATCCTTAAATGGGGCACTTTTCGTGACCCTTCCTTTAGCTATTTACTGTAAGTATGACTTCCCCGTGAGGAAAAGTGGTACGGACTTTTTACCCTCCCTTCGGACCTCCCCCATCCCCGAAAATCTTTCTGTTTGGCGAGAGTTAACCCTTTTTCCCCCCCACCTTGGACGGACCGTGTAATTCAGCCAATCCCCCTCCCGCGCCTTTCTGCCCCCTTTTTTTATTCCTGCTTCGTTCCTCTGCCTGGCCTTTCCCGGAAGTCGTCCTTTAAAGATAAAAATGAAAAGGACAACGAGTCACTGTCTATTTTCCCCTTTTTTTTTCCCCACCATTTCTTGTGGTCGCACCCTTGTACCCCCCCAATTAATACCACCTTCCCCTTTCTGCCAGAAGCCAAACCTTATGACGTTGTCTGTCCCCTCTTCCCATTCTCCCCCTGTTGCCCAATTGGTCCCCTGCGATGAGGTGTCCCCCCGATTCCCCTGGGCTTTTTCTTTACCCCGGCCTCCCCCCTCATCCTCGAAATGTATTGTATCCTATTCGTTATTTTCGGATTTTAACTCGACCCCTTGGTCCCTCACCAACGAGGCTAACCCCTTGCCTATAACTTAAATCTCTTGCGCCCAGAATCTCCCCCCCCAAGTTTGAACCTGCTAACCTTTTTCCCTCCCTTTGTAGCTGTGCCAGGCAATTAGACTCTCCGTCCTATTTCGGACCTTCGAGTCCCCTATGCCATAACACTCTCAACCCCCTCGTTTTTCTTTTTTTTCCTCTACTCAATCAAAAGTCCCCTCCACCGATCTAAAACTGATCGAGCCAACAATGCCGCCCTTTTCTTCACAAAAATGTCCCTTTTGCTCACCCCCAGGTCCCCCGGTCCACCCCCAAGCCGCAAATATTCCCTTCCCCCCCACGTCCGTAAATTCATCTTACGCCTCCCTTTCCCCCCCGAACGGAGGCCACAACGACGCTCGGATTTCACCGAGGTGAATTTATGTTTTAGACACGTAATCTCATTACAACGACTTGCTTTTTCCCGTATAATACCCACCTCACCTAGGACCTTCGAAATTTGGTGTCCTCCCAACAAACCCCTCCCATAGTCGAGTATCAAACAGCTGCCCTCCCCGTTTTTTTTGATTAGTCTTCCCTTCTTTGCAACAACCCCACGCTCATCCCTGCTAGGTTGCTCTTCACTCCCCGCACGTAACCGGACACCCACTTTTGTCAAAACCCCCGCCCACAAGCTTGATTTCTCGCACCTCCAACACCCGAGTCCATGCGCTCATCGCGTCATTTCCGATGCCTATAAAAATGCAGCAATTTAAAGGATTGATCCTACCTCATTTTATTTTACTTTCCTTATCGTTGGTTTGTTTCTTGATAGATTCTAACCATCGTGACTATTTCGCCCTTATATAATCCAAGAGATGTCCGTATTTTGGACTATGCTTTTACGTATTTTGATTTTACTCCCTCCATCAGGAGACGGTTTTTTGTTTTACTCCTTTTTTTCCGTTTTTTTTTTTTTAGCGGGACCTCCTGCCATTTGAGGAGTTTGTTTTAGATGCTTTACAACGTTATCCCCGTTCTTTGGGTTGTTGATGGGGAATGTTTCCTTTCCCCCCATTCGGGGTGTAATACGGTTAGGGTGTTTGGAGGTGTTTGTTCTCCACCACTCTTTTTTTGAACCCCCCCCCCCCTCTTCGGGTGACCGTTTTTCGTCTTAAATCCGCCGTTGTATGAGAGGTTTTACAGATGACCTCATTACTCCTGTCCTTGCAGCCGTGCGGCACGTGTGCTCCCCCGCGTCTGTTTGTGGCGTGGGTCCCCGTATCTGAACCGTTAAGGCCCTACAACGTGGTTCGGGAGTGTTATTCTGTGTATGTTTTTCTTTCTTCTTTTTCTTTTTAGGCAACTGTACTGGGAGGTCCTTTCGGTCAATGCGATAAACCTTATCTCCTTTGTTTTTGCATATTTTTCTTGTTTTTTATGAGTCCCGCCACGACAAGGTGATAGTTTTGCTCTTCACGAGGTACCTCTTTGCACGTTACGCCCCCCCGTCTGCTCTTCGATTTGTGCGAGCAGTCCGACAACGTCATGACGGTCTTTTTTCTCCCCCTGTTCGGAAACGCCTTCAGCAGATTTTGTCCCGTTGGGATATAAGTCATTACCCCTAAGTTTTAGAGAGCGATCTTTTGGTCAAAAATAGGAGGAGGATTTGTTCAACTCATAAGTTTACATCCCATTGATTGTTCTCAGTGACCCAACAATAGTTCTCTTTTTCGAAATGCGTAGTAAGGTCCCTCCCAGTTACCAAAGGTTTAAAATTCCCCTCCCCAACTTCATTTACCATAATCAAACTGCCAAGATCGCCCGCATTACATTTGCTTCTTTTTTTTGGGCAAGACCTTTTTTTTTTATGTGGTTAACGTTCCCTCTCCCCACCCCGTTCCTTTTTTTCTTTGTGCCCACAATTCTTTCCTGAGAAACGAATCCTTGCTCCGGCCATTTTAAGTTCTTCATGAATTTTTTCCTGTCACTGCGTGCTAGGCAACGAGAATCATGATTCCCCCCGGAGCATCCTCTCCCTTTCACGCTATTATATGAGCTGTCATTTTTTGAATTCCCCTGACCCAGTTAGTTTTTAGCGCGCCGAAATTTCGGGGAGTTGTCTCTGGGCCCGTCCCCGTCCCCTTCTATCAGAGAAACCGTCCTCCCCCAGAATAATCTCTTTCTTTCTCCACACTTTTTGCCCTGTTCATTTGAAGTCCCTTTGCCCCTCTGGCCTTGTTTTTGAAAGTTACAATATTTCTCACTTCTCTGATTTTCTCGATGGTGGACATCTCCCTTTCGCTCGGATAAGGGTCGCATAAGGCGTATGTGTGTCCCTGAAGCCTCTTCCTTGACCGTTCAAGTTTCCCCCCCCCCGATAAGAGCGATGATAGTCAACTAGAGTTGTAGTAAACGTCTTCCCTTTTTTTTTGAGACATTAATTGTACGAGTGGTCATGACCCCTCATTGAAGAAAGTACGACACTAACGTTGTGAAGAGGCGATTCCTCCCTTTTCGTTCTTCCTCGAGGCGGTCTGTGCCCCTTTCGAACGGGATTTGGTAGGGTATTTGATTCCGCGTTGGGAGGTTCCCTCCTTTCCTTTGGTTCTTTCCCCCCCCAATGATTCTTTATACCTTTCCTAGAGATGTAAAGAGTTTCAAACCCTTCCCTCCTGTTTTTAGACTTTTTTCCATTACTTTTCAAGTTCATCCCCCCCCTGCTTTGCTTGATTTAACAGTTTTCTTGTTTGTCTCATCCGGATCCCCCGGACTAGAACCTTGCTCCCCCCTAACCCCCCTAAGGCCATGCCAGCGATTCTTCTTTTATGTTTCCGCCTCTCTCTCTGTTTTGAGTAATAGCACTCGGTACCAGGCACCACTACTTCCCCTCCTTTGGAGGTTCGCTTGCACTTTTCTGTTGTTGTGGATTGATCCTACCTCTTTGTTTTTAGATTGGGGTCTCTTAGACCGCCCCCCAATTACTTCCTCATTAGTTCCATTTCCAAATAAGCTTTAACTTCCGTACCCCTCTTGCCGCACTGTGCTGAGGAAAGCAAAAACTTCTTTTGTGCATTCATTGTACCTCCTCGTGAAGGGTTGAAGTTTGTCGTTCCCCGTCGCATGAGGTCTTTAGCGGCCTCGTGTTCCCTTTAGTCTTTTACTCTTTCCAGGGTTGCCTTTTGAGTCGGGTGAAGATGCTTTTCGAAATCGATTGAGGTTATTCTTACTGGAATTCCGCAACTAGGGCGACCCCCCTTTATTTTTTTCTTTCCCCCCCCCCCCCCACGGCTTGTTGAGCTTTTCCCTTCGTTTTTTTTTCTTATTGAAGGCGACCCCCCCCGGCCTCCACCCTAGAAAAAGCATTCCCGGAGTCGAGTCCTCGGAAGAAATCTGCTGCTTCCTCATCAAACTTTGAAGCGATTGCCCCCCTGCCCCCCACTGACCAAGAAGTACTCATTGGGTACTTTAGCCCGCTGGAGATGGATAAGTTCCCCCGATTTGCACGACTGCTTTTTAAGGAAATCTGCCCCACTTTTTTAGAATTCGACGACGTCTTAAGTTGATCGAATGATGTTCGAAGACTCTTCCCCCGCTGCCTGGCTTTTTGGACAAACTGACCCCCTTCGTTTAGGTTTCCCTTTTTTCTCTCCCGGCGAACCCGTCTTTTTCTATCTTGTTCCCTCCTTTTGCCTTCGACGCTGGTGTTTATGGGGTGGGCTTGGGAGTGGTCGTCGCTTCCCCCCGAACACTCCCCTCGAGGACAATTTTAATACTCGATTACTCCTTTTATCCGTTTGTGTGCGAGATCTCAAACTCACCCGATGATTTGATGTCGCGCCCCGCCCCATATGCCGAACCCCTTCCCATACCAACCCCAACCCGCGTCTCCCTTCCCCCCCTACAGTTACCCCTATACATATGGTTCCTACTTTTAGGCACCTTCCTTGAACCCCTCTGACCAAGACTTGTTAGTGTTCTACTCCCCCCCTTCCGCGATTCCTATTATTCAAATAAGGTTGGATCAACTTTCAAGCGTTTTTTTTATTTAGGAGTCAGTTTTGGCCCTAGTCAGCGACAATAGCCCTTTCGGGAACACATCCTTTTCCTATTATCATCGCCAAGAGTTTTTATTCGCCCAGCCCCCCTAGTACTTTGGTAAGTTTTTTTCTGTGTAGAATCGTAAATATTCATAGCTTCCCCCCGACTCTCCCGGTATTGCATTCTACCGTTCCAGATTTCCTTTAGGATGGGTGTCCCTCTTTGCCTCGCCTGAATCAAAACATTGAACATAGTAATAATTTCCTCTTTCCACAAACCCCTCTGCCCCGTATGTTTTTCCCCTCTTTGCGGCAATCACGTCTATCCCTACCCCGCCCAATCATGCGAGATTTTGTATGCTCAACATGAACATTCCCTAGTAAACTTCCACTCTTCAGAATCCTAGCCATTTTACCTGCTACGCCCACAACTCCAAGTACCCCGAGATGTAGCCCCCCCCCTCTTCCAACATCCACGTAGGTGATGCACTAGAGAAGTTTCATCGTAAAGTCTCCACACAACCTTCTTTTGAGCGTACTGCCATTCGGCTGTCCTGTTGGAGGATGCCCACTGCATCCCCCCCCACTTATCCCCCTGAACTCCAAACCACCCAAGAATCACCTTTTTTTTCACCTCGATCCCTCCCCCCCTGCGACGTCCCTTTTGTCCCCCTTTAAAGGACGTCTTGCCGCCCCAAAGATAAATCTGCTTATGCACTACCAGATACGCTGTATTTAGGATTTGTTTGACTGGTCCCATCGTTGCGAGCTCCTGTTCAACTTGTAAACACACCCTACCCTGTACCATAGCCCCTGCCGAGGCCCTTTTAGGGAATTGACCCAAGTAGCCCCCTTCTCCCTCAAGGTGATCCCCTGGTGGACATCTCATGATTTTTTTCCCCTTGCCCACATTTGGCACCGCCCCGAGCTGTCATTTCAACCCGCAGCAAAACCCCAATCACAATTATCCCCTCACAACCCTAGTTGCTACGGGCCCCCCGCCTTCCCCTTGTTTTTTCCCTTCACGAAGCTTGTCGAAAGCCTCTCTCCCATTTGATTGTCGAGACTTTGAGTCCTCAACTCTGCCACGCAGGCCGTGCCTTCTACAAAAATTCCCTTACGTCCTTTTACACACCGTACGTACGTCATCTCCTGGCAGCGTGCAAGCCCAGGTAAAGCGTCTTCCTCGTTAATTAACCATCAAGACATGTCCCCCTCCCTCTCCCCCCAGTTCTGCTGACAACCAATAGCTCCTCCATTTCCGTCTTTTTCTTTTTTCGACCAGTGCCTTCCCTGGCTCAGCCCCCCATGATAAGCCAACACCGTTGCTTCCCCTTTCAAGAGGCATCATTGTGCACTATTCTGATTACGCGAATCTCCTTTTTCCTTCATCTGGAGTCCGTTTTTCACGGTTAAATACCCCCTTCTTGGACACCTACCAGAAATATTTCGTTTTTTAGGCTCCCCCCCCACCCCGTCCCGGGCCGACGTTTCCTAAGCCCCCCCAATCCCCAGCTTTCGCCGGCTCTTCCCCTTTTATTCTCCTGCTCTCTTTTTTCTAGTCTCAGCAGTTCTATTCCGTTAATTTGAGACCGCAAAAATGAAATGTCAATTTAACCCCTCCCTTCCGCACTTTTCTCTTATCCTCTGTCCTCAACCAGCCTTCGTTTTTTTCTAGACTGAACACCCAACCCCTTTTTCCTCACAAAAGTCGTTTCAAGAGCAAATACCCATTTATTCTGCGTTTCCAATTTTTATTATTATGTCACCAATTGTTTTCTTTAATGGCGTTTTTCCGACCCCTTCTCCCCCCCCCCCTTCCCGAGTTTTCCGGTTGACCTCAGAAGTTGTTGACCTAGAACATCTTGATAGATGGTCCCTTGTGAGGGATTTGTTCACCCTCGACTATGTAAACTAAAAGCGTGCCTGCCACCATGATTATACGGACTTTTTCCCCCATTCGGAGGAGCCCATATCGCCCCCCAGCAGAGCCTTCCTAAGGAGAGACCCCCATTTTTCGGGCCTCCCCTGAAATCGAAGATTTGACGCGTGGACCTTTCGAGGCCCATTCCTTTTGCAGCCACCATTAAGCACCCCTTCTTTAAGGCACGTTTTTTGCAAGTTTCCTCAATCCACCTGTCCTCTTCCTCCGAGCGTTTTAACACCAACTACTGACCCCAAATACCGAACCACAGTCAGAAAGAGCACTCACAACGTCCCGTTTCCCGAAAAGCGAAACCGAAAAACGTAGCACTCCCCCCCCCCCATGAGGCAATCCCAGTGTAGGAATTTTTCCATTTATCCCTGGAAAATCCAGCACGAAAGTTGCGCAAATTTCCTACGATCGGCCCCTCCCGGTATGAGTTTTGGGAATTTTTTTTGTCTTTCTACATCAAC
>Ga0179593_1547543_pt1 | contig 10480 bp, 10 predicted proteins | sample CZODoug2_1_08_16_FD_185931 | JGI IMG/M metagenome (GOLD analysis project Ga0179593, IMG submission 185931) | Vadose zone soil fungal communities from Angelo Coast Range Reserve, California, USA - CZODoug2_1_08_16fungal (PacBio error correction) | ecosystem: Environmental > Terrestrial > Soil >... | reverse complement strand
TCGTTTTCGGCCAGTGATCCTTTGATCTTCGCGGGGGTTTTTTTTCGGCTCGCGGTGGGTATATTTTATTATCGCATTTTATTTTCTTTCCAAGTTTTTTTTGGCCCCACTTGCAATTTAAGCGCTTTCGAAATAAACGCCCTCCAAACCCCTCCTTTTCAAACTCCCCGACAGGCGCCGATTCAACTGCCCGCAAGAATAGAACTTTACGGGATCTCCCCCCCCTCACTCCCCTTTTCCTACCCTAGTGGTATTAATTGGTCTTTTTTTTTCCTTTCCCAAGCTCCATGAGGTTTTAGGCGAATGTCAATTTTCCCCCCCCCACCTTTGCTTCTCCCCCCACGATTGATCCCCATAATAGTCCCCACTGTGTCTTCCTTTTTTTTTCCACTTTTCGTGACTGCGGTATTTCATTCCTTCTTCTCTTTAATTGAAAGAACAAGGACTGAAGGCGCCTCCCAAGATTTTTATCAGTGTTCCCTGCAACCCCAACTTTTTTTCCCCCAACACTTTTAAAGATTGTTCCCTCTCCCCCCCCAGCAACCCTTTTAAATACCTCGTTAGTTGGATGAGGATTGTCCCTTCTTCTTGCTGGGTCAGAAGAGAACTGTTTCTCTCAAGTTTCCGAAACTTTCAATGGGGAGCAAAAAGGTATATCTCTGGATCCTCCTCACTTTCTAGGACTTGCCCAACTACGGTCGGGGCTATGACGGCGTGATCCCCCTTTTTCCCCCTAGCATTCTCGCCTTCCGTGAAACATCACGGCTTTCTTTTTCGATCCCCCGTCGAATTCTCCCCTATTTCATCCGGGGTGTAATTCAATTACACCTTAAACTCTTTACCAATGATCTTTCCTTTCTCTTCAGAAGAAAAACCACCCGGTCCGAAGCCCCCTTTTTTTCCCCCACCCCCTTTGTGTTTCTTGTTCTCTTGCCGGGAATTGCAGACCCAAAGCTCTTATTTCCCCAACCTCCTACGAGGGATTCCCCCATTTCCCTTTTTTTCGACCCCCTTTTCCCCAACACTTTTCCCTACATGGAGCCCCAGGAATCACTGGCTTCCCAAACTTTTTCCCTTTAAGCCAGCGCATCGACGAAGCGGCCAAGATGGCTGTATGCCTCGGTTCCTGTAAGTTCAGCTCTCTTACCCTCGCCTTTATTTAGTCGCGTAGCCAGTCAGACTGTTTTTTGAGGGGTATCTCACCATCCCCTCCCCACCCTCCCCCTTTCCCCCGCCGATCGATATACCACACATTTTCTTAAATACAGTCCCCTTCCATCCCGTTCGTCACTCGGCCACTCGAAATTCCGATGCACTCCTAACTTCTTCCCGTCGACGGTGACTGGTCCCAACCACACGGTCTTCCCGAAAATCTATTTGGCTCATGCGAAGACAAGGCGAAACCTTCCCAGCGAGTCTTTTTCACTCTCCTGATCTTCCTCGGCAAAGTGCCGATTGCTGCTTTCTCCTTTTTCCCGAACACATAGAACGTGTCCCCCTTGCCACTCGTCCAGTTTTTTCCTCCAGGTTGATGTTCTGAGGATACTCTTGGATTGAAGCGCCTTTCATTGCTCCTGAGTCATAAGGACGTTTCCAACTCTGTTTCCTCACTGCAAACAGAAACCTTCCCCAAGATCCTCTTTCAGTTCCGGCACAGCGTGAGAGTTTTCCACAGTCCCACTTTATCTGCTTTTTTTTTCCCCTGATATTCCCCGCAAGAGCATTGCCCCCGCAAAGAATCTGTGCCTTTAGCAATGATCTGAGGCCCACACCCCTGTCGAAAGGCCTGCGCCCAATGCTGATAGACCTGTGTATCCCCCCGTCGTCATCGCCCCCCCATCTGTTCCTGTAAGAGTATAAGGATAAGCCATCTGTTTCCCCTTCCCCCCATTACTCTTTACATACTTGCCCTTTTTTTGCGAAGCGGCAGCCCACCGAAATTAGCTATCACGGGAGGCGGCAAAGCCTTATTCCCCCAAGACTTCCTCCTGGAAAGTGGTCCGAACCCCCCCCCTTCCCCCTCCCCCTATACTCCTTTCCTTTTCTGCTTAATCCCCTTTCGTCTGTGCCCCGGGCCTTATGCGCCCCCAAAGCCCTTTTTTTTTGAACCTCCTCTCCTCTTCGAACTTCCCTCCTTACGATAACTTATTATGGTTGCTGGTCCCCCTGACTCGGACCCCTAACCCCCTCCCCTTTTCTTTTCTTTCTTTGCCAAGACCCTTTCTCTCCCTACTCCTTACGCTGCTTCAGGTAGCGACAGTCCCTTTCGTCTTCCAAACATTTGTTTTCCTCTCTTTATGAACCCGTCTAATTCTTAATCCTTTCATTCCCGTAAAACTCTTTTCCCCCCTTTTTCTCCCTCCGTTGTTGGGTTTTTCTCGAGCTCGTGGCCTAATTTTGAAAAAAATGCTTCACGTCTGTTCTTAAGAAATTTATTTTTTGTTCCCCCTTCCCCCCCTGTCTCCAATTTCACGGGGCTTGGTGCCAAGCGCGGTCGCTAAGTGAAGCGTATGTCTTTTTCGGTCTTTTCCCCACCGCCCCACCTCCCCCCTCTCCCCTCTTTTTCGCTTTTCTTATTGTCCGTCCTTTTACAATTCACCAAGTTTTTCCTAAAGCTCTCTTGAAGCTTTCCTTTTCTCTGCTCGCTTCTCTTCAAATTGGATTTGCACCATATTTCCATACTTTTTTTTTCCCCGCCCTTTTCTAATATAACCCCAAGCAATATCGTGTTTATGGTGTTCTTCCCCACCCCGAGTTTTCTTCTTTTGTGTATGACAATAACTTTAGCTCTCGAGGTCTTTTTCTCCTTCGTCATGTTCATTTAATAGTCTGAGGAATGAGCTTTTTTTCCCCCCCCCTCCTTTCCTTAATTTGGGATTTCGCATTTGTCTCTTCTCCTCACCTGTCCTCCTGTTCAACCAATCAGTTGTTGCTGGCCTTTGCCGACTGGAATGTTCGTTTTTTTTCGATCACCCTTACCTCTTTCCTTCAAAGCTCTTTGGAGCAGTGTCCCATTTTCTCCTTTCCCCTGCAATCATATACAATAGGTGAGGACTGTTCCCCCTCGCATCGATTTGGCGTCCTTATTCTTTTTTACTCCCGCCCGTTTTTATCGCCACTGATTTATACCTGCTCCGGATGCGTGGCAATCTCTTCACTTCAAAACCGCCTTTTTCTTTTCCCTCCCCCCCTGCTCTTCAACTGATGGAAGGCATAGCAAATGGAACTTACCCTTTTCCTTTTCTTCGATCCCCGCCTCCGACAGTCACGTTCAGCTCGATTAGTTCTTTTATCGAATTGTTTCTTAAGGCGTGACTTTTCCCCCCTTCAGCTTGAGAAAATTTTTAGCTTCTGCAGACCTCTTTCTTCCTTGCACTTCTTCTAACCCCCCCAGTCTCCTTTAGCGATAAATTGTTTCGTCCCCAGAGCTTTCTTTCCAACTCCCTCTTTTATCCTACCCGCTTACTTAAAGAAAGTTATTTTCCTTATTCTGGTTTTCCTTTCGTCTGTTGTGCCTTTTTGCTATTCCTCCCTTTCGACTCCTTTTTGATGATCCCCACCCCCCCGCTACCCTGACTGCTATTATCTTAATTAAACGTTTTTCTAACCTCTTTTTCAAGCCATGCTTTGCACTTTCCCCCCAGATACTATGCTTAACGCTTGTATAGATCCCTGGATACTTTTTATCCCCCCCCTTTTCAATCGGTTTTTTCCATTTTTAGACCAGCTTTTCTCCATTCCTGCGGCCAGTTTCCGTTCTGTCCTCCTTTTTTTTTTTGCTCCATTCGCTATCCAATCCCCCCAGGATTGGTCAAAATCTGTTTTTTGCGATTTTTGATTTGGTTTTTCTCTTTCTGATCGAACAGTCAACTCCTTTTTCATTTTTTTTAATCTAAGGTTTAACCCGATCCCCCTCTCTGGCCTTCCTTGTACGGGTTCTAAGAAAAAACCTCAGGCCTCCCCCCCCCCTCGGGTTTCCCGCCCCTGCGCTCCTCTCCCATGATAGCATACCCGCATTCGATTATTCTCCTTCCCCTTACGTTTTTGCTCTTTTTTTTCCTTCCCTTCGTTTTTCCCCCTACCGACAATACTTTGCCCTACATGCTCCCTTCGTCCCAGTTCTCTTAGCCTCTCCTTATGGACACACCGGTCTTCATCCCCCCCCCCCCTCTCCATGACTGCTGTTTTGACTTTAATAGAAAAAGCTTTAAGCATTTTTTTTATCCATTTTCCCCCAATGAGCCCCCCCCATTCCTCAGAAGCCTTGCAGCTTTCAGTGGCCGGTTTTGTCCCTTGTCTTTCCGATGCCAGAGATGCTCAGACTGCTCCCCCATCCTCCCAGACCACCTTTGCACTCCTTCAAGTTATGATTATTTGTGTTCTCATATTGATCACTTCCCTTTTTTTTTGAACATTCGCCGAAAATATATCAGTTTTCCCGTTTCTCTCCTGGGACCCATGAAGACCAAGCACTAATGGAGTTTCACTATTTGATCCCATTTTAGTCATTCTATTCCGTTTTATTTTTCTCCCATAAGGTTATCAATCAGTACTCTCCTCTAAATTTCTTTGCAAGCCCCTTTTTTTATGACTCCCTTCCTCCCATCCACCATGGGCGGATAATAAAATCGAAAAGATGGCTATCCCCCCCCACCCCCCCCCACAAAGCCTCCCTCTCCTTATATTCCCTCCCTTTTACCATCTTCTATTTTAATCATAAGTTGTTGGTGTGCTTTCATTTCTCTCCGATTTGATTTTTATACTCTTTTCGTTTTTTTCTTTCTCGCAGCGGGTCTATTTTATTTTTCATTTTAGGGAATTTGGATCAAGGGTGCAAAAGGAACAGGCGGACTCCCCCCAAAACCCCCTCTTCTCCCCCTGATCTTTCCCAAATAACTAAGGTCCGTTCTGAAAACGGCATTCCCTACCTTCCCGTCCCCCCCCCCCACTGATCTTCCAAATCTTTAAACTTCCCCTTCTTCGTTTTTTTTTCTCCAAGCCGGTTCATGCTATACTGTACTCCACTTCAATGAGAGCTTGTCTTAATTTGTTTCCTTTCCTTCTGACAATGGCTTGCACAAATCATAGAATCACTTTTTCCATTCCCCTTTCCCTGTTTTTCTTCATGGGTATCATCCTTATGGCCTTCTCTTTCATCTGAACAAGGATCGGAAATTCATTTGCCCCTTTCCTGATTTTTGCTCATTTTTAAATCCCCTCACCCTTTCCCCCCAACTCCCCCTATTTAAGTCACCCCACCGCCCCTTCATGACTCATCGTTTTGTTTCGGTGTTGGTCCATAAATCGGCGAAGGAGTCTTTTTCCTCCTTATAAGTACTCACCTGCTGAGTTACGCCCCCTTCTTTTTGGCAACAAAATTGATTGGACATTCCGCCCCACATTTTGGGTTTCCGCTAAGGTCTTGACTCCTTATACTTTCGATAAGATGACTTGTTTTCCCATACCGTTCCTTCATTGTCTGTCCTTAAGAGTCTGCTTTTTCCCCACACCCCCTCAGGGTGTTGTTAAGTATCAATGTCCCTTCCCTTCAAATTTTTTCCTTCTTTCCTGGTTCGTCTCACTTTCCCTTACCAACCAATCCCCGCACCCCCCCCGTTCCACCTCCTCACTATTTGAAAGGATGGCTATGCGGTGCTCACCAAACACACGTCTTCGAACGGTTTAAACGCCCTCCCATTCTTTTTCCCTTCTTAGGTCTTAAAAAAAACTCTTTCCCCATGGTCCCTAAATCCATTGTCGGCTAATCGTTTCACCTCCCGCGGCCAGACGAAGAGGCCCCCCTTTTTCGGTGTTGTCCTTCGTCGTTTGGGACTGTCCACTGTGACCCCTTTTTTCTTATCAGCTTCCTTGATGGTCGCCTGTTTTTTCCCCCCCTTTCAGCCCTTCAGGAGTTAGCGAACATTTCCCTCCCCAACCCACCCAAAAGAAGACGGATTTACCCCCCCCTTCAGTGTGATCCACCTTCTGTCTGTGCTGTTCGGAATCCGGGAAATTCCGACAATCTCTCTCCCCTTTTTCTCGCCGCGTGAGAACATGCCGGGTCTAAACCTGCCCTTTTTCCCCCTTTGTCCGGGCTATTACTTCGCCCCTCAAAAGGCCCCAAAATTTTTCCTCCTTTTTTTTCACCTTTGCCTCTCACGCTGTAAACGACGGCGCTGCCGCTTATAGATGCTGTCACTTACATGTCAGGCTCCCTGACACCCTCATCCCAACCCTTGCCAATGAGTCCCCATCCCCTTCCTTTTTGAAGCGCCGGTGGGATGTTATAGCTACTCTTTCTTTTTAATTGAACTCTTTTGCTCCTCCCGTGCCCCCTTTCGGCTCTTTAACAAGCATTTTCCGGGTTCCCCCTCCCTACAACTGAACGCGCGAGCCCCACCTTCACCAGGACAGGATGACAACCATCACAAACTATCTGCTGTATGTCAGGATCTTCCGACAAGCCAGAAGTTGCCTTGAGCCCTCTTTTTAAGCCCTGGTTATGTTGATCAAAAACAACCCATGCCTTCAACCTTTTGGCAATGCTCTAGCACTGATGTTTTCCCCATTTTTCCGCAGAAGCCTCTTCCCCCCCCCCTGAGAAATCTTTTTTCCTTCTGATCCTTTCCTCGTATTGTGGAACGGGCTCCCCCCCTTTCCCCCTGTCCACAATACGACTGAAACATGTGGCGCTGCTAAGGCACTCTCGCCCATGAGTTTGCGATTTGCTTTCCCATACCCCAACCTTCTTTTCCCCGCGATCCCTTTTTTTTTGGTTTACCACATCACTTCAGCACTATCTTTTCCCTTTTTCCAGGTTACCCCCCCTTTCAACGTGACGTTGATAATAAGAAAATGGGCCTCTCAGAGATCCTCGCTTCCTTCTTTTTTTCTGTTTTACTTATTGCTTGGTTACTTGTCCCCAGGTTTCCCCGATAAGAAGCTAAAGTCAAGTTGATGGCTTTTCCTTGTTGCAAGACTCGAATGCCATCATCCTGAAGATTGCTTCCCCTTTCGTTTTCCCCCCTTGCCCCTTCCATTTTTTTGTTTGCTATACTTCCCAAACAGTATAATTTTATTCCATCTGTGACCTTTAGAGTCCCCGACTCTATTTTTACTCCCAAGTTGTGTTGTTGATCTCTCGGGTTTCCTTTTTTTCCCCCCCCCCCCCTTCAAGAGCTTCTTTGGTGTTCCAAGATAGCCCAAACCCCTGTTCTCAAGTACGGGGCGTGGTGTTACCTTTGCTGTACGATACAGTCCCCCTCAATCTTCCTCTTTCACGGTCCCCCCCTCGTTCTGCCCCAACGCAATCACCATAGACTTTCCCTATTTTCCCACCACTAACATAACATACCTGTCAGGGTACCTATTAAGATTTCGGACTAGAGGATCGCTTCTTTCCTTGTCTTTAGAGCGCTCTCCCTTTTCAACGACGCAATGGAGGGAGGACCCCCCCATCCATCCCCCCTTTAGTGTTTCCTTTTTTTACTTTTCTCGCGTGTCTCTTTTGTTGTATGCAAATCAAGGATCGCCTCAAGGTGGCTCCCGGAGCGCTTCCGCTTTTCCCGTAATAGCGACAATGCGAATTCTTCCTTCCTTTCCCCGTTCCCCCTTTCGTATTTCTTTGTTGTATTCGATTCCCCTGGACTCCGTGTCCCCCCAGGTCCCTTCATAGGCCGTCACACTGTCAGTCATGGTTTTCCGCCCCCCCCTTTCTCCAGTGCACACACTCGCGCAGTTTGCCTCTGTTTGCGGAGTTTGATCTTTTGCAGCATTCAAGATTGTGTCTTTTTCTTCCTTTCTATGTGCCTTTCCGATCTTCAGGTTGTCTCCGAGCCTTGTTTATTCTCCTTAACCTCCGCTTGTTTCGTCTCTCCCAGGTTCTTTTTTCAATTCTCCAAACGGCATCTATCTAGCCCCAACCCCCTTTCTTCACCTATGAGGCCCCCCTTTCCTCATTAAGCTTTTATTTTCTTCCTTTTCGACTTCCGCACGATCGCTTGTCATCCTCGCTTCTCTCTCGACTCTTTCTTTCAAAAAACTCCATCTCTTTTTTCTGACCTGTGTTTTTTTCTTGTTTTTAGCCAGGAGTCGGTTTTGGAGTCCCTTTTTATCCCATGTTCCGTCGTTGATACCTTTTTTTCGAGATGTCTTCTTCCCCAATTTCGATTACGGATGCCCCGCCTTTACAACCTTCTTTTCCGTATCTAAAAGGTGTGTATACGTCCGTCTTCCCTCCTGTTTGTGAAAAGGTTCTGGGATTCTGACTCTCTCAGGCTGTACCCACTAACGGATACAAGATTTCCTCTCTTACTACAAGTTGTTCCTCCCCCCCGCTATTCACAGAAATAGCTCTTTCCGCTTAGTCCATGAGATGTCCCAACTCTCGCCCCTGGTTCCTTGCTCTCCAGTACCCCCCCCCCATCGTGTTTGTGACATTTTTCCGTCCCCTCTTGACCCCCCCCTCTCGTCGGTGCCCATTGTCGTAAGCTTTTTTGTGCTTCAATGCCTGGACCCTCCCCTTTTTTCAAAGAATGCCTTTATTTGTTCTGGTCCCCCCCCCGTTCTGGTTCGATTCGTCCATCCGAACAGTGACCTCTTTCCAGAATTTTTCATGTTTAATATGTTCACCCTCTTTTTTCCCCAAGGTAGGCCGGAATGTAATTTGGCTAAAAAATCGTCCAGCCTTCATCGGATTTTTCACAGGCGCTACGCTCTTCCAAGGCTGCCCTTAGCGTCATAGCCCGCTAAGTGGGTGCATTAAGTCATTCTCCAGTTTCTTGCCCCAACTACATTTGACCATCCCCTTTTCGGACTGGTCAATACCCTATCCCCGTTTTTATTCTTATCACCCGCCCCTCTCACAAACCTTCACGAGGTCTTCTGACTTTTTTTTTGGTGACTAATCCCTCAGTTTCCCCGTGGATTTTGCAGGTAAACCATCTTCACACACTAGACCTTTTTTTCAGTCAATCGGTCCTTTGTATTATTTTCAGTTTAGCTATCCTGCTATCGACCCCCACGAAAGTTCCACATCCCCCCTTGGACTCACAATGATGCAGATTTTGATATCCAATTTTCACAGCACTGTTTTTCCCCCCAAATTAATTTCGCAGAACCTCCCCTCATTTTTTTTTTGCGGGCATTAAAAGATCCAAATTTCTTTTGGACCAATCGAAAACGAACGGCTTCTTTATTTTCTCTCCTTTGACTATTCATTTTATATTTCTTTTTCAGTTCCCTTTTTCGTTCTGTTGTCACCCTTTTCTATTGAGTAAATTTACTTCGAACCTTGACCACTTGCCAAATTTCCTCCCGACACTGGTCTTATAACCAATATTGACCCCCCTTCCTCTCCCCCCCCACACCAAACCCACCAACGCTCAATCCCTTCTTCACCGCAGAGTGCCCATCTTTAAGACACTTTTGTTTTTCGAGAGATGCTTTTTTGTGATCATGATGTTTCTGAGTGGTTCTGGTTTTGGTTCCGCCCGCGGGCCCTCTACTTTTATTATAAGACCATGTTTTTCCCTTCTTTATGCCGGGCTGTCCCAAAGGTCCCCTGTACTGAGAGGAATCCCTGTCGTGATCACCTGCTAGGTCCCATTCCACGCCTTCTCCTTTCTGACCCCGGAAGTCCTGTCCCATTCTCCTTATCGCCCAAAATTTTCTTAAAACATTCTCAGTGTGTCTATGTATCCAAGGGCCCCCGTCTCAAGGCCCTTTCATTTTTTTTTCTCGCTCTTGGATTCATTTTTAACAATTGTGGGGTGCGGATTCTGTTGAGTGATCCCATTCGCCCTGATATCTCCTTTGATGTTTCCAATCTTGGCCCCTTCTGATTATCCCTCCTCTTGACCGAAAGGATCTTTGTTCCCCTCCATTGTCCGTTTTCTCATTTTTTAATTGTTTACTGTCCCCCCCATTTCAAACAAGCTTTTGTTTTTTGTCCATATTACCCCCAACCTGCCATCAACTTAAGTTTCTTCTTCCTGTGGGGTAAATAAGACTTGCTACTGTCCTAGGAGAACTTTTCCTCAAGGGTAGGTTCCACCACAGTTCAGGTCCCCAGGACAGTTTTCATAAAAATCCCCCCTGGCCCCCCCCCCCTAATGTGGGTCGGCTGACGATACTTCCCTTAGAATCACTCTCCCTTTTCCCGAGTACTCCTTCACCTCCCGGCTTGAATTGTATTGCATTAATCTAGTCCCCCCCCCTAATTTCCTACCTTGTCATCAGGGTATCCCCTCACCCCCTATTCAAAAGTGAAAGATTTCTGTTTAGTAAGACGACAACCACTCCGGCCAATCTCCCCCGAGAAGGCAGGTCTTTGGCAGCGTTGGGCTCGGCTGCAGACCACACTTACGTCGAAAGTGGAAACAGACTTCGATGGCCGTCCCCGTCGTACTGTCGACCCCTAAACTACTACTGAGATCACATCCTCGTTGATATACCCCTACGTTAAAGCCAGACATCCTTC
>Ga0179593_1532432_pt1 | contig 10480 bp, 14 predicted proteins | sample CZODoug2_1_08_16_FD_185931 | JGI IMG/M metagenome (GOLD analysis project Ga0179593, IMG submission 185931) | Vadose zone soil fungal communities from Angelo Coast Range Reserve, California, USA - CZODoug2_1_08_16fungal (PacBio error correction) | ecosystem: Environmental > Terrestrial > Soil >... | reverse complement strand
TTCATCTCTCTTTCCCCGCCGAGTGCCTGATACCGGCGCGGAGTATCGTCCTTTTCTTTCTTTTTCCCTCAGAAGGCAAGGGAAACCACTTCGCCGATGAAGTCCAGCGCGTTCCCTCCCGGGTTGTTTTTCGTCGTTCCCGGAAGCGGACCCCTTATAGACGGCCCGAGTTGCGAGCAGAACGAATGGCCCGCATTCCTCCCTTCCCTCTCCCTTGATGGGTAAGGGCGCTTCCGAACTGGTGACTGTTCGCGATTGTCGAGCGGAAAATGGCGACGTCCTCCTCCTTCCCGTTCCATTCGGGATTCAGAAGAGAGTCTTCGCAGGTCAAGGTGTAGAGATCAACTGAAGTCCCCCTTTTCCTTTTCTTGAATCTGGAGATTTTTCCCCGCTGTAAGGCGACGGGGTCTTCCTTCTTCTGACCGAACCTTGGGATAGACGGCAGTCCACCCCAGACGCGTCCTTCCCAATCGTTAATCGGATCAGTGGAGGAGACTTTGTTTCGCCTGAGTAGCGTTTTGCCATGCCTGAGTGCTGCCCCCTTTGCGATAAAGTAAGTGATCACCGAACGGTTTTTTTTTTTGCGACAGGACGGTCTGCAGTTGGTGGACCTCGTGGGTTAGTGGGTCTGACGTATGTAGTGTCTTCTGGTTAGTGGTCTCACCTCTTTTAGGAGGAGGAGTGGGTCTTTTCCCTTTTCTTCTTCCCGTCGTGGGCTTGGAGTTCAGTAGTCTCGCGTGGTCTCTCGAGCTTTTTTTTTTTCCTCCTATTAGATGGTCGTCGTCGGTACGTTCTTTTTGATGTAGTTGTAGGCTTTTAGTGGTGGCCTCTTGCTCAGATAAAGGTAGAGGAGTTTCTTGGTAGTAGAGTGTGGTCCCTCGGTCCGATTCTTTTCGTATGCGTTTTTTTTTTCAGTAGTCTTGTTGCAAGTAGGTAGTGATAGCCGTCGTTTTCTACCTGGTCGTTAGTTGTAGAGGGTTCCGTCGTTCCTTCTAAGAGTGCGTTTCTTTTTTTTTCGTCGGACCGGTAGGCAGTTTTTTAGTAGTATGCGTCGTCTTTTTTTCTCCTTAGTCTTTTGGTAGGTGTCCCAAGACCCCCCCCTTTCCCACTTTATCTTGATGACCGTCTCCCCCTTGATGTTGTACTTCCTAGAGTCCTTTTTTTTCCGGAACCTTTCTCCCCCCCCCCCCCCCTCTTATTTTGGTGAGGTACATGGACTGATCCACTTGGCTTTTTTTTTTCTCCCCCTGAAAACCTGATGGAGTTCCCTCTTTGACACGCGTCCTCCTCCCTGCGGATCTTTTCCTCTTCCTCTTCGGTGCCGGTGTCGTTCTTCTTTTTCGCCGGGATGTTCGGTGTGGTCACTTTTCCTGCTGCTCCGAAGCATGGAGCCTCTTTTTGCCGTAATCCACCGACTGCTCTTGACGGGGAGCACTGCGGCTTCCCTGCCCTCTTTTCCCTTCTTCCTCCGGACCCGTTTTTGGTTCAAAAGTGAGTCCCCACCTGTTGTCAAATGGCGCGTTTTTTCCCCCCCCCACCTTTGCCTCCTTTGACCGCGGAAGATGCGCTTTTCCTTTTTTCTTCACGCTTAAACCAGCGGCCTGCTTCCCTGTCGGACGGTTCGCAATTCGTTACCCCTTGCTTCCCCCTACCTTCCTGGACCTGGTGTTGCCCCTTCCCTCTTTTCGGGATTACGCAGAATGCACGCGTCTCCTCTGCCCCCGACCGGTCCGGTGACGGTTTTGTACGGGCCTTTTTCTCCGAAAGTTACGCCCCCCCATCCCTTCCCACAAGTAGTGACGGGTGTCCTGAACCGTCCCCTTCTCTTTCTCGCACGTTGCCAGGACCGAACGGGTAATTTTTCCTGACTGCCTTACCAGGGGCTGAGAATCCGCTTAACCTTCATGCGTTGCCTTTCCCACACAGGGGAATGGAACAGCCCCTTTCCCCACTGAACACAGTTCCTCCTCCTCCACTCGTCTACTCCCCCCCAAGCACGCCCCTTAGGTAGTCCTCAGAATCCTGACTACCCTTCTACCGCTGCCTTGGCCAATTTCGCGAACGGCGTACCCTCACCGCCACGACGAGGACGGCCTTCCGCGCTTTTTCCTGTTGACTTTTCTGTTATCGTCTCGCAACAATTCCTTTCCCTCTCATCAAGATGCCATCTCTCTTTAATCACTTTTTTTTTCTTCTTGATGCGCGGAAGGTGGTCGAGTTTTGATCTTCTCAACAGAACGAGCGTTTTCCCTTCCTGACACTCTCATCTTTTTCTCGTCGTGGCGGTGATGAGTTCTCTTCTTGAAGTGGCCAACGGACGAGGCTCTATTGTGGGCTACGTTCTTCTGGTGCCGACATCGCGTCCCAGGTGTCCTCTGTAGTCTCCGAGGGCGTCCTTTCCCCGGTTTCCTTTTCGTCTTTCCTTTGGTGTAAACGATGTGCTAGTCTTCTTCTTCTTTTTTTCCTCAGGGGATTCTTAGAAATGGCTTCAAGCCGTTTTTTCCCTTTTCTTTCAGTTTCGATCCAGCATACTTGACGGCCCAGTGTCAGGTTCCTCTGAAGATTTTGTATGTCTCACGTTTTGGGGATTACCGGCCGTACACCCCTCCTTTTCTGCGCGTGATACAGATCGGCCCTTGTTTTCTTCATCCTTTTTCTCCCCCCCGCGATGCGCGACGTCCAGGCCTTGAAGGGCGTCCGGATAACGATTGCCTTTAATGACTCTTGTTTTTCGGCCTTTGATGGGGCGTCCATGAGCATTTTCTTTCAGGGGGATTTTTTCACGTTGGACGTTGTTGTGACGCTTCCTCTCCCCCACAGGGGGGGACTCAACGTTGACCTCGATCACTCCCCCGGTACGCGGCTCCCGAAGTGTCCCCCCCTTTCCCCCGTCTTTCTTGGTGGATTACGAAGTCGGGTTCTTCTTTTTCCCTTCCCAAGCGGAAGCGGCGGCGTGAGTCCACACCTGACGACAAAGGCGACGTCCAATGTTTCCTCCTTCGCGTCAGCGATCAGCCCTGCAATTCTCCCTTTCCTCTCGAAACGCTAAGCAGGTGTCGGTGCCCCTCCCCCTAAGAGAAAACGTCCAATTCTCAGTGCTGACCTGCCCATCCTCCGGGGCGGGACACGGTCGCTGCCTGAGTTTTCAGGTAGCCTGCGCCACCTTTTAAGAACAGGTGTTCTGTTTTCCCTTCCAACTACTCCCGGACGACCATCATACAGCATACTTTCTTTTTCTCTACGACCACGCCGACGACCCCCCCTTCCACCCTCTGAGTTCCACCCCCGCCGTCGCCCCGACACTAATTCGTCCCCTACGACGGGCTGCACGACGATTGGACACGAATTCCCCTGCCCCCCCCCCCTCTACGACCACGACTCCCCTTTTCGACCAAGATTCCCCCTCCCGACGCGCTCCACGAAGAAGGCAAACAGACTTCCCCTTCCTGCCGAAAACGACAGTTCCGCTCAAACCGTCGCCGCCTCCTTCCGCGTCGGACAATTCCACGGAGCGAACTCCGCGGCCCGAATGAAAGTCCCCCTCCTCTCCGACGACCAGGACTACACGAACCGCCCTCTTCACACGACGTCGGGTGATCCCCCCCCCGGACCACATTCTCCCTTTTCCTCCCACTCCCTTTTTAAGACGGAGTAACCACCTCCTTTTCTCGCCCCACCGGTGCTTGGTATCTACTGTATTTTTCAGACTATGACTGGCGGCTTGCCTGCCGTGTTACGCTCCGCCAGTGCTGCCGCCCTGACCTCCTGAAAGAGGTTTCTTCCTTATTCGAGGGTGGAAAGGACCCCCTTTCGTTTTTCTAGAAGCTTACCCCCTTTTTCCTGACAATGAGGCCGTTCCTTTCCTCAGTGTTTAGTCATTTTCTCCGCCAATTGAATCTCAGGCGTAACGGACTCCCTTTCATACAAGTCCCCGTCCTCCGTCCTGCCATTCCAGAGTAGGAATAATCGCGGTCCCCACCCTTCTACCCCCATCGAAGGTAAAGTCTCCTGAAGTGAAAAGAGCGCTGAGAGGGAGGAGGCCAGGTTCCTTCTCAAGTCTGCTCAAGGTACGAGTCATTGACTCGGTCCCCCCCAGTCCCCGATGAAGCGGGAAGTCATCGGCGAATCTCCTGGGCATTATGCGTTCCCCTTCGCGTCAGCAGTAAGATCATCCCTCCTTCTCATCAGGCAGCGGTTTTTCCTATCTTCGATGAAATCAGCTCCCCCCTCATCCTCCGTGTTTTTTGAGAGATCCCTTTTCTTCTCGAGATCTTACGGAAGATTTTGAGATCCCGTTCTTTTTAAGGAGCTTCCCCTTCCCCTCTGTTGGCAAGAAGAACCCCTCTCCTTCGAGATTGACGTCCTCGGAAGGTCCCTCCTCTTTTTGGTGGACAAAGCGTGTCCGGGTCCGCGTGAACTTTCTTTGAAGACGCTCGTGGTCCCGACTTGGCCGCCGTTTTCGCCTAAGAGCTGGGCCCTTTCTTTTGCCCCAGTGATTGAGTCCGTGTGACTTAGTTACGCGAGGATCCCTTCTTTTCTCTTGAACTCAGGTAAGGCCTTCGACGAGCGTCGTCTCCTTCCTTCCAGGGGCTGCTTTTTGACGAAACACTGCGGCACTTTTCCCCGCAGTTTTCACTTTGGGGAAAGTCGTTTTCCGGTCAACGAAACTGTGCCTTGAAGCCCTCGAAGCTTGACTTTTATAAGTCTTCCTTGATGACCCTTTCTGAACCGGACCATGCTTCGTTAAGGCTTCTCTTTCCTGCGGCGATTACAGTACTCACCCGAAAAGGTTTTAGGACGGTTTGTGAAGAAGTACTCTTTTCTTTCATAACGGCTGTAGTTTTTTCTCAGTGGTAGGAGGTTTCTTGGTCTCACCCGAAGTTCCTGTGTCGGATTCTTGGTATGGTACTGCTTTTTTAGGTAGCTCCTTTTTTCGCTTGGGTTCAGTTTCGGCAGCGTCGTCGGCTCCCCTTCGTAGAAGATTAGATTCTCCCCTTTCTATGTGGTGGAGTAAATGGTTGTCGGCTTCCGTGGTGTTAGTTTCCCCGTCCTTCGTCTTCCCCCTCGGTAGGTAGCAGTTTCGGCGATGTTCCTTCTTTTCGTGGTGGTGGTTTTCCCCCCTTTTCGTGGTTTCTTTCGTCGGTGGTCGGTCCTTTCGTGCGTTGTCGACGTCGTTTTTCAGGGGGCGCTTTTGGAAGTGTTTGGTTTGTTTTCGTAGGAGGAGCTACAGGTCGGTCCCGCCTGCGTCTCCCTCCGTCGTAGTGGTCGGTGCTTTCCCCACCAAAGAAAAACTTGTGCTTCGCTTTTTTTCCTTCCCGGTGAAGTCCAGTAGATTGTAGTCCGTACAGTGGCGTGTAGCTTTTTGCCCTTGCACCGTTTTTGATTTTTTCAGCGAATGCGATGTGCCGTGGTTTTTTCCTCCCGACCACCATGTTTGAGCGTGTACTTTTTTTGCACGCGTCTTCTCCTCCCCTTTCGGATCGCCCGCTGATCTCCTTTTTTTTCCTTTCCCTTGACGTCGCGTTGTCTGGGTGATGGGGTTTTTCCCGTTCCCGGAGTGCTCGGATTGTGTCTTCTCTCCTGTGATCCCCCCGACGGCTGGTCACGTAAGCGTCCCCTTTTCCTTTGTTCCACGCAGAAGGCACCATTGCCGCTTCACGTTCTTCTTTCTCAACGTGGAGTCCCCACTTTCACTTCGGGGATGTTTGATCCCCCAGAAGCTTTTCTTTTTCCCCAGCGGCGGACACCGTTTGCACCAGCGTAAAGATCTCTTCCTCCTTTTATCGACCCCCTTTCACGACCTGTTTTTTTCATAGAGGGGTTTCCTTTTCTTTTTTTTTTTTCTCTCCCTGGCGGAGGCGGGATACGTCCTCCACGATCTTTTCACCACGCAGCACCGGCCCCTTTTCTTGTACGGCCGGGGAATCTCCTGCTCAGCCCCTTTCACCAAAAGTATTGAGGGGTCGTATACCCTGTACACTGGACCTTTCTTATAGACAACTGCACGTTTGCCTTCCGAACTTTCTCTTTTTCCCCCCGGGCGAGAATCCGCGGAAATCCGCTTGTCCCCAGAGCCCCTTTTTGTCACTTGAGGAAAATGCCTTCTTCCACTTCACACATACCGCTCGGAGAGTCCGAGGCCCTGCCTCGAATGTCGGAAAGCCTGTTCCTTCGACCCTTAGGGGAATAAGAGAGTTCGGCCCCTTTTTTACGTTTTCATCACCGCAAACGACGAGTCTTCCTCCCGATCCTAGCTTTGTCTTCGCATAGTGGCGTATACGTTCTCCCTTCTCCCCCCCTTTCCCGCGAATCAAGAGAGCCTTTTTTACTCTCTCTTTTCCCCTCCTTTTTTGATATTTCGCGCTTGATGCGGCTGTTTTTTTGTTGTTCGAGGTTTTACATGGGACCGCGCGTGAGAATTCCCACGAGAAGAAGGAGGGCCGTCTTTCTTTTTTTTTTCGGGTACACGCCAGGGACGCGCAGTGGCCCCATTTTCTTACCCGCTTTCTTATTTCCGGCGGTGCCGACTTTCGGCGGTGTCCTCGCTTCCGAGGGGCGAAATGGACGGCGGTTTTTCTTTCCCTTTTTGGCTGTGAAGGAATTTTTTCCCTGTGTTGCAACTCTTTTTGATCGGATTTACGCGGATTCTCCTTTCCTTTCCTTCAGTCAGGTTTCTCCCAAAAGTGCAGTTCGCTCCCGGTGAAGGTATTCTTTTCCCCCCCCCTTTCCATGGGTCTATGAAGACAACGTCACTTGTTTTTTAATGGCGAAAACGGTGGCTTTTCCTCTTAAGGCCGCCCCCCCCCCCCACAGTCCCGATAACGGGTGCGGCTGAGTTCAGATAGTGAATTCTGCTCCTTTTTTTTCGAACCCCCCAGCCGAGGAGCTCACCAGGAAGGCGTCCTTTTTCCACCTTCCTATGCGATCAAAGGCGGTCCTCTTTGTTAAAGTTCTGACGCATGACGAGGTTTCTTAAAAAGTTGGCTTTTTTCCTTCCTCTCCTCCCCTCCTTTTCAACACGGTGGGGAATTTTGTAAATTGTCGATCCCCCCTCTTCTGCAGCATGCGTCGGCGTGGCCGAAGCCTTCCCCTTCTGCTTCTTTTTTCTGGGGTTTGTGCTCCAGGCTTTCGGTGGACTTCCGCGAAGGACACGGCGGCCCTTTTTCCCCCCTCCCCGGCGACCACGGCGACGTGTAACGACACCGGCACCGCCTTTCTCAGCGGGGACGATCCGCAGTCCCCCTTATCGTTTTTCAAATTCGACTCAGACAGCAAGTCGCCGGTGCCAAAGCGAGGAGTTTTTCCTCTGGCGCCAGGTGACGGTCCACCGGAAGTCACGGCTGCCGGTCCCCACTAACAAGATCAGATGTGTGTCAGAGCAACACCCTGGTTATGGGTCAAGTTACAAAGACCACCCTTCGCCCACGGACGCCGCTGTAGCCTCTTCACGGTTTCTCCTCCGACGACACTCCACCCCCCCTCTGCTTCTTCACAGGAAGTCGACACGATTTACTAAGTCGACGACCACTGTTCTCCGAAGGCCACACTCTATGCCACAACCCCCACCCCCTGCCGACGACCGGACGAAATCTCCACGCCTGGCTACGACCCCTCCCCCTTTAAGACGACGCACGACGACGCCTTCCCCCGGACAGCCCGCGCCAACCGCTCCGCCCTTTTTTCGAAGCGTCGAGTCGACCACGGAGCTCCGAGCCTCTCCTGAATTTTAAGACCAGGACAGGACCAATTGACGCGCCGAAAAAGACACTCCCTCCTTCTTCCCCCCCCCCTAGAACAAAGCAGACCACTTGAGATCATTTGCCCCCTCCCTGGTAATTTCTCAAACCCGCCGAAGACTCCCCCCTCCGCATAAAGAATTTTTTTCACGTTACTGGATCGCCTCAGCAAGATGCCTGGCCGGTCCTGCCGTGTTACCTGCATAATCTCGGTTCGCCCTTCCCTCCCTTCTTCAGATGGGGGAACTTTTTTTTTTTTTTTCTCTCCGGTAGTTTCCTCGGATACCAGTTAGGGTCTGCGCCGCTTAAAGGCGCTCTCCCTTTTTGTTCCTATCCAGAGGAGGAATTTGTTTATAATTGTGCGTCTCCATCTCCCCGGCACAGACGCCTACGGCTTTCCCCCTCCTTTTCCTCTTAATAAGCTTCGGCTCATCGCGTTTAAACCGGTAGGACTCCCCCCCTTCTTGCGCATTGCCCATGAGAGTAGGCTCCGTTACCTTTCCCCTCTTCTTCTTCGGGCCGTTTTTACAGGTCCGCTGGTTCCACAAAGCTTCCTTTTTTGGACGGGACGTCATCGTGCGCTTTTTCTCAGTTAACTGGCCTCTTTCCCCTTCTCCGTCAGAAGGTAGAATAATCCCGTAGTTCTCCTCCCCGTCTTCCTTTTTATCTCGATGAATTTCCTCCGATTTTCCTTTCCGAGAGATTAGGCTTAGTTCATCGAGATCTTCAGGGGGCCGCTTCCCCTTCATCTTCCGGCGGAGGAGCAATGATGATTTCCTGGTTTTCCCTCCCGGGAATGATATACTTCGCCTTTCCGCGGAGGCCGGACCGCGTCGTCCCTCAACGCGGAACCTGGACTCTCTCTTTTTTTCCCGACAAGACCCGCGTGACGCGCAGCATCCCTGACTGGCGCTCGTGAACCGGAGATGGGAGTCCGATCCCCCTTCGTTTTCCGCGAGGATTCTTTGAAATGGCGACGGCTCTTTCAGGAAGAGAATTTCTTGATTTACGCTCGCTCGACGGATTTTCCACTTGGGTTATTAGAGATACCTCTTCTTCAACGGATATAGAGGCTTCTTTTCCACCTCCTGAGAAGGGTCCCCCGTGCAGAGACAGTACCCGACTTGAATCCGACGGGGCCCTTCTCGACCTCCATCAGGGCGGCCCTGCGATGAAACTGTTTTCCATTCCCGACGGAAAGGCTGGTTTCACATTCGTTCTCACAAAGTAAGTGATACCCGCCTGGAGACATTCCTTTTTGCGGCTGGAGTGGAAGACGTTCTTTTTTTTCAAGTTTGTAGTGTCTGACTCTTTCTGATTCGGTCTCACACGAAGTTTTTTCATTTGTCGGTCATGGTAATGGTGATACGTCGTGGGCTTGGGAACTTGTCTTGCCCCTGCTGGGGATAGTTGTCAGTGGCGCCTTTCCCCTCCCTGGTAGTAGTCGGATACGGTGGTCGGTTTTCCGGGTTTGGTGGAAGTAGTCCTCGTCGGCGGCGTATTCTCTTCGTAGCAGTAGTGAGGCGTAGGCACTTGCTTTTCTTCTCGAGTTTTTTGTGGCAGTCGTAGTGTTTTGTCGTGCTATTTCCAAGTAGTTTTTTTTTCGACGTAGTGGTGCCCTTTTGAGTGGTTGGCCCGTCGTGGTCGTCGGTTTTTTTTCCCCTTGGGCTCTATGAGTCGTTCTTTTTCGCCGTAGTAGTTTCTTTTTAACTGAACAAGAAACCTGTGTATCGTTGTGCTCTCTTCCCCTGAAGTCCGATGAGATCGTATCTTTTTTCCCGTCCGATTTTTTCCCCGTGCCCGGTAGAAAGCGTGATTTTGTTCAGCGGCCTGCGCTGTGACCGTTTTTTTCCCTGGTTCAGATAGCAACGAACTTTTGATGGATTGTCCCCCCTCCTTTTCCCTCGAACTTGAGACATCGATCGTCACGTCTCTCCTCACGCGGTGTCCCCCTTTCTCGGAGACGTTGGACCGGGGTATGGTCTTTTTTGGCCTCCCAGGTTGCCTTTTCTTTGAGCTTCCCACAGAAGCCGCGCAGCCGACTGCGTAAGCCACCGCTTTCCCTTTCATCTGCAAGGTTTCCTAGAACGGCATGATGCCTCGTAAATTTTAGGGAGTGATCGACATTTTCCACGTGTTGGAAAATGCTCTATGTACTTCCCTATACCTGGGAATACCCCATGCCCCTCTTCATTTTCTTTTTGCCCCCCCGATTTCCTTCCCTAATGCTAGAGGCCGCGGTGATAGCATCCTCCTCCCTTCCGACCTGCCTGGTGTCTTTGGGCGACGAAATGAGTCTGATGCAGACACGAGCTTCATCATTCCGCCCGAGATCGGTTCTGTACGTCTTTTTTCCCCTTTTGCTCAGCGTTTTTATACGCACACCACAAGTAGACCTTCTACCCCCCTGACACTGGCTCCCAGCACCTGTATGCTGGATCTCCTTTCCAGTACCGAAACGGGTCAAGCGAAACTTTTTTCGAGAATCCCTTTATCACAGCGTTGACACACAGGTTGGGAACATGCCCCTGCACAGGCCCCTCTCCGTTCCCCAGTCGGCCCTCGGATCCGTGGAAACCGCCGAAGAGACTTCGTCCGCCGCGACCTCCCGTCGAAAGGCGGTCCCCTTTTTCCCCCCTTCTCGACCCTTTCCCTACGAGGACGGCCCGGCAGGTTTGTAAGGCCTTCTCCGCCGGCTTTCCTCGGGCGTTCTCAGTAGCAACGACCCCCACTGCCTTCCGCCC
>Ga0179593_1519920_pt1 | contig 10480 bp, 8 predicted proteins | sample CZODoug2_1_08_16_FD_185931 | JGI IMG/M metagenome (GOLD analysis project Ga0179593, IMG submission 185931) | Vadose zone soil fungal communities from Angelo Coast Range Reserve, California, USA - CZODoug2_1_08_16fungal (PacBio error correction) | ecosystem: Environmental > Terrestrial > Soil >... | reverse complement strand
CTTTTCGTTTTTCCGATTCCCTCCAAACCGTAGACCCCTTACCGTTTTTCCATCTTGTCATCCGTCGCGCGCATAACGATCTCGAGTACGCCTTTTTATATCCCCCACTGCGATTTACAATCGCGGGATGACCCCTTCTCTTCAGGGCTGTTCGTTTCTTTTAGAAGGGAGAGAAGCTGTACCGTATCCAGTCTTTCCTCCCCCGCTGTCCAGACAAGGCCCGGAAATTTCGTCCCTGGGGTTTGATCATCTTCTGTCTCCCTCGATTGTCACTCCTTCCTTCTGAAAAGCCTTTCCCAGGTGTTTCGACCCCACAAAGTTCTCCTGTGACCCCCCTTCCCTTTTATTGATTCCTCGACTACTTCGATTCCCTCGCCCTGGCTCCAGGGCTAGTAGACCCCTGCCCGGCGACTTTTTGAAAGAGAGCGAGTCTCCCCTGCCTCCCTACCTCCCTTGTCCCCTTTTTTTCACGCCCGGCCTAATGGCAGACAGTCCGTAGTTTTGAGCTGACGGATCATGACTGACAGGCATGGGAGTAGCTTCTGCCCGTGCGTTCCTATGACAGCTCGCGTCCCTTTTTTGATTATGGTCAGCGGAAGAGAAGAATTTCTTTTTCTCTCACGGAATTCTTCTTGCAGACACCGGCGGCGAGTTTTCCTCCATCCTAAGAACCCCGGTTTTCCCAACTCCCCAAGACTCCTCGTCCATCCCTTAACTCTTTTGAACCTACCTCCATCCTCACTCCCTTACCATGATTTCCGGCTTATGACTTCTTTCGAATCTCCCAGTTCGTTCAGTAGCGTTTTGGTCGAAGAGCTGAGTTCCTCTTTTCCTTCCCCTCTCTTACATTCCCCCCCAATGCAAGAGCGGCAATAATGCTAAAGTGGACGCTGGCATCCTGGGGCCTGATGCTCTGAGACAACGTGATCTTTCCCGTAATTTCCTCGTCTGGATGAAGACATCCCCCCCCTTTTCCCCCCTTTTGAGGTCGAACTGGAGCGGCTGTTTTGATCACTCCCGAGCTGTGCGTGCTCTCTCGTTGACCAAGCGCCCAGTTCCTTATCTATTAATCGCCGCTTGCTTGTCTTCTTTGCCCTATGGCCTGCTCCTCCTCCCCGCTCTCCCTTTATCTCGCGCCGTTTAATTCTTCCCCCGCTACCCTTAGACATTGTTCTCTCCCGAACCTGCGACGTTCAAGGGTCTGTGCTCTCCTCTGTCGAGGGTACGGTCAGGTCGCCTACGCAAGTCGCTCGCCGTTTTCCCCACGTGTACCGCAGTTGACAAGTCTTTACCTCTTTAGATGTGTCCTGTCGAGTTACGCCCTGGGGTGGCGTGCGTTTGTTCTGTCTGGCGGTATCGATTGGCACACCAAAAACGACTTTCGGCGCGCTTTTCATCTGACCCGTCCCTTCCGTTTTCTTCCTGTGGTTACCGAAAGCACCTCCTTCCAGGGTCTGACGCTTCCCCCGTTTGCCCCCGGTCCTTCTAAGGCGAGAAAAGAATCTCATTCCCAATACGAAGGTGCTCCTTCCCCCCCTCGTCGAGGCGCTTCCCTCCAGCATCCCCGTTTCTTCAGATGACGTGCTATGGCGTTTCGCAGAGGTTTAGTTAGTTGGCGATTTGAGTCTCAGCCCGCACGCTCGCTGCATCCACTTCGGAGAAAAACCCCCCCCCCCCCCCTTCACGTAGGCCGCCGTCTTTTTTCGCACTAGCGTTCGTCTAAGATCGGCCCGAAGTTCCGAACTTCCCTCCTCTTCCCCCCCTTCTTTAAATTTCTTCCGTCCGCCTCGGACGCGGAGGCGTTATTCAGCTCGTGCTCTGGACGGATTCTCTCGCGAGCCTGCGGTGGAGAGAGCCTGCTTTCTGAAGATTCTTTAGGAGGTGCCTGAACGCGGTCGACCCGATTTTCTGTCCGTCTTCGTCTCCCCCCCCCCCCCTAGAGGAAGCTTCCTCCCTTTCTCACTCGGTAGTGACCGTGTGTAATTAGGCTTTTTTCGCTCTATCTGCGTTCCCCTTTCTGATAGACATGTCGAATCTCCCAGATTTGTCTTTTTTTGGGGGGAACCCTTTTTTCTTTCCGTTCCCTGCGTTAGTGAATCGGTGTCCTTCAGAGAATTTTGACGACTGCTGTTTTTAATTTCTTACGTTTTTGATTGTTGCCCCCCCCACTCGTTCTAGTCTGGACGGTGCCTTTTTTCCAATCTCTTTCCATTCCCGTTGTTTGGGAGAGCCCCTTTCCTTTTGTCTTCCGCAGTCATGTTTCCTTGTGAATGCCAATCATGTCTCTTTTCCTTTTCGAACCCGCCTTTTTCAACTGCGCTCGCCTCCCCACACACTGGCCCCCCCCCGGGTTTTGCGCCCGGGTTTTCTTGCCCTCGCGCGCGCCTGGTATCGCCTGGAGCCCGGTTCCTTTTTTCTCTAACCCAGATAGGGGTCCCTCATAGCTTTTTCCCCTAATTCCCGTTAACAGTTTCTGCTTTGCTCTCTCCGGATGACCTCCGCACAAGCTCGCGTGAGCTACTTGAGACAGCAATTCTGGCCCTCCCGCTGCAGCGCTTAGCGAGGTCGAAGAATGACGACCTTTGTTTCCTCGACCCCTATTTCGTCGCCGAATTACGCGATGTCGGCCGAACGTCCCCATTGTTCTCTCCTGTGTTGTGCTCTCTTTCTTGCAGCCCTTTGCTGCTCAAATCGAAGCGGTAGGCCTGCTGTCCCTTCTCCACTTTCTTTTTTTCCCCCTGGTTTTGAGAACGACGGCTTTGCTCTCTCACCAACTCGCACCTAACGTATGCTCCTTCGCCAAGTGCTCCGACGCCGGGAGAATTGGGGTGCGAGCACTAAAACCAGCGCCGGATGCCGCGCACCTTACTCTCGTGTCGTCTCACAGTTTGAGGGTCTTTCGTCATTTACGGACTTCGGTTTGCGTTTCCACCGAAGTCTTCTTTCTATCTAGGATCCCTCGAAGCCGTTATTTGTCAGAGTGATGATTGACAAGTTTTCCTTTTTCTCACTGTTTGGTGTGGGTCACACTCGATCGCGGTTGCGCCCCTGACGTCTCTGCGTGCTCGACGCCGCCGGCCACTCCCGTAGTACTCGTACTACCCTCACTTAGGGTCTCGTTTACGCGTGAACGACAGACGTCTTATTCCCGAGAGCATTTCCCTCTCTTCCTGCCTCTTCGACTATATCTAAGCAGATGGCGCCCTTTTTCGTATAGTGCGTCTTTTTGTTTTCCCCATTGGCCATGTATCTTTCGGAAGTACTTGTAGATAAGAACGGTCTGAGTATTTTCCCTCAATCGGCCCCTCATTCCTTTTTCATCCTTTCTCTTCGCGGCTTGCAGTAGACCGCCTCTCCCCTTTGGTGCCGCGTGGTGCCTGACGTCGGCAGCTTAGGGACTTTTCCCCGGGCGAGCCGGCGCTCCTCCAGGTCGACGCTAGAGTTCTGTCTTTTGGGATGTTGAAGCATCGCTCCTCTAGTAGCTTGTTTTTTCCTCCGAAGGCCGCACTGCGTAAGTGCCCCAAGGAGCGCAGCGTAACTAGTGAAGTCCGGAGCTCTGGTACGTGTCAGCGACCTGACTGAACCTTGTATGCCCCATTCGAAATAATAGAACCTTCGGCTTCTTTCCGGACTCGGTAAGAGTCCTTGTCGTGAGAAAGGGAGGATTTCGTTCATCCATATAGACCTGAAAATGTTCTGCTCCTTTAGTCGGGTCTGACGGTTCACAGGTCACGTCGTTGCTCCTTTCTTGAATCGAGTCTTTTTTTGGGTTTGCAGAATGCGTTTTTTGGGGAGTTTTTTTTTGCGTTCTACGCCGTTTTGCTTTAGAAGAAGTGTCTTCTCGGACAGATCCGGCGCGGTGCAACCACCCCCCCACCCCGCCCCCGCGCCCATTCCACACACACATCTTTCAACCCACACCACCCCCCCCTACATACACACCCATACCCCCCCACCCCAACCCCAACACCCAGGAACCGAAACGATGAGGTCGACTTTTCAGCGGGGAGCCACTGGAAGAGGATTACGAACGCCCTGCCCGGTGGTAACTCGCGCGGGGGGTTCAGCTCCGTCGGGCGCGGGACACGGGCCTGGCGTGCACTTTTGCCCAGTTTGACCCTGGCCCGTGCAAGCCGGCGCTTTATCGCTTAGCGTATGTCGCTGTCGCTGTGCGGCGTCTCCTGTGAGCATGGGTCGCGTCAGCTTACCGGTTTATCGAGTATCCGTTTCCATTCCACCGGGTAGCAAGGACTAGTACTGGTTTTGGTTGCGAATAAGAGGTATGAGGCTTGATTCCTGCTGGTATCGACTTCGTCGTGGTAGAATCGACCGCCAAATCCTATGTTCTTTCCTTGTCGCTCCCCCCCCTGTCGGGACGGATCACCTTATGTTCTCGACTTTATCCTGCGAGTTGCGTCCACTCCCGAACAGCAAGGTACTTCCGACGTTGTCCAGAAGAGATGGAACTTACCGGGAGACACGTCCCGAGATCTTCTCTTCGATTGCTTCACTTCGGCTCACACCGGTACGCGTTTCGACTGTGTAGATGACGATTCGTTTCAGGCGTGCTGTTCTCCGATCACTCCCCTCCGTTGTGTTTTCGAGCCTCTCGGACCCATCCTGTACTTTTTTTCCTCTCCCCAAATGTCATTTACAAACCGTACCCTTTCGGACATCTGCCGGGCCTCGTCGAGCCGACCAGTCCCCTCCTTCGATTACTTGATTTTTTCCCACGTCCTCGGCTGAACAAGATCGTGACTTTCTGGTTTCGACTCTCTAAGAGACCCCGCACGTTCCCTCCACCCTTGACTCTGCTCAAGATCGTGTGGCTCCGTGGACATTTTTTGACTCATGGCGACGGACCCCGGAGCCGGCAAGGGCCTACATCTTTTATTCTTCAAAAACCTTCCCTGCCTTGATTCGACGGTTGCCGTCTTTCCCTCCTCTCTGACCCCGCGCGTTTTCGCGACCCTAGCCACTCGCCCTGTCCCGTGCAGACGTCGACCGCTACTTCCCGGCTGAGCTGCTTTCCAGGGTTGACACCGGATTTTAATCCCCTTCCTTTTTGTCCGCACGCAGTAGTCTTATATCTAAGGAGACGATGCCCCCGCGGGCCTTTGTTTCCCTTCCCTACTGTCGACCTCCTTGGCGACCGCTGCCCCCCCTATAGTTCTGGTCGCCAGGCCCTTTTCGCGCCTCTCCCCGGGGCGAACGTTGCCATTGCCCACCCCGGACGGAGACCCTTTTCAAGGACAGCCTCCGATGCTTGCTGGGGAAACCACCGAACGGCCAGCACGTCCCGCCGAGCGTGGGACCCGTTTGAACCCCCACGACCTTGAGCCGCACGCTATGTTCACTTGATATGACGCGACCGAGATCCTCTTTCCCCCCCCCCCCCCCCGACGACGTTCTTCTTTGGCTAAGAGCGCTTTGAGTTTCCGATGTCTTGCGATGTGACCTTTCCCATAACAATTTCGAGTCCCACTGCCACTCTCCCCTCCACAGACAATGCATCACTGTCTCCGCTTGTCCCCCAGACCTGTCTCTCCTGTTGAGCAAAAGTGACTATCTAGTAGACCAACGCGTTGGCTGAAAACTCCAGACGGAGGCCTCTCCCGCCGACCGGGTCGAGATGCTCGCTCTCCTCTCTTCTTGCCCAGACCACCAAGGTGTGAAGCTTCTACTCCTTTTCGAAGATAGTTTGTTCCGGAGGCGCATTTTTACGCAACGCCAGAGACGCTCCTTTTCTTTCTAGCTCCTCGCCCCACCGCAACAGGAGCACTTGTTCGATTCCCTGAGTAACGGATCTTTTCGGCCGCAAGTGCTCGCCATTCGCTTTCTGGTTTATGTAGAGCTATTGTTTAGAGCGTCTCAATTCACTCCCGTAATCGTTAGCGGTCCCGTTTCCCGAGCGGTACCGATTTAGTGAGAGCTTTTTTCTTCTTACGACGGGTCGTCGTCGATTCCCGCGAGATTCCTTCCTTTTCCCCGTATCTATCATGTGCACACCCCAAGCCCGGGAGTGCGCTCACCCCTTTCCTTAATCACTACAAGACCCAACGTGAATTTTTTAGTGTGATTGATCGGTAGATCTCCGCTTCGTGACGGGTTTTGCTTCCACAGGCAGGTCCAGGTTCCTACTCGTCCCCCAAATTTCGTATGAGAGAAGAAATTGAGATTTAGAGGCCGGTGAGTTCAGATTTTTATATCCCATCAGAATGGAGTTTACGACGCTGAGCAGGGTTTCGTTCGTGAGAGTTTGGTTTCGATCGCACGACGCAGTCTTTTCTCCCGGACGATGGATTTAGACCCAAGGCCCTAGTCAAGGTCGCCCGATTCGAGTTTAGACCTCCCCGTCGGAAAGGCCAGGCGCACTACCTTTTCTTTTCCCGGCGCAGGTGGGCCAGTCATTCCCCGCCTTACGTTCTTTTGAGGTACGACTCGCCATTTCATCGACGAGGCTCCCTATTCTGGTAGCCGCGGGGCTGCCAAGCGCGCGCCATTTGCCGAGGAATGGATGCCCGCGCCTAACTCGATTTTCTTCCGCTCGTCCACCCAATCGCCCCTCTATCGCCCGGTATTGTGTTAGTTTACCCCCCCCGGAAGGACATATCTTTGCGCGCTATCTTTTTGTGTTTTCAGTTGCCCAGGTTTAAAGATTTCACGCCGTTTTCTCATCGCTACGCTATAGACAATTTGTCCTTCGTCGGCTCAGCATTTTTATCTGATGTTTAGAATTCTGTTCTTGTGCCTCTGCACCACCGATGATAGATGTCCCCTTCGCCACACCGTCTCCTCTATCTTTCAATCCCTCCCGGGTGTTTTGAGGCTCGGCTGTCTTTAGCCCAAAAGGCCATAGCTTTTACCTAAGTACCAGGCGTTCGTAGTGCAGCCATCAGTCGGACTCCTGACGCTCGCGCCCCGATTGCACTTTCGGCGATGCGTGGTTTACTTCGGTGTCGTTCCCTCTTTCGACGCGAAGTCTCCTCCGAGGAACACGTACCACCCTGGCACGAGCAAAAAAGAGCGATGGTCCGCACACGGATTTTCCCTGAGGGTTCCCGCTTTTAGCGTCGCCCCTTTTTCGGCTTGCTCTAATTCCTTCCCCATCCAGGTTTTCAAGCTCGCGTTTTTGCCGACCTTCCTGACATTTCAGAGCTCAGCAGTAATTTCGCGGGTGGCTCTTTCCACTCGCTCTCTATGTATCCCTTCGCTTGAAGCGATTCTCCATTCGTCTGCGTTCTCTCCGCTATCCTTGTGCCTTGGCCCTTGACAACCTTCCTCGCCCGCCGGTTTTGCGGAACAGGTAGTTGGATCCCGTTCGGTGCCGAAGTCTGATTCGAATTTCAGTGTGGCGCCCTCCTGGCGGACGAACTTAGCTGGGTTCACCCTGGCTTTTTTGGCACGACGTGGTTCCTTGCCCCCTCAAGCCGCGTCGAAACCAACCTTCTGCGCATTGGCGACGCAGCCGTGAATTGTGCGTCGACACCATCGCCTCGGACGATTGATTCACCCGTTTAGCGGCGGCTCTGTTGAGTATACTTTGTTTGTAGGAATGCGTAACGGTGTCTCAACCTTTCCTGGCCGGTAGGAAGAGCAAACAGTCCTCCTCCTTTAGTGGATTTTGATCACCCCAGACGAGCAACCCCCCGTCTCTCGGTTCATGATTCGACTCCATGGGATCTTCTTTTTTCGTTTTGGTTTTTTATCCATCGGTGACGCAGATTCGATCGTTGCCTATACGAAGTCCGATTTTTTTTTCCATTTCATCGGACAGAATTCTATCCAGATGGAAGCTTCAGCTGCGTGACACGACTGACGTACGAGACGTGCTTTTCCCCCTTCCGTTTGCAGATCTTTAAGCTAGCCCGAGAGTAGTAGAAGGCAGTCTCCCGACGGAACGCGTGACGCGCGTTCTTCCCAGGACCCTCAGAGGTCTCATTTTTTTATGCCCGAAGATGACAGCGCTCCTTTTCCCTCACGGGATTTTTTTCTTCGGTCTAGCCGGCCTTTGCCTAGGCGCCTCATTTTTTTTCCCCCACGCGGGCCCGAGGGTGTGCGTTCTGGAATTTTGGGATTCCCCCGACTCCCCGTGACTCTCGAAGGTTACTGGAGGTAGCAGAGGCAGCTCAAAGGTCGATCGACTCCCGTGTTAAATTGTTCAGCCCTTTTCGTTCGCCTTCGCTTTCTGCAGTGCGACGCAGGCACAGATTTCCGGCCCACTTCATGCGCGCGTCTTTCTTGTGGATTGACGTCGATTTTGTCAGGCTCACTTTTTTCTCATTTCTTTTGCCATCGGTGTTCAATCCTAGAACTCGTCTTTGAGACCGGCGCCTTGCTCACCGTCGTCGTAAACTTTCGCATATCGATCTGGATTATAGCCCGGCACTCGTTTCGTTGGCTTTCGTTAGGGATTTTTTTTAACCCCTTCCGATTGGGCTTTTCCTCGGTACGCGGAGTTTTGCTGGCCATCCTTTTCTGGATCGTGATGCGTCTTTCCTTGTCTTTTTGCACGACGTTTGGCGCAGACGTCTTTTTCGCGGAAGCATTCCCCCAGACGAGTTTGCGTTTTTAGTGGCAGGGTTCGAGTTGTCTCAAGATTTCTCGAAACATGCCGCCTTGTCAATAGGAGCCGCAGGTGACGGATGCCGGTACATTCTCTTAGTTGTGCGTGCACCGCGTGTCACTTTTTCCCGGGCATTTTTCTTCTGATCGGAATCGAAGCTTTTTATTGCAGCGGTTCCTGCGGTGCCTGCTCCTCCCTCCTGCAGTTCGCGTCACGAGGCTATTTTTTTCCTCGGCCTTCGGCAACCGCGGTTCATTTCCCCGGCCTCGGAGGTTAGGCTCGTTTTCATGCAAGAATACCCTCGTGCCGTCCCCTTGCCTTACGCATCCTCTTTTCCAAACGATGAATGTTCCCAGAGTTACGAGCTTTAGTGGGGCAGGTGATCCCTTGTTGTTCCGGTAGGAGTCCTAGTTTGATAAGATACTTTCTTCCACCCCCAGGGTCCTACGTCAGCATGCGCTGGGTCCGCACGGCGACCCCGAACAGCCCTCAGAAATTGGACCTTGGAGTCTTGTGCTCTGACTAGCTAGCAGATGTACCGTCCAAATATCTCCCGTTGTCTCCCCCGGGAGCTTCGGTGGAAGGCGTTGATGGACCGCCCTTTTACTCCGTTTTTTGTTTTCTCTCTCTTTCTTAGGGCCACGCCTTCCGTCCGATTCCCCGACACCGTAGACCACGTCCCTTCGGAGTAATCTGCCGGCAGGTCCCTCTCACAGCCCCCTCTTTTGTCGGGCAAGGCGCTCTTTTCTCTTTCAGCGTGCTGACCTTTTCCTCAGTTTGCCGTACGGGTTTCTCCCCCACTCGATTAATTTCTCCTAGCCGTACCGTCAGACACAATGGGTCCCTCGCCCCGCGCCCGAAATGCGTTACGGGGGGACAGCGTGGAATCCATCTTGTTTTTTTTCACTTAGGCGACGAAACTGGCCTGCCAGCGCCTACATTTTCTTCGCACCGTGCACTCAACTACGGGCCTGTGAACTACCCTTCTTGGGGCCATTACTTCCCCCTCGCCATTCGCCGCGTTCGCGAACGTTTATGGCACACCGAACGCGCAAAGCCCTCTCCTGATCCTCCCAGTTTCAGTGACCTGCGCCGCTTTTTTTTCCCCCTGATGCACGCCCGGCCTTCGGTCCGGCAGACGCATTCCTTCTTTCCGGACCGAGAAAATCCTGGAGGTTGTTTTGATCTCTGCGCCGACTGGCGTGGCGCCGTGCTCGCGACCGAAGAGTTTGGGAGCCGTCCGGCAAGCGACTCAGGTTCCACATTGACTGCGGGGCCCTCCGTCCTTCTATAGTCAGAGTCCCGGCACAAGAGGCGCTTGGGGGTTGGCCACCCACGCGCCTCCTTTCCAGCAGTCCGCGCCTCCTGGCCAGCTCAAATCTCTCCCATTGCGCCCGATGACTCCTTTTTTCCTTTCCTCGGACCCCTTAGAAATGAGACTTCCCCTCCTCTCCCCCCCTCCCTTTGCCCTCCTTTCCCTTTCCCCAGTTCGACGACGACTCTCTTACGCATTGAATCTTCGAGTTAGCTTTCCCGATGGCCCAGTTCCCTTTAACCCTTTTTCTCTTCCCCCCCTTCCAAGAGCTTTCACTCCTGCTCAGGTCATCTGGGGCGACACCTTTCTAACGTCTCTGGGCACCCCAATTGTCTTTCCTTCCCGTCTGGCTTTACCTTAAACACCTTAAAGTTCCTAAATGTTGCTCTCTTCCAGAGGACCTTCCCCGGTACTAGTGCTTTTTCCCAATCGAACCCAAGGGTGATAGGTCCTTTTTTTCTATGACTCTTTTTATTCTACGGACCTGTCCTCCCCCAGAATTTTGCCGGGCTAAACCCGACGACGACACGTTCTGCTTTTTTTTTGGGTCACTGAGATTTCTTTTCGCACCAATTTACCTTATCCACCAGGGTTAGAGG
>Ga0179593_1596228_pt1 | contig 10481 bp, 10 predicted proteins | sample CZODoug2_1_08_16_FD_185931 | JGI IMG/M metagenome (GOLD analysis project Ga0179593, IMG submission 185931) | Vadose zone soil fungal communities from Angelo Coast Range Reserve, California, USA - CZODoug2_1_08_16fungal (PacBio error correction) | ecosystem: Environmental > Terrestrial > Soil >... | reverse complement strand
ACTTTCGTGTCATTATGGCCCCCCTTTTTTAGCATCCCTTCTTTACCGTTTGGCAATTTAGGGGAAATTTTTACATTCTTTTCAAGCACAGTTGCAGGTAGTACTACCGACAAGGCCTTCGCATGTTTTATAGCGTACAAAAACGCCCGTTACCAGGCCGATTTCTATTCGCAATGCTGGTTCCCTACCTCAATCTTTACAGGACAGGGAATTCGTCAGTCAGTTTAAATGCATTTGACCCTGGGTTCCCTTGTTTTTCAGTCCCAACTGTGCCTTCTGGAGACCAACCCCTGATAAGGCACTCCACTATGCCCCTAATGGTGGGTAAAACTTAGAACTCTTACGGGGCATGGGCAAGTTTGGACCACGTGAACAAGTTAGGACAGATGGCCCCACTGACAACATTTGAGGTTGCTAGTCCCCAGGAATCCTTTAATCCTCTTGGACAGCTTTTATACCCCCCCCCTCATCCCTCACCTTCACTGCCCTTACGGTTATCCGGCCCCTTTTCAGGGTATCATTTTTACAGTTTTTCACTTTGTCCCCGCCTGGAACCCAACAAAGCCATGTAGTTAGCTTCGCACTTCTCTCTTTCAGCTTGAGCCCGATCTTTTAATAACCCCCTCCTCAGCACTCAAGGGTCCGATCAAGTGGGGATCACTCTACTTTCCCTTTTTTACCCCGTACGGTAAGATCAAACGTTGTCCCCTACTCCTGTTAGCTTCTGTCCCTGCCGGGCGCTTTAAATGGTGGGACTTTTTTTCCATGAACCCTTTGGGCAATCGTTTCGGGCGTTCCTTCCCCTCCGCTAACTTCTACGCATCTTAATGGCAGAATCACATTAGAGCACTTTCTGCTTCTTTTCAAGACTGTCTCCTACACAACGCTCACGCAGAGTCTTTCCTGATTTCCGTATGAGTCCCCGTTTTCCCTGTCTTTCGGACCTGCTTTAGCATCTATCACTCTTCAAGGGTGGTGCAAGAACCCCTGGTTCACTGCCCCAAATAACCCATCCTTTTTTCGACCCTTCCTTCTCGATTTGCTTAGACGGACGGTTTTTTTCCTCCCTAGCAACGGAACCTTATCGCCCGCCTCCATTTTTAACTCACCGCTTTGGCTGAATCATGTGGGCCACTAGTACAAACGGTCTCTTACCCCTTCCTTCACACGAGCTTGCACCTACAGCATTTACTTGAAAAATTCATCACGGAGTTTGTTGGCCTTTCTCACCCATCCATCCCCAGTTTTCAACCCCCCGTTTGTTTGGACCTCCGCGGTTAGTACCCTCTTCACTTCAAATGCGGTTCACCTTCCCTCTTGTTCCTCCCCTGACTCTAGCCCCTATGAAGATCCTTTCAGTTTACCCCCGTCACAGGTAAACCTCCCCGCCTTCAGGTTTTCTTCCAACGGCCACGCCCTCACCTTCCCCTCCCAGAACGGTTTTCCTTTGCACTTTTTCCTCAACCGATTTGCTTTTCTTTTGGACAGCACCGGTAGAGTTCCCCCTTCCCTCCCTTCGATTAGTAAGAAAGTGGTCTTCCACAAGCCTTTTTTTCACGGTCTTCCCTTTCCTTGTGACCTAACCCCCCATTAGCCAGGGTTCCCTCCTTGGAGTCCTTCGGCAATCTTGCCAGACTGGGTTCCGGCTACCCGAAATTTACTGACTCATTGCAGCTTCTGGCCCTCCCACTATTTTAAAGAACGCAGTCCCTTCCCTATCAATTCTTTTTGCAGGAGGAGATTGCTCACCCATTTCCCCTTCAGCTTTTTTTTTCATCTGACTGGTGTAATGTTCACATCCCCAGTACCAACTCCTTTCAGGAGGGGCCTTTTGCCGGTGCCTTTTTTACATCCCGGAAATTACTCGACTCCAGAACGTTGGCCTTTCCCAGAGTTCGCAGGCTCCCAACGTCCATTAATTTGAACGGTCCCAAGTTTTCAATCCACCGTATGCCTTTTGATTTGCTACGCCCCCGTCCCCCTAAAAAGTCCTCCATCCCCTCATGCCTCGGTTACCCTGTTGGCGGTTCTCAAGTTACTTCTTTTTCAAACCCTGCTCCTCAAGTCCCGCGAGCCAGGATGTGTATTTCCTAGGACCCAACCTCCAGTCCTCGTTAAGTTTCCCCTCTCCTTTCATCCCCTGTGTCCCTGCTACACGTTAATAACCGGGCCATTCCCTGGGACCCCAGTCCCATTTTCCCCCAGTGCTCCACGAAACCTTTTTACGTTCTCTGGGTTCCCTATGGACGCCGTTGCTCCTTAGAAAGTTTTTCTGCTACCTTATCTTCCCTCCCCCTTGTTACGACTAGTCGCTCACCATTCCTCCCTCAAATCCATTCTCAGGCCGCCGGCTTCTTTCCTTTTGTTGAGAGATACTTCACGGCGGCCTAACCACGGACTCACTTCGGGGTCGCGCTTAGCGTTCGCACTTTCTCATTTTTTACCCCCCCATTAGGAAGCGAGCTTTTTTCCTTTCGTCCCATTTTCCAGCTCCACCCTATGTGTAGTCACCGCTGATGTGACTGTTTTTGGGGTTCTTCCGTATACGCAACGTTTTTCTGGGTGCTTGAGTAAGACCTTTTCCCTTTCTTAAAGATTCTCCCTTAACTTCCGAAAATCGGAACTGTTTTCTTGTTCCCTTTCTTCTGTCTCTCTGTTTCCTTTTTTGTGGGTCCGAAGTCAGCCTTCTTTGGATTCCTTTCTGTTGTTTCCCCTCTCTTCTGGATACGACTCTTTTTTGGGGCGAGTAGTCCTCGCACACTCGCCACCTTTACAACCGGAGAGCCTTCCACTTTTATTGTTTCCGGTGAGAAGAAGTAAGCACGAGTTGTCCTAAGTTTTCTCGACTTTGGGTCCGTTGCAGTCCAGTTACCCAGAGCCTCTTTCCGAACTTCTTGACTCCTTCAGTGAAATCTTTTTGAGACGGTCATCTTTGATTGCTCTTTCCCGGATTTCGGATGCCTGGCCCTTTTGTTCCCCAAAAATATACTGACGATGCCTCCTTCTCCGTCTCCCCCCCTTCACCCCAGATGTCCCCAGAGTTTGGTCGTACCCCGCCCCCTTGACTGAACTACCCTTTCTTTGTTGCGCGTTCTGTTCGACGCCTCTGGGCAGTTTCCCTTCAATGTCGACGTTTGACCCCCTCACCCGGACCAGAGACCATCCGCAACCAGCCTCGATTAGGTAGCTTTTTTTTAGCGCAAGCGGACACAAGCTTTAACCCAAATTACTATTAAAGCTGTGAGATGGAGATAGTGGACCACCCCTGATCCTATAAGCTGATACGCTCCCCCACCCGATGTGTGCCACTCTCTGATCTTCTGGACTTTTTTTCCCTTTCACCGAGTTTCGGAGTGTGAACAGGCGCATGGTCGTACCCGCGTGTTCCCCGTCCCGTACTTTCTCCTGACTGCCTGCGATTCCTTCCGGCTTGTTTCCCCCCTCTCAGAGTATTTGTACTTCCGTGTGATTACGCACGACCACTGACTTGATGGTACTTACCCTCGTGACAGACACAGTCACGTCGTCCGTGGTCATAGGCCTGACTCGGGCGTCATCCTCAGGGAGGCGTGTCTTGCCTTTCCTTTTAGCCATACAAGCACTTTGTGCGATCATGTCGGCGGTCCTAACCCGCGCTTTGTTCTTGAACCTCGCCTGTAGGGGTCGAGTTGTAGGGCAGCGTTGGTCGAAAGTAGCATTCAAAATGCAGTGGAAGTGCGGTATGTATTCGGTGTACTGTCCCCCTGACTCTTTTCCTAGTAGTCTAGGTAGCTAGCGATATTTGTGTGTTCGCTGCTGGCTATGGACCCTTTCCCTTTCTGCGTGCCTTTTTGAGTTCTGACAGAGCGGTTCCTTGCTGACCGGTTTAGGGCCTCCACATGGCTTCGAAAACCCTTTTTAGGCGAACAGCCTGATGTCCCGGCCCCCTGGCCACACGTCAGTAGCACTTGGTTTCCTGTATGTTTTCTCGGATGCAGCGGCCAGCGTTTCTTCCAGCCGCCCCCTCGGAGGTCCGTGTATAGCCCTTACCACGGTCTGAGTCTCCTTAGGCTTCTCCGACTTTTTAGGCACGAACTCCCTAATCGCCTTTGCCGTTCGCTTCTCCTCTTTTCCTGGACGGGTCTTTCGTCTTAGTTCTATTAATGGTACCCACCACCCCCATCAGCTCGAAGCCTTTTCGTCCTTTTTCTTTCACCCCTTTTCGCTGAGGCCTCCCCTCTAGTCCGTTCCGTTGCCACTGCTTTCCTTTAAGCGCCCGCGTGACGAACGAACGTAACCCCCCCCTTGAGTGCAATTCACTGTTTCTCCTGCCGGCGAGCGTCCCAAACTTGTTATTTTTACTTTTCGCGCGCGTATCTCTCCCCGTACCCGTTCTTCCTTGGAGTACGTATTCTGATCGTACACTGGGCTTTCCTCCCTGGCCGCTCGGATGAGTTGCGACGGAGTACAGACTCGAGTTGGTTTGTTTTCTTTGCGTTGTGGGTGTATTTTAGTCTTGCGGCGTTGAAGCCTGCATTACTGCGGTTGAGGCTTTAGCGTGGTCATGTCCAGGCATTTTTTAGCTCTTCCTAGGCCGTAGTGTTGTTGAGCCGCTCCGCCCCCGCACTTCCTTACCGGGGCAGTTAGTTCCCGCCGGATTGCTATCGTATTTGTCTCCCGGGCCTCCGGCGTATGTTCGTGCTTATGCGCTCTTCTTTTTCCCAACTGGATTTTCTTAGTTTCCTACGGTCTTCCCCCTTTATATGTCACTGTACCGTGTATAAGTCACATTTTTTTCGCACTTTGGCATTCCCTTTCTCGGTTAGTAGGCACGGAAGGAGTAGCACTTCCTCTTATCTCGGTGGTTCGTTTTACTGCGTTCGGTCGACCCTCTGGACAATAAGAGGTTCCGCCTGCGACGAGCCCCCCGCTTCCCTCCTTAATTCTGTGATGTTTTTTACCATGCCTAGACCTTTTTTTCTTTTGTGGCTTTGCCTTCGGCAGGCCATTCCCCCCCCACCCAGGTGGTAGGTCTTTTAATACAAGAGTCTCCTTTGTTCCTTTCTCAACTTCCGTGCCCATTGAACCCCTTAAACTTAGATACTCACTTCCTTTTCTTTCCACTTGTCTTTGTATTGGGCACGTGGAGCCAGTACGGGGGAAATCTTTCCCTCCCCCCCCCCCGGATCCGTGCCCCCAAAGGCAGGCCCCTATATCCTGACGCGCCTTGTTGGACCCCTTAAGGACGTGGTTTTTTCTTTTCCCCCTGAATAGACCTTAAGCGCCTGTAAACGGCCTTCCCTCCTAAGTTTGTTTTTAGTTCAGTTTCTCCTTCCCCCTATAATGTTTCTACCCGCTTGTCCCACATTCCTTCACTACTCCCGATGCTCGTTTCCGCAGCAGGACGAAATCCCCAGCCCCCCTTCTCTTTCACCCTCCCTGTTGTTTTTTATTGATTTTTGATCGATAAATTCAGGGGTCTGTTCCTTCTTTCGAGTAAGAGCACTTGCATTTCTCGGTCCCGTGGTTGAAGGCGGGCAAGTCTTTTACTGATTTATCGCAAGGGAATTCCGCTCAACCTTATGTATACCCACTCGTTACATGGCACGCATTATTGGCACTGAGCTTCTGCATTTTCCCCCCTTCCCCCTTACAAGTTAACGGCACCGGGCTTGCGGTCCCCTTTCCATCTCCCTTTCCCCCTGCTTTTTTAACGTTACTGTGTTATTTTTAGTCACCCCCCCAAGTCAGCTTCCGGCACTCTGCTCCCCCCAGATCGGCCATCAATTGTCCCTCACCGGAAGGGCTCCCTTACTCCTCGCCCACCGCCTAGTTTCTTAAACCCTTTACCCCATTCATAGGTCTTATCTATACCAACCCTGTAGGTCCTCCAGTCCCTTTTCTTATGCGCAGATTTTCGTTGCAGCTTTGCCCAACTCCCTTAAGTTTTCGGTCACCCCTTTTTCTACCCCTTATCAAGCTGGTGATTTGCTTTTGCGCCCCCCAACTTCCCCCTCCTCTGCCCAAACACCGCCCTGTAGAGCTATCTCTTGCGTCTTCAGATTTCACATAGGGACGGCACAAGAACGAAGACAACCCCCTTGCCCAGGAACCCCTCCACCCCACGGGACCCTTCCCCCCGCTCGGGTCCGCGTTATGCGACCTCCCCACCTTGCCCCCCCTCCCGAGCCCTCACCCCACCGTACTCTCTGAGATTTTGTTAGCATCACTTCTGCCGGACTCCCACGCGTCTGGGGGTTAAATCAACCGTTGTCCCTCTACGCGTCGACCCTCAGGTCCGACTTCCCGGTTATTGTGCGCGCCCCGAAGGAAACTGTCAATCGGTTTGAGCTTTTTCCCTTCACCCCTTGCTCTCACTCATGTTCTCCCCCCCCTCGATCCCCCCCTTTACTGATTCTTGCTGCTGTGTGATATCATACCACGCGATCACCTGCTTTTCTCATGCTTGGCGGCTCGTCCCCCTTTAGTTTTCGTATCCTGACCAATGAGCTCTTCCTACTTTTCCTGTTGCTGTCTAATGCCAAACGGTTTCTCCCCCACCTCCCTTTCCCAACGCTCTGAGGTCCTCTTTCCTCACTTTTTGTTTCCCGTTCGACCCCCCACTTCTCTCGCCCTCCCTTCATGCTCGCTCTGGCTTCACGATTCGGAGTCCTCCTTCATTCCCACCTTTTTTTTGCCCCCTCCCCCAACCTGTCTCTCTCCCTTCTGAAGGACCTTCAGCTCCTCCTTTTCGCTTCGGCGCCCCCGCTAACGGAGTTTTTGTCCTTTCCCCCCATTTTCATGGTTTTCAACGCTGGGGCGCTTCGGTTTTTTACCACCTTGGTTTCCCCGCGCATCACCCTGGCCCTGCTTCGTTTACATTCCCCCGGGAGATCCTTCACTATTCAGTTTTTCCCTTTTTGACTTGGCTACCCGTCGGCGCCTAAACGTCGTAACGCAGGCTCCTTTTTCACGTCCCCGCTTTAAGGTCCCCCGGCGGGGTCCTTGTCAGTGTTAATTCTTTCACGAACCTAAACGGAGGGATTCTGGACCGCACCGTGGGAATTGCGGTCACGCAGGAGGTCGCCTGTGGGCTTCCCCCAGATGTCTCACCCCGTGTCCACGTTCTGCGGGACCCTCCAAACTTCTTCAAGGGTTTTTTCCCGTACGGGATTCACTCTCCTCCTGAAAGTCCTTTTTCGCTACCGAAAACGGCATTTCCAAGCCCATCTTGGAAAGGTTGTCGTACCCTGCCTTTTTTCTCCCACGTCCACAGTTTGGCGTTCGCTTCCACTACTCACGCGGATTCTGCTGATCTGTGTTGAGTGTTTCACTTTCCCGTTTTTTTCCCCACGCCCCTGATTCAGCAGCGGCTGACACATTTTGAGGTTTCCAGACAGCCCTCGTTCGATGCGGGCAATTTTTTTCGGTTTTTTATCTTCTTTTAGAATTCTCCCATCAGTATTCCCTCCTTGGTTTTGGGACGGTTTCCACCCGCAAAGCCCCCAAGTATGCTTAAATTTTCCTTCCTTTAACTCCCGAAAAATACCATCTTCGACTCTCTAGAATGCTCGCGTCCTTCAAGGTTATGTGGTATTTTTTGCCAAAAATTTCTCCCCCAGGCTTATTCCCCGGTTTGCGCGAGGACCAGGGCCCGTTCTTTCAAGCTCCCCTTTTTTTCTTCTTCATGACTCCAATTAGACTTTGAGCTTCTCACTTCCTTTAGATGCTCCCTTTCTTCCTTCCCCCGTTGCCGGAGTCAGTACTCGGGCCTCATTAAGCTACCTCCCGCCCTCCCCAGTTGGACACTCTAAAGCATTGACTCCATAGCCCCTTCCTTCAGCCTTGATGCTACTTAGCGAGGTGATCCAGTCACCTTACCGTCCATCTCCTCGCCCACCTTTTTACCCCCTTCCTATACAGACTTCGGGGTTCCCGCCGGCCCTTTTTTTCCCTTTTGTTGTTGAGACGAGAGGGCAACAATCTTCGGCCCCCCCCCCGTTACGGGCGGGGCTGGCGCTTTTTTTTGGCTCGGGCCCTCCTTTCGGCAACAAGCCGCCGTACCGGAAGGTATTTTCAACTTTCCTAAGCTCCCTAGTCCTCCCATTGAGTGATTTTGGCGCTTTCTAGTTCTATGGTTCGGTCGCTTTTCTGTTTTTTACTTCCCCCTTTTCCCAGTTCTCTCCCTTGCAGCCAACGGGCTACTGAGGGCAGTTTCGATTCCTCCTAAGTGGTCACTTCGTTGGGTTCATTTATGCTCTCCTTATGTCTTTTTCTGACTTAATACCCCCTGTCAGCGCGCCTTGGCCGAAGTGGGAGTGCTCCCTTGCCTTTGCCCAAAGTGCTTCTGAGACATTCTCTCCTGGTTCTGAAAACTTTTTAGGGTTAGTGCAAGGTCCTCCGTCCTCCCCTAAGTTGGATGCTTTAATTGTGTAACATTCGACTTTTATTTTTGGAGAATGTCTCCCCTCGCGGAGACGGTCACCAAATAGGGTTCTCTTTTCTATCTTAGTATGGCGGATTCACATTCCCACAGTCTGTTGTGTACTGTTAACTTGCATTTTACTGAATCTTTTTTGGGTTGTTTACCGGGCTGACGTGCCCTTTTCAGTGTTACGACGCCCGGAAGAGACCCCCCAAATTCCGCGAGTTAGTGAGTCGAAATGGCACTCCCCGCTTTTTCTTTTGTACGCATTAGTTGGTGACGGTTAGCGTTATCCCCTTTCCTGCTGTGCTCTGGACCCGCTCTACTTTGCTGACGTTTCGGTTAACTTGTTGCACGTATCGGGTGTCATTGTAAAACCCCCCATTGGACTCTTTTGGTGATTTCCCACGTTTGTCTCCCCTTTCCCCTTCACTTTGAATATGGAACTACCACTTGCTAACCTTCTCCCTTTTTTATTTCAACATCGTACGTTTGAGGGAGAGTCCAGCACTCCGGTGCTAGTGTGAAATATTTGAACCCTTTTTTTTCCCTGAGCCGGGGGAATTTCGGTGGATTCGTTCTCCTGAGCCTTTATTACTGTTTTTGTGTATTGTGCCCAGTCATTTCCCGGGTATCTTCCGACAGCGAGTCTAATAGTCCTTTTTTGCGTGCTGATAGACCCGTACCGCGGTTCAGTGATCTATTTATTTTCCCTTTAATTGCTCGGGTCCAGGCTTTCGGCACCCGCTTCCCCCCACCCGTTTTGGCCCCAACCTGGGGACTGGTGTTGCTTTTTGAAAGTCCCCTCAAACTCCGTGTGCTCTTTTATATTCTTTCGGTTTTTCTCTTCCCTTCTTTTTAGAGCTACCGTTTCCCTATCCCCAGCTCCCCCGTGGCAGAAATTTTCTTTGTTGACAATGATCGCTTTGACGATTTCCTCGATATGCGTTTAATACGTGGTTCTTTTATTTCCCCCATGATTTTTATCCACCCACCCCGGCGTGATACGTGAAATTTCGTGGTTTCCCCCCCACCCAGGTTTATACAGCCAACATTGAAATTTTTGCGTCCGCCCCCTTCGTTGATCACCTCGCGACCCCTGTAACGGGCTCAAAGCACGCTTGTTCCTCGCGCTTTGTTTTTCGGCCGAGTGCCCTTTCCTCAGCCGGACGCTCTAGATGTGTTGTTCTAGACGCCAGGTGCTCTGCCCTTGAGAGTTGCAGGCTCGTTCCTCTCCTTTGTGAACCTTCTCCTGGGGCTTATACCGCCCAGGGTTATTTTCTGGACCCTTGCGAGTACCGGTTTCTTTTTCGATGTCCACGTGGTTCTTTGTACGTCAGTCACAGCTGTATCAGTGATGCTAAGTCGGTGTCCTTTGGGTTTCTTGTTACGAGACGTTTTTTTTCCGGGGTTTTTTTTCGTTTTTTCCCAAGGGACCAAAAACACTGGGCTGGTTCCCCGCCCCTTTTAGAGTTAGCTACCGGGATGTGTTTTTCTTCAGGGCGTTTGTTTCTCCCCTACCGCAGTGTTTCATGATGAGAAATTATTTTCCCCCCCTTCTTCCCAGTTCGTGGCTTCTGCTGCCGAGACAATCTTCGCATCGTCTGACGTCTCCTCCGGGACGTCGATTTTTCCACCTGTAGGCTTTGCCATACAGACCCCTTATCGGGTGAACAGTTTTCTTTTCCTCAACTTGGCCCAACCATTCCCCGCTAACTCTCACTTTCAGTTTGTTTCCTTCTCTGCTGAGTGGTTTGTGGGCTCTCCCTCTGTACAGGGGTCTCTTCGCCTTTTCACCCCCCACAGGTTCGTGCCAAGCTTCAGTTGGATACTTTCCCTTTTGCCCGCCTGCCCTTTCCTTTTTAAATTAACCGTTTTTTCTCACCTCCAATTGTCAGCTCAGAACTGATCTTCCAAGGCGTGTGGGTATATTTAGGACCACTAAGTATCCCCTTTTCATTTCTCCCTGACTGTGCACCCTCCTGGTGAGCTCCGACGTCCCCGTTCATCTTCCCCACGTTTTTTTTCATCCCCCTCTTCTCCGCGATGAGCTCGTTATAGAAGGACGTCCATTTTT
>Ga0179593_1552527_pt1 | contig 10481 bp, 16 predicted proteins | sample CZODoug2_1_08_16_FD_185931 | JGI IMG/M metagenome (GOLD analysis project Ga0179593, IMG submission 185931) | Vadose zone soil fungal communities from Angelo Coast Range Reserve, California, USA - CZODoug2_1_08_16fungal (PacBio error correction) | ecosystem: Environmental > Terrestrial > Soil >... | reverse complement strand
TCTTTTTTAGGACCGGCCCCTGAACCCCGCCGCCACCCCTTTTTTTTTGGGGCTTGGAGGGCGAGGGTTCTTTTCGGGGGCGGAGACCGGGATCGCGTGGCTTCCTTTGTCCATTTCCCCCTCACCTCCCTTTCCTCCGTCAGCGAAAGTGACGCTTCCCCCTTCGTGACGACGCGGACGGCTCTTTTTTTTCTCCTAATCTTTCGGTGCTGCCTCCGATCCGCCGCCCTCTTCTGGGAACCTATTCACTGGCCAACAGCTTTTTCGGGACCTTCTTTCAATAGGCGTGTGGACTCCCTCCCCTGCTCAGCTTCTTACAGGGCCCGCGGGAAAAACTTTGTTGGCCAGCTCGACAGGCGGCCCTCCCTCTCCTATCGGGGCCAGGCTCTTCCCTTTCACCTCGATGGACCGCGAGATTTCACCTTTCAAGATTCCTTTTCCTGCTAGCAGATAATAGGTAAGTCGTCTCGCCGGGCCTTGCGTACTTTTCTCTTATCTTCGTTGCCCCCCCCTCCGAGAACCCTGTTTTCTTCGTGGGTTTCCCAGTTTTTTTTTCTTCCGTGACCGATGGACGCTCTCGACCGGTGCCGTCCCAGCCGCCCTTTTTTCCCCCCCTTCCTCCTGCCGACGGGAACTTCCCCCGTGTTGATTCTCTGTCATCGTGATACGACCCTCTTTTTACCCCGGGCCCAGCTGCGTTGTTAGTGAAACCGGCCCCTCGCTTTTCTTTTTCGGCGGCCCTGAAAAGAACCTCTTTCCGTGGAGTGGCTGCACGGCCACAAAGTTTCTTGTCTGGTAACGCCCCTTCTTTAGGTTCTCCAATTGTGCTCGAAGAAGATGAACTTCCTTTATATGAACCTGGTAGTCCCTCTTCCCTTTTTTTTTTTTCGGTAGGGAAGAGTAACAAGAAAGTTTTTCTTTCCAGGTGGTGCCTTACTCGACTACACCAAGGTCGGATGTTGGAGCTCGAGTTGAAGAACTCTACCCATTGCTCTTGAAAAAACTAGTACTTCTTCAAGTAAAATCTCTAAATCTTCTTCCCTCCCGTTATAGTCGCTTGTTTGATCTTTTTCCGGGAGTTGTTTCGTGTGTGTCTCCATTCTGACGTTTCGTTCGACGGTCTCGTTGTCGATCTCAGGCCCTTTTTCCCGGACCGTCCCAGCGCCTTAGGTCGAGGTCATTTCGGGTGCACCGAGTGTCAGCCCCCCTCTGACGTAGTCTCTCCGTGCTTTCGGCTCGGTTTTTCCTATGCTGCCTCTTTGGACGGATGCCCTGTGCCTTTTTTCTTTCCAACCCTTTGCTTTCTCTTTTTCCTTGAAACGTACACTTTCCGCCTTTCTCCAGCCATCTTGTATTCGCGACAACTTCTAGGCTGTTTTTCCTTTCTCTTGTTTTGTAGGTGGTCCCCCCCAGTTTTCTCCTAGTTGAGATGCACTTTTTAACTTGCTGATCTCTTTTTTTTTCTGGATGACGAAGAACTTCTTGCTGACTTTTCCCTTTCAGCATGCAATCTCGACTTGATAACACTTGCAGCGCCCGTCGGAGCAGGTGCGAAACGTCTATTTTTCCGGATGCTTTTCTGCGATTTGGGTGAAACATTTCCCTAACCTGGCAGACATTGGCGTTTCGCGGCGTGAATCCATTTTTCATGGTGATTTCGTACGGTTTGTAGGTATGATAGGTTTCTCTTCGTGACCGGTCTTTGAGTTTGTCCTTCCTCATCTTTTCGCGCAGTATTCCCCTTTGCCGTAGGACCCCCCGCTTCCCACTAATTCAAGTTTCGGGGACCAGCGCTTTTCTTTTTTTCAATGGCGTTCCTTTCGCATTTTTCAAGGGCTTCTCATTTACGTCCCATGCCAGCAGCTAAGATTCCCTTCCTTCCGGCGTCTTTTCGCTTCTTTTCCTTAGGATTCCCGAGGGCGGAGTGGTTTGTCCATCAAAGTGCGCTACCCTCAGGGCCACCTTTTGACTCTTTACGTGAGTTTCGCATCTTCCCCTTCTTCTTGGCTGCAGCGTTGTAATCAACTTCATCGACGCTTCCCGGACGACGATGGAATCATATCTGGCGAACGATTTCCCTTTTTCTTTTTTGCGGCTCTTTGAAGCGCTGATTTTTCGCGGAAGGCCAGCGATGTCTCTTACTGAAGCGGGATAAGCAACGTGGTGGAAGCTTGTTTTCCCTGAGAGGAGAAGTCTGACCCCCCCTTTTTTTCCCCTCCGCTGATGAGTGACTCTCGCTGGGTGCGACGCTCGAATTCTCCCAAAAACCTCCCAAGCTCGGTGCCGAATTTCGCGGGCGGGCTCCCTACTTTCCCCGCGAGGCGATGGTTCCTCGCCTGGGCGCGGAAGCCTCTTTTGGTCCCCATCTTCAAGTCCAGCGACCAGCATTGCGGGCGTCCTTCTTTTTTGAACGCGGCGACGTTACTTTGTCGAATTCCTTTTTTTTTTCTTTGCGAAGCATTTCCTGGATGTCTGCAGATGGAAGAGACTTCCCCTTGTATGGTGTCCTCCAAAGCTCTAAGTTGGCAGCGATCGTCTTTTTCCCCCCCATTTTAGAAAGATTGTCTCTGTTTCTTTTTTTCTCCTTTCCTCTCGGAAATTGGGATTCGGAGCCCCTGTGCCTATTGGGATTCTCGTTCGGAGAATTTGAGGATCCTTCGGATGTTGGCGCTTTTTCTTTGGCGGAATTGTCTGACCTTTTTTTCTGAGAAGATTGTTTTTTCCTTTTGAGAGGCACGACTTTTTTTCTGGTTGAGAGGGAAGGGCGGCCCGCGCTGGTCATTCGCGACTCATTTCTCAGCGTAGATTTTCTCGATAAGGACGTGCTGGATCTTCAGGAGTCTGGTCTTCTCCTCTTCCAGTTTGATGCTACGGCTCCGCGGCGGCACTTTTCTCTCCTCGAAACACTTGAAGACCGAGCCGTGGACATGGTTCTTCAGATAATTCAGCGCTGGCACTTTTCTCAGTTTAGAGGTCCTTCTGTTCCTCGTTTTTCCCCTTGGAGGCCAAATTTCATCCTTTCCTTTTGACGCACCCACTGTGCACCCTCCTCGGTTTGTGGCCCTCAGGAACGAGTCATAGTCTTTCTCCTCCTTCCATTGTGAAAGAAGACAGAATTCATTTGGCCCGGCATTCACTTTTTTTATGAGTGGGTTCAAGCCTGCCGAGTCCCTTTTTCCTCCCCTCGCGCCTCCGCTTCGTGGATCCCTGAGACGGTTTGCTCCGATGGCGGACTGTCCTCCGAACCCCCCCCCCAACTTTTTCTTCCCTAGATAATCCGCCTGCTGACATCCGATGCGCTACTTCTCTTCCCATGCGTAAGTCATCCCCCGAACGGCATTCCCTCCACCTCTGGGAGAAGGCTTTTCTGGTCTAAGAGCTTTACTGCGACCCCGGCTCCCCCCACGGGTGTTTAGCCTGTCTAAAAACGGTGTCCCCCTCTCTTGCCGCGCGGCCTTCTCTATCACCCCCCCCCCCCATGGAAAAATCTTCTTGTTTTCTGCTCCTCCAAGCACGTATCGCCTTCTCTATGAAGGCCTGGACCTTTTTTTTTTGCTCCCATCAGCGCGCTGCTTAGGAATTGAAAGTTACACTTCTTCCTTGGAAACTTCATCGCGCGACTTCCCTTTGGCGGCGTGGCCTCTTTCTCACCCTTCAACCCTGCAGAAAGTTGCCCCTGGCTGCTGCGGCATCAGCTCTCCTCTTTCTGACGGATCTTTTTCTGGGTGCTAAAGGATCTTATCTTCAGGAAACATGCCATCTCGCACTTTCTTTCCTTCCTCCGCTTAGGCGAAAGAGGACCCTTTTTCACCCCTTCTTTCCCATGAGAGTCTCTTCTCGGCGGCAGGTTGAGAGGTATCTGCTTGCGGGCGAGGTTACCCCTCCCCCCCCCCCCCCAAATATGTGCTTTTCCTCCAACTTTTTTTTTTTTCCCTCGGGGATTGATTTTCCCGGCGACGACCGTATTTACCGCGAATAAGAAGCCTAAGATAACGTTTGCGTTCCCCTGGAAGACCATCCCACTTTCCCCCCTAATCTGGGTGCGGCTCCCCCGCGCCTGAGATGTTAGTTAGTACTTTTTATCTAAGTTTTCTTTTTTCCCCTTCTCCTGGGTTGTCTCCGACCCTCCCCCCCCCCTCAAGTGTTCATTCCCTATTTATGATTTATTGTAATTTTTTTAGTAATGGCCTTTGTTGAGTTGTGGCCATTTACTTTGTTCTTGAGATTCTTGACCCCTCTCTCCCCCTCCTCAAGAAGAAACACGTCTCCTCTCCGCGGGGGGCAGAGACCCTGCTTTTTGCGGAATGTTGAAACGACCAAGGTTTCTTCTCTGCGGCGAAGAGAGGGCCTGGTTTTTCCTAACGTTAGAATTTCGATCCTCCCCCTGTTCCCGGGAAAAATAGAAAGGGCTCTTTTCTTTCTCTCTTTCCTCCTCCTCCTTTTTTCCCTTTTCATTTTCAATTTTCCTTTTCAGATCTTTAGCATTTCATTTTCAATTTCACTTCTCAAACCTAGGCCCTCTTGTGTAGTTTCACCTTTCCCTTCTCCCTCTCCTCTGCGTCCCCCTCTCTCACTAGTTTTTCTTTATTGAGCCCTTTATTCTCTGTTCAGGCACAGTCATCCCCAAACCCAACCACTCTCCCTCCCCTGCACCCCTTCCCCCCGAAACGTCTGATTTTCTACCTCCATAAAGCCATTTTCAGCCACAACTTATGCCATGGGGTTTTTTTTAGTTAGGCATCCCCCCCCCAGGAAATCTCTTTTTTCCCTAAAACAGAAACACAACTTAGAACCCCAAACTTCCAACCTTTCACCTTCTCTTGCGCCTTCCCAGATGCCGTTAGCCGGTTGTCCCAGTGTTCATTTCACCCGCACAGTTAAGTTTTTAGATTCGAGGTTCCCTTCTTTTACGGTCGTCTGTCTTGCAGTTCCCCTCCCTCCTCCAGAAAATGTTAGTCCTTGTAGATAGCAACCCCTTTTTTTTTCCCCCCCCCCCCCACTTCCGGCCCGCACCCCCTCCTCCCCCCCGCTAATGCCTTCTTCCTCCCTTCGTCTAAGCCGTTCTGCATCCTTCTCGCCCCTAACTGCGCTTCAGTTCTCCAGGAGATCTGGCATGTTCCATCGATCCGCTCGCTGCCCTGCCCGTCCGACCCCCGCATCTCTTTGTTTCTGACGCCGCTCCTTTTTCCAAAACTCTTCCGGTTTTTTCTCTTTTCTCCTCTCCACGCGCACGTTTCTGCGTCCTGCAGTTAAAGTCGGTCACCGGGAGGTGTAACTTTCCCCTTTCCCTTCTCTCCGCGCCTTTTCTTTCTTCCAGCATCTCCGCTCTCTTCAGCTCATCTTCCTGCCTCCTCCCAACGCAACTCCTATCCACCTGTTGTTCCTCGCTAGCTCTCAGGCCCCCCTTGTTTTCTCTATCCCTTTGCCTTCGAAACACCCTTTCTCCGTTCTTGGTCGTCAGGAGTCCTTCAATAATTTTCCTCTACTTCTGAACCGGGTGTCTTTTCCTTACTGAAGTTTTTTCGTGATGCCTCAGCTCACTGCCGCATAGGCTTTCACTGCTTGCTGGTAGAAATTTCTCTTTTTTTTTTCGGCGACCTTAATCAAACCGATGGAGGCTCTCCCTTCGACGGCGTCCTCATGCTTTATTCTTTCCTCCGGCAGGAATTCCCAACGGTCTTCCTTCTTTCTGCTGGGAAAAAGAATCTTGAATTTTTTCCCTTTTTCCCCCCCCCCACTTGGGACTTTTTTCCTCGTTCCTGCCGCCCCTACCCAGAGTTAAGGTTCGTGCAAAGTTTTTGTCTTCACTTTCAGGATTCCTGCACCCCCTTTTAAAAGCGCTTCCTTTTACTAGCGCCTCACGTGGCACCGCGCACAAGGGCCGCCGCAAACCCCAATTTCCCTTACCTTTTCTTGGTATGACAACGTAGCTCTCCCCCTTCTCCAGTAGCCTTCCGTTCATATCCCAAAATAAAGTTATAAGTGAATCGGATTCAGCCTTCATCCTCGAAGTAGCCCTTTCCCCTCCTTTTGATTCATAAAATGCCTTAGCTCACCATCTCTTTCCTCCAGCACTTTACACCTGCTTAGTTCCACACAAAATGCAGGACCCTTAGGAAGCCTTCGCTTTGTATCAGAAAATAGCAGTTCCTTTCGCCCCTCCGAGCCCCCCAGGTTTCACACTCAAAGTCTCCTCCTTTCGCGACCTTCTTACTCCTTCCCCATCTCCGGTTATTAGAAAACGCCTCACCCCTCTCGTCAATTCCTTTCCCCATGAAAGAACTTATCCCTGAATAGAGATTTTTCTTCGTTGTTGCCAAAATTTTGGACCCCCCCCCCTTTGATTCGACAAGCTCTTCTTTCTTCCCCCACCTCTCCCCAATATCGTTTCCTCTTTCACCAAAGCATTCTCACCCGCACTTATGGATCTTTTCCCCCCCCCCTCCTAGAACCCTCTCCCTGACTTCCCTCGTCGTAAGCAGGAGCTTTTTCTCTCTCAAGATGGACTGGCAACCGGAATCTTTTGGCGATATTTTCTCTCTGCGCACCAGCCTTCTCACGCTAGTCGAGCGCATGTTTTTCCTTTCTTCCCCTCTCTCTCATGTGCCCTACCTTTTCCCCAGTTTCCGGAGCCCGCTTCTCCTTTTGTCATATCTTTTTCTTCCTCCTCAGTCTTCACCCTGCGCCCGCAAAAACCTTTTTTCCTCTTTGCTTCCAGACTTTTTTTTCCACCACTTCTCCTCTCCTTGAGTGACCTTCAAACGACTGAACAAGAACTTCCCTCTTTTCCAGTTCGATTCTTTTTTCCCCTTTCATCGCCCCCCTTTTCCTTCCGAGGAAATCCATCCCGCCCCGCCCCTCTTTCCTCAATCGAAGGCACCGCGCTCCCCCTCTCCAGCGCCCCCTTTTTCACCCGCACCGGTCTGACCTGTGACGTTTCTTCGCTTGATCATCCCCCCCCTCCAGGGACGACCTTCACGAGCCTCGATCCCCCTGCCGATTCAACACTCTTTTTAGTATGGGGTACCTTTTGCAATTTCTTTCGCGACTTTGAGCCGATTCGCACTGTTGACCTTCTTGAGGCCTTTTTTCCCCTTCCCTCTGGCTCGACAGGACATACACACTTCCCCTTCCCCGGCCACTTCCCTGGCACCCGTAATGACAGCGATGCAGGCTGACCGAACACAATTTTCCCTCCAACACTCCAGTTTCCCGAAGGGTTTCCCCCCTCGACCACTTGGAAGTCCCGGGATCACTCTGGCTAGAGTTTTTTCTGTGCACTTCGGCGTTCCTCCCGGATTCTCCTCATGCTTACGGCCCCCACGGCAGGCCTCCCTTGGCGTCTCAGCTGCCCAGCCTGGGGGATCATCCCTCCCTTTGCACCCGCGGCCGATCGATACTGGTTCCGCTTCCAATCCACCCGACCAGGGATCCGCCAGCTTTTTTCGGGTTCCGACATGTACATGACCTTTCCTTTGTTACCCTCCCACGTGGACCTTTCAACACCCCCCACGGTGCCACGGCCACAGCTTACCCGGCGTGACCCCTTCCTCCCCATTCCACGGTTTTAGCCCGCGTCGTTTCCCCCCCAAAGTTGACTCGACGAAGTTCGTCCCCGAATACCCCCTTCCTATGTCCCAACGCGTCTTTTACCCGGGACGATGTTACCTGACTCAAGCAATGTCGGCTCCCCCTGGCCGCCGCTTTTAGAATCAACGTATTCTCTCAAAGACTTCTCCACGCCGCCGTCATGGCGTAAAAAGGTTTCCGCTCCTTCTATCCCCTCCTCTCTTCAGAAAAAACAACTCGATAAAGTAAGAGACGTTTTTCTCCTCACTACGGTGAATAGTAATCGACTCTTGTGAAATCCGGCAGCGGGGGCCCTCCCCTTCGAACTTCTTTTCACGAACACGGGTCCGTACCTTCGGGTCCCCAACCCCCGGAACCGCGGATTCCAGCCCCCCCAGGTCGCGGTCCTCCCCTAGCAGGGGAAGATTTTCCCGGTAGGTCACCACCGTTCAACCGTCGCTCACCCGTTCCGGATGTCCCTCCCCTGACAAAGTGGTTCTTGACAGCCAGCACCCCACACTCGTTCCCTGCCCCCGTTCGTGCCGCCTAAGAAAAGATCTGTGTTCCTCCCGGTTTCACGATTTCCTCGGTTTAAGCGGTCTCCCTTTTCAAAACAGCAGCACCCAACACGTGGCAAGCTCACTCTTCCCTTGTCCGTTTTGGTTTTCCTTGCTTAGGGGCACCGGTTCCGAAGAGCTTTTTCCCCTTTTTTCCAGTCCTCCTCCTCTTCCACGCCACTCAAAGGCCTTGCTACTATTCTTCTTGTTAAACTTTCAACCCTAACTTCCAGGATCCGGACCCTTCCTGTAATTCCCCTTGTGCGCGAATGAAATGATGATCCTGTTACCAATTCCCTCTTGGCAAGATCGCTTTGCTATTGCCCGCCCTTTCTCTCCTGGACTTCTCTTCCTCCTTTCCTGAGAGCTGGGCCACGGCGGTGTTTCCCTTCCCCTGTTCGCTGGGAACAGGCTTGTTCACCGCCTGTACCGCCTTATCTGGCAGCGACGCCACGCCTTTCTTTTCCTGGATCTTCCGGCGGGGGGCGGAGGGCGATCATCCTGAGGTATGTCCGCCCGCCCTTAGGGTGCGGTGGCCGTCTCCTTTCACGGCCGGGCGGATCTCTCGAGATCTTACCGGACGCGACGTTGTTTTTGAGGTGAGAAATGGTTCAAGACCACGTCCTCTCTTTTCGCTGTGCGAGCACTCCTCCCGACCGCCCCACAATGCAGATTTTTGGGGGCGGTTCGGGGTCAGGTCCCTCCTTTTCTGACCAAGAATTCTAAGTTGTTGTGAGGAGATGCAAGTGGTAAGAGACGGACGGACTTTTTCTCCCCCCCCAAACCCATGTCCCTCCTGTGGGGCGTGGGGCGTTTGGGTTCTAGAATTTTTTTATTTTTTCTTTTGCTGACTTGTTTCCAACAGCCCCCTACCCCGCGGCCCAGACAGGCTTCTAGAAACCGCCCGCCGGGCTTTCGTACGGCGCCCCGCTGACTTTCTCCAATATTTCTTCTCACCTCCCCTATCTCCCTCCCGATACAGGCCCCGCAGTGGTCCCTCAGGACATCGGCTGTTTTCAGGCAAAATGAGCCTTCTCCCTGGCCTTAACCCCCGTGGTGGGGCCCAGATCGCAGGCGCCCCCCTTCCTTTCCCCGCTCTCTGCCGGCGCCAAACCAGGGCGGCCGTTGCCAGACTTTCTTTCAGCTTGCCCTTTCTCTCCTTGTTGATCTCGATCATCCTTTCTTCTTCTGCAGACCACCGGTTTTACGTACAGGGCCGTTTCAGCCGGATTGGCCGTCTTCCCTTTTCCCGCTCATCCCCCCGTCTTTCTCGTGGCGTCCCCGGCTTTGAAAGTGATCTCTGCGACCATTCTCCTTTGATTTCTGCCAGGGACAATGTCTTGGTGAATTCCCGTGATGCTGTTGTTTTCCGCCCCCTCTTCCCCGGCATTCTGTTGGTTCTTTGCACGGCGCCTGTTATTTTTTTCGGCACGGTCTCCTTCCGTCCCTTTGTCCTAGTGTCGTTTGCTGTCCCCGTTTATTTAAGACACGCTTGGTGAGAGACAGTGCTAAGAGTGTCCCTCGACTCTCCGATGGTGTATTCCCCCGCGACTGGTAGGTGTGCCCCACACACGGTCCCCCCCCCTTCACACCCAACCACACCACCCCCCCACGGTGAAGGTTTTTAATAGCTTCTCTTTAGTTCCCCGTCCCCCCCCTTCCGATCATTTCGCCGGTGGGACCCGGGATTTCCCGAGAGGTACGTCTCCGTCCCCTGAGGAAGTCGCTTCGAGGACCCTTTCGTTTTTAGAGCGGTTTCCCCCTCTGCGAGTAAACGTTTCCTCTTTTGCTTCCTTGAGTTAGACGGGGGTCCCGTTGTCGATAAGGGACCCGGCGGCTTTCGTTTCCAACAGTTCCTTTCTTGAGGGTCTTTTTTTTTTTGTCCTCTGGTTTTCAGAGATTTTTTTTTTAGACAGTTCTCTTCGGTCTGCCCCCCCTTCGCCGTCCGCTGGTAGGTGTCTGAAACGTTTTTTATTGAAATGGTCTTTCTTTCTCTGTCAGAAGTTGAAGTCCCCTTTAACCCCTCCAATTTCTTTTTTTATTTTCTCCATGAAGGTAGTATGCGCCCGATGGGTGTACAATCCCTACTTTTGTGGTCCTAGGGATTTTTTCCCCTGATTAATGTTGCTCTCTCTGTTCCCTCTGCTTGAGACTGGTAGGTCATTTTTTTCCCTCAGTGAGCCCGACTCTCCCTCTTCCATTACTTCTCCGCGGAGCCTTGGTTAAAGGGCCTTTCTCTTATGAGAGTCCCCGACCCCCTGTCTTTTGCCCCCGCCCGACATTCCCTTTTTTTGTTCTCTGCGTCATTGTCCTGTTTAGAGGAGTAAGGGGCCGTTCCGCGTTCCCCTCTCTCCG
>Ga0179593_1463104_pt1 | contig 10481 bp, 15 predicted proteins | sample CZODoug2_1_08_16_FD_185931 | JGI IMG/M metagenome (GOLD analysis project Ga0179593, IMG submission 185931) | Vadose zone soil fungal communities from Angelo Coast Range Reserve, California, USA - CZODoug2_1_08_16fungal (PacBio error correction) | ecosystem: Environmental > Terrestrial > Soil >... | reverse complement strand
ATTCAATTCCCTTTCACGGCTGCGGCTCTGGCATCATGGCGCTTTCTCTTTTTCTTTTGTTTACCTTTCCCCCTTGCGAAGCCGAGTGACCTGCCCCGCCCCTCCCGCGAGTTTAAATCAATCCCCAGCGGTTTCCCTCCATCGTCTTCTTCGCCTGAGCAGCGATCGGCGGATCCATCGCTCCATCCTCTCCTCCGATCCTGACCTTCTCAGCATACCACCTGGAATAGGACCGTCAACCCCTGGTCCTTCTTTCATACCGTCACGTTAAGATTTTAGGTAATGCTGGGGCCCCCTCGCTAACGCCTTAACCATCCCCCCCTTAATGAAAAATACTATCTGTTCGTTTACCGTAATTCCTCCACTCTTTCCCCTTTTTTTTGACAGCCCTTTTTTTCAATTGCCCCCCCCCGAACAGGTATTTTCCATGTGGATTAGCCTTTTTTTTTTTTCCTTTTGCTGAGGTCTTTACATATGGTCCCTTGATGCTCCATCATCGGCGTTTCTCCTTATAAAACCCACCTGACCCCAATATAGTCCCTTCAAAGGTAGGATGTTCTTCTTTCTCTTTCGATGCCTTTTTTTCCTCCCCCCTCTTGCCGCGCGCCAAATGTAATTCCTGGGCCGATGACTTTCCAAGTTTTTCTCCCCTTGCCCGAAGCACCTTTCTCGGAACAAGAACGGTTTTCAAGGCCCTTGGATCGACCCAAGATCCTTCTAGGGCATTTTCTTCACCTGCCCAAATTCCTGCTTCGTCCCCGATGAGAGAGTATCGCGATGTTTTAAGGTTAGCCGCCCTCTGAGTGGTCTTGACGTCCTAAGGTCCCCTCTTAAGCCCATCCGGATATATCTTATCCTTCAGTTTCTGCCGAGCTGCCACTGGTCGTGGGAAGACGGAGATGTTTTACTGCAGGGATACCTTTTAATCTCGGACGCTGGGTCAGCCGGGCGTTTGCCCTCAAGCGCTTTCACCACTGCCACCCCCCTTCTGCGCTCCGTTTCCAGGCGGGCCTTACCGTTGTACCCCCAATGGAGATTCATAGCCACGCCGGATGTATATGTTTTCGTGAGCTATCGGCCAGGCACTCTCTCAAGGCGTTTTCCCCCTTCTTTCGAACTCCCCTTTCAGAGCTGATGTGACGCCATCCTTTCTTTCGCCCCTTTGATTCGAGCTGATTTACTGCTCTCCCCGACACAAATATCACCCTTTCCCCCCCGGAACGCTTCTGCCGATGGCGTCTTCTTCCTTTTTTTTTTTCTTTTTACAAAGATCAACCCAAATCGTCCCTATTCAGTTGTCCCAGCGATCGAGGAAGACCGGTCCGAGTTGGTTCGACTTTTGCTCTGGTAATGGCACTTTCCTTGGCACCATTACACCCTGAGATGTCTCCGTCTACCACCGGTGTTTTCTCCCCCCCCCTTTCCGATTAACTTCTCTTGTAACAGGTAGTCCCGCCGTGACTTTGCTGAAATGTCTTTTTCGCGTTCTGAGAGAATTTTCCAGGGCTTCGTACTTTTCACATAAATGCATTCTTTTTCTGGCCCCATCTTACAAGACCTTGTCGCCAACCGGTATCGCCTGTTCTTCTCTCTTGGCGCCAACCGGTTCCTGGCGACCCCCCCCCCCCTGGAGTTACACGAATGTGGTGACAATCTGCCTTTTCCTGCATGACGTCGCCTGTCTTTTTTTCCGGTTTTGTCCCGGATCCGCCTCCCTCCGCTAACGCCTATTCCCAGTTCTCTTTCACTGCGTTCTGGGCGAAATCCCGATATCTTGCCCTTGGTGCTTTTATTGCCTTTACCCTCCATGTTGCGTGCTTGCACAAGATTTTCCTGCCATAGGGAATGATTCACCTGCTCATGCGGCCTCTTCGCCTTTTACGCTGCCCACACAACGAGCTCTTAAGGAACCCACAAACTGGCTTCATCGGCCGGCGATGATTCTTGCGGTTCCCCCCCTTTCCTTGTGACGCCCCAAGGAACTTTTTTCCTTTCCTCCGACCGCTTACGTGGGTGTCTTGGTCACCATACCAGTCTTCGTTCCCATTCTCTGCCTGTTTCCTGGCCATCCTCCTTTTCGAGACCCGGCGCTCCAAGCAAGGACCCCCTTTTTTTCCCTTCCTTTCAGACCATTCCATGTCATAGAAAAATCGGACCCGGAGAGCTACATTCCCTGAATCTGCAGGAAGTAGCCCATCTAAATTATTCCCCCTCGGTGGTCTTTTGAATTCTGCCGAGGACAAATTCCTGCCCTCTGTTCGGGAATGCCCAGTAAGGGGATGGCGCCTTTCCTTCTTTGCAATCCGCCGGCGGTGCAGGTCTACCCGGCCCGTTCAAAAAGGGTTCCGAGCCGTAGGGGCGTTTTAGGGAGTGGGTCCTTGCCTCGATTAAGTTTTACATCCACCCCCTGCCCTGCATGGCCTGCTCTCTCCTCCCTTCCTGCTATCTGTAGATTTCCGGATCCATTCTTTACGAAACTCTGCGTACCCTCTAAGTTGGGTGGACATGCTTTCCGTCCGACCTGATCCGGCACGACAAATAACTTTTCCTCCCTTTTTCTCTCTTCCACCGCCGGCTCCGTTCTTAATGACGCCCGCATCTTTCTTGCGCCGTCCGAGGTCTCATCTCTATTCCAACTATCTGCCTTTGATCCCTTACGATGGCCTTTCTCCGCTGCGTCGCGCAACCCTAATGGCAACCTAAACCCGTTTCGCCCGCTGCACACAAGTCGGACGTCCTTTTTGGTCGCATGGATGTGGTCTTCTCAGCTTTGTTCCGTACCCTCCCACCACCCCTATTTCCCCTCTTGAGGTCTGTGTGGGGGGGAGGCCCCTTCCTCTGATGGGTGGCTGCTCGAGGACCCCCCTCCCTCTTGTGTGGCGCGGCTCTGATCTCGGATTTTCTAAGATATTGCAGACCTTGCCCTACAGGCATCTATCACCCTGTTTCTTCAAAACGCCTCGTGTAGAAGTTTCTTGTTGTTTGAGATAACGTCCTATCCTCCCGGTTTACGTGAGGGGTTTCTCCAAATTGGTCTGCTCAGGCGTCGAAGGCCCCTAGAATCCCCATGGTCCAAACGTGAGTCGATCCTTCTCATTTTCGGCGTCATGCGGACCTGTTCTTCTTTCTTTTTTTACATTTCCGGTCGATCGACATTATCTTTTTCTTTCATCAGAATGTTTTTTGTTGATTTGATGTCGACTTGGATTCCCTATTCCCGACCGATGTGGGTGTACAAAGCGACGGCAGTCAATTTCTCTTTCTCCTGTCTTTTCTTTTCAACATGTGCGTCTTCCTCGTTGCTTCTCTTGGACCTGAGCCCATCCTTAGCCCGCAGATACCCTAAGAGGCACGCGGGATTCATCGGATTCCCCATAAACACCCGGCGAACTTCCCTTTTTTCTTCTCGCGGAAAGACTTTTATTTTGGTAGGTCACGTCGGCACCACTATAGGCTTAAGCAGTTCTTTCATGCCGAGCAGCCCCACCCTGGAGTTTCTCCGCGAATCCACCCCCCTCACATAAGCCTTCTTCCGCCTTAGGTCCACATACATCGTGGCTGGCATGTTTAGGGCGTCTCCCCCTACCTCCACTTCAGCTCTCCAAAATTTTTCTGAAGTTGTCGCCGGTGTACTTGAACGCTTGTTCTTTTACCCCTCGTTTTGTCCTCTCCCCCTCTTTCCTTTCCCGAAATCGATTCACCGTCAGATCGGTGACAAGAGATCTGCCTTTCCGCCCGCTCCTTCTTATGAAGCTTATGCCGGCGGTGGCTTGCCTCCTTCTGGCGTTCCTTACTTTCGGTCCGATGCTATTTTTCACCGGAAGAATATGATCCCAAATGTTTCCGATTCTTTTTCTTCTTCATGACCTTGACTCCCGTCCTCCTGAATATAATTTCCCTTCCGAGGCCGAGCCTTATTGGACCCAGTTTGGATTGCCAGAAGGATTCAATCTCTCCCTTCTCCCAGTCACCTATCCGCCGTCGGCGCTTCAACGTTTCCCCTCCGGGTCTCTCTTCCCTCTTTTTTTGTCAAGTCTCCTGAACCCGCCCTTACGTCGGCCATCCCATTCTGTTCCTACCCACCTCCTTTTGCTTTTCATCGCCGAAGTCATCTTCCACTCACTCGCAGAAATGTGCGTTCCCTTTTTTCCTCGGTGGGCATGCGTCTTCTTCCATGCTTGCCTTTTCCTGTCGTGGTCTGATTCGACAGTTGACTGTTTTTTCCGGTCTTCGACCCGTTCCCTTGCTGATTTCCCCTCTCGCAGGGTTTCCGCTTTTTATTTTTACTTGGCAATTCGGTTCGGATGTTTTTGCGACTTGTAGGTGATGGCTCCCACATCGTCGCCGTTTTTTCTTTCCCACAGAATGTTTCTTCCCCACCTTTTTTTCTCCACTCATGGTCCTCCCCCCCAGACTATCCCCTCCGCCCGCTCCTCTGGCCGCTGGTGATGGTCGAAACCCTGCTGAGATGTCAGTTTTCCCCTCTTCTTTAGTGAAACGTTCTCTCGCCGTGATTAAGTTTTTCTTAAAGCTTCCCCTTCGTGTTATCTGAACATGGGGGCCCCCGCTCATCACTCCATTCATGTTCCAGGGCCGCCTTTTTCTTTCGTCAACAGTTGTTCGCAGTCGTTCCGTTTGAAATGTGCCTCGTCGCTCGTAGGAGCTCCCTGCCGTTGACCTACTTAAATTCGCCCGGAACGGTCTGTATAGCCTACTCTCTCGCGATTTCTCCTCAATTCGTGTAGATTCCCCAACGGCGCTTGGGGTCTTTTCCCTGCACATCGCCATGGATGAGCACGCCGCTTTGCTACTATGCTTTTTCTCTCTGTTTTTCCTCGCAGTTCAGAGAACAGCCTGCACTCTGCCAGGATTTGAGCATCGCGCATGTCGGCCTGCTCTATCCTCTTTTCGCCTTCTACCGCTCCCATTTCGTCCATATGGGGCTTCGACCTTTCCCCGTGGCTGATAGATCCCCGTTTTTACCCCCCCCCCTTTCCTTTGCCCCCTTTTGCGTTGCGGACGCCAATTATTTTTTTTTTTTTAATGTGCCGGTCGACAGGCCATGCCTTTTCCGCTCCCCTTTTTGTTTTTCTGACAACCCACCTCTTTTCGACTTCGTCGGCGTCGACGTCCCCGCTCCACATATTGCGTTGAATTCCTTCAATTTTTTTATCCGCCCGTCCTACGCTCTTATGGTTGTCTATTTTCGTTTATGAGATTTTGCGCATTCGGAGCGGTCAGCCTTTTCTGCCCCCATCGGGATCTCATGGACGGAACGCTTTCGCTCTCTGACCCATTCCTTTTTTCTTCGTTCGTAGGAACGATATCCCTTTCTTTTCGACATTACATCTCCTTTTCCGTGCGGGCATAGGCCAGTGTTTACCGTTACTGCCAGGATTGGTTTTTCCTTATGGGGGCGTTGCTTGACCCAGGAGTCTTTCTGGGGTCAGAAAAGGCTGAGTCAAATTTCCCCGCGTTGAAGCAGTTGGGCCTCGCGCTCGAACTCGCGTCCGCGATCCTTTTCCTTTCAGTCCTTTCCTTGCCCCTTTTTTCGATCCGGGATGTGTCGATATTAGGTTCCTGGAGGTTTTTACTATTTCCGCATCGCGGGCTTCCCCAGCCCCCTCCAGCGACTATCTCGCTCATCCCCCAAGCGACTTTCCTATGCACGCCGGATATGGATTTGTTCTGCGTCAGCGGTCTTTTCACCCCCTTTCCCGGTTCAGTTCTTTTCCGCTGAAATTGTAGTCTGGCCTTTTGTTTAGCACCCATCCCTCAGTTCCGCAGCGCGTGACATTTTTTTCGGGCCGTGCCCTTTTCCCCGAGGCAGCGAAAAGCTAAATCCCCCCCATCCCTCTCCCTTTTGCTGTCGATGGTATCCCCCCGTTCCGCCAGAGGTGGGATTCCCATAAATTCCTCGGTATCTCAGCAGTTTTTCAGTCTTTCCCCCCTTTTACACAATTTTTTGCCGTTACTGTCAACAGTTGAAGCTTCTGACAATTACGGGGGAAACCCCCCCTTCCTTTTATCATTGACTTCCCAGTGAGGTTTGGTTTTTTATTGCTCTTTCCCTAGCTGTCACTTGCCTTTTTCTGCTCTTGCAAGGTTTTGCGTCCGAGGCCCAGGTTGTTATTCGTCAGGGGTGGTCGGATTTTTATTTTAGCCTTTTCTCTTCTTCTATCCCTTTCGCTCATGCTGCTGCATCGCGCCCCACGCTGAGAGGGACCCGCCTTGGTTTGTGATGCGATTCCATCGGTTCTTGGTTTCTGGCGGCTTTCTAAGTGTCCGGCGGCGGCCATTTCTCCCTTCGAGGGAGGTAACCCTACTCTCCCTTCAAGGGTAAGGGAAAATCTCCAAAAACCTCTCTCGCCATTTCCCCCCTCTCGGGTCAACACCGTCCCCTGACATTTGCCTTAATATCCTTTTGAGTTTTTGATCCCTTCCTCCTCCCCCAACCTCGGCATCTTCCCCGGATCGCGTGTTTTTTCCCTCAACACGTCCGGCCACCGACCCCAATTGACATTTAGATTGACCTAATACTCTCCAAGGAAACCCGCCGTATAGGTCATTTAACCATTCCACTTCTTGGCGGAAACTGGTAAGGTATTTGCCTTTAATGGTTCCATAGACCTATCCTTGAGGACGCGCTGGCGGTCTTTTCCCCCTGGCCAGCCTTCTGGTTTTTGGAGGGTGGGGTTTTTTTTTTCGGGAGGACCTGTTCTTTCCCCACCCTTTTCTCGATACCCCCGCAACCCACAAAATAAGGACCAGACCTCTCAACCCTCTTCCCTGACTGACTGTCGATTTAGCCTCTCAGACCCCTTTTCTTTCGACGTTGGTCAGTCGGGGGGTTTTTGTTTTGGGGGGGTTTTTTTTTGTTTTTGTGTGGTTCTTCTCCGGGAATTGACTCTCTCTCTTTGTAAGTTACCCTTTCTTTTTTTGGTCTTCTTCTTGGCGCCGCCTCGGCCCCTGAAACTCGAGGTCTGCCCCCAATCTTTCGCCGCTATAAATGGTTTGACCTTTTACTTTTCCATGGCGTTGAGTGTGGATCTGGTAAGTCATGTGGGTGGTTGCGGTTCTTTTTTCCCGATCTTTTCCTCGGCTGCCGTGCCTACTGGAAAGTGCCTCACTTCCCTCCCCTCCGCTGCCCCCTGATCGTGTCTCTGGACACCCCCGCTACCTGAGCCCTCCCTCTAAATGCACTTCGTACCATGACCGCTTTTGCCCCTTTCCCCCCCATACCACGTTCCTCATTGATCGAGTTCCTTTTAAATTCACGATGGTTCAATTGCCTGTTTAGTGGCCGGCCTGTTGCGTGAAAACCCCGCGGCTCCTTCCTTTTTGATTCCGAGGTGTGTGTCTTCGAGTTTCTGCACCTCCCCTCTATCTTTCACTTGACAATTGTCGTTTTCCCTGGTGTTACATCATCATTCGGGGTTTTCTTTTCCTATGATTTTTCTCTTTCCCCCCAAAATCATTTCCGGCTTCTGCTTGGCCCGTCAATTTCTCTTCTTTGGTGACGGAAGGCCCTGCGCAAGGCCGCCTGTTGAACTTCCCCTCGAACGAGTGAGACCTAATAATCACCACAACCTCCATTCTTTGCCACCGTAAGCGATGGTCTGAGATTTGTCAAGCAGCCTTCTGGCTTCTTTAGACTTTAATTCGCACTTCCTCTTATACCCCCCCGACTTCATTACCCTCTAATTGCTTTTGGGTATTTGCACCTGGCGCATAATACTCCCCGTTGCCGCTTAGCAGGAAACCGCGAAAAGCCGACCCCAGCCCCCCCCTTTCCCCTCTTCCCCAACTGACGCGTTTCAGACCCAGTAAGTTTCGACCTCTTTGACCAGCCGGTAGTCCCCTCCTCCCTATTTTCCCTGGGGCCTTTTAGAAGGGAGATCCCTTTTGGCCCCATTTGCTTGCCTATCACCGGCGTGCGGTTCCACATCGAAACTGCCTGCTTTCACCGGTTTCTTTATGTCTTGACGAGTTCGCTCGCTTCCCCTTTTCCGGTAATACTCTCCCCTTCAGGGTTCAGAGTCCTGGCAAAGGATGCGACCACTTTTTCCTCCGTCCCTTCCACTTGAAAGTCTGCTTTTAAAACGTCCCCCGACTCATGGCCTCTTCCCCATCATCAAATATCCCTTTTAATCGGCACCTTTCCATTCGAGTTTTCCCCTCTTGGCGAGGATTTACGATGTGCGGGGGTTTAACTCCACGCGGGCTATGACGCCTCCAGTCCCCTATAGATCCACCCCCTAAACAGGGATACGATATAATGGACGGCCTCCGCCATAATTCCCCTTCAACCAATTTGGATATAGGGCACCGCGCGCGCTTACGAGCTTTTTCCTGTTCCAAGCCCGGCCGGGCATGGCTCTTTGGTCGATACTTGGCTATCTTTCACCCAGCCCTTTTCCTTTTCCCCCCCCCCCTCCCCCCCCAAATACGGCCTCTCGGGCCAAAGCAGTTCCGTACTTTTTAACCCCTTCCCAAATTTTTGCCTATGTCGACCGGCCTTCTTCCCCTCCTAGTCGGGAATAGTATTACATAAGTGGAAATCTCCGTCTGCCCCCCAAAAAACGAATCATAAGGCGCGCAAGCACCGGGAATTCCTCTTTGCAGAAGATTCGCCGCGGATCCAAACTCTATTTGCCTCAAGTCTTCTCTCCAGAGTATCGTTGCCAGCTTCCTCATCCCGGAACAATTATACCTCACGTCAGAGATCTCTTTCCTAGGAATGCATTTCATGGTACGATACCTCACCTAGGGCCAATTAGGCATTTCCTCCTCGCTCGTCGTTCATCTTCTCCCAAAAGATTGTTTTTGTCGAACCATGGGGGCCCTTGACACGGTACGTCACTGTCTCCGTGCCCCCTTGCCAAACATTCCCCCCCCCCCCCTCGACATTGCTCTTCGAAACGCAAAGTTTGCATCTCGGCTCCCTCTATCAGGGCTTTTCCATTTCTTCTCAAGGAATAGGCCCTGAATTTTATTTCCTCCTCTTCCGCGTTCCATTTCAGGAAGTTCTGACTAGAAGGTTCTTCGTTACTTCCCCCCCTTAGTTCTTTTCGGGCCTATATCCCATTACCGCATTGCTCTTCAAAGTCAAGTACAGCTCCCTGCGTGCTCTATCCTGCCCGCAATGTTTGCCTTTCTCCACACAGGCAGCTTTCTCTTACATTTCGATTCTTTTCCCATCTTTCTTTCTCTCATGAATCATGAGCGCCCCTTTCCTCTTTTTGTCTCTTCATGGCTAGGCTGCCTCTCTCCCTACGAGGCCCAGTTTTTCTTAAATTACCTTTGCGAACTTCCCCCCTTTCTCCTGGAAGTCATCCTTACCTTTGATGCTTCACTTTGTGCATTGCCCCTCTTGAACCCTCTCAAGTTCATTTTTCTCTTCCCCCTTGCATCCCCTTCTGTTCCTCGTGCGCGTTTCTCTTTTGCAATACCCCCCCTCCGATATCGACGCATGGTCTCCCCCCCCCCCAGCTCAGAGGAGCGGCAGATTATCTTCTTGGAGGCCTCGCACTTTTTATGTGACTTCCTTAAATCTGGTGTTTTTTGGTTCCCTACCGGAACTTTCTGTTTGTCATCCCCTAAAATCCTCTGTCCCACCGCAGCCGACCGGTCTTTTTTGCCCACCCGGTTCCCCCTGCTCGCTTTCAATCTCTCAGCAACTGTTTCTTTTAATTTCCGTTGGTCCTTTTCCCCAGTTCACACATGTCGCTCTCGCCCCCCGCAGCCCCCTTCTTCCAGCCTTTCCCTTCCTCTTCCGTCTGCCCCGCAGACCCTTGTTCCAAGAACCCCTCCTTCGTTAGACTTGGTCCAGAACCCGCCCCTCTTGAAAATACCCTTTTTTTCGGGGAGAGTCCAACTGTGGATTGCCGACATGTAGGAGCTGCTCGTTCCCCCCTCGCAGGCCCCTTCCTCCCTATTTTATATAAAGGTCTTTCGTCATGTACTGTTTGGAAACTTTTGTAAGCGCGTCTTCGGCCGCAATAGTTTTGCCTGGTCGCCCGGTCCTCTTTTGGTAAGCTCTTCCCTCCCCGTGCACCCCAATTTCTCCTTTCGCGCGTCGCCTCAACGTCTGTTAGTGGTTTGCGATGTCCTTTGGCTCCCCCTTTTTGATTTCGTAAAAGCCCATCTTCCCTCTTCCCCTGAGCAGTTGGGTGGATCCCCCTGCATGGAAGCGTTCCCCGGTAGAGCATTTGGACCTCCGTGTATCCGCTGATCTCCGACCCCTCCGGCATCCAAGATTCCATTTCTATTTTCCCTTTTAGAGATTTTTGTTTTACGTCTGTTATTCTTCCCATATTTTTCTTTTCTCAAGATCTCTTCGACGCTCTGAGCGCACAATTCTTGACCGCCCCCCCTTGTTTCGAAAGACTGACACCTTAGACCTCCTCCTTGTTCGAAAGGGATTGTTCTCGTCCCGCCAGGTGTCCCTCTTCAAAACCATTCTTCCGCGCCCACGATGA
>Ga0179593_1419219_pt1 | contig 10481 bp, 10 predicted proteins | sample CZODoug2_1_08_16_FD_185931 | JGI IMG/M metagenome (GOLD analysis project Ga0179593, IMG submission 185931) | Vadose zone soil fungal communities from Angelo Coast Range Reserve, California, USA - CZODoug2_1_08_16fungal (PacBio error correction) | ecosystem: Environmental > Terrestrial > Soil >... | reverse complement strand
TTTGTTGGCTTTTATCGATTTTTTTTTTTCTTCACCCGGCAGGTGTCCGAGGGCCCGTTTCCCTTTTCAAGACCGATGAAATTGGTCGCCTCCTGAGCTGTCCGTTTTTCTTCCCCAGTAATTGTCCCCAAATTCCTTAAAGACGGAGGACTTCCAGACTTATGCTTAACTTTTTCCTCTCCGAAATAAGGAACTCCTCGCCGAGCTGTTTTACCCTTCCCCTCTGAATTTAGCCGCCCATAGGGTCTTTTAAGAGACACCTTGCCCTTTGTATTTTGCTTGTCTTTTATTAAGAAGGAACCCCTTTCGTCTTTTGATTCAAGCAGGTCCCCATTTGGCCCCATGCTCCTCTCTTAACAATAAGACTCTCGGCCTCGTCCTCCGGTAGTTCCCCGCATCAATGTTTTTCCGCCTTTCCCCATCCGTTATCTCTGTAGGAAAACGAACGGCAACGCTTCCCCCCACTCTTTCCTCACGTTTGTCCATGCCTTTTGTAATTGAAGTTCAGCTTCTCGCCATTTTATCTGCGTGGCGTCTTGGCGTTCTACAGAAGTGATAGGTCGGCGCGCCGCGTAGTGTATGAAATGTTTTTATATTTTTCTACTTCTTTTCCTTGCGGCCAACGACGACCCGAGAAACCCCCCTTCATTGACCCTAACCTACCCCTCTGCTGCAATAAGTTCCTCCCCCTCCTCCTTGAGTTCGGCCCGCAAATCCAGCACCTCATTGATATCTTTCTGAATCTCTGACAACTGTGTGTTTGTGCTATAAGGGACCCATCTAGACTGCTTTCCTTTCTTTTCTTCCTTACAACATCACCTGGATTGTCCGATTCTTCTTTGATGTCGCTAGAAGACCCTTAACCGCCAGTATTTGTTTTCTGTTTGCTGTCTTGCTTGATTTCTTGCCACCCCCTCCGTTCCCGATGCCAGGCGTCTGTCTTTTTAAGCTCTTTATACCGCGCCTCTCCCCCTATCTTGATTCATCCATTGCCTAGAAGCCCCTAGCAGTCGGTATGCCTGAACCTCTTTTTCCGGTGAGGCGTCTTTCCCCGTTAGCTGACTTTTCTCCTGCCGTCGGCTGTTCGTCGCACTCATTAGCTTTCATCTTTTTGTTCAGAATTCCCTGCCGGCTTTGGACCCTCATACCCTTCGCCTTTGCTCGGGAACGCCCAGACAGCACTGCTGCATCGTCTTTTTAATTTGCGCCCCATACTTTGGCCTCGGTTGCCTCTCCTTAAGGATCAGGCTCCTCCTGCTTTAATTCGACTTCTCTTGGAGGAATTTCTCTCCTCCTTCCTCACGTGGCCCATGAAATCCTCTTGCAGTTACCTCAGACGTTTTTCTTTGCTTTCTTTTCGCAGTCCCTCTTTTTTTGTTAGGTAGAACGTTCAGCCCCGCCAGGCGTGGCCTTCCGCCATCCCGCTCTATTTTTTGGTATATGATTCTTGCGGCTTTGAAGACTTCTCGGCGGGCGTTTTCCCCCCTTTGGGTCCTTCGGTCCCTCTGAAGTCTACACCTCACGGTCGCCCTGCGACGGTGGCCCTCTCCTCCTTGTGGTTTCTGTCGCTTGTTCCCTTCTTTCTTTCTTTCGCTGTTTCCAACAATGACGCTCCCCCCCCTTTCTTCCGATGACCCATCCCCGTCCTTTTTTCTTGCTCGTTTCCAAGCTGGTTTCTCCTTTTTGCACCCGTCTTGCCTTCCATTTGAGGTTTTTTTCCGCCTGCCCCGATTGCCGCGACAACGTCGGACGTTGGTCCGCTCCACTTTTTTTCTGCGAGGCAGACACCGCTCCTTCATTAAATGCCTAGGCAGCGAAGTTTCGCCCCCCCGACGGTTGCCGCGGAAAAGGCGGATGAGATTGCGGCCTCCCAAAACGTCACACATCAGCGAGACGATAGAATTTTCAAGAGGGGAGGGTTGACGTAGGAGCTATTCGTTCTTCTACAACATGAAGCAGCCCTTTTTCTGTCTTTTCTTGCCCACCCCACCTTGATTTTTTCACCATCGTCTGCCCCCACTTCGCTTTAAACCTTATCCCCCTCACCGGAGTATGTCTTCGACTTTTTTTGCTTGGATTTTGGAGAAAAGTTCCCCGATCCGCCCCCTCCTTTGAGCCCTTTTCTAATTCAGGGATGGAGAGCGCATGACATTGCGGGGATCGTCTTTTTTTTTTAAAGACGTAACGCTCGCTTCCCTTCTCGCTTCGTTCCCTAATAGCTCGTTGAATTCGCCTTCCCCTGTGCTTTCTGACTGGTTGGTTCGCCACAAAGACCCCACGTCCTACTCGATCTTCGGAATTTTGTATTTCCCCCGTCCCTGGTAGGAAGATGTCGGTCCATTGAATTTGAACCTTTAGTGAAGCCACCTGAGGTATTTCCTTCCCTTCTGTCGATCCTTTCGCCCTGTTTGAGAGTCTTTTACGGCGTTTCGTTTTCCTACCGCACACCGCCCGTTTGCTTCCTCCATGGGAGCCTTGCTCCTCTTTACCCTACCGTCCCCTGTCCCACTTTTTCCCTCCCCCCAAAAAAGTATATCAACCCTCACCTTTCCCTTCTCACCCAAGGAAGTACACAACAGCAACGGCCCGGGCGTTGGTTGTCCCGGGTTAACACTTCGTTACTACTCCCTGCTAATTTCGGGGTACCTTCGCTCCACGGTTTTCCCGCCTTGTTCCCTCCCCGCCTTTGGATAAGAGTTTCTTCCACGTTCTCCGCTTTTGTTCCCTCCACGATTGTCTCGTTTTTCCTTCACGAAAATAGGTCGTCCGCCGCCATTGCGCCAGAGAGTGGGCCGAGCCTCGCGATTCCAGTGACACCGATCCTGCCCGGAAGTTGTTATTCGACCCCCGTTAAAGGTATCATCCGTAAGGCAGGAGAGCCTTCATTTGACCTCCTCAAGATGCCAGAACTTCTGCCACCAATAGTTTTGTACGTTTCATCCGCGACCCTCGACCGACTAGGGTTAATTTGACCCCCATGGTGAGATCCGTTTTCCAAGGGCCCTTCACCCGTCGGATTTATTTTGCAAAGCCCCATCTCTCCACGCCCTGTTTCCCGAACTCCCAGTTAGTTTAGCGGGGGCTTTTTCTCTCAGTTTGGTTTGCAGCGAAATTTTCCCCCCCCCAGAGCCGTCCATTCGTGGTAGGTCTTCCCTTATGTCACTCTCTCTTTTCCCGGAAACCCCCTTCCTTCCTTTAGCCCGAGCATTTCGATGTCCCCCCCTTCAGCCGTCCTCGTCTCCTGTTAGTCTCTGTGGACTAGCCCTTTTCTCCTCTTCCCTAATGAACTTCCCCTCTGGTGCTCGGGAGATTGTGCATTGTTTGCGAGGCTGCCTATATATCGCTTGCAGCAACTCTTCCGTCTTTTCCTTTCCTCTTCTTTGTACATCACTCATCCGTTTTGTTGTATCTTTTTATTCTCCCGTGAGTTGTCGAGGGCGCAGATCAGGACCTTCTCCCTCCCCCCCCCTGACCCTTCACCCCTTTCCTGCACCATTTCGTCCCGAGTTTCTCCTATTTGATTTTCCGGGCGGCTCTCTCCCCATCTACGAACTAGCGCGTCACTTGGCCTGGGCGATGAATTCTACATTCTCCTTCAGTATGCTTTTCCTCGAAGTTTTTGGCACACTGCTGGACCCCAATTCCCCCGGAGTGTCCCTTCTTTCTCCCCAGGCTTCTTATAAGTGTTCCCCCGACTCCCGCAACTTTCGTTAGTGATTGTCTCTGTCCCAGGACTTCCGTTTCTCTCCCCCCCCCCCTGCCCTCGTGCGGTTCCTTCCTGTCCCCCATTCCATCTCACCATGAGTCAATAAACCGCTTATCCTCCGGTCGCGTTTTAGTCCGTTCCTCCCCACCCCCTTCTGTTTTCACTTTGATATCGGAATCCGACTTTCTCTTTTTGCTGTCAATAGTGCTTTCTATACTCCTGCTTTCCCCCCGTGTTCCGCGCCACCCCCCGGACATGTAGTTCTAGGAAATGGGCCGCTCCCATGAAACGCTTTGCCACTTTATTCTGGGCGACCTATTTTTTTGAAGGGCCACTTTCGCCCATTCGTTCTGGATGAAGAGAATCGTTGTCTTAAGCTTCCCCCTTCAATGACCCCCGGCTGACATCCCCTCGGCCTCCCCTGGCATCCGATCCCCGAATTTCGAGCTTGGCGATGGCAATAGTTTGCCTGGCAGCAGAACCCCCCGTTCTGACCTCTTTTCTCGATTGGACCAACTTCTGGACGATTGTTGTCCGGGTGCGAGGGCGTGCTCGAGTTTTGCGGTTCGAGGACCCACCAGGGGCCCCCGTCGGTTGCCCCCCCCGTTTGAGGGCCCTCCTTCTCGGATCAAATCTTTGCACGCCCCCGGTACCGGCGCTCTCCCTTGCGGTCTCCTCCGAACTGGGCCGCTTTTTAACGACCCAACCCGCTAAAACTTCGCCGCCCTCGTCTCTTCCCAGCTCCTCCGGAGCGTGGGTAGGAAGTCTCAGGTTTTTGTTTCAGGAAACTTTTTCCGACAGAAGAGTGCATACTACTTACCCCAAATGAGGGCATCGAGCAGAACGGAGTGGTTTTTCGTTCTTTTGTGTCCTCAGTCGCGTTACCACGAGAGTTCGCGCTCGTATACTTCTAATCAGCTATGTCCTTCTCTGAAGTGCTCTCCTTTTTTCCCTCTTCCGCAACCGCCATTGCCGTTCCTTTTCCACTGCCGGATCGCTCAATCACTTCATTATCGTTTTTGCACTTTTGTTGATCGTCTTTCTTCACTCCTGCCGCCCGATTCTTTACTCTTCCGCCCGCCCTTATGTTGCCGTGGTGGGTAACGTCGGCGTGGGAACCTGCCAGCATTCAGTTTTTTTCGAAGCCGGCCAGAGCTCAAGAGAAGCCCCTTTTTCCCCTGAGTTTGGTAAGAAAATTCCGCTCTCCCCCCTCCTCATCTTTTCATATCCTTTCTTGATGTGAATTCTTGTTCTTTTGGCTTCCCTCTTACCGCTCCCCCCAATTTCACCCATTTTTTTGCGTCTTGCGTCCGACTCTGCATCGGTTCAATTGCACCGCGGGAACGGTGGCCGGATCAGGAATTTCCCCACCGGGGCATTCCCCCCCCCGTCACGCGCAGGGTCCTGTGGTATCTGCTCAATTCCGGCGTTTTTTTCAACATAAAACGATCACGACTTCCGCCTGCCCCGGAATTCCCCTGACCCTGCCGCGAGCCAACCGGCTGTGAGGTATGTCTACTGCCTACCCCCGGGGGACTGCCTTAATTTTTGGCAGTGACCCCCCCCCCCATCTAGAAGATGGCTTTCCGACGCTCCGGATCCCTCCCCAGCCCCCCCCAGTCGTTTGAGTTTTCCTCCCCCCATGCTAGTCCTTCACTTTTTTTGAATATTCCCGACCCCCTTCGCGTAGTCAACTTGGGCCGTCCCTCGCGGCCACCCGAAGCAGCGCCCCAAATCGGGACCCGTGCTCCCCCTTTTCTTCCAACTCCTCTCCTTCGTAATTTGTCGACCCCTCCATACCCACCAAACAGAGGGCCCCTATCAAGCATCCCTCACCCCTCTGGACCGTCACCGCAAGGTTTCGAGGTCCCTCGATTGAATGACGCCGCCCAATTCCCCCCATTTCAGATTCTTTCCCGAGACCTCATCGTGAATGACAAGCTTTTTATTCTCTTTCTAGGTTGCCGCCGCTTCCATCTTGATCTTTCATTATGGCAGTTTTGATAGAAGTGTGCTTGCTCCCTGTCCGTCAGGCCATGTTCAACAGCATGCCTTCGGATGGCTTGGCGAATTTCTCGTTTCCACTGCCTTTTTTTCCGCTGTGGCCGTTTCTCCCGAACCTCAAGAGGTCCGTTTACTACTAATACCAAAATTCTAGAGCATCTGGACACTACTTGTAGAGGTTTTCCCCCGCCTATACCCTCGCAGGCATCCTTCCTCCCCCTGACGGTCCTAGTAGATCACCGTTTGCAATGGCACTAACCCAGAAATCCAAATCCCCATCACCACTTACCAGACAAAGGTTCCGGGCTTTGCTGTTGTTTGATGGCTCTCCCCATCATTTTTTTGAGAATGCCGTCGTTCCAGTTCCTTTTCTGTTTTCCGCAGCAATTTTTACGCTCTATATCGAGCTCTCCTCAATCTCTTTCCCTGAATAGGCAGCCCTATTCAAAGAGAGAAATTGTTATGACGGGGTTCTGCTTTGTTCCCACACTGCCCCTCACTGCGGCTGATGGACTGCTCTATTTTCCTTCTCAAAGGCCAGGTTTGATCCACCCTTTGGTCCTGCTCTTGTTAGTTTTCTTGGCACTTCACGTCCCCCACTCTTTTCTATTAAGACTTGCCCCTTGCGTTTCCCCGCATTCTGCGCTTCTTAACGGAGACCCCTTCCTTTCGCCCTCCTCCCCCGTCCTTTTTAAACCCCCCTGGCCAGCGGAACTGGCAGGAACACACAATGCTCTTTCGTTCGGCCGGAGCCTGTCCCCCCCCTCTTTTTGCCTGGTTTGTTTCCTCCCTTTTGAATCTTTAAAGAATTGAAGGTTCCCCCTTAGAAAACATTTCTTTACTGTCTCCCGGCAAAAACTCTACCTTCTTTCCTTTCCTTGAGATGGCCAAAATGCTCCCCCTGCTGCAATAACTATTCGGCCCCTGCTTCGGGGTTTTTCACGTTAGTCCGCAACGCAATCCCCCGTTACCATCTGTTCATTTTTGAATCTTTACAAGGCCGACGTTTCAAGGTTTAGCGTGAAAAGATAGAAACCTCGTAAAGCTCTCTTCTGAGATTGTGCGAGCGTTTTCCCTATTCTTTGACCCGTCTTTCCGTTCCCCTCCGTATCGCTGTTCCAGAAATTTGTCTTGCAAGTATCCTTTGCTGCTGCAAATCTCATGAGGCTTTGAACCCTCCCGCTGTCGTCTTTGCCACTCGTTTTCCCCAGTTAACCCCCTTTCTTCTCAAGCATTCGATCCTTATTTCCACCACGAATTTTTTTCATTTGTTAGTTGATCGAGGTTGGCGAGGATATTCCGGGTATTGAAAACCCTCCGTTCTTTCCTAGTGCCGATATCCACAAGGACCTGTCCTTTTCCATCGTTTTTCGCCTCCTAATGCGTCTGTCCGCCGATCACTTGCCGACCCACACTCTGACCCCTCTTCGCTTTCCTCTCACTGAGCTATTGCAAACTATTTTTCTCTACCGACACCAGCTCCGTGAGAGCTTTTGCATTTTTCCCTCCCTTTTTTACAGATGCCTTATCCACTTTCCACTTCAGGCTTTCTTTTCCTCGCCTAAAAATTTGTTTCACAGTCCTTTTTTTACTTCGCGTTCTTATTGGGCTCAGACGGAACCAGATCTTTAGGTAGTTTCTGTGCAATGGCCCCTTTTGCGTCAGTGACCCTTTCCGTGAATTTTCTTGCTAAGGTGCAGGTTTTCCCAACGACAATGTTCGTCGTCAACAGCCCTTATTCACCTCGGAGATCGGTGATGAAAAATCCCCTTTTGTCCCCCCGGTTGTGAGAATGGATGCACTGTCCGCGGAATAGAATTGGTTTCCGTTCTAGCCTGCCGTGGGTTGGTCGGTTCTTGACGGTCGACAGTCTTTTCGTTTCTGGGTTCTTTTTTTTTATGCCTCCCTAGGGTCTGCCCTTATGTCATGCGCCCCGCTTGATTTTTCTTGACCTCCCCATCCCCCGCGCCACTCCCCCCCTAATTGATTTCCACCTCCCAAAGAATGCAATAAGGAAACCTTCCATCATATTTGTGGAGGATATTTTCTCCCCCAGTTACCCCTCCCCAAACTTCCCCTTCTCTCTTAGGAAACGGTAGTGTCACTTCCCTTCCTTAACGATCGATTTTTTTTCTTTTTTTTTTTTAGTATAGGTTTTTCTCTCGAATCCCTTTTAGTATTTCTTACCACAGCAGGTTACTTTCAGCATTCCTTTCTATGCGGATACCATAACCCCTCCCGACCAAGTTTGAGTCTGTTCGGTTGCCTTTTCTTCTTGACGTTCAAACAGAATTAGTCCTATTCGCATCGTTTACTGCCCGTCTATTCTGCTTCTTTCTGGACTCTGATTTCCTAGTCCCTACAAGATCTTCTCTTGCTTCATCTGGCTTCTCGCAACTCTATTTATTGTTATCAAATTCGGTTTACCTTTCGCGTATCCTATAAGTATTTCACGGGCTGCTTCTCCGCCCATCCCCCCTTCGCCCCTTAACTACGTTTTCATCCGTCCTTACGGCCTCTTTGGATTACCTTCGCAGGCTTTCAACCGCCCAGTCCGCTTTTCCAACAATCATCCCTTTGCAGCTGCGGCAATGACCTACCCCTTCCGGCCTACATTCTTATTCAAGTTCGGTTTTTCTCATTTCCCTCCATCTTTCCTCGCCTCACCTTTGTCTGCATGGTAGCACATATCGCCAACTCTCAATAATTGCTGACGATTTTACCTTCCGGTTGTGTGATTCTTGTTAGCCCTCTCAGTTCCTTCCCTCCCCTTTTTTTTTCTTGCAGGTATACAATGAGTCATGCCCCCGAAGGTTTTAGTTCCTAAGTCCTCCCTGTTCCTGCTTTTTGGTCTTGGCCCTATTTAGTGTCCCACCTTTTTATTCCCTTCTTTTTACCAATTCTTTTACTTTTCAGTGCGCGACGAGGGGTCTCTTAATCTCTCGTTTTTTCGGTTGGTCATAGCTCTCCATTCCTTCTATTTTGACGCTGCCCCAACCAATATCTCCCCCGTGGAGGCAGTTATACTCCCTTTCAATCACATTTCGTTTTTGGGATTGGCCTTCAGTTCTTACCTGTACTCCCTGATCATCAAAGTGTTCTCCCCGGAGATTTTATGCCTCTACCCGTGAGAGGAAGGTGAGCTTCCACTGTGGTTTGACAGGGCTGATAGCCCCCCTGTTCCAGTGTTCAAAAGGTGGAATCTCCTTCAATCAAACCCCTCTTGTCCTCGACCTTCTCTTCTTTCGTATTCTTCGCGCCCCTCCACTATGTCAACGAAGATACTTCAGATTTAGTATCGGACACCTGTGAGTTCTTTTTTCGTGGCAAGTTTCTCAACACCCCCCTTTCCCCAGGACTTTTTCCATCGGCGCTCGGCCTTCCCCACACGGTCATCTGACCCTTTTCAAAGAGGCTCCACCTCTAACCCCCCCCGTCATCACTTTTCCCGTCTTTGAGTTTAGTGATCCCGGCGCGGCAGGCCTGTCATTCCCGTCCAGGAACTTTGCTGGCGTATTCTTTGGCATTCGCGTCCGACCTTCCTTTCCTCGTAACGTTTTTTGGACTTAGACGTCAACTCTGTTTTACTTCGGGAATTGATGACATAGAGCTCTGCGTTAGCTTTTGCCTCTTTCTCGCGGGTTTTTTGACCCCCGAAACCCCGCCCCTGCTCCCCCAGATCGGACCCTCCTGGTATTTGACGTTTAGACCCTCGAGGGGAGTCATTGACTTTCCCAATCTTCTTCAGCCCCCCTACCGTTCAGAGTCGGATTACTAGGACATGCCTTTGGCTAACGCTGTTGCTGTTTTTTTTGCTCGTTAGCGGGTCTCCGGCCCATGCAATACTAAAGCCCTCTCTCCCGTCAGGGCGGGATAGATTTACAGCAGGCCTCCCTTCCTGCTCTGCCACTCCGAACCCTGTTCCCCCCATGGCCCTAACCCGCATCCTCGAAGTCCACCATCTCAACAACTCTCCCCATGAAGTCCCCCTCTGTCAGCACAGTTGGGGGTGAAGGTCCGGCTTCGTGACCTACATCAGCAGCTTTCGAATGCCGTTCCGATAGCGACCACAGGTTGTTGGCAGCCGTTGTATTTGTATTACGGGTCAAGGGCCTTTTTCCTGAACGTGCTCCGTCGTGGCCAGCACGATGAGAGCTTCCCTTTCCTAAAAACGCTGTTAAAGAAAGTACCCCATCTCCCCAGTATGGTTCGCGCGGCGCGAAAGCTCTCATTGTCAGTGTCTATCCGTTTTTCCCCCCCGGTTGATCCCTCCGCCCTCGCAATTCCAATCCCCGCGAAGTCTCTTGGAGAACGTTTATCCCCACCAACAAACTCTGTAAAAGTCCCAACCGTCCTCCGCTAACGTAAATCGTTTTTCCTTATCCATGGGTGAGAGATGCTTGGTCCCCTGCCCCTTGAGTCGGGCGCGATTAAGTTATCGCCAACGATCTTGCATCCCTCCTCGACCCCGCTGTTCGAGAGGGGGATCTTCCTCTTGCCTTTTTGAAGACCCCCGCCCCTTTTTTGACCCTCATCTCCACTTTCACCTTGTTGTTTCTCAGGCCCCGGTCTGCGAAGCTGCTGGCACTGCAACACATCTCCACTTTCCCCTTTCCCGTTCAGTTGTAACCACGCACTCCAGTCATCTGTCCTCGTGGTTTCGCCTGCTTCTCCCCCCTCAGAATCCTCTAAGCTCGCTTTGTTTCGTTTTTCGTTTGCGCGTGCGTCGGGGCCTTACGATATAGTCCGCGCCCCCTCTCCCGAAACTGCT
>Ga0179593_1380071_pt1 | contig 10481 bp, 13 predicted proteins | sample CZODoug2_1_08_16_FD_185931 | JGI IMG/M metagenome (GOLD analysis project Ga0179593, IMG submission 185931) | Vadose zone soil fungal communities from Angelo Coast Range Reserve, California, USA - CZODoug2_1_08_16fungal (PacBio error correction) | ecosystem: Environmental > Terrestrial > Soil >... | reverse complement strand
TCTCGCGACACGCTTCTGGTCCCCCTATCGACGAGGACTCCTTACCTCCCTGTGAAATAATGAGATTCCCCCCTCTCCCCCCTTTTCGCCCTGCGCTCTCGTGGTGATGTCTTTCCTTTCGATAAATGCCGGCGATTCCGCCTTGGATTTCAATCCTTCACGAACCTGGTTTTTTGCTTCCCGCCGGCGCGCTCGATTCCTCGATCGTCGATACACAGGTGTCCTCTGGCGCGGGAGCGATTGACGGCTCCTTTCCCCTCTACGTTGGGCAATCTTTCCGCTTCCTGCCTCCTTTTTTTCTTCTGTTACTACTTTCAGTTCACGATGTATAGCAGCGTCGGTGAGGGCACCGACAAGGGTCCCTGAAATCCCCACACCTTGCCATGAGAAGAGCCCCGTTCGTTCTCCCCACCTGGAGGGAGAGCTCGGCTCGCACCATTCCCCCTCCTCCTTTCTCCCACGCTTTCGGCCTTCCTCCGTGTTGGCTCGGGTCTTGACCATGGGGTTTGGGTCCAGTTGTTCAGACCTTCTCGGTCTACGGCGAATCGTTGGGTTCTTTTCCCCCCCCCAAAACCGTCGTTTTTTGTTTGGTCCAGACGTCCGTCCCCCCCGTGCTCTCTTTGAAAAAGCTCGAGCTTGTTCTTCATTTTAACGGTTCCACGGACAGTCATGCCGGCGCGCATTTTTTCTGCCCGCAGCAGTGGGATAAAATTCGGGTTTGAAACCTCCTTTCCCATTCCCTTAATGTGCTTTCGCCCGGGTACTTTTTGTGGTCTTCCGTTCTTCTCGGTCGAAAAGGCGCTTCTGCGGCATTCGTCCCAAATACTGCTTCTGATTTTTCGAACCCTAGCGATATAGGTCTCTCTTCCCCCCCTTCAGTCCGCCCTCTCCTATATCTCCCTGCATTCCCTTGCTTATTCTTCCGTCGCGGGCGCTGTTGATGTGGCCGTTGACATCGACTCCGAGTCTTCGCAGACGGTTGATTAATTCACCAAGGCGCCCTCCCTTCCCTCCAAAATCCCCTTTTTTCCGGAGACCCCTGCGTTCGCTTGGATAACCCCACCTATATTCCCTTTTAAACACCCTGATTGAGGTAAAGAACGAGGATCTGCAACGGGATCTTACAACTCTCCCCCCCTACTGGTGTTAAGGCGATATCTCTCCCTACCCCCGTTGTTTTCGCTTCAGATACTCCCGTCTTTTACACCGATTTTATTCATTATCATTAACGAAAACGTCTGATGTGGCCGGGTTTTTGCGACATGTGCCCATTGATCCCTTTTCCCCAGTTTGTTGGCCTCCTTCTCGCTTTGTCGTCACGGGGGAATTTTTCTTCGCGATGAAGCGGTCAGTAACCACCGCGTGCCAACCAAAAATCGATGTTGCGCCCTACTCCAACGCCACCGCTCTTCTTCGACAGATCCCTCCGCCATCCCTCGCCGATATTCTGTACTTCGCGGCAGTCCCATGGTTAAGAAAGATCGGGCGTAGTTTTTAGAACCCCGATTTTTCCGAATCGAAAAGATCACGCCCCCCCGTTTCTCGCCAATCGCTTTTTCCCTCCCCCCCCCCTCCAGGTTTGGCTCTCCTGGGCCTTCCAGAAAACTCCCGCGGAGATGCGCCCTCGAAAGTTACTTTTGCTTTTCCCCCACCCAGTTCCCTGCGCTGCCTCCGTGCACTCTCCTGCTGCCTTTATGGTTTTGAACTTGATGACGCAGATAAGAGTTTTCCGCTGCGCGTGGTTCATTGGCGTGCCACCGCACACCGTTTTCCCTCCCCCCCCAAACTCGTTCCCCTTTCGCCGTCCCTTAACCCCCCTTGTACGCAACAAGAATGGGGAGGAGGACTTCCAGAACGGCTAGGTGAGTCAGGTGAACCAATATGGCGTCAGTATCTTTCCTCTCCCCCCCTCCCGGCGTCGCGCCCATCCTTCTGTTTTGCTCCTCAGACTTTCGCGCCGTCCTGGGTGATCCCCAGAGTCCGTGGATTCATTGAACAGTTCGTTCCCTGCGAAGACTGGTTTAGTCTTTAATTCCCTTCCCCCCCCTCTCTTCTTGAAAATCGATTTGGGAACATCGTGGCTCGGAGTTTTGGCCCAACGGTTAGCATTCAAGTTAAGGCGGCTCAACAGATCTTTTGGGAATTTTGTCTCCCCCTGTCCTCTCCTCTTCTCAGTTCTTTCTTTTCCATCTGACCAACAGCCGTTCAGCTGCAATTTTTGTATTCAAAGGAAAAGGTATCCTCAGGACTATGTAGGTAGTCGATGCCCTCCCTCCCTTTTTCCCTCTATTTTCTAGTTTATGATCTGAAACATTGCTTGGAGTGTACCTCGTTTTGATTCCTCCATGCACACGGGCCTTGACTAGAGAGATAATAATAGATCACGGTTTAGACTCAATGAGTCTATTTTTTTAATTTTTTTTTTCTTTTTTTTTTTTCTCATACAAAATTGTGGTGATAGCTTAGGGAGCAGGTCAAATAAAGGATTTCCCTTAGTTCCTTGAGGCCTATCCCGGTAGCCTACCCTTTGCCCCTTTTTGTTTCCTTTCTTTGCTCATGAGCGCCTATCGGTTTGTCTCTGTCTGCTGAATCGTGGTGATCTTTCCGTTTCAGGAAAGAAACGCGATGGACTGTTAATTGACTCAGCGAAGCCCAAATAGATGTGCTCCTGCTGTAGGGTCTCTTTTTCCTTCCACTTGCATTTCGATCTCTTCCCCCCATCTAAACGTCCCCCACCCTCGGTTTAAAACGAGGCTGGCGAGGGCTGAAGATTTCGGGTTAAATCCCTCTCTTCCCCGGCCCCCTTCTGCGATGTTGCCGCCTTCCTCTGTTCCTCATACCTCTCTGGTCCCCCCATTCGAAGGAGTATCTTGGAGGAAAAGGATTAATGACCTAAAAATCGCAGTGTTATGGTCCTCCCTTCTTTCCCCTTCTCAGCGACCGGTCAGCCCCCAGAGGTCGGGCGCGAGTGCCGGTCGTTCTGCCAATCATTTCCCATATTTTTCCCCATATGGCGGGACAGTCGAGGTTCTGGAAGGACTCCTCGTTCCCAACCCTTCGGTGTTGGATGCTTGGTTTCCGATCGGGAGCTGCGACATCCCTTTTTTTTGGGGTTTATGTTTCCCCCCCCGGCGTATTTCGTTTCCGCCTGACTCCTCCCGAGACTCAGCTTCAAGATAGAGCGCTTCGGAGAAAGTGCGTTCCCCCTACACCATTAAATGACTTTTGCCGTGCTCTGCGAGGATCCCCTCCCCCTGCCCATTAGGTAGCGGCCGCATCTCGTTTTGCAGCTTGGGCGTTGACGCAGCCGAGTCTTCCCCCCCAAACAGGTTCTTGTGTGATAGTCGGCCGAAGTTCGAAGCTGGATCTTCGCGTTCCTTGGCGGGTTTACTTAAAGGCTCCCTTCCTTTTCTCATTTTTCCCCATGGCGTTTCGCTTTTATTTTGCATCGTTTTTCTTCTCGGCTTTCCCAGATGCTGTCAGGTGATGGCATAAGTTTTGGCTTACGCGTTTTTCCTCCTTTTTTTTTTTCCCATGTTTTTGACACCTTGCGCGGCCCTAAAATTCCCTCCTTGCTGACGATCCAATGCGATGGAACCCCGGCGAATCCGGCAATTGAACCCCTACCCAAGCGTGCCGGCTTCTATCTCGGGCATTAGTTCCTCGGTTTGGCGATTGCCATTAAAATTCTTGTCCGCTCCCTATCTCCCTTTTTTCCCTCCCCCGTTTTTGAGGATTCCGCTTCACCGAATTTTTATGTCTGGCTACCTTTTTCGTTAGCATCCCCCCCTCCTCCCTTTTTTCTATGCCTTTAGTGTCATTTTTTTGTCTGATCACTGCTGCGGCCCGTTGTGAGCCTCCCGCGGCTGCGCTCCCGGTCCGCAAGGGTGAACTGTCTTCTCACGCGCTGTTTTTTTTTTACCACCCCCCTTTCGGCCCAAATATTTTGTTTGCGCCCTCTATCCACAGCACGGCACCAAAATCGAAATATTATCTCCCGACCCTCAGACTCCGACCGTAAGCCCACCTCTTTCCCCCCTCCATTGTCGTATTATCGCTGCTTTTTTCAACCCCAATGTTTTGAAAAGGAAATGCTCCGCCAATGCTTTTGCTGCAAATGAACTACGATCCAGTTTTTTTCCTCTTTCTTCCGTCGTTTACCCTCCGTTCTATCGGCTTCCTTATTGGTAACCGGGGTGCTTGATTTTCTCTCTTTTAAAAGGATGACTTGGGAGCGAACTGAGAGATGCCTTCGGTGTTCTTCTGAACGCCGTTCTACCTCTCTGCCAACTTTTCGAGCTTTTTTCGTCTTTTGGAGGCGTGTTTTCGGCACACGTATCCTCAGTGGTTTTAAATAACAAAATTGATTTAATGACCGATAGAATCTTTTGAAAACCGAGCCTTAAAACACACCTCATGGGAATGAGAGGCGCCCACCGTCTCCCACTTCCGCCTCCTTTTCAGTGTCCTCCAAGTGGCGCATGTTTTCCGCCTTGCCTCGCTCCTTCCATCGTGGAGAACAGGTGGGAGAAGCGACGAGCATGGCTTGCGAGTCCCCCTTTAGCGATTTGGGAGTTGATGATGATTTTCGGTGCGTCCTATTTCCTCATTGATCCCCCCCTCTTTTTTTCCCTGCGGTGTATCCCATTTTTCCTCGTCTGCAACATCGGCCTCGTTCCTGTTGCCAGATTAGAGGGCACCAGCTTGCAGATTTCCGGAAGGCTCCCCATCCTTGAAACGCTGGTACGTTCGATGTTTACCTCTTATCTTCGTCATTTTTCTGGCGTCGTGCCAAGCGCACACACCCCTCCCCTTGCGTCCCCCCAGACAATTTTTCGGTGTGGCAATCACAGGTTTTAAAACATGTTCGTGCATCTCCCCCGGAAGTATCGGGATCGCTCCAGCGCGCCGCCCCTCGAGCATTCCGCCGTTGACACCCCAGTCTTTTCCCCCCTTTTTTTTTGAATGTCCGTGACCCAGGAGATCCCCCCCCGTTCCTCTTCCTAGATCATCATAGCAGATTTTTGCAAGGTGTCTATTACTCTATTTTTCCATACCTTGTTTTTCAGAGAGCCCCTCCCGACACCGTGACGGCTGCGAAGACTCTTCCCTGCTTTTGTTGTTGTCTTATCCAATGCTTCTGTTGGCCATCCGGTCCTGGTTTCCGCTTTTTTTGCATGCTCGCCCAATCACTTTGCGCTCTGCTGACATCTTGTAGAGGACCTCCGGATGCGAATGTCATTGACCCTTTCCAAGACCACTGCGTTGTCTTCTTTGGTTTCCCTCTTCCTTCCTTTTTCGTTTCTCTGATCGCGTTAGAACTCACACCATCTTTTTCCAGAGCTGATGCGGGAGCGTTACGGCCGGACCGTTTTCATCGACAGCGTTTTTCCTATCTCTGCTCTTCTTCCGGTTTTAAATTACCCTGCGCTTTTTCCTTTTCCCTCTTCCCTTCGTCCCCCTTCTGTCCTTTTCCCGACCTGTTCCCTTTTCCCCTTCACCCCACCTTCAGAGAGCAGACACCGCGCGTAGGAGGACAGGACTCCCTTCCCAGAGCCACTTCTCAACAGAGCAGGTGCTTCCAGTTACCGCCGCGATTTTGAGGGCGCTTAGCCAGGATGTTTGAATAGTTCCCCCAGTGCATTTGTTCCCGCTTGCTGACATCTGCCCGTGCTGCCCTCGGAAGGACCCTCTCATTGCACACCCATGAGGGTGCGTTTTTCCACCCTCCCCAGGTGTTAGTATTGAGAGTTGCGAGTCCCTTTTCCACTCTTGTTGTTGATGTTTTCCTTCTGTATCGTTTCCGGACGCTATTTTTCCCCGCACGCGCGAGACCCTCCCGGGTAGTGTTTTTTTTGTGTGTTATGTGTGGGTAGCGTGGCGCCAAACGGGGGGGGGGGGGGGGGTTGTGGGACACCGTCCTGCTTGGTTTTTTTTAGATGCCCGATGTGGCGGTACCTCCTTCCCCCATTACCCTCTTTTTTCGGCTGTGCATCTCCCTAGCTGGCGTTTTCTGCTGCGCCCGGAGGCAAACAAAGTTTTTGGATGTCGGCGACGCAGAAAAAGCTTATGATGCGGCATTTCTTTAAATTTCCTCTTCAGTTTTTTTCTCCCGCAGCCTACGCGGTTCTCTTCAAACCGGGCCGATCGATCGGCGCTCGTCACCGTAGTTGTTGCCTGGGTCGCCCCCCTTTTCCTTTCAGATACGGTTTTCTCCCCCCCCTCGCTCCCATGGCTCCCCCCCTCCGAAGGGGATTTTTAGACCCAAGGGCGCTTCATCGCGCCTAAATTCAGACCCTGGACAGGACCTAGCGCGCAGCCAAATGAGGTTCAAACGCCTATCAGGGATCCCTTGTCCCAACCCCTTTCCTGTCCCCGGATCCTGCCCTCTTTGATCTGCCTCGCGTTCGGAGTCCACTTTTTCCATAATTCGGTGAAAGGATTCTATCTCTTTCATCCTCAGTTTTTGTGAGAGTTCCTATATTAGTGGCATGTCTTATTGAACTTAGTCCTAGCACGGCCTTCCCTTTTTTTTGGCTGCCGATGTCGCCGCTAGGTATTTTTTGCCCCCATTTTATCCATTTGATTTTGCCTTTTTGAGCCCAGTGGTCTCGTCGCGGCTTTAGGAGCTTATTGGGCGCGGCCTGGGCATTGGTACCAACTCCCCCCTTCTTGGGCAAATCGCTGCGGGTCTGGCCTTGGAATATAGGACACATCCCTACAAGGTTCTCCTCACCTTCCCCCCCCTTACATTCGCTTTCCTTCTTATTTCTTCATCGCTGTCCTCCATGTTATTTAGGCCTGACATGCGAGGCTTGCTCAACTTCCCCGCAGACGCCCTTCCCTCAGTTTCCTGGCCGCCTTTCCATCCGTTCTTAAATCAGAAGCTAAACAATCCGGTTTGGCTATTTACCCCAGCCAAGTCGCCCACCCTCTGGCCTCGATGCGCCCTTCCTTTTGTTTAACGTATTTGCCTGATTCTATACGACCAAGGAAGGAGAAGACCAGCGCGGTCCCTTGTCGATGGAAAGTCCAGCAGTACTACCCCCCATCTCTTTACTTCCCCCTTGCGCGGCGGTTTCGTTCCCTTAAACGAACGGGTTTGTGTCACCTTCAAACCAGAATTATCGCAGCAGACCATTTTTCGACTCTGGAACTACTTCAACCCCTCTTTGTGTCCCTCTCTCTGAAGTACCAGTTTCCGTTTCACACTGCTTGTCCTGTGAATCCCACTTTTTTTGAGAGTCAGCTGCAGAGAAGACGGACCTGCCAGCCATAGAGTTGGCTCGTGGCGAAGCCTTCTGCCCCCCCCCTTTCCCCACCTCGCGATTTTTATTTTTTTGCCTGTGTTTTCTGGCGCTCACTGTGTTGAAGCCTTTTTAAATCGTGATCGTGGGTATTTTGAAAATCCGGCTCCGCAACTCGCCTTCGTGACTCCAGGCCAACGCGGCGCCTTTCACGAGCCGCGAACAGTCTTGATGGGAAGAGAGTATTGGACCCGCTGGTGTCATCGTTAGATGTACCCTATATGAGCGCGCTGTGCAAGAGAACCCCCACGCCTTCTAACCGCTTGCTGTGTTCCTGTCCAATTCCCGGAACCCAGGTTCCGCCGCAGTATCTTTCGTCCGGATAGATCATTATCGTCGCTTTTTTTACATTGTTCCATGCGCTACCCCTAACGGTCTGGCACCCTTCCCGCTTTGTGCGCTACTCTAGCCTCGTCCGAGATCCTCATAGGCGTTCCCGGTGTAGGGCGCAGAATGCCATCTGATTTTCCCTCCTCATTGTTGAGAGATAGCATTCTCCACTGTGAAGGATGATTTCCGCCCAGGCCCTCTTTTCCTGTTTGTACCCGAGGTTCTCTTTATCCCCTTTCCTGTTTCACGTGCTGCCAACAATCTTGAGCGCGGTCTCGCGTGGTGAGTCGAGAACGATATGATCGACGACGGGTCATTGGACGAAGAAGGCACGACTCGTGTCCCTTTCTTTTTTTGACCGCTTACGACGCCTTCTTTTTACCCGATTTTAATCCCGCCCCACCCTCTTGTTTCCAAATCGCTGTTCGCGGAGTTCAATGCCAGAAGCGTTGCCGCGTCCCTGTTGTACAGGAATCACGAGTTCCGTATTTTGCCACTTCTTCCGTGTTTCAGAAATACCTCGCGCTGTATTCCCTTTTCCCCCTTTTCTTGTTGCAACTCAAGGTCAATCTACCACCCACCTCGTCGACTGGACTGATGGCCTCCCCCCCTTGCTCGTTCCGACCTGAACACAACGAGTGTTTTCGCTTCTGATATCTACGCGCCGCCCATTAGGGCTCGTTTGGCTTAAATTTCTCCTTGAGCTTTCCTTGACTTGAGGCCTTTTCGTCATTGTCCACCCATTGAGGTTTAAGTCGGTTCCCGTTGTTCTGATGCCTCTAGGGCTCCGAATAAGGAGTTTGGGTCATGAGGTTCGTTTCCGGACCCCGAAGCCCTCGCCTCTACCCTTCCGAGCTGTTCGTCATCTCCCCCTTCTCATTTTTCGTTCCCCACACCCCATGCCTGGCTCGCCTGTGGCTGCCGCCTCAGGAATGGGGAGAGAACTCCGGCACCGTGACCAATCTTAGAACTTGAGTTCGTGTCAGCCCCTTCCGCGCCAGTGCTGCCCAGGCTTTTTTTTCTTCGGCTTTTTCGGCAAACCGGGCTTTGGCTTCCCCCAATTATTTAACTAGGCTCGGACTGTTTCAGCCCCCTTCGCGCCATGAGTGACATGGCTGGCCGCGTCTTCATCTGCGACTTGAAGTCGTTGCTTCGCTGGCTCGTTTCCGTTTTCTGTGGGCCCTTTCCCGGATGGAGACATCGACAGCAAGATTTTTGCAGACAGTGGTTTTTGATCCCAAGGCCTTTCACTTCTCTCCCTCCCCTTCCCGCCATTGCGGTCCCTTCCTCCCATCCTCGCGGTTCTCTGTTTCTCACACCTTCCAGACGGATAAATAACCAAGCAGAGCAGTCGTTACAGCATATGACCTTTCCCTTAGCTCAAGTTCATTGCCATACCCTTCTGCCGAGCTACTATATCTTTTCCTACCCCCCGGTTGTTTGTTTGCGACCCTTGGTTCTTTACACGAACTTTATATAGTAAGGGAACTTAAGAGCCTGTTTTAACTTGCAGTCCCCTGCTGTGTCATTTTGTCCGGGATCCCTGATGTTGAAGGTTTCGTTTGTTTCCTGGGCAGCCTAGGAAGTTGTTTCGCGGAAGCCTGGATTCCGTCCTCTCTTGAAGCCTGTGGTTCCTTTTGTTTTTCCAACCCTCACCGTTCGCTAAACATCGCGTGCTGGGGCTTTGAGTACTCTAGCACAGCCTGTCCCCCCATTTTCTGCATTTTTCAAGAAGCCATCAAAACTTGCCCTCCGTCTCTCTGAAATCCTCCTCAGCCCCATTGTTATGCCATTTATCGCTCGCGTGTTTCTCTCACAAAATAGAGACGCAGATTGAAAACCATGCTAGTCCCCTAGAAAAACAGCTTTTTTTGCTTCTTCCTCGTCTCCACCATCTTTGGTTCCCTCTCCCCTTTTTTCCGTTAAAAAGCAGATGATTTTAGTTATAGAATGGTCAAGTTTTCCGTCTTTTTTTAGACAAAGTTTGCTAGTCTACCGCAGCCGCACGCGTTTTACCTTTTTTTAGTTGACTCCCCCTCCGCTCTCTTACTCTCTCTCTTAGCGCGGGCGGCGGAGTCGTTTCGTGTGGCAACTTTGTTGGTCAATAGCACAAAAAGATATTTTGTCCTTTTTACCCCTCTCCGAAGCCCAATTGACCTCCTTTCCCCCCCTACTGGTTTTTCCCATAGGGAGTCCCCCCTTTTGAAAAGCGCACCCGGTAGAGTCCTCATCCCCCGTTTGAAAGAAATATGGGTGGAGAGGGGACGAGGAGAAGTCGCACCTCAGCTCTTCAAGGTGAATCCTAGTGAGCTGGTGGCCGATCCGTCCGTGGGAGTTTCTTTCTTCCCCACCCTTGTCGTGTGCGCCGTCTTTTGTACTGCTGAGAAGGAACACTCGGGGGTTATTTCTGACCGTCGAAGTGGTGCCCCACCGGCCTCGGCGGGGCCTTGTTTACCGCTTTCGCGGCAAGTCTCCGTGATTATCTGCGCCCCGAAAGCGAGATTGGAAACAGCTGTGTTCCTATTTCGGAATCGCTCCGCTGCCCGGCTTCTGCCCTCCCCATCATTAAACAGCCTGATCCCTAGAAGTAGGTTGAAGGTCAATAAGGGAACAGGTCGAATCCACTCTTTTTGTAGGCCTATCAGCCACCACGATCTTTTTCGCTACAAGTCTCTTGGCGCTCATTCTGTCTTTTTACCCCTTACCGGCTTCACCAGGCTCCGTTTTGGTCTACCCAGCACCAGGCTGTTCGGTCCTTCGAGATAATATTCATTACCGGTGTCGGCGCGTGCATATTACTACCTCCTATGTGTTGTTCGTCTGAGATCGCTTCGGGCCCCGCAC
>Ga0179593_1368926_pt1 | contig 10481 bp, 9 predicted proteins | sample CZODoug2_1_08_16_FD_185931 | JGI IMG/M metagenome (GOLD analysis project Ga0179593, IMG submission 185931) | Vadose zone soil fungal communities from Angelo Coast Range Reserve, California, USA - CZODoug2_1_08_16fungal (PacBio error correction) | ecosystem: Environmental > Terrestrial > Soil >... | reverse complement strand
TATTTGCCGTTTGTTTTCCATAAGGCGAGTTTGCGTTCAACCCAACCGCCGTCGGCCTGTCTGGCGACAGTGCAGAGGGTGAGTTTCCGTTTCAACGTCCTCTGAACTTTCTCCTTCTCACTCCCGCTAGTAGTTGCCTTTGCTTTATACCCCCCCCCCCCAACCTCTTAGCTCAGTGATTTAGGAGCCGACATCTCGCTGCTTCTCCTCTTTTAATCTTTTTCACCTAAGAAACCCCTTCGTTTCTCACGGTTTTTTTTTTTCTTATGACGTTTTTTGTAGACCTGCGTGTACGCCAGCGACGAAGCGCAGTCTTTTTTTTCTGCGGTTTCCCCCTACTCGCACAAGACATAGCCCCCCTTTTTCTTTTTCCGTTAGGCCATATCTTCCCCTCTTCCGCTTTCCTTTCGCTGCTCGGCCGACTTTTCCGCGCTTTCCCGTAGTTTTCCCCTACGTTCGACACGATTCGACCCCTATAAGTAAAGAGGCCCGACTCTTCTCTTTTCCCAACGGCGGTGCCTTTTTTAATAGATACCCCCCCTCCTAGACTGATGACGACCGTAGCAAGTCTAACCCGCATCTCGAGTTCCTGACTCACTCTGGAAATAATCCCCTAGACCACATACCAAGAGACGTCAGCGATCGTCTCTCGAGTGTAGTGCACTAGGTTCACTTCGCCTCTTCCCCCGAGAAGGCCTTTCTACAGGAGCCACTGACCGAAGAAGGCTGGATGCAATATCCCCCCCCCCCCCCCCCTTCTAGAATAAAGGCTGTATTCCTCCCCTTCGAAGTACTCTTCCTCGGTCGTTCGCAGCCTTTCATTTTCTCGCCGAGCTCTTTGCGCACTTATCCATTGGGCATTTGTAGAATCCATCTCCTCCCATCCCCAAAAGTGACTGACCCCCCCCCCATACTTTAGACTGCCTTTTTTATATTAGCGTTGCGCCACCACGGTGCGACCCCGAAGACGATTGATGCCTATAGATCTTGATCCTTCCCACGTTTAACTCAGAAATGGTTTTTTTTTTTTACACCCTTTCTGCTTTTGGACGATCCCCCCGCTCCCTCCGTTTATATTGAGGTAGGTCAATTCTGTCACACAACCCTCCGTCCAAGGTCCTCTCCTTTTCGCAGTTTAAGCGAGTGTATCAGCATCCCCTCCTTTTTTCTCCTAAACCCCAACTAGCAATGCCCATCGCTTCCCATCCTCCACCAGACCTCCTGTAAGAGAAAACATATCCAACTTTTGCCTTTTCCCTTTAGAAAATAACAAGCCTTCCCCCGAGACACCCCTTCCTTAATAGCAGTACTCCCACTTCCCGTTTCACTTTAGCACCTTTTTCCAATATTCTCTTTTCTGCCCCCCCCTTGCTCATTTCGAAGACCTCAGACCTCCCATGCTCCTTTCTCACAGACGCCTTTCTCTGCACAGGCCACTTCTTCCTTGTATAATCGTCCCCTTTGTGGTACTTACCCGTCTTTACGCATAATCCAATCCCCCTTCGTGGTCACCTTTCTATGAGTTCGACCCTGCAATGTCTACAACTCGGTTTCGGAGACTGTACACTGTTCCCAGCTTTACGAATGATGGGAAAAATCCCATTTTTCTTGTTATAGCCCTCATTCGACTCATGCACCACCCCTTTCTCTTTTCCGAAGTGACGACATCCTGACTAACCTCCATGAGACTCCCACCACGTCGCCATCTGACCACTTCAGTCTATCAACCCCCCCCCCCACCGCGTTCCCCTGTACTTCTTTTCTTAGGAAGGTAAGCAACACGTTTTACATTAAAGCGAGAGAGAGTCCCTCCCCCCCCCGCTCTTCAGGAATTCTTTAGACCAAGGGGAGCGTCCTCCAAATTTTTCGTTTGTGGTTCTCCCGTCGCAAGTTAAATCCTCTCACACCCAAAACCCCTGTATGTGTCAATACTTTCCCCCACCCGAATGAAAAGGCTTCCCCGTGCCCGCCTTGCGTTCTTCAGCGCGATAATAGTTCAGCCGTCGCAACCCTTTTTTTTAATCTAACTTCTTCTTGAGCTTTTTTTTTTCAAAGATGAATGAAACTTCCTAATCCCTTCTTTAGCCATGACCCCGCGTAGATACGATTTCCATTCCCCGACCCCGCAAAGCGCGCCGACGTCTTCCTCACCTATCCCCACATTCGAGCTTCTTTCCCTATCGTGAGAGTTTAAGGTGAATAGAAGCCATGCCGCGTCCCTCCTCTAAAAGCCCACCGAGAAGTTTCTTCTCCATAATACGCTCACTTTTTCCAGCCCCGCCTCTTCTCCCTTAACCCTCTGAATTTAATCCGGAGTCTTCACCTACATTTTTGTCCGAAGCGCACGAAAGAATTGCTCTTAATCTCTCATAATCTGCCGTAGTAGGTTTTTTCGAGCTTTCGCCCTTCAATCTCATTTGCCCACCGATCCTTCCCATACTAAGCCTCGTCACCAAGCCCTCCCTAGAGCAAAGAAGAAGACCTTTACTCTTCTGTTTCAGTTCTCCCTCCCCTCTCGCGTTTGGAGTAGTTTTCCCCCAAAGCGTCCCCGGTATGGGGACCCGGAAGTGAAACGACGCCGCCCGAACTCTTTTCAAGTCGATGTCCCAACCTGCCAGCATGAGTCTCGTTCCCTTCGTAGGGCCCTTTCTTTTCTATAACCCACCTAACGCTATCCCCCTGTCCCGCGCCCTCTCAGTTATCCTTTCCCAAAGTGGAGATGAACCCCGTTGCCGTCTCGTCCTGCAGAGTTTTTGAGTATTGCATCAATTTCATTTCGGTACCCCTCGGAGCACCCCCCCCCTTTATTTCCTCCCTCTCCCCGCAAGTATTCTAGTATTTACCCCTCTACGCGACGAACCCCTCGACAAACCCGCGTCGATGCTTATCTATTCTCTCCCTCGCTCAGTGGTTGGCCCTCCTAGACTTCCCCCTTCGGACCAGTTGATATCCGTTCCCCCCTTTCTCGTATAGAAAGATTCATTCAAAGACCTCTGGCACGTATGGAGGCATGGCGTGTTTTTCCCAATCCTTTTTCAAAGGGCCGGTAATCCTCTTCCCCCGTCGGCACAAGCACCCCCCCCCCGTCATCGAAATTTTTCCGCCGAACACCTCTAAGACGCACCTTATGGAATCGGCGCCCCCCTTTTTCCCTTCTACCCCCCTTTCACCCACGCCCACCCTCACCATAGCGGTGTCATACGTATTTTTTTCCCCCTCCTCCTCGTTTTTTTTTTATTTCGAGTATTCCCCCGCTAGACCCCCCATTTTTGAAGCGCTTGTTTTCACGTTTTGATATCCTAATACATCGCGACTCCCAGACGCGAGCATAATCGTAACGATTTTGGACGTGTTTGTCTTCCTTTTTTTAATGAAACCTATTATTCATCGATACCGAAAGTCTCCGAACTTATTTTTTTCGGACTCCGAAATCCGATTTATAAACAGCGCCCTCCGTCCCCAGCTTCTTTATGTTACACTCGCACCATTCGACCAGCCCCCTTGTCTTTCCAGGAATTTTCCGTTCTTTTTTCCACCCCTCCCCAACCAGACCATTGGACCCTGGTTCCATCTCCTCTTTTCAAGGTTTAATAATTTCTTCTCAGTAGCGTCCACGAGTGTCATCCCCCCAGATACACTCTAATCTTAGTAAAGCATGTTTAAGACACCTTTTGACCAGTTGTTCTGACCACTACGCCATACTTCCCCACGAGAACCTGTCCTTCTAAGTGCTTCTCACCTCCTTCATCGCACAATAAATATTTTTCATGTAGCCACACCCCTCGCAGAGTAGGCTTGTTGCTCTGCAGGCGCCCGTTTCCAGGAGAGACCTTTTTTGCTCCAGGGCTTTTGACCGCAATCGGGCCCACCTGCCCCTCTTAAGAGTACTATTTCCCGCGCCCTGCTAGTATATGCCCTCAGACTGACCTTGCAACCGTCTCCTTCCGTTACTTAATAACTGCGCCCCCCCCCCCTCGTTTCTTGTTTATCGTAATATTCCCCTACAATCTCGCCGCTCTACCCCTTGCCCTCTTTTAGAACCAGTTTTCCCCTCTCTTTTTCCGCTGCTCTACCCGCGTTTCCCCTGCGTCGACCCCCCCCCCCCCCCTCCTCTTTTCCATGGAGCTTTTTCTTGAAAAACGTTATCCCCCCAACGTTGAAGTTCTCCAAGATATGCTGAAGTCCCTTCCCCCCCCCCCCCTGACTTCCAGCAATTAATCCGTCATGTAAGGTACTCCAGCGACCCCCTGGAAACCCGTGTTTTTTTCCCCGGTTTGCATCTATGAAGACTTAACTTGCTTTGTCCCTTATGCCTGGATCTCCGCAGACAACTTCCTGCCGGTTCGCGAAGCCCGATTACGATTTGCACCGGGCCTCAACCCACGCCAGAGCTGAGGACGCATAGCACTCCCTGCGCCTGAGCTCTCCCCTGACTAGGACAGACGTCCAGAATAGATTTGGATTTCTGAAGACAGCAGCTCTTCTACCCCCCCCCTTAGTCTGATCAACCCTCCTACCCAGGAGAGACAGTATGTTTTTCTTGACCAGGAACGACTTTCATCAACGTCTCCCCGACAGGTGCCCCCATCCCTCTTTCGATTGAGCAAGAGACTGATGGAGCATGAGATTTTCTGATGCGAGGTCTTGCCACCTGTTCACGGGCCCATCAAACGCCCCCCCAACACTGTTCGGGGCCCTCCCCCAACGAGGTACCGAGAGCCCATTTAGCGCGCAACCGCCATTTTTCTTTAGCCGATCACTTAAAGAAGTGCCGCTGATAGAGATGGTTCTGCCAGCCGAGATTTTTTCATAACATGAAAAGGACACCTCTGGTAGAGTTGCCCCCCGATACCCCCCCCGACCTGGTCCTGACTCCCCCCTCCCCTGATCTCAGTCGCCCGTCTTATGCATAAGATGTGCTAACCACGTAGACAGTTATAGAGTGCCGACATCCTAGTAACGAACACTAACGTTTTCTTTTTCATCCTATCGCAAAAGACCCTCCCCCTGCTTCGCCCCCCCTAGTCCTAAAAAGACCCAAACCTTTTGGCAGAGTCCCAGCTGTTCCTTCCCAGAAACTTAGGTTCGACCCAATGAGGTGCTACGTAAAGAACACCTCCCCACGCAACGGCCTGCATACCTGACGGAGACAGGAAAGTTTCTCCCACGAGTTGTCCCATGACACTAGAGTGTAGTAAAGACCCCCTCTCCCTACGAGCACGCTCCCTGAGAACAGTAGACAGGAGACCTTGCGCAACGCTCTTTGTCGACAGATACGCCGACTCTCTCTCTTGAATCGCTAGTCGACATAGGTACTGCAACCTCGTTCAACCTGTCCTCACCGAGCCGTTTTCCTGCACCGCATCTGCTCTTTACAAAATTTCATTGTTTCGAGATGCTCGGAGACCCCCCCATATGAGCAACGCCCTCACCTCCAGTCGAACCAGCCCGACCATCCCCCTTCTCTTGTCCAGGATGGGTGTGAATGCTGTCCCCCCTTGACCTTCGTACCTTGATCCCGGAAGGAATCGCTGCGCCTCCTCCCCCATGGCCGTTGCCCCTTTTCCCGCCCCGCGACATCTTTTTACTTCTTTTTTCTAGTTTTTCCCCGTGCCCGAGAGCACGCTAAAACCCACCTTTTTTCACGGATATTGATTTTTTAGATCAAACTTGTCTCTCCTCTGATTCCCAACGCCAGCCAGTGTTTTTCCCGCGAACATTTCGACAGAAATCCTAAGTCTCTGTCCTATCCGGACCTGCCACTTTCGTCAGATAACCGAGGACGAAAGTCCCCCCCCTGCACTGTCTCGCCAGATAGAAACCGCTTCCCGCTGGGAAGATTATAAACACTGAGAGACAAGTTTTCTTCAACCTGAATTCACGACCCCCCCACGCGCGCCCCTTCAAAGCTACGTTCTTTGATGATTATTCTCTTAACAAGGTATCGCCGCCGTTTTCCTGAACCTTGACGTTTCTACTTTTTTATCTTCCTAAGTCTCTTCCCCAGAGCGGCTCCCATGGGAAAGCTACAGTACAAAGGGTCGTACTAGGGCCCGAGATTCGGAATTTTTTTGCCCATCCCTTCCCCCTTCTTGTGAACTCGAGAACTAAATCGCGACGGGTTTCCCCCTAACGCTGAAGAATGATTCGACTGAAATTAAGTTCCGCTTGGCGTACTGATGTCGTCTCCCCTTCGGAGCGCGGCCAATCACCCTTAAAACACTCCCCAACCCTTTGCAACACCTAAGCGATTATTCGTGATGCACCCCCCGCTGATTGCCCGCCGCTCCTTCCCTTTTCTTACCCCCCCCTTCCGCAGCCTAAGCATCTAGGATTGAAGTTAGTACAAGAACGTACACCCCGGGCATGAGTATTTAGTTTTTTTCTTTCCCCCCACTTTCCCCTCCGCTTAAGAGGCGCCTACGCCCGAGAGGAGTTCGGGGGACCCTCTACCCGCAAAATGATCGTCGACGCGAACACCTTTTTTTGCCACGCCTCCCCTTGTCGTTTTGAACACAACCTCCAAGCTTCGCGGACTAGCGACAGCGGACTTAAGTCCAGAAACTTCGCACGCTCCCATACCCGGTAGAGGCTGCTGTTTCGCGAATTGCGCGGCACTGCTCTTCCCCCGGTGCAGAGATGCGTCCCTTCGTGTCCACCAAATATCAGACGAACCTCCCTCCGCTCCCTCTGAACCATCATTTTCGAGCCAGACCGCCTACACTTCGACCCGCCGCCGCCATTTTTTCCTCTTTCCCCCTGACCACGAGCGGGTGGCTTCACCCTTTCACGAGAGAAACATTTTACGCAGGAGCAGGCCGATCGGAACCAAGGTCGAGGTCGATTTTTGGCGAGCACAATGTGCATTGTGTCTCCGTCGCAATCCCACCTTCGTCCCTGCGACGCGCTTCGAGCGATCCCCCCTCATTCCCTTTGCCGCAGATAGTCTCCTCTCCCCAAGGAAAGGAGATAGTGTCGTTCCTCCCCTGGCTGCACCTGCCTTTCGATTTTTTACCTTGCGTCCGAAGAGATAAATTCGGACCGTTGCCTTCCTCTAGATGGAGGGGAGTTTGAGCGTCGGCGCTGTGAGATCATTCCCCCTTTCCTGTGGTTTTTCTTGATTTTTTTTCGATTTTTCCTAAGCTCCGACCCATTCCCTATAAGAAGATTATCGCCCTTTAGGAATATACGTTCCTGTTATATTAGTTAGCCTCAGACTTGAGTATCCGAGGGCCCCTTCGAGTAGGTTAGAACCTCGTCCGTTCCTTTTTCTCTTCTAGAGACTTTTTCAATCTCCTTTCCCTCTATCAGCCCTCTATTTCTAATGTTGTGGGAGATCCGAAAAGGTTTCATTTTCTTTGCGCAGACGTCCTTCCCTTCCAGCTTTTGGGGTGAAGGATAGACGTGTTTCCCTCCCTTGTTGGAGATTATTTATTTTTTGTTGAGCCCATCACACCCGTAGTGGCCGAGGTTCTCGCGTCCGTCGGGTTTCCCGGTCCGTTCTTTATGGATAATTCTTGTTCAGGAATCGTTCTTGTTCCCCGCTTTGTGGCCTTGTTCCACTAGGGCCGATCCGCGCCCAATTCCCCCAAGGAGTTCAATCGGAAAATGCCCCTTCAATTCCCTTTGCGATGGCGCTTTCCACGCTGAGGGCCTAGGCTACTAGGCGATCCCGCCGCTAAGTTTCTTTTACCCCACGTGGTTCCGCTTTTTCTGGAGATAAGTTTGTATTTTAGCCGGCAGTTTCGAGCTTCCAACTCTTTTGCAAAGTGGTAAGCGTCTTGCGTTTTCTCGTGCGCCCCCGCCCCTTCCTCCAGATGGCGTTGCTCTCCTTTTGGAGGAAATGAGTGGGACTCTGCCAGGCTGCGTCCCACTCTTTCCCCTATTTAATGTTAAATTTTCCTATTAAGGGCCGTTTTTTGGGTATATATGAATTACCTCGGACGTGCGCCCGTTCGCGGTCAGTTCACGCGCCCCCCTCACAATGTCGACTCTCTTCCAGAAAGAAATACTCTCTCTGCCCCTGTGACCCTTTCAGTCCCCGCGATCCTTGTCGTCGAGTAAAAGCTTCTCCCTCGCTTACGCTTCTTTTTCTGGAAAGACGAGTCCTCGACCCACCTGGCTTATCAACGTACGATACACGTTTCCGGCAGATTTTTTCCCTTGAAGGGGTCAGATATAGCTGGCATCCGAATGTAGATACAGAACCTCACCACGACGTCCCTTACGCGCTCGTTCCCTTTTTCTGCGGTGTTCAGTGCCCATCCACCACGAGAAGGGAAAAACTTTTTTTCCGGCAAACGATCGGCTCCAACTTTGGTCGGGCCCCTGCACTAGATTGATCCTTTTGGGGAGAAAGGCCTACTCAGTTCGTTAGAAGACGTCGCACGACTAGCTCGACATCCTCTGGATCTTTTCCCGCGCCGGACTGCCAAACTTTTTCATCAATTTTCTGAGCATGCCGGTGTATTGGCTCTTTTTTCCCGACCTCTCACGGATACCTCTCAAGGAAGTCTCTGGTGCAAACGGTCAGTCCCCTTTAGTTGTGTTCCCCCACTCCCTAGAGTTCTTTTCCTCAAGCCTTGCCCTTGTTCGATCTTGGCCTGCCCCCCCCCCCACAAAACCTCACGGCGCGGCGGTTTTTCGACGTGCGGGTTTTTATGACTTCTTTACGACAGCATCGCCTGATGCCTTCCCTCGCATTCCTTTCTAACCACCACTCGTTGACCTTTTCCTCTGTGAAAGTAACCTCCACCGTATACCGCGGACTTTGATTCTATCCCCGCGACATGCGTTGCTCCTCGCGCCCCCTTCCTTTTACCAGGAGATCTCCCCTCCAACTTTGTTACAGGGACCGCTTTTTCGTGCGTATTGTTGGGGGCCCCTGTTAGTAGCGCTGCGCTTTGTGTGGCCCGGCCTCTTCCCCTCGGGGAGAGCAGCGGCCGACGTGTTCCCCCCCATAGTTAACTGCTGCACTTTTCAAACTGTCCGGTTCGGATCTTGTCGCAGGCGGCGCTTAGTGTTCTTTCCCAATCCATTTTTCCTTCGCGCGATCCCTCCCCGGTAAAGTTGTAGGCCAGCTCTCCTCGGCCCCTCTCGTTGCCCTCGGAAAGTTTGTTTTTGTATCGCGCAACACCGACGTTCACGTTCTCCCCCTTTTCGGCGACGTCAGTTCCACCCCTAGTAGAGTAAGAGTTTTTCTCCTCCCCTCCGGTTCTCCCGCTAGTGCCTCAGCCAATGTGGACTAATCAGCGGGGGGGTTTTTTTTATTCCGGAGCCATGGCTCACCGACTCCCCCACGGTTCCCTTCCGCCAAAATCCTTCTAGCCCCTCTGTATTCGGTTCGTGCTGGTTTAGCGGCTTTCTTAAGTCGCCGGATATAGGTACGTGTCCTCCGTTAGGGGGTTTTTTTTTCCCCTCATGATGGCTTCCTACCCTATGCTGCTCGCCGGCACCGTTCCGTTTCCTTGTCGAGGCCGAACGTCATCACGGGCGTTGGCGTTATGGCCATTCTCCCTTCCGTCACTGCTCTGGCCGCCATCCTCTTCACTCAGTGCTCTCTCAACCCAGATTCTAAGTTACCTTATCCAGGGGTACAAAAGCCCTCGACCGTACTAGGGCTCCCCCCCCCGTTTTTTGTAGGCCGTGGCCTCCCAGTTGATCGACTTCCAGGCCTCTTCCCTTTCAGACCACGGTAACCTATACCTGGAAGCGTAGTATAGCTCCCAAGATGTCGCGCGCATAACCTCTTCAGAACAGTTTCCGCCTTCAGGTTAGAGGCTCGTAATAGTCCCATGGAGCCTCTTGTATTTTTTCCCACCCCTCCCCCTAACGGTCCCTTTTTTCCTTTAGGTTAGACGGAATACAGAACGACGCCGCAGATTGGAATTTCGTCGGTTAGGGCCACCCCCCTGCGCGCGGGATCGTGGTTTACCCCTTAGTCTTTCCAAGGCTCTCCTTTTATAACCACCCCTGAGGTACGCACGACTGCCGTCGCATAGAAGTCTTCTCCAGTGTTTTTTTTTTCCAAACACCTTCCTTTTTGATACGTTCCGCCCATTGCTGATTAGCTTGAATGCTGGTACCATTTATGGGTTGACGCTTCTGCTTTGTTACCTCTCCCATTGTCCTCGAAAGAGTCCCTCAATTAGCGATGTCGACACCCCCTGACTCCTTCCAATTACAACGAGCTCGACTTAGATTGCCAGTTCTATGACCCGGTGGTTTGCCGCGTGATTTCCCTTGACCTTCCCCCGTGAGATTCCGTTTTTCACCCGAGTTGCATTTTTTTTTTAACCTACACATTCCCGTATTGGTAGGAAGGGGTCCTTTCTTTTTTTCCACTTTCGATGAACCCCCTGGCAGTAACTGCTAAATCGTTTTTCTCCCAACGACTTCTCGAAAAATTTCCACGCGAAGAACCCCTTTCGCCGAGAGTAAGTTTCCTGGTCCCCTCCTCTTCACCCCCCGTCATGGTTTCT
>Ga0179593_1335033_pt1 | contig 10481 bp, 13 predicted proteins | sample CZODoug2_1_08_16_FD_185931 | JGI IMG/M metagenome (GOLD analysis project Ga0179593, IMG submission 185931) | Vadose zone soil fungal communities from Angelo Coast Range Reserve, California, USA - CZODoug2_1_08_16fungal (PacBio error correction) | ecosystem: Environmental > Terrestrial > Soil >... | reverse complement strand
GAGGTCGTATCTCCCCCCCAGACCCCGGGAATTGGTTTTTGTACCCTATCGTTAATGTCGATAGTGCGGCCGTGGTTTAGGGGCGTTTGACGTTGGACCCTGTTGGCGAGCCGCAGTTTCTTTCTTTTTTAGTTCCTCCCGCATTGTCATATCCCGCGTCCCAGGGCCCTCCCCCCACCGTGAGGCTGTCTGCACCCCCCTTGCCCCGTTGGGGGGCCCGTTTGGCAACGCGCCGCGGCTTCCGTTTCTTCGCCTTGTTATTTTTTTTGATCCTGTTGAACAGACACCTTTTTTTAGGCCGGCCTGGGCCAAAGCTAGTCGTTTTTTTTTAAGAATTTTTTCCCCGACCCCCACCCCCCCCCCCCCCCCACCCTCAGTGTCCGGCCCAATTTTCCCTTTTGACGTCTTCGGGTTCTTTTTTTGCCCCCCCCCACTCTTTTGCAGAACGTAGCGTGGGCTTTGTCACGTCGAGGATTCAGCCCCCCCCCCCCAGGTCCTTTTTTTCTGGTAGTTGCATTCCTTTTCTGCTTAGGGATCACACTCGCCCTGTCGACGTAGAATTTGTTCATTTAAGCCCTGACCTTCCTCTGTTTTTTTCTTCGTATCGAGTCCTTTTGTCCCCCCCAAAGAGTTTCCTCCCCCCAAGGGGGCTTTTTTTCTCGGCCCTTTTTCCCTCGTGTTTATCCTACCCCCCGTTTTATCCTTTTGTGGACCCCGCTTTTTTGTCCCCATCTTCCTGGATAGAACCCCACTTTTCCGCGTTCTCTGGGCGGATACTTTTCCGTCTTTCCGCTGATACGCCGTGTCTTTTGTTGTCTGCAAAAATCTCCATGGTCATTCTTACCGCCCACGGGAGTTGACTTTTTAGAGCTGGTCGCTTCTTTTCCAATTAGGACGTCTGTCTTTGTCAGCTGTTAGTCGAGCTTTGTACGATCAATGCCACCACCCCCCCCCCCCCCCACCCCCCCCCATCCACAGTTGGCCCGGCGTCGTTCGGCCCCCTGCAGTTTTCGCAGTCTCTATCTTTCAAGTCTTTCGCTCCCCCCCAAACGCCTGTCCTATCATTAAACACTTATCCGTTTGCTCTTCCGTCTGCTAGCTGTTTTAAATTAACTTCTCTTGCCCCCCTTGAGTCGATTCTAGGGTTTTGCACTCTCACCCTCCACAGTTCGGGTTGGCGAATTTTAATCCCTGGCGACTTGAGTTTTTTATGAGCACAGTTTGCGCCCGTTTGGTACTAAGCTACATCCCCTCTGGAAAGTGCCCCCTTTTCTTCCCCCTTCCCCCTACAGATCTTTTTCTCAGTTGCTGGGTTAGGAATTCTTGCACATCCCAGCCCCCCTCCGTCCTTTTGCGCCTTTCTAAGTTCCCGTGGGCACGTTCCCCCTCTTTTTCCGGCAACGTGGTACACTTTTTCCATCCATTCGCCCAACTGTTTTATAGGTTTACTCCCACTTTCGTTGGCCAAGAAGATGTAGGAGTCTCGCCTTTTCTTTTGCTATGGCGTCCATGTCTTAAGGTATACCCCTTTGCTTTAAGCACACCCCTATCCTACTTCCTTGTTGTTGTCGATCTCCTGGTTGATGTCCCGCACCGGGGTGTGGATTCATTTCCCCCCTCCCCGGCCTTCCGGCGTCCCCAATCTGGCTTTCGGCCTTTGCAGCCGTTTCGATTTTTTTTTTCGTACCCCCCCATCCCCAAAGTCGTTTTGGGTTTTTTTGGATTTGGGGTGCAGGCCCTGTTGCAGTGCTTTCCTCGGGTTCCAGGTTTCATCTGCTGCTCACTCCCCTGTCCTTCCCCGTTTTCGTCTCTGACAGCCCATGCTTCTTTTCAATCTCGCCTTGATCACGGGACCTTCCGCTGTTTTTTTGGTTTTGCGCCTTCATTTATTCTTATGAGAGGCGTTTTTTTCTGGTAGGAGGTCTGGCTATACGAACCGGTCAAGATGTGCTGTTGTTTGGCCTTCCTCTTTGCTTGACTTTTTTTTTTCCAAACCCCCCCGGTGGTGGTTTTTTGTTTGTGGTGTTTTTTTGGGGGGGGGGTGGTGTTGTTGGTTTGGGTGTTGTACGGTTCTAGCACCCGCTCCTCTCTCCTGGTCCCTACCGTGATCGAGGTCCCATTGGACGAGATTCCGCGCCCGAGTACCCTTTCCCAGGTCCCTCGATTTTTCCCTGAGTTGTTTTTTCTGATTGTTTTTTTTTTCAAGCTATCTTGGATTTTCTTACGTCCCTTTTTTTCAAGTTGTCCGACCCTGACTGAGTGGCCGTGCTGATGCTGGATGACCCCCCCCCCCTCCTTCCGACCCCCCGCTCTAAGTTCCTTTTTTCCCTAGTCTCCTCTTCCTTTTCCTTTTCAGTCCCTGTCTCCCCCCTGACTATTTTAGCCCCCCCCCCGTGCGATTTTTTTTTTCCTCCTAGGTACCCGTCTTCTTCCATGGACCTCCTCCTCTAATGCATTTCCCGTCCCACCCCACCATCTCTTACTGTCGTGCGGTCGTCATCTAAAGGCCAAGGGTTTCCGCTTTCCTCCCCTCTTTTCGCGTATCCCGATTGCGGTACCTTTTTCTTCCATTAAAATTCTGGTTTTCCCCCTTCTCGTTTCTTGATTCCCTCCCCTCGCTCCATTGCCCGCAATAAAAACAGGTTTTTCCTGGACAGGGGCCTGCTCTCAAAAGCCCACATCCCTTTCTGTTCTTTTCGGCATGCCGTATCGAGGGCGCATTTGACATTCCCCACACCTTTTTTTTTTGTGTTCGGATTCCACCTAGAGCCGTCCTCCAGCGTTCATCCCCTTCATCACACGTTCTTCCACACCGCTTCCCCACTAGGCGGCTCCAAGCCAGATTTTGCCCTTCTTTAGCCCCACTTTTTTGCATGGTGTCTAACTCCTTCGGGGGTATTTCCTTGGAACTGCTTGACTTGTCAGAGCCCATGGACGTGCATTTGTCCCGAAACCTCTCCCCTTTTTTTTCCTTTCTCACGGCACGGGGGTCCCGTCACCCGCCCTACTGACCAGCTGGACGTGGTAGCGATGCCCCAACTGTCCCATTTCAAGGTTTTCCTAGCTCGCCGCCCTGCATCTATTTGCCTTTTTTTTCCTGTTCCCCTGCCTCTGGTAGCGCACCGCTTTTTTTCTCGCCTCGTCTATAATGCGGTACGACGGCTGATCGCCTTGACACTAGTCACTTCTGAGCATCTGTACGTCCCCCAGCCCCATGAATCCTGGCTTTCCTAACGAGTGGGCCCGGAGTGTATTGCGCGGGTTTCGTGGTCTTCCGCCTCTAAAGAGACCTGTGGTCATTCCTCCCCCCTGGCGATCGCGAAAGATGACCCTTTCTTTCGGACTTTGCTTTGATGTTCGCCCCCCCTAACTATTCTTCTTTCTTCTTAGTTCCTACCTTTTATTTCTCCCCGCCCGTTATTTGTGCTGTGGCAGCCCTTCTGGCCTGGGGCCCCCCCTTGGGACCCTGTAGTTCCCAGAAGTTTGGTCACTTTAAGCCTCCTTCGTTTCTTATCATTGTCGTTGGTCCTTTAAAAACGTCCCCTCATCGGAAGTCCGTATTCACCACGGACGCTCGCAATACGGACTGCATTTAATGGACTCCGCGTAGGAGTTGTCACGTTTGTTTTATTAAGCTTCGGCGTAAGGTTTGTTTGCGCGAGCGACAGGCTCTTGATCGAAGCAGAACGTTTGGTTCCTTTCGACCACTTTTTTTTGGTTTTTCCTGTTCTAGGCGAGTGTATTTTCCTGCTTCATCATTTCGTGAGCTCCAGCCGCGAGAACATGGCATATTCTCTGTGTTCGAAATCGTCGAACTTCGCGATGTTTTCGCGCAGCGGGCAGGCTGATTTTCTCGCTCGGGGGTTCTACTTCAGAAGGGCTGTCTTTTGTTGAGAGAGAGAGCGCGTTCCACCAGTCCCCAGGAAAACTACTGCAAGGGGGTATTTTCTAATTTCGGGCCCTGTTCTACCAACCGCGTCTCGCCTATGAGAGTTCTTCTCGTGTTTGTATTGCCCTGCACATTGGGTTTCTTCCGGCACCTCAATTCCTCTTTTCTCCCCCCCCCCTCCTTTTTTCCGACAGTAGGAACCTTATCTTGTCTCTCCGAGGCCCCTTCCGGGGGTTCGAGTTGACTGTCAAAAGAAGTTTCCACCCTCAGCTTATCCACAATTTGAATGTACCCATACTTCACGGGCTTATTTCCTGTTGACTTCCGTGTCCCGATTTGGCCCTACCTCTTTACGGTTTTTTCATCTTGCGTGTGTTTCCCGTGACCATACTTGCTTTGTGTTTCTTGCGAGAATCCAACTCTTTGTCTTCTCAGGACACCTGGTCTAATTTTTCCCCCGGTATTTTGCCTCCATGTAACCTGATGAACCAGCACCTTATGAATACACCTCACTTGCCCTCATTAAATGCCGCCTAAGAAGCTACTCTTGGGTTGTGTCTCCCCTGCATCAAACGCCCGTTCCCTAAGACTGAGCTTCCTGATCGAATGAAATCGGCCATGCGCTTCGGAGGTCTACGTGACAACTTCCCCTCTCCAGACACGATCCTTGTTAGCTGTCTCAGTAATTCCAGTTTTGCAAGGATCCGGTGGACCGTCCCCGATTGGGCGCGGTGATTCGGTTGTAAAATTTCCATTTGATCTCATAACTTTTCCGTAGGGTCACACAACCCTCCCTCCGGTATCCCATTCTGATCTTTTCTCTACACATCTTTTGTTCTTCTTTTCCTATTACATCTGCTTCCCTGTAGGCTGGTCTCACCTTTTTTTTACACAAAGGGAGTTTTCAATCTTCCCGTGTGAAACGGTCCCTCTTGGCGGGTCTTTTCGGGTTGGAAGACCCCTGTGGGGAGAGGCCGGTCATTTAGTTTTTCTTTTCGTTCAACATGAATCCTGATTTTTTCTATCTCCTCTCTAAAGGGCCCATTTCCTACCACGGAATTGTATGGCTTTCACCTTTGATTTTTTCCGCACAGAGAATCTGTTGCGGGTTTTCTGGATTCTCCCTTTTTATTTAGATTTAGTCACCAATTTTTTAGGAGGTATTTATTGGAGGTATTTATATATTTGGAGCTTTCGTAGACGTCTGATGTTTTTATCCTACCCCACACAACAAAAGAAATTTTTTTCTCATTGACCTTTTCTTTTTCCGATATTCTTTTTCATTTGGAACTCCACCTCAACCCTTCCTTCTTTTGCCTTTCGAGAGGACCAGTCCACCCAGGTGTTTTTAATTTTCGTTAATTAACTCTCCTTTTGTGATCATTCTCCCCCCCCCCCCCCCCCCCCTCCTCTAAAGTAGCTTTTCAATTGTCCCCTTACTGAACGCTCCCTTCTTCTCTTTCTTGCTACGCCCTTTTTTTCTTCCTTTCCTTCGAGAGTAGTCCACCCGTTATTCTCAGTTTTTCCTGTGGCATTGGATTTTTTCCGGCTCCCAAGTTCAGAAGTAGAGTTACGCCCCGTCTTCGTGCGCTGGATTCGAGGTTTGTTTTGGTTCTGACATTCATTTATAGTGGTCCCAAGGATTTGTGTTTCTATAGATGTTCCAATGGGCTCGTTCGGGTTCTCCCCTATGGTCCCTCTAATTGTCGGCCAGTCCATCGCCTGATTATTCCCTTTCATGGGTGTAGATAATGACGCTTCACACCCCCCAAAACCTTGCCGTTTGCTAGAGTATGAAAACATAGGGTCGTTTTTTCGTGATTCGGCTCGAAGCTTCTTTCCGTACCTCTGGAGGGAAAGGAGTCTTCTCGGTTTAAGCATCTCCCCTCCCCAGGTTTGCTCGGGTTTTGGCCGATTTCTCGCTTCACCGCTCCCGTCTCATTGCGCAAAAGGCTTCACTCCTCAACGAATTCCCATAAATCGATGTACAGTGACTCCTTAACCTTCTGCTCTTTCCTGAATCCTAGTGGTTTCATTATTTCGAGCCTTCCTTCCCATCGTGAGAGTGTCTCCCCTCATCCTGTACCACCTGCCGTGATCTGTTAACTTCCCGTGAACCCCACCATTCTCCACACGAAGTTTGGGCGGTTCTCGTGACTTAGCCAGCTTGCTCTCGTTCCGTTGGAGATTGGCGTGTGTCTCTTTTAGAGCTTCTCCCCCCCCGGGAAGTCCAAGCACCCAAGAGAGTCTCGTTCATGAAGCTCCGTTGTAATGTTGTTGATGACTTATGGTTATTTTGATCTCCATTTGTAGTCCTCTGTCCGGTAGACGCACTGTGAGCTCAAACTGAGGGGCGGACGAGAAGTAACGCTCCGTTCGACTTTGTCGTTACCCATAATTATCCCAGTCGTTCTTCTGAACTGGCTTTTGAACAACCTTCCGTTGCAGATTCTCGGGACACCTCCCCCAATTCTTGCTGCTCACTTCGAGACCTTTTAAGGCTTTCGGCCCCCTACCGTGCTCACGATTCTTTCGTGTGATCGAAGTGATCAGAGGTCCTTTGCTCTCCTTCATCTTGATGTAGGTGGATGGGTTTTGATTGTCTGAGCCGTGATTGTCTTTTTCATGCTTTCCCTCCTGCGATTTAGCCCTAATGTTAGGCCCCTTCTTTAGTGCAGCCTTTGTTTCCCCTATGATCTACTCCGTCTGATGGTATTTGGTATTGCCTCCCCTGTGAAGTCCCTCGAACTCAGATCATGCCTAGTGTTTCCTTCCTTTTTTTCCCCCCCTTGCGTTTTGTTTTCCCCCGATTGGCTTCTTTCCCCCTTAAGTGCCGACGTTCAGAGAGTTTCTGCCGGAAGCTCGAACCCCAGCTTTCCCCTCTCTCTGTGCTTCTTGCATTTCTTCGCTCTAACGTGCCCTCCTACCCTGAGTATTTCTCCCCAAACACCGGTCGCCCCCCGCGCAGCGACAGGCGTCTTCGCCCTCTCCCTCGTATGCACTGATTTTTCAAGGACAAAGGTCAGTCATCTGCGTGATACCTCCCCCGAACACCTCATGTAAATCCTTGTTTTCCCCCTTTCCCTTCAGAGGAGTACCCCCCCCAAATTCTTCTTTTTTCGTGGGTCTGCCTTTTTTCACCCCCCCCCCCAAGTTCGGTAGTCCCGATTTCCTGTCCCCCACGCTCGAACCCCTAAAATCAACCCCGTGGGCGGTTCCTCCCGGCTCTACCCCCCAGCCCACATTCACTTCTTTCTTGGGCCTTTTTCCCTGTAGAGGAAAGACTTTGCCTGCCCCCTGGAGTGTTTTTTTGGTGTGTGTTTCTTGTATCAGTAGATTTCCCCCTTTGAGCCTTTTTTTGTGCCAGAGCCATTCCCCTTAAACGTTTTTTTCTCTCCCCTTTCCCCCCTGCGAAGAAACTTTCCAGCCCCGTTCCCGGTGTCCGCTTCTTCCCCACTTTCCTTTTTGCCCCCTGACATTCCGTCCGTTTTGTAGGCCTTGGGATCAGGTTGTCTCCCTAGCACAGGAAGGAATTGACCGAACGAATTATCCCTTCCTAGCCTCCTTTTTTTTCCGTCAAACTCCTTGTGACAGCTGTGTTTCACTTTTTTTCCCCCGCTTGGGTTTTCAAAAATGTAACTTTTCAGTTTTTTCGGTCCGCTGCCCTTTACTTCGGGCCCAAGAGGATTTTTTTCTCTGCCCCTCTTCCCAGCTTGTGAGCGGCCCATCCTGGCATTAGTTGGTTCTTACGGCATGCGCTTGTGTCCCTTCCTTACCAAAGGATCTTTTCTCCCCTCAGACATTTCAACCACCGACCTTGTTTACCTTCTCGATCTGGGGCTTACCTGCCTTCCAAGTATTACAATACGGCGGACTCTTCCCGGTAGTTGTAATGACTTTCCTGGGAACTTGTAAGCCGTTCTTCTACAGTTTCTAAGTTTATAGGAGCTGGATTTTTCCTGAAGATAAGGCTGTTGGACCCGTTGATTTCTTGAAACCGCCCACCTTGGTTCATCTTTTTTGTGATGGTTTTCTCTGACATGTTTTTTTTGATTCGCCTTGCCCAGGGTGTGTTCCTGCTTGAAACCTTCCCCAACGGCTTTGGGTAGGGCATGAACCCTAGTTTCCCTGAGGCAAGCAGTTTTTTTCCATTCTACCGTTACTGCTTTTTTTGAGATCATCTACTGGCGAAGTTTTTCCTTTCACCCCCCCTTTTTCGCTAACGGACTTTTCAAGATATCCAAAACCTGCCTTTTCCTTTCCCGAGATCCCTTTTTCAAGCCCTCAGAGTTGATTTTCACGTAGGTTTTCGTAGGGTATCTTTTTTGAATTGTTGTGGGTTATTCATCTCCCCCCTATGTCTCGTATCTTCCTTCCCCTGCTCTTTGTCGCCTTAGAACCCACGTTTTGGTTCCCTTTCTGCGTCCTCTTTGTTTTTCGGACTTTTTTTTTTTTTCCCACCAACAGATTTCGTGCCCCGTTTCAGCCCGAGTCCTCGTTTCGATCCCCGGCGGTGGTTTTCTCCCCCAGCATTACCCTTTTTTCTGCGTCCCTCTCTTTGGGAGAGGAATACCCTTTAATCCTCCCCTGTTTTTTTTTGTTTTTTTTTGCGATTTTAGATCCCCGTTTTTTTTCCCCCGCGTTACGCCGCTTGCACTTGCGTCTCCCCCCGAGCTCTGTCGTTCCTTCTTTTTCCTGAACCCCCGTGTCCTTCCTTGGCGGCGGGGCGCCTTCTTTTTGTTTTGCTGTTTCTTTTGTTGTTTACCGCCCCCCTGCTTGTTTTTTTTGTTTTTTTGCTTAAACGTAGGCGCGTCGTTGGGCTTTTTTTTTTTAGTTTTTGCCCTTTCGTCGACCTTCTTTTTCTTCTCGTTTACGTCCCGGGATGTCGTCCCGTTGCACAGCATTTTTTCCCCTCCCCCCAGATAATAACAGTTGCACCACAGTTACGTTTCGGCTTCCTTCCGTTCCCCTCGGCTTGAAGTTCGTCTGTTTTCGTTTTTTTTTGATTCCCTTTTTTTTTTTTTTTTTCCCGTGAGCCTTTGTTTTCCGACCCGTTTGGCCCTCCTCTTTTGTTTTTTCTCTCGCTGGAGTACAAACCCTTTTTTCCTTTTCAATCCGAGTGATCCCCCTTCCCCCGAGGTGTTCCCTCCCCCCCCCCACTTTTTTTGCTGCAGCCCCCCCGTTCCCGTTTTTTTCTTCTGCCTTCTCCATTTCCTACCCCCGCCGGCCGATTTTTTTTTGTTTTTTTTGTTGTTTTAGGTTCCCGCCGAACCCGACAGCCCGAAAGGCTCTATTTCCCTGCGATCGCTTGCCGTACGCCCCAGTACTGTTAGCTTATTTTCGTTGACCCCCAAGTTAATTTTCATGGCCTCTGACTATTTCTGCCTTTTCCCTGTTTCCAGTCCCGGTCCCTTGATTCCCCTTTAAGGCACCCCCCCCATTTTTCCCAATTACACTCTTTTTTTTTTTCCAAATGCGTTCTCTTTTCGAGTTTCCCCCCAGATGACCGGATTATTCGAGCCCTGCCGCCTCCTCCTGCTGTTATCACAGGTAAAGATTTTCCCCGCTGTATTCGGGTCCCCTTTGCCCTTCTTTTTTTTCGACCCCACCTTTGACAACTGGGACGGTTCTTTTGTTTTTTTCTTTTCCTTCCCAGGTGGCCCCCGCATTTGTCGGTTACCTTGACCCAGGTTTTTTTTTCCAGTACGTCTGTCCCCTTCTTTTGTTGTTTCTGGCCGTACCTGCTCTCTTTCTCATCCCTCCTTTTTCCCCCCCTGCCCCCCAAACGACGGTCTGCTTCCACTGCAAGTTTTTCAGGGACTCCCGCCGCTTTTTTTTCCTTTTTTTCCACTGGATTGTCCCCCGACCCCTGAACGGGTTTCTGTGATGGTATGTTTATTCTTTTTTCCCGCTGGTCCGCTTACGTGTGCTCTTGGGACTCAAGCAACCACCAAACCAGCCCTTTGTTTTCGGCACTTTTGTTCTTTTTTTTTGTCGGCTCTTCCGTCCCTCATTTCCCACCCCGCAGGGGGACGTCCCTTCTTTTGCGAGGCTCAAGGTACCCCCCGGGGTTGTGTTGAGGGCTTTTCTCATCCTCGCGGTCATCCATAGCTCCTGTCCACGCCTTGTACCTGTTCCTCCGGAACCCCCATTGCCTCCTTTCTTTTCCCCGCCTGGGTAAAGGCGCACTTGTCTTTCGCTTCTCAGTCGGTAGAAGGTCAGTATATCTTTGGTCCTTTTTGGCATTGAATTTTCCCGTCCCTTTATAGTCCCTTTCTCCCTTCCAGCTACTTCGATTGGTCTTTTAATTTCTTTGGGTCAAACCCTTTATAGTCTCCCAACTGTGAGAGGAGCTTTGCCACCCCCGAAGGACCCTCTAGAGCTTTTTCGTAGCTGTTCATTTTTTTTTTTTCCCTAGCCCCCGTGGCGTGGATCTTCTTTTCTTGTAATGTTGCTGTGAAGAGATTTTCCCCAGCTCCCCCCCCACCTCTTTCATTGATTCTAATGAAACCCTTTATGGACCTTTTCTGATCGTCTCCTATTTGCTCCTTCTCACTTTGCTTTATTTTTCTCTCTATGTGTAAAGTTGTTT
>Ga0179593_1303289_pt1 | contig 10481 bp, 13 predicted proteins | sample CZODoug2_1_08_16_FD_185931 | JGI IMG/M metagenome (GOLD analysis project Ga0179593, IMG submission 185931) | Vadose zone soil fungal communities from Angelo Coast Range Reserve, California, USA - CZODoug2_1_08_16fungal (PacBio error correction) | ecosystem: Environmental > Terrestrial > Soil >... | reverse complement strand
TTTCCTCCCTGACTTCCAACCCCCTGCCTGACTCTTCCCTTTTTCGAAAGCTTACCTCTTACCGTCTGGCCTAAACACTTATTTCCGACTCCTTTTGCCGAGCATTGCCCAATTCGGTGACTTTCTACCCCCGCGAATTTCCCTTCCCCTGTCTCGTTAGCTTTCTGAGGCGTTCACGTTTTTCTCCCTGGCTTTTGGACATTTCCGAAATTTCTCCTGCTCCCCGACGCTCAATACTTTAATTCCCGCCCCCCTTTTCTTTTCCCCTTCTCTTCTTTTTCTTTTGCTTCTTTTCTTGCCGGCATTTTTTTTCCTTTTTCTTCTTTTTTTTCTTTCTCTCTGTTCCGCGTCGTGACACTCCCTATGACAATAGTCTTTTGTTACCCTTCTTGCGTACCCCTTGAATCGCGTCTGGTACATGCCGATTTTTTCTCCCTCCGCTTTAGGTTGTTCATTTGCCAAAACCCCTTCTATTGCCTCTGCTGCTGGTTCCTTACTGCTGTATTTTTCCCGCTCTCGCTCTTCTTCCTTGTTTCTTCTCTTCCCTTCTCCCCTTTTTAGTTGAGCCTTCGTATTGATCCTTTCCCTTGGCTCGTTTGTCCCCCCCTCCCCCCCTCGACTTATTAAAATTCCTTCCTTTGCCGAGAGTTGACTTTTTCCTTTCTTTCTTATGGAACCCACCCCCACTCTGCGCGTCTTTCCTCCACCACTCCGCTTCGTTCTTACGCTCTCCTTTCCCGGGAGAGCTCCTCGATCTCCCTGAAATTGGCTCCGGGATTTTTTTGATTGTTTGGGGCCTAGGTTTGTTTATCGTCTTTCTGAGAATGATTTTTCCATTCCTCCACCTCTTCTGTCCCCTCCCCCCTGTTTGGTCCGGGAAGTGAAGACGACGGATCTAACATACCCCTTTTTCTCCCCCCCATTCCGTTTCTTGCGCTCTCGGTTTTCTCCCTATGCTTCTGGGAAGGGACCCCCCTCCCCTAGCCGTTTCCTCATTCTTCCGGCTTCTTTTTTTCCCCCTCCCTTTTCCCTTTCCTCCTTTTTCTTTCCAGGGAAAGATTTGATGACTAGGAGCCTTTATCTGTCCCAACCCGTTTCGTTCCTTTCTTGATCATTGGGCCTCTTGCAGTCTCAGTGGTTTGACCTGTAATCAATTTACCTGCGGTGCAGTACTTCATTTTTTCGGGTTTCCATTTTTTATTTTGTAGGTTCTTCCCCCACAAGACTGCACTTCTGTGCCCCCTCTCACTTAACCTCTACTTTGAGCTTGTGACTTTATCGTAGCGTTTTTATCGACCTTCTCACCCGCCTTTCCGTCCGTTATTATAGTTTGTGCCTGAGAGGTTCCATTTTTCTTTTTGTACTTTTTTTCCTCTTGTGTACCCTTGCTTCCCCACCCCCTTTCCGGACTCCATGGGACGGCGATTAACTACCATATTCGAAAAAATCGATCCCGACGAGTTCTTTTTCCCAGTCTGAGCTCCGAGGTTTGTTTATCGGTCATTCCTTTTCCTCCTCCCCTTTTTTAGAGGTTCCTGGATAAGGTATACATTCCCCCTTGTTTCTAGAGGTTGTAAGCTTGGCAGTGCGCTCACCTCCTCCCCACCCCACCCCCTCCCTTTTCGCCTCTTTCCTCGTCTCTCGGAGTCCCGTCTTGCCATTCTGCTGTTTGGATGAAGTTTGTTGTTTCTACAGTTTCCCTCCACCCTCTAAGAGGGTGAAAGCTGTTTCACACTCCTCCGGGTTTCTTTCATTTACCCCTCGGAGGTTTTGATGGGCCTCCTATCTGCACTTCCCCCAGTCCCCCTTCCTGCCCGCTTCTCACTGTTGCGTCTGCTTTTTTCCTTACCCCTTCCCATTGTGTATTTCCGTTGCGGGATGTGCGGTTTTCCGGGGTCCTTTCTCTTTTTTTCGTGATTAGCCCCCATTCCGATCGCTACAGTTGTCCTGGCCCACCCGTCTGAAACTCTCAGAGGGTGTTTTGTGCAACTTTCACGAATGGCTATGTTATACCCTCCCCTCTTCTAGTTCCTACCTTCTTGTTCACTCGTGGACCACCCCGTTCTTCCTTTGTCCGACGCCTTCTATTCTGAGCTGTCCACGTAGTTTCCTTAGGTTATTTTTGAGAGACCTTAACCGTCCCCCCCGGTCTTCCTTCGATACCTCTCCCTCCCGAGGTATTTTAAGGTCCAGGAATAGAATCCTTTCTCTGTTTATCTTGATAACTCTTTTGGCTTCCCTTTAGACCTTCTTGCCCCTTTCTTCTTTTTCTTTTTCCTATCGTGTTGTTTTTTTGAGATCTTGGCTTTTTTCTCCCACTATTCATTGTTTGTCGAAACCCTTTTCCGCTTCCTTCTTCCCCCTATCTGATCTTGATTCTTAGACTGATGTTCCTTTCTCCTGTACCTACTGCACCACTTCCCAATAACGACTTTCTTTCTTTAGATAAGAGGACCTCAATCCTCTGCTCTTTTCTTCTTCGACTCTCGCTCGGATCCGTTTTCATGTCTGATCAGATTTCCCGACTTCCTCCCTTTTTCCCTCCTGCGTCTGCCCCTTGATTCCCCCCATGAGACTCCTTCCTCCCCAACCCTTTTCATATGGGAGCCCCCTTCCTTTCTCTTTTTTGCTTTAGTGGAGCCTTTTATTGGTCTTCCTACCATTTTATTTCTTGACTCGGAGCCCTGTTGTACTTCCTCCTCCTCATGCCCTATTTTCTAGTCAAAACATGGGATTCCTTCACAACTTCTGTATGGCCCTTGATAGCTTGCTTTTTTTTCCCCCTTATCTCCAGAAATCACGCTCCATTAGTTTTTGGTGACACAACTCTTTCCCCTTCTTTGAGTCCGTTTTGTACTCGCTCTACTTAACCCCTCCATCAAACTTAACCTCTCATGGTACTACACTGTACCCTCCCTAAGGACTTCCTTCTCTTGTTATTTTGTTTAGGTCCCTCCTCTTCCGTCAGTCCCATCGACTTCCCGAAGCTTGTCTTTTCGTCTTCTTATCTTTTTTTTCCTTCCCCCACGTGCATTCCTCTTCCTGAGATGTAGTCTTTTGACTCGCTCTTTTCCTTCGATGGGTTCTCACCTCTACCTTGGAGGCCACCACCTTTGATGTTCCCAGCAGGGGCCCGATTGATTTTTTTCAGTCCTATCTCCCCCTCTCTCTCCCTCTCTTCGCGCCTGCCCCCCTTAGCTGACTTTTCAAAGTATTTAGTCTTAGGTCTCTTTCCGGCCCTTTTATGTGGCCTTCCCCGGCCCGTCTTTTTTCCCCTCTGCGCCGACCCTATCTCGACGGTCCAATTCCCAAACAACACGTGGGTCTACGCGTCTTCCTCCCCTTCTGTTGGTCCCTCTCCCCTTGAAAGGTGGCGCACAAGTCTGCAGCCATTCCCTTATTGGACAAACCGAATGAGCTCTCCTGCCCGGGCCTGCCCTTGTTTTTAGTAAGTTTGCTCTGGGACTATTTCCCCCAACTAACGTCCCGGTAAGTCCTTCCTCACCTTGCCGTACTCCCCCACTTCCCATCCTGCCCATCCAATCTCTGACAAAGCCTCTTACCACTTCCCTTCTCTCTACCCACGCTAGCAACGTCACCGTCCCTCTTGTCTTCTCCCCCCCACTTATAGAACCCTGCAGCTTTTTTTCTTCTATGTCTCCGACACTCCCCTTCTCCGTCGCTTTTCAATTTTACTCAGTAACTTTTCTTCTCCTTTTCTCTTCCCACTCTCAGTATTTTTCGTCCTGTCCTCCTAGGTTTTTTTCATGCTTTCCCGGTCTTTCCTTAGACTAAGCAGAAGATAATTTGTCTCTGATCGTGTCTTCCTCCCCTTCCCCTCCTTGTCTTGCTTCTCTCCTCCTCTTTCTGGCGTCCGCTCTCCACCTATTTTCCCTTGGAACACTGGTCTGACTGGTTCTCCGTCTTTCAGTCTACGCAACTTTTTTTTTTTCCTCCTCCTATCGTTCCCCTGTTATTGTTTCTCTCTTTTCTTCACACGTTCCTTTCCAGTTCTTTTTTCCAGTACCCTACTAGCAATACCCTTGTCTTTTCTTTCCGGGTTCACCTTGTCTTTTCTTTGATTGCTCCCCTTTTCCTCGAGGCATCTTGGTGTTAGGCCTTCTCCCCCCTCTTTTTCTTTCTTGCTACTCTCTTTTCGACCCAGACTCCCCCTTAGGTACTCCATGCTCCTCCCACTTCCTGTGATTCCCCAGCTACTCGTTTGTGCTGCCTTTTTCCGATCTTTTCGTGAACCCCCTTACTGCGGCCCTGAAGTGGACTTTTTCTGTTGTGCCTAATCCCCTTTCCTTTACCTGGTTCATTTGTTTTTTCTTCGCCTTACTTTTTCTTCCCTGCGTCTTCCCTTCTACTTATATGATCCCCTTCCATTCGCGCTTGGCCGCTTTTGCTCCCGGTGTCAAACGTCTTTCCTTTTTTTTTTTTTCTAGCGTTTTTGGGGGTTTATCGCCTGGCCCGCGACAACGTAGTTTCTCGCTCATTTTCTTTTCTAATCCGGGCCCCCCTTTTTGTCATTTTGCCTCTACTTCTTTCCCTCTTTCGGGTTCACCCCTGCCCCCCCCCTGACTCGTAGATCACATTTTTTCTTTCACCCCTCCTTTCGATTCACAGTCTGACTTCCCCCCCTCCTGTAAACTCCGGGCGTCCGATTCTTTAATTTCACCCCCCTTCATGTTTCCCTCGTTCCGGTATCTCCAGCCGGTTTGTGCTTGCACCCCTTGACGCTTTCTTTTCCCCTCCAACGGGGCGCTACCTGATTCTCTCTCCCCTCCCGCAGAGCACCCTTTCGCTCTTATTTCTCTTTTTTTGAACTGGTTGGTTATGGAAGTCCTTTTTTTTTTTACTCGGTCTTCTTACGTCCCGGTCTCCAGGGATTGAATTTTCCTCTTCCCCAAGACCCCCGTTTTAAGGTTTTTGTTTGATTGATTGATTCGGGTTATGCGTTTTTTTTACCTTGCTTTCCCTTTAGGCCCCCCGCGCCTTGTTGCTTGGTGTACCCCCTTTTTTAACCCTTTTCTCTCGGAGCTCCCTCTTCCCAACCCCCTATATTTCCACGTTTCGTCCCCCTTATTCTTATCCTCTTTCCCCCTCCCCCCCATCATCTTTCCTTGTGTTTTGCTATTTTCTTTTGGACAGAGGTAGTATTTTTTCTCGGTTTGCTCCCTTTTCCGTAAGCAAAAGGTTGTGAAGACTCTCTCCCTTTTTTCCCGGCGGATTTACTCCGTTGACCCCCCCCCCTTATCTCCCCCCCCGCCCGTCGCTCCACCAGGGAAGAATCCCCCCTCCCAGCCTTTAACCGGCCGTGGTTGGTTTTTTGTTTTCCCCTCCATAATCTGGACTTTCTCTTCCTTCTTTCCCCCGTCTTTCCATTTTTCCGTTAGCCATTTGCTCCCTTTTTCTTTTTTTGTTTAGGATCGGAACCGAGTATTCCCCCTTACGTTTCCCCTGACTATTTGACCTCACTTCCATTTACATCCGTCGTATGAGGATTGATCTCTCGCGGCGGATCGTGACCAGTGGCCTGGTTACCACCCCAAGAGTTTTCCTTCTTTTCAGGAAAACTTGCAGCTTTTTTTTGATTATCCCTTTACCGTGGCAAGAAGGATTCATTTATGACCCTTGATTTAGGTTTTGTTACCTTTATCTTTTCCCCACTCTTACTCTGCGGGGATACTTCCCTTCCCTTTTTCTTTCCTCCCTTTGTTACAGCTTTGGTTTGCTCATAGATTAACTTAAGTTTTTCTTCTCCTTTTCTTTCTTTTCCCTGCCTCCCTCATTGTTCCCCTCTTCTCATCACCCCCTGCCCAAAAATTTCTCTCTACCCGTTCTCCTCGTTGACTAAACCCCTGTTCCGATTTTCATACCCCGCTCCACTTTGACGTATGCCCCGCTCTTTTTTGTCCTTCTTTAGCCCTGCCTCCATTTCCCCAACCCATTTCCTTTGCTTCCTCCGTTTCTATTTTCTTTTTAGCGTTGGCGTCTCCACCTCTGTCCCAATCTTCTCCCCTCCCTGACTCTATTTTTAGTCCTCGCCCTCTTTTTTCTTTCAGTTTTTTAAGACCATGTAACGTACCCCTCTAACTCCCCCCCCTCCCCCTGCATCCCTTTTCGGAGTTTCCTCCTTTCCTTTTTTTCCCACTTTTCCTGATTTGTTGCCCGTACCTCTCGTCCACTCCCCACCAAGGGTAATTTCTGCTTCATGTTACGCGAAGGACACGTCCCAGCCCCAACCTGATGTGTCTGCTATCTTGATTTTTTTGCTATAAGGTGTACCCTTTTCTTTTTCTTTTCCTCCTTCTGTCTCCGTTCTTCCTTTCCTTCCTGTTTTCTGTCTTTCTTTTTCCCGCCACTTTTCGAGGACCCCCCCCCCTGAATCCCGTTTTCGTTACTAGGTCCTCAGTCAGAACAACATTACTTCGGTTATTCCTATCCAGCCTTGAGACAATGCGAATTTCTTTCTTCTACCTCCCCCCACTGCGCGTAATTGGTCGGTCCATCTCCCCCCCTCTCTCCCCCCCCTTCTTCTCCTCCTTCATGCCCAGTTCATTTATGTCCTTCTCCAATTCCTCCCTTGTGTTGAGGCAAGGGCTCTTTTCTGTAAGATTCCGACCATTTACCTTGCTCTCCCCCCTAGCGTTAACGATTTTCTATTCTCGACACCTGATCCCTTTTTCTCGGCCCCCCTGCAAGGTGTCGCGTGACGGACCTGATTTTTTCCCTTACCAACATTATCTCTCTTATTCCCCCCGCTTTTCTTTCAGCGCCTATTGTTCACACTCTCCCCTTCGGAGCCCGATTTGTCTACATTTCCTCTTTCCGTGCCTACATCTCCTATTTGTCTTTTCTTCGCACTGTGCCCTTTTTTTCCGTTCATGATTTCCCTTTGCTTTTCTTTTAAGGTATCTTTTCGATCCTCTCTTTTTTCCTTTTTTTATTTGTTTGGTGTTGTTTTTTTTTCTTTCCTCTCCCCCCTTTCCCTTTTTCTCACTTTTTACTCTTTTTTCTGTTTCCTTGTTACTTCTTTTTTTCTTTACTTTTTTTCTCCTTCTTCTCCCCTCACGCCTCCGTCTCTTAGTACCTTTGCCGATTTTTTCAAGATTTTTGTTCCCCCCCCATCTCCTCCTTCACCCTGCCTCCCCATGTCTTTCTTTCGTTTTTTCGTATTGGGGACGTTATTCGAGTTTGTAGGGAACATTTTGATGTTTTTTTTTCTCCCTTTTCCCCTTTTTTTCCTTGCCAATCCCGCATTCTTTCCGCTTCAGTGGGTTGCGTACGACTCTACGAGTACCTACTGCCCTTCCTCTTCTCTTTGCCTCGGTGTGATCCGTTTCCTCTTTTTTCCTTCCTTCGGTGCCCCCCCTTTTCTTCTGTTTTCTGCAGACTCTTTCCAGTCACAACGTTCCCTGCGCTCCACCATTCATTTTCACACTCGTCCTGCCCCCTCTCCCTTGGCGTGTCCTCTCAGTTCATTTTCTTTCCCTGTTGAACCGTCCCTTCCCTTCCCCCTAATTTTCCCCCCGATACCCTATTGTCTTTCACAACGCGGCCATCTCTCTTGTATTCCCCTCATTTTTTTCCGTTAAAGCTGGGTTCTTTCCCCTGGTCTGCAACCTTTGCCTGTTATCCGATTGATTTTGTTCTGTGTGGTTTAGATACCTTTCATTCTTACGTTCTCGCTTGCTATTCCTATTTCTTTTTGTGTGTGTCTTTCTGTGATTCCATTTCCGTTCCCCGTTCTTTTTGAAATGTCCATTCCCTCACTAGTTTCCCCGCGCCCCCCCTTGTTTTTTCCTTTTCCCGGTCCCCTTCCTCGTTCTCCCCTGACTTTTCTCCCCTTCTTAGACTTTTTAACACTCTTGAACGTAGGTCCATCCCTGTACCCCTGCTCCCTTCTCCCCATACAATTTTCTCGATCAATGCTGACTTTGTTTCGGTCTTCTTTATGTTTTTTTTGACTTTTTAGTCGGGTTTCCCCTTTTCGGGATCTGTGTGCCCCCCCTTTTCCCCTATGTACCGTTTCCCCGTTTTTTTGCCTAACTGTGACCCGTCTGTCCGCCACCCTCCCATTTCCCTAATTAAACACCTTCCCGACTGATAGTTTCAATCTCCCCTCGATCCCTTGCATATTCGTCGGTATTTTTTTTTTCAGAGTAATTATCTTTTCTTACACCTTGCCGCCCCCCCCCGATCTACTCTCCCCCTCCTCCCCTACTTGGAGCCCGCTCCCACCCTGTTTTCATTTCCCCGGTCCCCCTCGCTCCGATTGGATTACGTTTCTTCCATTTTTGTTGTTGATGGAACTTTGTGTTGTAAGTTTCACACTTCTTCTTTCCCTGTTTTTGGCCCACTGCTTCTTTTTGTCCTCCCCTCTTTTCTTTCCCCCTTTCCTTTTTCCAAAATAATAGCCTTCCCCTTTCCCCGCTTCTGTTAGTTGTCTTGATTTTGTTCTTCCTGGTTCGCCCCTGTAACTCTCTTATTCCACAGTCTTCCTTTTTCACGGCTTCTGTGGCCCGTTATGTATTCCCCTTCCCAGTGTTTGTAGATTTTTCTTTTCCACCCCCGCCTGATTCTTTTTTTTTTCCCCCAGTTCATGGCTCCGATCCTTCTTTCTCCTCATGACCTCTCCGAATCATGGCTACCCCCCGTAGCCCCTCACCGCCCCCCTGTCGCTCAACGTAGTTTTTCCACGTTTAGTCTTATTCGCTCCGCCCCGGATTAGAGGATCCTTAGGCTGAGCTCTGTCGAGCTACTCGTTCCTTTTTTCCTAGGTTTTTTCTAGTCCCTTCTCACTTGTTGATTTTTTTTCATCTTCTCCCCCCTGGAAGACTTTTTGGATCTTCTCTTAACTTTCCAGTCTGTTGCTCCAAAGGTTTGTGGGTCCCTTCCTTAACCATCGTCGCACCCTTTCCTAATCCTTTGTTTCTCCTGGGTCCTCTTTTGCCACGCTTTGATAATGAGGCCTCTCTCCTCCTTTGGATTTCCGATAAGGTTTCCCCATGAAGTCGATTTGCCCGTCCTCATTTTCGGCTTTCCCTGATCGTAAAACATCCGGCCCCTTCTTCTGACCCGGCATTCCTCCTACTTATTTCAAAGCAATTGTATATTCCTGAATTTTTCTCATCCTCCTTCTATTCCTGATATCCTCGAGTACTCCCGTCCCCTTCGCGTGCTCTTTCTCCCTAGTCTTTCTCGAAGATTTCCCTTCCAATTTAAACCTCCTGATCTTGGTCTCTTCTGACATGCTTGGGTCCCCTTGATCTCATTGTCCCCTCTTTTCCTCCTACTTAGTACTAGGGGCTTCTTTTTTTTCTAGTTCCTTGTTGAAGATTTTTTTCTATGCCCACACAATTTGTGATTTTCTCCTTTCACCTAACACGTGATGCCCCCCCCTGGGCCCGTGGGGGACTTGGTTCTCCTCTTTGAACTTCCTTCTTCCTTCAACGGCTTGAACATTCTGTCTAGTCCGTTTTTTTGACTACCTTTCGGTTTCACCCTTCTCCATTGGTGGTAAACCTCCTCCTCAACACCAAGTCATCTATAAATTGACTGTTAACCTCCCCGTACCTTTCCCGTTTACTTCCCGCGTTGGGTTTTCGCATGTTGGAGGCGTTCCAGGTCTTTTGATGGTGTGACTCTTTCTCACCTCTTTGGGATATAGAGCTAGCCCGTTTGACCTTTTTGTTTGTTATCCTATCTTCCTGTATCCCAACCTTGCGCGACCCCCCCTCTTCTTCCAAAATTCTTCACCCCGACTTCCCCTCTCCCGATTTGCCAATTTTCCCTCGTGTTCACGTCTTTCGCCTACTTCCTTTTCCTGACAACAGTATTCGAGGCTTCCCGCTCTCTTTTTGTGCAAAGACTCTTTTTTTTTTCCCCTGTCTAATCTCTGTTTGTGAACGCTTTTCTCCCCACAGGTTTTTATTTTTTGCCGTTCCCCATCCTATACGCTTGGTATCCCAATCACTCATACTCCCTCCTTCAATTCCCCAAAAATCCCCTGTTTCGTTTCTCACCTGTACGCTCACTTCTTTTTCCCCTCTCGTGGCCTTCTCTCAACCCTTGCAACACCTATCTTCCCGAAGCTCCACTCGATACTTTTCTCCCATCACCGAGACCCCTTTCCCTATGGGGCTTCTAATATCGCTTCAGTGTTTGCCTTTTTATTGTTTCCTGTCACTCTACCTTCCCTTTTTTTGAACTGACTTTTCCTTCTGCATTATTCTATAACTCCTTTACTGCTGTTAATGCGTAAATATTATCCCACACTATTTACATATGTAACACCCCCCTCCTTTTCTCATCTTACGATATCTTTCCTCTTGACTTTCCTACCTTGTTCACTCCTCGTACCTTCTCCTTCCGATCTTACAAAAAGCGGACTCTCTAACCCTTTTCCTTTCACAATGCGGTACTCTCTCATATCTTTTTTTCTCTCTACTCGACCCTTCGCATCCCCTCTCCTC
>Ga0179593_1278930_pt1 | contig 10481 bp, 13 predicted proteins | sample CZODoug2_1_08_16_FD_185931 | JGI IMG/M metagenome (GOLD analysis project Ga0179593, IMG submission 185931) | Vadose zone soil fungal communities from Angelo Coast Range Reserve, California, USA - CZODoug2_1_08_16fungal (PacBio error correction) | ecosystem: Environmental > Terrestrial > Soil >... | reverse complement strand
TCTTTAGTTCCAGCGACGTCTGTTCTTGCAGACAGCCCTCCCCGGGTTTTCCCGTCTTGGCTTTGACTTTACCCTTCCCTCAAGAAGCCTAACGGCCCCCTTTTTCCCCCGGATCGCGTTTTTGGTTTCACCCTCCTATCTGAGGATGATTGCTTCTTGGTGGGAGAGTCCGCCGCCTTCCTTCTTCTTGGTTTGCGAGGAGCCTGGAGGAGCTGGACACTTTGCTTCAGGCGAGTTGCGACTTTCGCGTCCAACCTGGCGAATGCCTGCCCTTACTTTACTGCCGCCTGTGACGAACGTCCTACCATTGACGGCGTCTGTTCTCTTGCGTGAGCCTTGTGAGCTAGTGTGACTTTGGGCTCGCTCGGATGGTTTAGTGAGAGCCGAAGGAGACCGTAGGGGAGGTAAACTAGGCGATCTTTTTCTTTCCCCCCTGTCCTTTGCGTGTGCATGACATGCTCCCCCAGATCAGCCCCTGGGCGCTTTTTGTGTTTCTTGCTCGGTATCGTCCTTGAGGGCTCCTCCGTTCCATGCCTTTGATTTTTCTTTCTTTACCTGTAGCGGACTGTTTCCCTCCCTATTCTCAGCTCAAACGGGAGATTTTTGTCGAGTGAAGGCTTTTTCGCCGAGGCGGCACCTCCTTTCCCTTTTGAAACACCAGCAGTGTGCATGGGACTGCCTTTTTGGTTTGTGGTTGCCCTCTTGTGAGAGTAATGATTTTTGCTGCTGGACCCTCTAACGACGCCTTTCTTCTCCTCTGCAGGTCCCCGGGCCGTCTTTTTGACCCGTCTTTCCGCCTCCTACCATGCCGATTATGTTTTTTGTTTCCGGCAGCGTCGGCCGAATTCTGGTCCCTTTCCTTCCCCCTGGAGTCATATCCGGTCTTTTTCACTCCTCTCCCAGCCCTGGATCAGGGACACTGTGCGGGGGTCCTGGACCGTTTTTTTCCCGGATTTTTTCATAGCGCCGCCGCCGGCGCCAGTCCTTTCGCCGCTTGCAGAGGCCTCCGCTACAATGGGCTACTTGTAACATCCCCTTTCTTTTTTGTACGGGCCGGGCCAGTCAATTTTCACATTCTCTATGATCCTACCACAGTTTGCCTTCCATGTTTTCTTTCCCCATTCATCCCTTTTGTCCGCAGGCGAGACAAATGACACCACTTGGTTTTTTTCCCTGGTTAACACGCCGCTTTGTGCTGTTCCTGTTCTTGCTAGTCCCGGTTTTCTTCTCCTTCCATTGTCATTCTGCGAGGGTGGATCTTTATGTGCCTTCCGGTCTCTTTTTCTCCTTCTCCGGGATGGCCTCAGCTTTTTTTGTCCGTATTGTTGGCCCATACTTGGCTCCCTCCTTTTTCCCCTGCACAGGAACTTTTCCTTTGACCCGACCTAAGCCATGACTCATGTGCATTCTGTCTCGGCTCCTTCAAATCTTGAGGCTTCTGTGGCCACCGACTTCTTGACCCCCAGACCTTTTTTGTTTCTTTTTTCCCCCCTACCTTGCGCTTTACCCAATTGGAAAGCCTCACTACGCCGGGTGCGTCTCTTTTTTTCCTTGCGTGAGCGCCTCACCAACCGTGTTTCGCCCTTTTTCGATGGGCCGTGTGGACCTACTAATTCTGTCGTTTCGTCACCGTGATACTTTATTAGTTTTACCGGTGGTCCACCCCCACCTGTCACCGTCGATTGAACCCTGCGACCCCCACTCCCCTAGACCATGCTTATGGTTCTCACTTGACACAAAGACACAGTCGACACTTTTGACTCGCTTCTGCCTTGCTCCCCTCCACAATTTTAGACTGTGCGCCCTCTCCCCCACATCACCCCATGTCGCCGTTTTCCACACTGAGTACCAAGAGAATGCCCGATATCGCATTCTGCCTATGTAAGACTTTTCGTTCCTTCTCGGGCTCCGGTGACCTCCGGCCATTTTTTCGATGCGGTACTTGATGCGCAGTTTGCCAAGATCCCAAAAGGATGAGTCACGTCTTGTGGGTTGATTTTTTTACTCCCATCTTGAATGTCTGCCACCGGACCGTCTGAGCTGGCGCCCCTTCCTGGATATCCCTCCCGTCCGTAAGGTCTTGAAGGGTGCTACGCCCCTTCTATACGTTCCCAGGTAACACATCCTTTACCTTTTCTCCTCCCCCCGTTCGTGCTGACTATTACGCAAAGCCCCCCGTCATAGCATTCCCCATCTTCTAGCTTTTTTTTACATTTAGCAACACTAGAGCGTCCATCTGCTGGCTACCCCGAGAGATCTAAAATCCCTTTCAACTTCTTCCGTCCCTTTGATTTCCCCTGTTCAAATCATTCAAGTACCTGAACCTCATCCCGGCATCCAGGTCCCCTCCCGTCCAACTTTTTCTCAACATCCTCGAACCATCGTACCAATTACTTATAGCATGCTCGATACCACGACTCTCCGTTTGGCCCGTTCCCCCCCCCCTTCTCCTACCACGAGGTCATTAACTTTTTATCACTGTATGGACACATGCAACCTTGCACCCTCTCACTCTTCCCGTCTCTTTTCCACCTTCGTCGTAGCCCCCACCCCCGCCACCCCCCTGCCCTAGAATAGACGTTTTCCTTGGCGGTTACGTAACCTTCCTTTGTTCCCCCTGTCCCACACCAGCCCTTCAGCACTTTAACGAAACCCAGCCCCCAAAGAAGGCTGTATCCCCCCCGACCGTTCCCCTGAATACACTTAGCCACCTCGCTTTGCCCTTCACACCCTCACCACCTAGTCCCCCGCACCTCCTTTCCTTCCGTCTCCCAGGGTGTCAATCCCTTCTTTTCTGCCTCCAATACACAAAAGCCTCCCGCACAGCCACAACCCTATAGCCGAGATCAACGCTTCCTCACGTGCTTACACCATTGTCCCCTATTCCTATTAGTCCACTATCGCCAACATGCGTTTTTTTCACCACTAAACGAACACAAGACTAAACTCACCCCAAAGTCTAAAGATACTCCCTGCACCCCTATCATCCCCCCTTTTAAATATACCCTGTTCCCTCTACGGTATCGCCCCCCCCGCAAACCTTCCCACTTAAACAAAACCCCACCCACCAAACCTCCCCCCCGAGGCGTTTTAAAAGCAACCCTCCCTGACTCCCCCCCACGAATTTTTACTTTTCCCTCCCTTCTTCACCCAGTAACGACGAATGATCCTGCATTACCCCATCCCCCCCCCTTGTTCGCCCACCTTCGAAGCCTCCCACAATCAAACTATTAACACAAAGTCTTTCCGACGTTCATCCGCTGACTACTCGCCCTGCCCTACCCCCCCCCCTAAATCCTAAGCAAGCCGCGACGGTACCGCAAAAGGAAAAACCAACCCACCCAAACCCACCCCCCCAAAACCTGCCAATTACTCACTGGCCCTCGGCTACCGTCCTCCCCCCCCACCCGAGATTCCCACCTGAGCCTTCGACAGATTCCCCCCTTCCAACCCCCACCAAACGCGCGTTTTTGCCTGGGAGGGATAAGATAAACCCAACACGTTCTCCCCCCCCAAACGTTTAAAAATGGCCCCCGACAAGGGAAGGTCCCGCCCGACGCCCTACCTAAGACCCTTTTGTCCATACCCCTTCTGCACCCACTCACACCAACCCCCCAAACCAACCCCCCCCCCACCAACAAAAAACCTTCGCCAGTCCCATCACACTTCCGGCCCTGCGTCCTCCTTTTAACGAACACCCCATTCTTGGCCCCTCAACCGGAATCCCCCTTTCTTACTCTACGTACAATAGTAGACCATCACTCACACAACCCCTTTACCGTCACAAACCCCCAGACGACCTTCAAGCATCGCGGCCCCTCAGAACACAAGTACATAACCTCACCAAGTATCACACAGTAATTCAGACTCACCGGTCCCTCCCCAACCCAGTCGGTGTCTCCCACCGTCCGGGATTTACGCCACTTTCTTTCCGCCCCATATTTGCCCTCCCCCCGACACATAACCATAAATCGGCCCTCCGCTCAACTCTTTCCAGTCCCCACTGGGTGGCTACAACTACACCCCCCCTACTTTCGACAACGCCCATTTCTACATCTCCCCCACCTCACAGACAAAGGTTATAAACTCCGAGCCACTCAAACTCCCCCTAATCTTTGCTTTAGACCTATAAACCATCCATTTTTCGGCGGTCCTCCTCAAAACAACCACCTCTACATAACATGCTACCACGATATCTCTCCTGATGCGTGCTCCTTTCCTCCCTCCAATCTTCAACCTCACAAGCTTCCGTTCCCCCCCTCCTCCCGGAAGCGGACAGAAGTTTAGACATTACTTGAGTATTCTCAGCAACCCGTACCACGAGAACCACCAGCGTTGACCACTCACCCTGACCCTAACTCCCCCTGCCCACGACCCCCCTCCAATCCCCCCCCCCCCCACCAGGCGAGCACTCCTCGCACTCATGATCCCATCTGTCTTCCCTTTTATCACTTTTTTGCTGATCCCCCACCCTTAGCCCCGGTTACTCCCCCTACTCCCTCTTGCCGCCCATGCGTCCTGGCCCGGGCTTTGTAATCTAGAACCCACCTGGGCCCGGAGGAAGATTTCGATTGTTCGAAACTTTTCTTTCCTCTTTCGTGGCACCTTTCTTCCTTTTAATTTTATGGCCTTTGAATTTCTCCGACAAAAAACCTGTCGACCTCACTCCCTTCCCCTCCCCCTCCATCACTTACATTCCCCCTCTCTCTTTGGCACCCCTGTCTATTTTCTTTTGCTTTGATACCGAGTCATGAATATTGCGTTGCCCCCCCCTCTCTGATTTCTTCATTGCCCACGACTGGACTTTTCGCGCATTTTGACTAGACATTTAAGTAGCATCACCTGAGTTCGTCACACCACCGTACTGCACCGCAAACTGAAGACCCAAAAGCACCTCATTCCCCCCCAAGTAAAATTCCGCCCTATTCCACCTTCCCTTTAACTTGCGGAAATGACCACCTTTTCTCTCTCCGAGAAACAGCGGACCCGGTGCCCTTCCCGTATCTTTCGAATGGTTCCTTGACCCTTGCATCCTGTATTTAGCCCGGAATCGAATGATCTCACTTTGGTTTTCAAGAGGGAGAGGGCCCTATGGGTGATGTTGATGTAGCCGTTTTTCTTAAAGTGAGAGGTGTAGGTGGATCAACAGCCGCCGATTTTGGGGCGAGGACTGGTTGGCTAAGACGACTTGAAGGCAGCGACGGCCCATTTTTCTCTCACCCGCCGTCCTTTTTTTCCCCTCGGCTCGTAGGTCCCCTGAGACGAGGCGGGAGAGCCTCCTCCTACCCCTGTCGTACGAACGCGGGAGAGCAGTAGAATGCTTTCGTAACGTGCATCGGGGCTGACCTCGCAGGCCCTCTTTCTCTTTTCCTGCGTTCTGCTGAAATTCGACATCAGATCAACACGTGTCCGGCCGATCGGAGGAGCACCCAGTATTGCTGGCGGTTTTAAGGTTTTGGAACCTCCCTGGACTTGTCTTTCCCCAGCCGTTAGATCAGCTTTTCCGTCCCGTGAGCAGCGAGTCGTGGTCCTCCGAGAGCACCCTGTAGGGGTAGTTCAACGGAGGACCTCTCCCTTTGATCACCCTAATAGAAGTTTAACCACCACGAGCATTACGTAGCTCTCCTCACACTCCGCAACGGAAGGAGTTGATGCGGTATGACGACAGGAACACGCGGCATTGTCTGGAGCGTTCCGATCCCTTAGGTCTTCAATCTTGTAATTTCTGGTGCGTCTTCCGCGCTAGCGTAGAGTAAACCCCAGGGGATTAGCTTCTTCCCCTTTTTTCGAACGCGTCTAGTTTCCCCCTTTACTTTCCGAACTCCACCAAAAATCTCACTTTCATTGCATGTTCCTGGCCGCACCTTATTTGTGAGTGGGTATGCGGTTAGGTTCCTCTGATTGGGAACTAAGAACCCAGATTTTAGTCATCTCTTAAGCTCGTCTGAAACCATGCAGATCACTTTTTGTCAGACCCATTCCTTGCTTCAATCACCACAAGCAAAAAAACTAGTTGACTTTTAATACCACAACAGAGAGAAAGATTTTCAACCGAAAGATAATGCCGGACACGGGTCAAGGTGATAGGCAGCGCCTTCTAATCTCTTCTGCCAACCCCGCCCCGCAGTCCTGATAAATAACTTCGAAGACCGTAGCCGTCAGTTTTTTTGGGCTTCCTCTTTCTTCAGTGTGGTACAAGGTGTTGAGGGACATTTCCAGGTGAGGACTGATTTTTACGGCGGCGTCCTCCCCCCCGGTCATGAGTCCAGGAAGCGCGAGGAAGAGACGAAGAGAGGCCCCCCGATGCTTGCTCCCTTTTTCACACCCAAAAACGAGGTTTTTTGTCCTCTTTTGCAGAAACGGCCATTAGATCAGTGTGTCATGTGATAGTTCTCCCTTCCAGGTACCCCGCCAGCCTTGCTTCCCCAATAAGTGGGCTCACCCCTTGCCCTGGGGATTTTTTTCTTTCCTGTTCCGAACCCCGCGCTTTTTGAGGCGGTTGTCTTGTCTGTCGGTCCCCAAGTACCTTCTTTAAATTTGTGCGAGGGGTGGATCTACTGTTGATTATGCCGGTCTTTTTTTTACTTCTTTTACACCTCGCGAGCTTTTTAGCCGTGTTATGGATATTCGGATCGGACGAACTCTCTTTTTGCGCCCGGTTCCCGAATGACACGTCCTCCTGCCTCCAGTTTACTGATTCTTGTCCGGATGATGGACATTTACCCCCCTTTCGCGGGTTTGCGCCCGTTTCTTTTTTTCTTTGTAGCCTTCGGTTTAAAAATTCTTGCGTTGACTGTTTCACGACCTCGTTGGCCTTGATGGAGGTTATTTACTTTTGTTCCCGCTAAGTTCTTTCTGTTCGCGACCACACGACTTTGTCTGTCGTGCGTTTACCTTTAACTTTTTTTGGTTTTCGCGTAACTGGTGTTTCAGGTGCTTCCGTGAAGGCGAAAGAACATCACCCCCAGACCCCACAACTTCTTCTATCACCTGAGTAATGGCTTATTCGCCTGATACACCCCCATACAATTAGTACACCCCGCTGACCAAGATTATTGGAGGTTTGGACGGCGTAAACCACTTTTGAATCACAGCTTTGGGCGCCGTGACACCCCCCGCCCATCAAGATGGCTCAGGGACGACCTACCAAGCCCGAATTGAGCCTCCGCGACCAGACCCACCTTGCCCCGAAGATTAACATCACCCGTCAGGAGGAGGACTTATTTTTTTCGCACTCCTGGGCACATCCAAGGCCGTTTATTTCGGCTTCCGCTCCACTCAACCGTCCCGAAACGCGACACGACAACTCGACACTGCGGCCATGTCTCTCTGGTCCTTATTGTGCCTGCATTCTCATCCACTAATCCCTCACGGCAGGCATTTGCTCCTCCTGGCTGGTCACCCAGCACAGGACAGAGCACGCTTAGACACAGGTCTCATCTCTTGTTTGTGTACATCTTCGTCTTAGTACCTCCCAGTGCCCTGGGCTTGGGTGAGATGTGTTCCCACCGCCGCTGCATTTTAGGAGAGAAAGCTTTCCGTCCCTTTTCTTATCTTGCCCCTATTCCCAGCGCCCACAGCCCCGCCTTTTTTCCCTCTGCATGAGCCCATCCAGTTGCCCCCATCCCCCACGAAACCCAGCCCCCGCGCCCCTACCTGTTGCTCTCTTTCTTTGCGCATATGCCGAACCCTCGCCCCGCCAATCAATAACGCCACCCTTTTCCCCTTCACCCGACGTAACCATCACTCACCTTTCCCTCCGCAGACCTTCAACCCTTTCCTTATAACCTCCACGCATATAATCTCAGTAGCGAAATTTTCCTTCCCATTCCCGTCGCCACGCCGGCACTTTTTTCACCCCAATGACATTTTTCCCCAGGTTTAATGCACAATCACCTTTCCCCCTTTTCCTGTTTTCACCAGTTGTAAAGGCGATGACCCAGACCAAACACGCCATCGCACTCAGATCCTTTTATTCATAGTTCTTTTTTTTTCGTCAAACTCTCCCCTGCCGTCTGAACGCCCTGCCCACCCAGCCGCACCAACACAATCCCGCTTCGTAAAAACTCACCTCCTGTACAGATTTCCGACAACGGCCGACCCTCGTTTCGTTCCGTAATCAAATGGAGCCCATGTCGCCTACTATCCACTCACAGGCCCGTCTACGTTCAGTACGTTTCCGGCCCCCCCAATTTTCCCCATACAAACCAGTAAACGCAGGGCCTGCACAAAGCCCTCACCCTTTTCCCCTTGACGCCGCGACTGCCAAGCCTTTCCCCCCTTGAGTCACACATTCCTTTTCACACCCCCTTTTTTTTATTTGCACTCTCAGCCCCCCCAGCGCAGTTCACCCACAACAGAAAACGGCACCGCCCCAATCATCACCCCCACGACTTCACAACCTTCTTTCTAGTCAACGCCTTCCATTTTTCCACCCAACCCACACCCTAACTCCTGTCCCCCAAACACCACCCAATAAAAAAGAACCATCTTCATCCCCTCACCTTTTTCACCCCATTTACCTAATCAAAAACCCCACCACCCCAACGAAGTACACAGCCTGGAGGTTATCCCCCAAAACTCAGTCCCCCCAGAAGGTCGTAATTTTTTGACACCCTGAGGAACACACACACCCAGAGTTTAGTAGACCTCACCCATCCTCCCCCAAAGTCCCCACCATCCCCCCATTGTTGAGCCTAGATCTGCCTTTCTTGCCCTCCTGTGACAAAAGTGCCACTCACCCGTCCCCAAAAGATCAAGCAATGTCTGTGACTTCTCCGGCCATTTTTTTTCTGAAGCCTCAGAAAGACAGACTCACGGCCCACCCCATAATCAAATAACATATAAAATAAAAAACAAACAACATATAAAACAACAAACCAAACACCAAAAACACCGCCCAAGCCAAATTATTTGACAAAACCCCTCTGAAAAACCACTTACAACCAAAACACAACTACGATAGTATTTAACAACGACCAACCTTTTCATCCCTCGGAAGTCGCAAAGCACCCCCAAGGTCCCCACACCCCCTCCCCCCCCCTACTCACTTAGCCCCTCCCTTCCTTCGCAAAACACCTCTCTCACACAACCCTGGAGAAATGTCCGAACGCGTCAACCCCCACGCCTCTCCCCCGTGCACCCCCCTACAGGCAAAACACCACCCTCCATCTCTCCTAGATAGGATTCCCCCCTTTCCCTCCAACCACTTGCCCCCCGCACCAACTTTCCCTTCCACTAGGCCTTGAATAACTGATAAGTGTGCGACTCTTCCCCGTTACCCAAACCCATTCCCCCCCCCCCAAACCCCACCCACAACAACAACACCCCCCCACCCCCCTGTTGCTGTCCACATCACGAACTTTGCCCCCGACCTTCCCCGAGCACGATTGCAACAAAGCCCTTGACACACAAAGGCATCCTTCTTCGACCCATTTGGTGGGAGATATACCATTCTTAGACAAACACTCACCACTTCCCCCCTACCGACTCAAAAGACAAGTGATACCAGAGTCCAAACAATCCGCCACTAACTATCCCACTCTCCTGAATCCCTAATTTTCACTTACTATCCCCCCTGTGGACTCGTCCAGACCGAAAATTTTTCACACACTGCAAATTGCACTCACAATTAACACTCCTATGTATCCCTCCCCCCCCTACCCCCTCGGATCCCCATTTTTTACTTGCTCCCAACCTGCCTACTGCCAACCTGGGTCCTCAAACAGCCTTTGCAAAACTCCTCAGTCCCTCCCGAATCCCCACTGTTTCTAAATGCTTCCCGGCTGAAAGATGGTTTCCCCACATATTTCCTTTTTACTACACCCTCTCCCCCTTCGCCTGCCGGAAGCCATAACCCCCCACATCTCCATCCTGCTCTCTCCCGCCAGTGTACAGGATATCCCTTCCCGGAACGGAGTACCCTCTCTCCGCCAATGCCTATAGAATACCCCCCCTACCCCCCCCCCCAGGCAACACGAGAGAAGCACTCATTGTAGCCCTGTCGCTCCCCCTTCCGTGTCCGTCGTCATTCCACCCCGCGCCCTGACACATCGGCGGCCACTGTTTTGCTACACCCGCCCAACCCCCTAATCCACTTTTCTTACGACCCGCTTACTCCAAACATCCCCCACAAATCGGTCATCTGCACCCAATCTTCCATTATTCCCCCGCTTCCTTTTACGATCCCCCTCCATCAAGCAAAAGCACCATCCCGACCCGCACGCTTTTTCTTCCGCTTTTTTCCCTTCATTCGTTGCAATTTTTCCCCTTTTTCCATTTTCCTCGACACCGAGGAACAAGACCCATTGTACGATAGTTCCGGATCCCCTTTTTGGATGCGCTTGTCCCCCTTCTTTTCTTTCACACATGAATCCATTTTCTTTTTCCTGAATGCGCGAATTCCCCACCCCACCCCCCCCCCCCCCCCCCATGAGGGAAACCCCAGGTCATAAACCAGTACCGTCCCAATTTTTGCCTCA
>Ga0179593_1559509_pt1 | contig 10482 bp, 9 predicted proteins | sample CZODoug2_1_08_16_FD_185931 | JGI IMG/M metagenome (GOLD analysis project Ga0179593, IMG submission 185931) | Vadose zone soil fungal communities from Angelo Coast Range Reserve, California, USA - CZODoug2_1_08_16fungal (PacBio error correction) | ecosystem: Environmental > Terrestrial > Soil >... | reverse complement strand
GGTCAATGGTGACTCCCTTTGTTTTTTCAAGGGGCAACCTAGCGCATCTCAGATTCATCATTCTCGTGGTCGTGACGAACTCGAAGTTTATTTAAAATTTTCTTTCTTCCACTTCCTTCTTCTGGAACTTCTACCATAGTTCGCAGGGCGTACCCGCTTTCCGTCTCAAAATTCTTGTAGAGAGTGCTGATAGAAAAGTACACTAGTCACCACTTTACTCCTCCTCCCCTCCTTTGCTTGCGACTCAATTATTTCCCTTAGTCACGACGTCGCGTAAGGAGCTGACTGAGAGGCCTCGACCCCTCTTGCACCGGCCATGGACACTCTCTCTTTCATCCTACCGTCCCGACTCGCGTTGCTGTCAGTACGCGCAACCACGAAGCTCCCCCTCCCTCACGGTTTTCATACAGCATTTCTATGCCAAAAAGAGTATCGATGCTCCAACGCGACCGTTTCGAATGTCTCTTCGTCCTCTTTGCGGATGAAAATGTCTCCTTCCTCCCCTCCCAGCTCGTCTGTTCCACCTTCCGCGCGCAGCCAAAAAGGTGTCTGCCCCCTCCCCTCCCTCCTAAGCCCGAAGCAGCAGGGATTCGGTGGTCTGGCTGATGCGGTGTCAAGCCCTTCCCGATGACGCTATAAAAAAGCTTTTGTCTTCCTCTGATCGGACCTCCCCCCTACACCCATCCAACGGTTCGAGTCCAGATCTTCTGTCAGACTAGATATTTTTAGGAATCCCGCCCGCCGACTCTTTTCCTTTTTCGGCGTACAGAGATGAAACGGGTAGTAGGTTTTTGAACCCAGCTTTTCCTCCATTACAGGTTCCCCTTTAATAAGCAAACCCCTCCCCCCTTCGCAGGCCATCTGTTGATGTCGTTCCCTCCCCTCAAGCTCTGAAAGGAAACGGTAGTATTTCCCTTCACCTCCTTCAGTTGCTCTTTTTTCCACAGTTTCCCTTTCGTCGAGTTATCTAAAGACTTGATTTCTCGGCCCAAATCTCTCCCCGCCATTTGCGCCGTACGCCACAGTTTTTCTTCTTCCTCGATTCGTCTTAGTATCTCCAACGAAAGTCTCACCACGTGCAAAAAGGTCATTACCTTCTTTCTCTGCGTGAAAAAGCCTGATTCGTACACTGATCCTGAAGTCGTGTCGTGCATTACCTTGGTCTCACGTTTCTTCTTCCTTCAGCTCTTCTTGCCAGCACCCGCTAAAGTATATGCCCCAATTTTCCCTTGGCTTCCTCACTACGAACGTCGAGCAACTTCTTTCCTGTATCAACTATCGTTCTTTTTTCGAATTACTTTTTTGTCGGAAATTCTCTTCGCAGGTTTTTTTTTTTCCCTCCCGCCATAGCCTGCGACGAGCCTTGAGTAGTAGTTCCCCGTTCTGCGTGCGCGACGGAATCTTAGTGGTCACCGTGGCGCGAGCGCCGAACGCTGCTGTTCTTCTTTCATTCCCCGTTTTCTAGGTTCTTCCTTTCCTGGGATGATCTGGTTATAATTCTCTTTTCCGAGCGCCTTCTATTTGCTGTTGCGTAGCTCTGCCCATGCTTAAGCTTTTTTTCCCGGTTTAAACGCCCTTCTGATATCGATTAGAATCTTGTTCCGTTCGCCATTTGACTCGAACCCGGCGCCAATCTCATCAGTATCCTTCTTTCCACGCTGCGGCCCGTTTGAGGTTCGGGGAGATATAATGCCTGTCCCTTGGTCATGATGCTTTTTGAATTCGCCTGAGCTTCCTACCCTCTGCCATAGTCCACGAAAGTCTCCTCCCCTCCTAAAGCGGCACTGAAAAGTCAACCCCTTCCCTTCTTCCTGGCGCGACCTTATCTGGATCCTCGCCAGCCGGCACGTGAACCTCGCATAATCTGCTTCCAACTGCGTCTCCCCCCCTCATCACGCTTTAGACATAATAACTCTTCCTCGTGGGTGGGGTACCGTAAAACTTTCGCCCGGGCATTTCCTTTCTTTGGCCGGCCTCTTCCTCTGTAGAGAGTCTAGGCCGATTGCCCGCACCCAACATTGGGCCAGGCCATATCTCTTTTTCTTCCCTTGGCCTCGCAGAAGACCTGCACGATTCTAGTTCTCGAGCAACGCGCTACCTCGAGCCCCTTTTCACTATACCCTCCCCTTCTCTCGAGATGCTTCCTCAAATCGGAGCTATTTTATCTAATTCCTTACCCTCCCAACCGGTGTCCTCACTTTCTCCCCCTTCCAGATTCCCATGTGACTTCCTTATTCTCCTCCCTTGTTTAGCGTGGGTAACCGCTTTGCGTTGGAAAGCCGACCATCTACTCGATCTGATTTCTGTTACCTACATCCCCTTGTTGACTCCGGACGGCCGATGTCCAGAGCTTTTAAAAAATTTGTATGCGGTCTCGCTCAGCGAGACTTTCGTTAGAAAGAGTTCATCTCTTTCTTCTCCCGTGTGGAGAGAGATACGCGTTGCGCACCCCTCTTTGGAGCGTCCGAATGCTCCGCGCACTCCACAACCCCCCAGCTCTGCCCTCTTCCCCCCTTCCATTTGACCTTATTCCTTCTCGGCTTTTTTTCCTCCCTCGTGTCGAAGATATTTTTTCACACGCCCTGGCCCGCAAACACAATACGCTAAACGTCTCCCTTGATTTTTTTCTCTTTTTCCGCACATGGTGCTCGCCGCGGATGACTCGCTAAAATTGTGAGGTGTCATGATAACACCTGATCCCCCCCTTTTCGAGTCTGAGACTTGAATCTGCCGATCTACTCGCCCCTCCTAAGGAGGGCTCGAGGTTTAGCGCTTTCAGGTTCATTCGTTCTTTTCTTTCAGTTCTTCCTGGCATTGGGGGACCCACCACCCTGTTCTGCGGACTAGACGCGCTCTTGCACGGGGTAAACCTGATGGCTTTCCGCTCAGCGCGTCCTCAAAAGACGCGGGTAAATAAATTGAACCGGTGCGCCTCTTTCCTCGTGGTAAGCAGAGGGAAGGCTGACGGCTTAAATGATATGTTTCTCGGACAAGTCGTTGATGCGTTTTTGACGCCATGGCTTCCACGGCTTTCCCCCCTTCATGGTGAAAGATGGTCCCCCTGGCTCGCAGAATCCCCCCGCTCCCAGTTTCGGCCCACCACACTGCTCGCACTTATAACGTCCTCGCCCGCTTGCCCCCCGGTGATAAGGCCCCCCCCAGATTGTCCCCTCCGGATACTGTGGCATTGCGTGACGTCGCGACCCCCAGAATCATTTACCCGTGGTCATTGAGAAACCTTTCCTGGCGTTATTTGGGCATCCCGCTCGCTACACTTCGCCCGTTTTGTGATCATATTCCGAGTCGCGCGATGGGTCGGCAAATGGTTCTACCTTCTATCGTTTTCAGGTTCCCATCCTGCCTCAACCCCCACGAGGCATGGAGAATCTTACGCTGTGATAAGATCACCCGAAGTCTTGGTCGCTCCTCTAATTATCCAGAGGTAGCACGCTATGGTCCCCTCCCCGTCAGTCAAGTGTTTTTTCCGGACTTGATCCCGCGTTCGCCAGAGCTGAGCTCACGGTGAAGCACCCTTTCCGAAGACGCTGTCGCGAGCGATGACGCGCGGCTACCCGCGATTTCTTTCCTACGTCGCAAATTGATGTGTCCCCCCGACGATGCTAGATATCTTTGAACTACTGCACCCCCCCCCGGATTACCGCCGATCTTAATTCCAGGTTCCGAAGTGCTGACGGATGTTGAAGCTTTTTTTACTCCCTTTGTGCACCTCGTTTCGTCAAGGGTTGCGAATGCACCCCGCCCCAAGTTCGCTTCGACCAGATTTTTTCTTCGGGTCCTTGTTCGCGGAATCTGGTTGTCTCCGAATCCCCAATTTCCTTCCTCTTTTCGATGTACTTCCTACTGACTCCCCGTCTGTTGGCAGCTGCGTCAAGGCATTTCTTGCGTTTATACTTTGCATTTTTTTGAGCTTAACTTCTTCGAAAGCCCAATTACCCTCTTTCTCGACAAATTTGGCTTTTGCGAGTTCGCAACTTCCGGGTCACTAACCCCTCCATCTTCGTATCCTAGAGAATAATCTTGATTCAATGCGTCATGACGTATAGGGGGGTCTCACGACTGACTTTTCCGCTTATCCCCCCTTTTGAATACCAGTGGAGCGAGTTGCCTAAGACGACAGTACTCCAGAGGAGCCTCTCCCCCCTCCACCCTCCCGCTGGAAATTTCAGGGACGATCTGTTTTGACCCTGAGTCGACGGTCCTGATAGACAAATTTTAGGAAAACCGAATAGACGTTTGTTCTCCGCGTCGTCCGTGGTTCAGGGACTCTTTTTCCTATGCAGCAGCCCCTCCCCTCAGTCATCAGCAGAGTGGTCCCTCTTTGATCTTTTCCGCTATCTTCATGTGTCCCTTTCTCCGTTAGTTGTATGGAAGGTTCCCCTTTTTTAAGTTAGAAGTTAGCCCTGGGTGCATCGCGCATGCAAGGTAGTAGATTGCGCTCCGAGCGGTTCGACTTGTCTCCATCTAGTTTAGATGGAAGTACCTTATGACAGCCCTCGTCGCTTCTCGTTGGTTGGAGTACCGACCAGCCCCCCCCTTTCGGATGGATGAAAAACGATCACGCGGCGAGTCCATCGGATCCGGTTTGATGGGTCCTCGGCTTGCGGCCCCGAAGTAGAGGATAATTAGCTTTTCCCCTTTTCCGAAGCGGATTCAATCCCTTGCGCTTTTCTCAATTTTCAGCTCCGTTTTCCGAGTTCGCGGTTAGAGCAGATTCCCCGCTTTCTCTGCCCGCGCGAACCCCTGACCATGCTATTCTATGGTCTTTTTTTTTCCCTCTGCCCTCTCGTTTTCTGAGTTCTTCTCGTTTCGACGGACCCGCCGACTCCTAATTTTTTGAGCATGTTTCTTATAGTTTCCTTTCCCTCTGGAGAGACCCGGCAAATAGAGCGTTTCCACCTCAAAAGATTTTCCTGCGTTTCTTGCTCCTCGACGGTCTTCCCTTCTTTCTCTACCTGGCTTTATGCCCATCTGGCCCCAAGCGCGACCACGTTGAGCGGATGACTTCACCCCCTAGAGCCTTGAAACGGATTTTCCTGCCCCGTCGCGATCGCAACAGGTTCCTCCCGCTCTCCGCGCTTCATTTCACACGTATGCTTCGAAACTGAAGCGTCGCGAAGGATGCTACCGTTTTGAATCCCCCCAAAATAGATCCACCTCTCCTTCCTTCCTTTGTTTTCTCTACTCCGGTACCTTATCTCCGTAAGTTGTCAAACAATCTCCGAGCCCCAGTTTTTCTTCGATCTTTTATAAGACTCTCTCCCCACTAGTATTATGCCTCAAATGAGACTTTCCCGCTGATCTTTCTCCGGCAGGCGTTTCGTCTCCAACCTCGCTTAATCGCCCCCCTTAATCCCTTCTATTGTAAACTTAGCCTCTCCAGCCAAAGGAGCTTTGCAGTTATCGAAGCGATCCGCGCTGTGACCCCCAATTTACTCGGCGGACTGCTGCGTTCCGGACCCTCGTCCCTATATCCAGAAGAACCCGACAAAGTGAATGAATACTAATTATTTTTTTTAATAATATGATGAGAATAATCCCTTGCTCTAAAAGTTCCTTTCGTCTCTTTCCCGCAGTATTCGCGATGATGCTGGTTGGAAGACCCCCCACCCCCCCTATCCCCCCCCAACACCCAACCCCCACCAACCCACGCGCCCCACCACCCCCCCACCCCACCACACACACAACAACCCCACCCGCACACCCACCACCACACACCCCCACCACACACTTCCCCCCACCAACAACCACACAACCCGCTCCCCCCCCCCCCCCCCCCCCCCCCCCCCCCCCCCCCCCCCCCCCCCCCCCCCCCCCCCCCCCCCCCCCCCCCCCCCCCAAGTCTATTCCCCGATCGTGCGCAGCGCAATGTGTCTCGCTCCCGATTTTTTCGTTGTTGAAAAAAAAGACGATTTCCCGAACTCCCGTGTTCCCCGCTACTCACTCTATCCTCCCCCTATTTTTTTATCTTCGCTTCGAGGACTTCGGTCCTCTTTCCTACTCCTTTCGTATTTCTCATTTTCTCAAAGTGCGAGAAACCGCCGAGATTTTCGTCGAGTTCTCTTTCCCCGATTCTTTCCTTTTTCCCTCACGATATTCTGCCCTTTATGAGCGCTACGCATTGGCTTTTTCCCTCGACTTTGTTGATAGTTCGAGTATCTCCTCCCGTCTCCTCCCCAGTCCCAGATCTCGAGGATGTGCTCGAGACTTTCTCTGGCCACTGCTTTCCCGAAGCAGAAATGGTCGCCTTACTTGTTTCTGCTGTTGCATCTCATCTGACTACCTCAGCGCCTTGTCGCACTTCCCCTCATGGTGTCCCCCCCCTCCTCTTCATCAGCCAGTCGCCGAACCCGTTAATGCACCTTCTTCTTTTTGAATTTTTTGTTTGTTCCCATTAGTTCGGGCTTCCTTAGGCTTCCATCGAATTCTTTGCGACGCGACCTTCGGTTCTTTTCGAGTCTGCGTGCGAGTACGAATCTACGTGCAGTTTCTGATACCTGTTCGCTTTTAACGAGGATCGACGGCACACTTTTCCCTTCTTCCTATCTTGACTTTCCGGCCTATCGGGCTGGTTTTTTTTTTTTTTTTTTTTTTTTCGTCACGTTGGTTCCCGACGCCAATTAGGCGCTTGTAGCGGACGCCCGTTTATTTCTTCTTCCCCGCTCTTCCTACCGCTTTCCCCCCTTTTCCCATCCAGGAATGTCGCATCGGATCCCTTCAACTCTCCGGTAGCGGATTTTTTTCCCCCTGAGGCCAGCCTTCTTTTCTAGGGGTCTTCTATTTGCCCACCCCCTGACCTCCCCTTGTAATGCCCCCCCCTTGAGATCAAGCAGATGCACGATAGCATTTCCTTCCTTGAAAGCGCGGTAGTTCCCCCCCTCTGCACCGTCCACGGCGCAAGCGCCTTCCTGCGCCCTTCTGATATGCTGGCGAGAGCGGGCTTTACCCTTCGTCTTCTCTCTTCGAGTTTCCCACGCATTCACCGCCTTGTCAGATCATCTTTTCGCTGGTTACGAGAACAATATCGCACGGCAATTTTTTACCTGAGTTTTACGGCCTTCCCGGCTGTCTTCGCTGCGACCTTATTCCCGAAGACCATTGGGCAGAGTGACCTCCTAACACTTGACCGTTTCCCTCGCAGAAAGAATCGGAACCTACCGCAGTATTTTCTTCCTCCCCCCTCGCTCAACATAGATCCCTTTTTCTTTTCAGATTTCTGACTCTCTCCATAGTCTTTTCTCGCCGGATGCTATGTATCGAATGCCAGTTTTAGCGGTTAGTCATACAATAGCGCCCGGCGTCTTTTTCCACTGTTCATTTTGAGAAGCTCCCCCCCCCCCCCCCCCTTGACAAATTCGAGGATGGTTGTCAGGCAATTAGGTTTGCCCGCCCCTCCTTCCTTTTAGATTGGCCCACCCGGACATAACTGTTAGGAATTCTCCCTCTCCGTTGCAAATGGATATGCAGCGTTCCTCTTGCCTTTGGGTTCACCCCCCCAGCGATCTCTATATGGTTATCCTTCGTTGTCCTCTCTGCCCCCCTCCCTAGGCAAGAAGAACTGAGGCGACGAGAGAAGGTCCATCCCCATCATTCTTCCGGCCTCTCGGGCCCGACAGGTATGAGTCCTCGGAGACGCATTGTGAACCTTTTGGCCCCCGCGAGCACGAGGTACACACCTTCCCGCACTTGCCCTTGTATTTTTCATCCCTTGACCAAATGGGTCACTCTTCATGATACCGCTGACCAGTTGTTTTTTTTTTAGTATGATCCAGAGGAATCGTCTCTCCCCCATTCGAGCTCTTCGCAGCAGCTACGGATCCTTCTCCCCTCAGGAAACGTTTCTCTCGGTCCGGGATTGGCGGTATCGAGCCTGCGTTTTGCCGGGGGGGCCGTCGCGATCTCACTTTCCCCTGCCCCATTTCTTGCGGGAACCTTTTCCCGCGTCAGCGCCGTCGGCCCCCCCACTTTTCTTTTCACCATTTTCCCGGCGAATTCTTTCCCTTTTCCACGAGGGCGCGGAGTTCAAAAACATCTGTCCGACCTTTGATGAAGTTTTTTCCGCCGCCGGGCCGCATCCTCTTAATGCTTTCGGAGCTGCCGCTATGGCGACTTCCCCTCCCCAGTGTCTTGCTGACTTGGCCGCCTGTGACGGGTCGTCCTTTTTTAGGTGGCCCTTCTTTCAGATTGTCGAGTCATGCGGTTTTTTTCTTTACGGTCTAATTTCTCCATTACGTAAGGGATGTTCCCCCTTACATTCTGTGAGCGGTACCAAGACGTGCCCCTTTTCTTTTTGGCTGTTTTGCATAAGATGAGAAGTATTCCTCTTCTTTTTTTGACCTCTCTCATCGAGGTCGGTTAAATCCCACGAGCAAAAACCTGAGAAGGAGCTGATTTCCTTTGAGTCTCGGCAAAAATCCGCGGTTGTTCTCAAGACACGAGACAGCCAACGATATCGGTCGAAGGCTATCTCGACCGGCTTATCCTCGCTATCCTAAGAACCGGTTGACTGATGAACGACTCCTCCTGGAAACCGACGATGACGTCTCCCCACTATCATCAGTCCCTTCGATGGCGCTGAAGTAGCGGACCAAAAGAAAAACCTGGCCGCACCCCCCCAACATCGCCCCCCCCCTGTATAGTTGAACCATTGAATCCAGTTTCTCCCTTCTTGCTATTGAATCTCCGGTCCTCCGTGGGATGCTAAAGGGCTCTTATCCCAACGCTGCATAAGGGTTGGTTGGGGTAGTGAAGGGACTAATCTGCTTGCCTTTTTCTAGCTCGACAGAAGGTCTTCGGTTTGATTCGACCCCCCCGAGAAGCATGTGCTTCCCTCTCATTCCCTCTGATGTTTCGTCTGATCATCCTCTTAGCCCGAAGAAAGATGGCCCCTTTTGATTCTGAATTCTCTTCCCAGCCATTTTGATCGCCAGCGTTTCGTTTTAAGGTCTCAAAACGAGACCCTTTCAAAAATCTCCCAATCTTTTCCTTTCCCATCGCTCACTCGCCCCAATTTTTAAACTATACTAACCCCCACTAAAAATATCTTTTTCAGAGACTATTTCCACGCAGTGACCACGCTGCTCTTCTGATTCCGGGGGCTGATCAGAATCAGTAAAGATCTTTTGTTCCCCATCCGGTGCACTGCCTACCTTTGATCTCCGCACGCTTCTGCGCTCCCTAGATTTTTTTTAACTAAGCCTTCGGTGGACGCGGGCAACTTGACTTTTCTTGTCTTCCCTTCTTTATAGCATCTATCAGGAGGGCCGAGACCGGGTTGTCGCGTGTCTTCTTTGATCTGTTTTTTTCAATCATCGCCGCTCATCCCCCTCTTCTTCTCTTCTAGACTTTCTTTGGCCTCTGGCTGGGCTACCGCCGTGTTGGGTCTGTTCCTCCTGTGCCCCCTCGCTGTTTTTACTGCGGAGCCGTCTTTTTCCCTCCACGCTTGAGAATTCCGCGCTTCGACCGAGAGTCCGATCTGAATCAATGCGATTTGCAATCGCTTAGTAATGACTCCTCCGGTGCTGAGTAAGATCAACACGCCGCGAGTCGCCTTGACTAAACCTCCCCCGGATATTCTTTTTTCTCGCGTTTGATCGGCTAGTTGGATCTGATTTTCTTCTCTCTCCTCTGTCCAGACTCGTCAGTCGAAGAATCCAAGTGAGGCAACAGCTCGTACTCCCTGTCATTTAAGCCTAAGCGGTTCTTGCAGCTCGATTAGATCTACATGAATTCGAATTCCGCCCCTTTTTCTCTTTATCCGCAGAGTGTCGGACCAGAATTTCTTTTCGATACACGCCTCCTTCTCTTTTTTCTCTTATCCATTGGCCTTTATCTATCTTTTCCCTTTTTTTGAGAGAGACAGGGCACTTGAGAGGGCATGCTCCAAAAGATTCTCACGGCGGCGTGGTCGTGTCCCCCTACGTCCTTCCTTCCCTTTTTCCCTGAGACGAATCTGGGCCCCCTCGACCCCAAATAGCCTCCCTTTCGTCAACTTAGGCTCCCCCCCTGGTTCGTCTTTTTCACGAACGGAAACCGCGTACGAGAATCCCTCTCTACGAGTGCTGTCATCCTTATTCTATGAAAATGACCGTTTTCTGAGTAGTAGAAGCCTTTTTCGTTTTTTCGTCTACTTCTCGAAACCGCGCCCCGACTCGCCTTGAGTTTTTCCCTCCCTCCGGCGACTAGTTTCTGTTTTCAGTACGCTCCAAAACATCTGCCTCTCTCCGCGATACCTTTTCAATAAGACAGTAGCCCTTTCAATATTTCGATGCGACCCCGTCAACGATAGGGCCTCGTCTCTTGCAGTCGCGCTCCTTACTTCTTAGACCCCTGCCCATCCTAAAGGCAGAAGTAACGCGGAACATCGTTTCCAGCCAAAAATTCGCCTTGAGGTCCAGCCTCATCTCACGCTCCCCTCTAGGGAATTCTCACTTCCAGGGAGTTATTCGTCGGGTACGCCGCGAA
>Ga0179593_1465602_pt1 | contig 10482 bp, 7 predicted proteins | sample CZODoug2_1_08_16_FD_185931 | JGI IMG/M metagenome (GOLD analysis project Ga0179593, IMG submission 185931) | Vadose zone soil fungal communities from Angelo Coast Range Reserve, California, USA - CZODoug2_1_08_16fungal (PacBio error correction) | ecosystem: Environmental > Terrestrial > Soil >... | reverse complement strand
CCCGAGACTCGCGCATGTGTCTCTTTTTTTTCCCAGTCCTCACATCATTGCATATTCACTTTGAACGCACCCCGGCGGTTTCTTCCGCAACCTCGTCTTTCCCCCCTGCCGCGACTTTGTGCCTCTTCTGTCTCCTATTTGGATAGTGCCCGCAATCAGCACCACAATCTGGCGTGAATCCCCCGCCCTCCATTTGAGTGCATCGACTGCGTTTCCTCCGGGCCCGTTTGGCGGATGTCGTCTTTTCCCTCCCCCCCACCCGTTAAATAGGTGCTCCCCCCTCTCCGTCCTCCTTAATTCTTTCCGGAGCTTTACTCAGGACTGAAAGTCTGCTTTCCGCCGGTAGTCTCGTTTTTTTCCCATGGCGAATGTTAGGTAATGTGTTCCTTCTGTCCCCCACCTCCTCCCCCTTCCGTACCCCCCCCCTTTGAACCGACGGCGTGTTTCGGCACGAGGAACCTCTTTAGACTCACTCCTTTTCTCCCCTCCCCTTTCTGGTGCGAGGTTCAAATTTAGACTTTCGGATCCTTCGCCCCCCCTAGAGATCCTATTTTATATTAACCACGAGATGCTTCTTTGTCCCCCCTTTTTCTGGCTAGGATTTGATTTCCTTCGAATGTTTTTCCCTCCTCGGCTTCCCTCTTCCCTTATAGAAGGGGGATGAGGTCTATGTAGTCGTTAATGTTTGATGAGGCAAGCGTACCCCTTACTCACTCTCCTTCAAAGCGCGGCTCTCTTCCTCCACCTCCCTTCCCCCCCGAATGCCTCCCAGTTTTTTCACTTTTTCCCAGGATGAGGTACCGAATTAGCAGAGATAGGCTTTGCGGCCCCTGATCGCTTTGCGGTCCGCGCGATGTGTCTGACTCCTTGGCACGCCTTCCTGATGTTTGGAAGAAAGGCCTGGAGCAGTGGCCTAACCCTATCGCTGTATGAGCGCACGTCACCCCGTTCCCCGGTCAGTCCTTTTTTTCCCGGTGATCCCCCCCTTCTTTTGAGCCCCCCTTCCTCCGTGTGTTCTCTAGGAATGTGGCCGAGATGCGGAAGCTGAACAAGCGGCTAGAGGAAGTCCCCCTTCACTGACGCTGCCCAGAGTCCGATAGTCTCGTTTCCTCGAGCTTTCCCCACCTTCTTGCCTCCCCAATAAATAAGAAAGAGGTGGCCCCTGAAACCCTACCTCCCCCCATCGTCCGAAATGTCGCTCGCACAATACGAGCTGAATTTCCCCCCCTTTCCCCTACTCCCCCTTCTTCCTTCGCCGTTTTTGAGAAAGGTAACGGGGGGCCGCGAAAGCACCTCGCGACGGTCCTCTGGAGAACGCGGGCTTTCATCTTTCTTTCCGCGCCCGCCCTCCTTTTCCTTCGATTAGAAGCGCTACATTGTTTCTGACGTGCAGATCGGCGATATGTATGGACGACATGAGCTTCAGATTATTCCTGCTTCCCTTTCATGCTCAATGTCGGTGAATCCCGAAGAAGGTATGGCGGTCTCTCTTTCTTCTGGTCTAAAAAAGCTGGATAACCGATCTTTTTATGAAGGATTACTGAAGATTCAGATTTTTTCCCTCACTCGATGTTTAATGTATAAGCCTGACCTCTCCTCTCCGCCCCTTGTCGATTCCCAGGCGTGTGTGAGTCTTCTTATGTTACCACATGCCCTTTCACCGCATCAACCCTACAATGCACCAAGTTTTTATAAAGCGGTCTCCTTCAGGATCCCTCCGGCTCCGTGATCTACTTCCACATTCGAATTTCCCCCATGGAGCAGATCACCTTCACCGCCTGCAAACGTTCCGAGTGCCCGCGCCGTTTCTACCCCATTCCTCCCTCCCGCCCCTTTTCTTAAAAGGAATTTGCCTCTAGTCCCACCCCGCTCAGGTTGATATCGCTCACACTTTGGACTTCTCCTGGGTGCAGCTGATGAATTTTCCCATGCCTACATTCTGTCCCCGACCCGGCCTCGTGATGAAGCCAGTCGAGCTGAGAGAGCATCATCCGAGATCTACTCCTCGCGCCGTGGGAATCAACTTTCCTCTCCCTCCCGAGTTCCTTTAAGGGATGATCCCACCTGAGAGTACCCCTTCTTTCGGACTATCTCATTCCTCCCGCCCTCGACCCTCAGACTGCCGTTCCTCCTCTCCTTTCAACAAATCGGCGCACCGCCGTTCGCTGTTTAAGCACTCCCCCGCAACGTCTAGCAGAAGTAGAAGTCAAGCCCCTTCCCCCCTCTCCTCCGGCTCCTTTCTGTTGATTTCAAGACAACCGTTTGTCAGCGGGAGGAGGTCGTTTTTACTTCTTTTCTGCGACGCAGCACTCCATGAGATCCCCTGTTAAGCGTTATTCCGCTCCCCCCTTCCCCCAGCCCTACACAAACATCCCCCTTTCCCCTATTTTTTTTTTGAATCCTTGTCAGTATCTATAGAATCGCGAGTACCGTATGACCGAAATTGCTCAGTTCTCCAGTTCCGTATTTTTGAACAAGCCGGTCCGTTTTTCCCCCCTCTTTTCCCCCTCCAAGACATGATTCTCGGTAGGCTTTCCGAGTCACCACTTTTCTCAAGGGCGTAATATTTTTCTGGGTCACCCGATCTACTTGTCCGCTGAGCTGCGCTTTTTTTCGCTCTTTAAAGCTCGATCTGTCTTTTCCCTCCTATTCCCCCTGTTGAGACTTTTTTCCCCAACCCCAGAACGGTGATAGGCGATGACTGCCATCACCTAATTCCCCGTCGGCGTCTTTTGTTCCCAAATTTACCGCCGCCTCCTCTAGTTCTCCCTCCCTCTCCCTCTTGGCCCGTTTCTTTCCTTTTTTCGATTTTTTGCCCAATAGAATTTTCGCTGCTGAAAAACTGAGACTTCTAGCAAGCGGCACGGTGAGTAAGCGTTCTCTGGACGAAGCTAGGTCCGGTTTCTGCAAGACTATCTGGTTTCCCTTTTCTCTTTCTCTTCCCCCTCCCTTCCTATTGGTAGCCGCATTTGATACGACGGACTGTTTTTGATTTTGTCTGAAACCGACTTGGGACCTTTACACCTCTTTTGGGAACCTCCCTGCACTCCTTTCCCTCCCCCCCCAACAAGGGTTATCGTGGCTTGTAGTGGCGCCGTTGACCACCGATCTACGTGTCGCTTTTTTTTTTGGACCTGGATAATCATACACGTATTCTCGATTTCATCCCCTCCCTCCTTTTTGTGTCTCTTTTTCGTTTCCAGTTGTCTCCTGTGTCCCACGTTCCCCCCACAAAACCTTCCGATAGATGGATAGGCTCCATCTCTCCGTCCCAATTCTATTCCCCCGTGTTTTCTGGCACGGAGTGGCCGATCGTCCCCTTCTCCCTCCCCCCTGTTTTTCCGCCTTTTTCGCAATTTGGCCGCTTTGAGGAAAAAACACCTTTCCGTATTCTGATCAGAAAATACTCCTCCTTTCTGGTACTATACCTAAGGGCAAGCAGAATTTTTCTTCCTTTTTCTTTCCCCCCCCCCCTTCTCTTAGTTTCCCTTTTCCATTCTTCCAAATTTTGGCCTTCCATGAAAGTAGTGCGTCAGTTTAAGGCGCTGCATCTTGGACAATCAAACCTCCAATCCCTCCTCGAGATGCCTAGATTGATCTCGGTAGTCCCATTATTTATCCCTGACCCCCTCCCTCCTCAGTGCTGAACGATGTTTTTCTTTTCGAGAGAGCCGCCATTGCCGTTGTGAAGGCTGTAGAAACGGACCTTCCGCCACTCTCTCATCTGATCTCTTAGAGGACCACCTGATTGGACTTATTCCTCTCCCGCCACCTCCTTCTTTTCTCTCGGATTTTTTCCAGTAGTACCTCCGACTCATGTCAGTAATTCGATTTAGGCCCAAAGCTTTTGTGTCTACGTCGCCTGGGCCCTTCCGTTTACGTCCAATCCCTGACTCAGGCGCTTGGTTTCTTCATTTCGTTCCCCCCTCGCGTTTTTTCTTAGAAACATTACTCAAGACTTTTCTCTTAAAGATTCTGTTTTTTTTTCCTTCTTCCCCTGTCCCTCCCTATCCGACTTTCAATCATTGTCTCCTTTTTTCCCTTTTCTTTTTTTCCTGAGTCCTCCCCTCTTCCTCCCCCTGCACCAACCCCTACTCAAACTACAAGAGGTTTTGTCTTCCTTTGCCAGGCCCGGCCTTAAGGCCGCGAGCGTTCTTTCCTTTCTCTTTTTTATACAGCTCTTGTCTTCCCAGGCGCGCGGCGTTTCAGTGGTCTTTTTTTTTTTTTTTTTCTTGCCTTCCCCCTTCTCCTTGTTTTCCCGTGCCTGTCTTAGTGATGGTTATTTGAATGTAGATCCCGCGGATAGTCCGAGAAGAAACAAGAGGAGGGTCAGCATTTATCTTTCTCCTTCTTTTGATTCGGCGCTTCGGATTTATCCTCTTTGCGAGTCTTCGCCATCTCTTATGATCCCATGGTTTTCCTTCAAGACAGGGATAAGAGGAATTTTCTTTTTATGTCTCTCCTCTTATCATGCCCCTTACCCCGGCTCTTTTCCGATTAGCTTCAAGATCACCCGGGCTATTTGTCAGCAGACAGCCGTTATCCCCCATTCTGTGCAGTTTAGAATCCCTCCTCTCTCTTGCACGAGGCTTGCCGGTGCAGGCCTTTGAAAGCGTTTTCTCTTTCCGAAGGAAGGACTCCGAGGCACTGACTACCTCAGATCGGCCCCCCGGCGACCTGCTCTGCCTTCTGTTGACCTGGTCCTTTGCTCCCGGTGGTTTGACCTGAAGACGAAGAGGGTGGACCCTCTTTTTTACATTGGCGCATTCTTGTCTATCGGAGACAGGAACAAATCATCTTTTTCCTCGCCCTTCTCCTCCTTAATTATCGGTGAGCCGTTGTTTCCCCTAGAGATACCTAAATCTACTTCTTCCCTTCCAGCCGAACTGAGGTGAACAGGCAGGACTTTGCCGCTCTTCCCCTCCTCCCTTCCGCATAGTTGCACACGTGCGCAACCTTACTGTCGTCTTCTCCTAAGTGAATGATTTACTCCTCCCCCTAACAATTTTCAAAGCCGTGGCTCTCCCCTCTTTTTCCGCTCGAGTTGCGTGTCGAAACCCATTTACCTGGAGCCTCCATTTTCATTTGAGATTAAGGGAAATTTTTCTCGTGGTGATCTCTTCCTGCCTATCTCATTTAGTCTCTTCTGGAGGGAACTCTGCTTGAGGTTTTGGCTCTCCTCATAGGTGTGTTTATATCTTAGTACCGATACGCGTCGCCGCTTTTTTTTCGCTGAGAGGTCAGGTTTTTTCTAAGCCACCTTGTCATAGGCTCCGTCCAGCTGCCCCCCACATTGAAGCCTAACACCGCCCCCTTTCTGGATCGCAAAGCTCGCCGTCCAAGAACCTCGGGGGGTGAAGTTAGTTCGAGCGTGAGAAGCAGTCTAGTTTTGATAGCCGAGAATACCCCTTGTCCTCGCCATTTTCCTTTCATCTTTATCTTTGCCCTTCCTCACCTCCCTAGCTCCCGCAACTGATAGAGGTGATTCATCTCTTCTCCGCTTCCTGCTTTCGCCGACGCCCGGTGGCTATGCCAGCATTTGCTGTGCCCTTTGCGGCATTTTCTTGGTGCGGCTTTGCGGCGTTTTTGGTGCCGTCTTTTGAGCTCCGTGAGGCCTTTTGCAATCTTATCTTTTCGCACTTGGAGTACGATCTCCCTTCCCTCCCCTTTCTTGCGCATCTTTATCCCTTGATTTCGGAGACGCATTGCCCCTTATATGTCGTATTCTTGAAAGGAAATTGGCCACTCCCCCCGGTGTCTATCCAAGAGACCCTCTATTTTTGTCTTTCATCCTTATCCGACCTGGATGGTGAGAAGAGCCGTGCAGCCCCTTCAGGCTGCTATTCTAGCCTCCCTTCGTGTTCAAACAACGGATTCGTTCCCCTAAACCTTATTCTGCCTGTCAGATTCAATCCAGATCTTCCGAAGAATTTGGTTTGATTAGAAAAATAACCTCTTTTTTTTTTTCCCCGACTTATCTTTCATTTTGGGGGAGCTCCGGCCGCCCGCAGATGAAGGGTTGCCATTATCCCCTGTTAGCCCGGTTTTTTTTTTTTCCTTCCAGCTACCGGACGTCCGTACCGACACCGGGCCCCTAATTTCGATTACCCCTTTCTGGATAATTTCCCCCCCCTTCACGCCCTTGTTTCATAACCTCTACCCCTATCCCTCCCCTTTAGCCGGTCCTTTAGGAAACCTCTTTGAGAGCGCACCGACCGAAGGCTTGCGTCGTCAGGTAGACATGATGCTTGTTCCATCCTTCGTCCGCCCAGATGCGATATATGAATCGATTCCTCTATCCTCCTCTTTGTGGTTGGATACGCTGACTTAGATCATGTTCCGTAGCGTCCTCACCGATCCCATCTTAGCACCTGATCCTGACCACCACCTTCAAGGGTCGCGTAGGTACCGCAACGTTCCTAACGTCGACGTGTTTCCGATTTCTCCGGGGCTATTCTAAATCATACACCGCTCCACGATGGCTTCGCAGTGCGTGGACTGCCCTAGCCCGCTTTCCCTCTGAATTTCCCATTTGGGTCCGGGGCGGCGGCGGTTCCCGTCGTCGTCCCTCCCGTCCAAAGCGGCCATAGGTGCCCAAGACTTACAGGCCATTGCTGTCGACGCTCTCCCCCCACAGGACTTTACACCTCCATGCGGCCCCGTGATATTTTTTTTTCTAATTTGTGAAGCAATCGTCCTTTCTATCAACGGCCCTCCCGCCGCCAGTATTCCGGCGACAACTCGATTATTGTTTGGCCCTTAACTCTTCTAACGACAGAATTGCCTGCTGCTTGGCCGGCCTGCGATCACGCCAATTTGAGGGCGGATCCTCCGACCTCCCCTCGCTTTTATATATTTATGTCAAGTGATTTAGTCTGCTTCATGGTTGGACATCATGAAGAACTTTTCCCTGCAAGTTTCCCTTTACCCCGTCCTGCTCAAGGATGCGCCCAACCCCCCAAGGTTTGTAACTTTTTCCCGAGGGCTATGTCTTCGTTCAGGTTTGTGTGGCGGCAAGATCGCAGAAAGCCTGCCCCAATGTCCTCTTCCATGGACGCAGTTAGCATCAAGGCCGAAACCCCGAAAAGCGAAGATAAGCAAAGGTACCTACGTGACGCCACAGCTTCGGCGTCAGAAGCTGGCTTTATCACTCTCCCGAGAAAAGAACCCTTGCAGCGTTAGCCAGGGGAGCTGAAAGATTTCAATCATCATTGATGGCTTTCGGCACGGCCCTAGAATTTGAGACGGTCGAGGCAAGGAAAAAGATAGGGCGCCCCGCGTGCAGACCAAACCGGGGAAGTCTCACGTTCGATTCCTGTTTTTTCCGACCAATCTAGCCGCGTTATCACAGCCGTGTAGATGGACAGCGACATGAACAAGGAATTTGGATAGCGAACCCCCTGGACCTTTCGCTGCCCCGTCGGACGACGAGGATAGTCGGGCTTAAAACCTGATGTAGTGAAAGGGAAAGAGTGGCCGCAAACCGACGACCCTGATTCTTCTTTTCTCCGCTCTGAGCCACATCATCCCTCTGAAGAGGAAAATCCTACACCCTTCGAGGTTTTTCTGGGGTGACCATTTTTGGACGAGCAGCCCATTCCGCTTCCAAACTTTCGAGAAGGGATTTTTCCAAAGACCTGGGGCTAGTCACCCTCTCTTGCTAAGAGGATAGACGAGCCGGCAGGTTAGCGACGGCATCTGCTAGACGCTGACGCCATTGAGCCCTATTATCATGCCTTCACGACGGCATGCCATTCGGCCTTTATTCTCTCACCTTCTTTGGGGTCTCTGGGCATACAACTGCTCCAACGAAAGGTTTCGGATTAAGCGTTCTTCCTCCTTTCTGCTTGCCTGTTTTCTCCCCGATCCCGGAAAGCTAGTTTTTTTGTCGCGGGATTAGGACAACTAGGGTGTGTGGCGGATATAAGCCCCCTGACAGGTCAACGTTCACCCCCAAAGTCTGGTGCTATCTTGGCAATTAATGTGCTATCCTTCCATTCCCGATGGCTGCCGCCGTTCACTTTGGTTGGGCAACCGTTTTCCGTTGCCCCGGTCGACTTCGTTAAAAAATGCACGCACGACGGGATCAACGGCATGTGGACTTCCCCAAGCTGCATTGTCTTGGACGCCGGGCTCTGCTTTTCTTCCTCATGGACCGATCAGAATGAATACATGATGCTGCGGGTGAGAAGAGATCGAGTTATCTTTCGATATGTTTACTCCTCGTCAGCCCTTGGAAGGCCGTCAAGACGCTCGAATAGTTCCGGATTTTCCCCCCTTCTAGACCCGCTTTATTCATAGGACCCCCCGCATTGGGACTTTCGACTGCTACCCCCTTTCCCTTCCCCCTGTTCCTCATTTGACGGTCCCACACAAATAATCGGACGGCCGCGAGCCGAAGCTCAGCCGCGCGCCAAGAAGAGAATCTTTTTCTCTGTTCGCAAAGGGCGCTGTTCTCACTACACCCCCCTCCTTTTTTTTTCCGAGTGCGGTTTAGTTTTTAGAGCGAAGCAAATCCCCTTGATATAAATGATTACAGTAGGGGCAGGCAGAAGCCCATTTCTATCTCCACTTTGATTTTCAGTCCTTATACCCCGCAGAGGTTAACCTCTGACAGACAAAGATACGCGCTAGTGCCCGTCTGTAACGCTCCAAAGACGGTCCGGGGCGCAACCCCCATTGGTTCGAATAGTCATCTGTACCAGCGTCGCGCTGCCCCCTCAGTTTCGACCCCCATATTGGCAATTTCGCATTATTTCGAGCGGGATTAAGGCTCCTCTGAGCGCGCTTTGTTCTCCCCCTCTCGCTCCGATTCCCCTTCGCGGCGGAGACGAAGTTGAGAAAGACGCTCCACAACAGCATTTGGTTCGGCGTGCCAACACCTAATCACGCACGCTGCCTTCTCATTTCATTCCAATAATTGTCAAAAGAACGAGGACATCTAGGGAGATCCTTCCGTTGGAGGGCTGTTTCGAGGCCCAACGTCCTCGACCCTTGCAACTGACCGCACCCTTCCTCTCACCCACGGCCCTGGACGCTTGCTTGCGGTAAACGGCCAGGGGGGGACGCCCTGCCAAGAGTGGTTATTCTGTTCGCCCCTTCGATATAGTCACTCCCCCCCTTTCCTATTTTTTCTCGCCGCTCCGACGGACGTGTTTTTTCTTGCATGGAAACCGCCGTAGCCGTCTTCCCCACCCGATTTGATTTTTTTCTACGAGGAGGAATATTCTTTGTCCCGCGGAACGGTCTTTTTTGCCTTCGAGGCTGGTCCAGGTTCTCCCCTCTCTTTTTTTACTTTTTTGACCGGGACATCTGGATGACAACCGTTATCTTTCTTTTTTTGTGGGAGAAGATCCGTGTACCTTTGGTCAGGCCCCACAATTCTTCCTCCCTCTTTTTTGCGGTCCCCCCTCCTTTCGACTTCCCCCCCCTCTTTTCTATTCACTTTTTTTTTCCCCGGAGTGGAACAGATCCGAGTACTACTTGCGTGGAGACGGGCCTGCACCGGTCTTGTTTCTTGGCGTACAACACCGCTCCCGGGCGCCCGCCCCCCCCTCCTCGCACGTGATTTATCTCGGAACCGAAGCGCAGTAAAACCAAGGTGCTGAAGCACCTGGCGTACTTTCATCATTTTCCCGGGCCGTTTCCTTCTTTTTGTGCCCTCATCCCCGATTTTTCCTCGCCCGCCCCGCCTCTTCTATATCTACGCCTTTTTCTTGCGAGCGCGGCGTTGTCAATTGACATGCCAGCTTTCCTTTAATTTTTTTTTGAGTTCGCGCGATACGAGCACTCTTTTCCAAACCTTCTCTTTAGCCCAGCCGCCTTCGCAGAGAGCTAGCCCGGTAGTGACACAAAACCGCGAGCTCAGCGAACCTTATTGCCCCCCACGGTCAGCAACCTTTCTCTCTTTTCCTCCGCGAGTCTTTTAGCAGAAAGACAGTTGAGATGCCGAGATGAATACTTTTGAGCCCAGTTTTTTTTGGCTCCGGACAAGTCTTTTGGTCCAGCCGTGGTACATAATCAGGCGTCTTGGTTTCTTGGCACCCTGCAATTCTTTCTAGAACCCACTCCAGCTTCTTCCTTCCGCCCTTGCTGTTTTTTCTTTTCCGGCTCATGTAAGAAAGAACTGTCATGTACATCAGCCCTTGTTTGAGCAGCCGTCCTTCGACCATGGAAACCCCGCACCCCTACTTTTTTTTTTCTTTTAATTCCCCCTTCACTAGAAAGTCCTTGCCGCGAAGATTGCACACCAGATTCTATTCTCTTCTCCGTGCGCGGCGTGTATCCACCCAGGCGCGCGGCGTTTTTTCCTTTCTTCTTTTGTTTCCCTTTTTCCTCCTCTCTGGTACGGCGTCGTAGGATGGTCTGGTTCGAAGTTCCCAATGCTTTGTTATGAATCCCGCGCTCCCGCATTGATTCGTTAACGTGCACCTCTCGCGTCGCGCGTCCTGAAGCTATGACCGGAGGTATACACTCTCTCCT